>Ga0182024_10001372_pt1 | contig 63030 bp, 63 predicted proteins | sample P32metaG_FD_120480 | JGI IMG/M metagenome (GOLD analysis project Ga0182024, IMG submission 120480) | Permafrost microbial communities from Stordalen Mire, Sweden - P3-2 metaG (Illumina Assembly) | ecosystem: Environmental > Terrestrial > Soil > Wetlands > Permafrost | place: Sweden: Stordalen...
GACTTCACGCCTTTTCTGCAGCATGTGGGCGTTCCCTCAACCGACATCGGCTCCAGCGGGCCGTATGGAGTTTATCACTCTACCTTCGACGACTATGCCTGGTTCGTGCAAAACGCCGACCCGCACTTTGCGTACCTGCAGGAGATGGCGCGCGTATTCGGCCTTGAAGCCCTGCGCATGGCCGACAGCGATGTGCTGCCCTACGACTACGTGACCTACGCGCACGCCATCGAAACTTACATTACCGCCGCCAAACGCAAAGCTACAGACGCGGGCATAGCCTCTCTCGACTTTTCATCGGCAGATGCTGCGGCTGGCCGGTTTCTGGTCGCGGCTCAGAAGGCCCATGAGCAGCAAGTAGCCGCCAAGGGCGACCTGGGCAAGCTGAATCTCGCTTTGCGCGATACTGAAACCGATCTGGTCAGCGAGGCTGGCCTGCCCAATCGGCCTTGGTACCGCCACACCATCTACGCGCCGGGCGAGTTCACGGGCTATGCCGCGGTGGTGATCCCGGGCGTCAACGAGGCCATCGACGCCAAAGATGCAAGCCGCGCTACGCAGCAGTTGACAGTGCTGACACAAGCGCTCGATCGCGCCGCGCACACGCTTGAGTCCGCGCCGTAACCGAAATCGACATCGCGACTGAAGCTCGCAAACTAGCCGCCCTGACAGCCTACCGAAAAACTCCATCCGGAGGAGGCGGGAGTTTCAACCCCCGTCTAAAGCCAACAGAATAATCGCGGGCTTCACAGGCTGCGGAAAAACTCATGTTTGCTTGCTCGTTTGCTTCTCTTTGGAGTTTTTCGCGCTGATTGATTGCGTCGTAGTTTGCTTCCCCCGCCTCCATAGAAACGATCACCGGCACGATCCGGCACTCGGAAGACGCCCGGTGGAAGTAATGCAAGAGAAGCGCATACTCTTCAACTTGCCGTTTCGCTCGCGACGCTGCAAGCGCAGTCTTAGCCTCGATAGCTACAACGACTTCTCCGATCAAGAGAACGATATCAATCCGCAGTTCCTTCCGCGGAATCGAAAACTCAAGCAGCAACCCCCACGATTTGGCAAGACTCGACTCCGCGGTGCATTGCTCTAATGTCTCTCGAAGGAGCTTAATATCGCGTTCCCAAGTCAGAGTCTGGTGCGAGTAAAGGCTTGTGTAGCCTTGGCTCATAGGCTGTCCCGAGGCGCGCGAGTATGTACTCGTCGGATTGCGCAAGGAAGTCCTCAACGCTCGACTTGAAAAAAGAGGTCATGCAGACGAGGCAATTTACCTGGACGCCAGGTTATCACCTCAAATCGGAAGAGCCGAGAGTCGCTCCCATAAACTGTCGGTGTCTCGTCCTTTGCCTTTTTCTAGCGAAGGGTGAGAGACCACAAACCTCGATTCGCCGCCGTCGGGAACAAAGCCCTTCGATTCGGGCGAATCAGATGCACTTGAGAACATCCTCTTTTGTCACGTTCTTGTGCAAAGCGACGGCGGAGAGAATCGAGTTCAGCGTCCCGATACGCAGCGCCGTGTGTGCTGGAACTGCAACCCGACGGGGAGTCGGCTCCTGGGTTTGCAAAATGACGTGGCTCCCGACCTGATGGACCCGCTGGTATCCCCAATGCTTCGAGAGATGCTTGATCAGCTCCTTACCGCTCAAGTCTCGAGGCAGTTTCATGCCACAGCCAGCACTTCATCGCGAACCAGGCGCAGACGGATCGAAGCGGGGGGCGCAGAATCGAAGTAGAACGCCTGCACCGCTTCCCGGACATTGGCTCTCAGTTCGTCCCAATTGTCAGCCTGAGTGAAGATGCTCTCGCCCAGGGCCTCAGCAACAAATCCGCCGTCGGCGTCCTGCGTCACTTCAAAGATGAGTTCCTTCATGCCGATAGGGCCTCCGCAAACTCGATTCTAGCGAAGAGTCTTGAGCTCCGTCGAGAAAACTCTTCGCCGGTTGGAAGGCGAACGCACCCCGTCCTCGAAGCCTCCTTGACTGCACATGCCAAATCTGGCATATTCGGAACGGGCGAAAAATGAAGCGCGCCATCGAAATCGATCGAGAACGGGAGAAATAACAATGCCAAAACGTGAACTTGACTATACAGTCAGCAGCGGAAACGTCTTCGCCGACCTCGGCGTGCCGCATCCGGAGGAAGCTCTCGCCAAAGCCGAGCTGGCCCACAAAGTCACCGTGCTGATTCGGAAGCGCCGCCTAACCCAGGCGCAAGCCGCCAAGCTTCTTGGAGTGGACCAGCCCAAGGTCTCAGCCCTGGTCCGTGGCCACCTCACCGGATTTTCAATCGAGCGCCTGATGCGCTTTCTGCTGCATCTTGGTCAGGACGTCAGAATCACAGTAGAAGCAACTCCACGCAATCGTGCCCAGGCCCGAGTCCTTGTGGCCTGACGAAGCCGCGATGCCCTTTGGACGAAGCCAGCCTTTCGGGGCTGGCTTCAGTGTTTCTGGCCTTCGTGTCCTCGCAGTTTCAGGCGCGAAAACTGAGGCATTCGGGGCGATTTGATGCCAAAATCGGGGCAAAATCGCGAAAAACAGGGCTTTTTTTGGCCTCTCTGTTTACTCATTGTGCAACAGGTAATTCTTGCATATTATTTGTTTTCATGCGTTTACGAATTCAGGGGAGGCGAAAAAGTGCCCAATCTCGGTTTTTTCATGTGGGTGTCATTGCTTTCGGCGGGAAAAATGCAATTCTGGCTGAGGCGTCCCATGCGATGATTATGCGCCGGCGCCGGATAATTATCTGCAAACGGTGTGGCACGGATGCCACGGGGGCTTAGGGTCCTGCTGATAACTGAACACTGACAACTGCGCTACGGCTTGAGGTGGGTGAATATGGGCAGCTTGGTCACGTCATTGAAGATTACGAACGCGAAGAAGGCAACGATGAGCACAAAAGCCGCCTGGTAGATCCGCTCTTTGACGTTGACTCCAATATCCCTCCGGATCACGCTTTCAATCAGCAGAAGCAGAATCAAGCCGCCATCGAGAATTGGGAACGGGAGCAGGTTGATGATGCCCAGGTTCAGGCTGATCGCTGAGGCCAGTCCTAGCTTGGGCAGCCAGCCTTTCATCTCCGCCGCGTCACCGGCCATGCGCGCGATGCCTACCGGACCCGATAGCTGCGAAACGGAAACCTTGCGCGTGAAGATGCGCCCCAGTACTTCCACAATCAGCGAGGAGTTCTCGGAGCAGAACTTTACTGACTTGGCGGCCGCCGCGTTCAACGGCATCGGATCGGAAGCGAACGGAACGGGCACCGGCACAAAGCCAAGCTTCCAGCCGCTGGAATCGAGCTTGGCCGGATGCGCGACAATCGGCGGCAGCACAACGCCGTTGCGCACCACAACAAGCGAAACCGGCTTGCCCTCGCCAGACTGCATATAGGCAAGCAGCGACTGCACAGTATGGAATGGATGGCCATCCACGGACTGGATTGCGTCGCCGTCGCGAATGCCGGCCTGCGCCGCGGGAAATCCTGCCTGCGCTTGCTGCACACCTATCGGGCCTGGGACAAACTCGGGGATTGCGCCCAGGTCGCTGATGTCGAAATCCTGGCCCCTCGCCGCGGCAGGAATGTGCAGTGAAAGCTCTACGGTCTGCCCGCCATGCTCCACGGTCATCGGCACTGTCTGGTTCTGGTTCAACGCAGCGCGCTGGTTTACCTGGCCCCAGTCGGGATTGTCCTCGGTGTCGAAATGGCGGATGACGTCGCCCGGTTGCAGGCCCGCCGTTGCAGCTGGCGAACCGGGAACCACCCACTCCACGGTCGTCGTGGTCACTTCGTGCTTGGGCACTTCATTGATCCAACCGTAGTAAAAGAGCATGAGCACAAACGCCAGCATGAAGTTAGACGTCGGACCCGCCAGGCCAATCAGCATCCGCTGCCAGCGCGGATGAGACGTAAAAGAGCCGGGATCGTTGGCCAGTTCTCGAGCCACGGAGCCTAAAGGATCCGGAGCTTCGCCCTTGGCTTTCTCCAATAATTGGATTGCCACCGGCGTGCCGGGCTCGGAGCTACTAATCTGGTCAGGCGTTTCGCCCGTCATCTTGACGTATCCGCCCAGCGGGAGCAGGCAGATCTTGTAATCCGTCTCGCCATACTTGATCCCAAACAGGCGCGGCCCAAAGCCCACGGAAAACGACTCGACGCGCACGCCGCAAAGCTTGGCTACGGCAAAGTGGCCAAACTCATGCACTACGACCATCACACCCACAAGGACAACAAAAGCGACGACGGAAACCAGAAATTCATGCATAGATGAGCGATTTTCCTTTAATCAAGCGCATTGCCTTGCCAGAGGCCCCCATTTATAACCGCACTTGCCGTTTGACGCGCTTCCCGGTCCGTGGCGAGCACCTGCGCGATCGTTGCGGGGTGCGACTCCGGCGTGGCGGCAAGCACCCTTTCAATTGTACGCGGAATGCACATGAATGGGATGCGCCGTGCCAGAAAAGCTTCAACGGCAACCTCGTCCGCCGCATTCAGGGCGATGCAATGGGCTCCCCCCTTTTCCGCCGCTTCAAACGCCAGGCGCAGGCACGGGAACCGCTCGAAGTCCGGCGGCTCGAAGTCCAGATGCCGCAGTGCCTCCAGGTCGAACGTAAGCGTCGACGCCGGCCGCTCCGGATAAGCCAAAGCATAGAGGATCGGCAACCGCATGTCGGTCACCGAGATCTGCGCCAGGATTGACCCATCGACAAATTCCACCAGCGAGTGGACGGTGGATTGCGGGTGCACCGTGACCCGCACCTGGCTGGGCGCAACATCGAAGAGCCGGCAGGCCTCAATGACTTCGAGCCCTTTGTTGAGCATGGTGGCCGAGTCAATGGTGATGCGCCGTCCCATGACCCACGTAGGATGCTTCAGCGCCTGCTCCGGCGTGATTGACGCAAACTGTTCCAGCGGAAGCTGCCGGAACGGCCCGCCCGAGGCCGTCAGCCAAATTGTCTTGACTTCTCCGTGCGCGCCCACCCGCATGCACTGGTGCACCGCGTTGTGTTCACTGTCGATGGGCAGAATGGGTACATTCCGCTCCCGCGCCGCCTGGGTCAGAATCTCGCCTGCGGCCACCATGCACTCCTTGTTAGCCAGGCCCACTGGCTTTCCTGCCAGGATTGCCGCATGCGTGGCCTCGAGGCCGGCCACGCCGACGATGGCCGAAACAACAAAGTCCGCCTCCGGCAAGGTCGCGCAGGCCACAGCACCTTCGGTGCCATAGACCACTTGCACACCCGTCACACCCGCCGCACGCAGCCGCGCCGTCAACTCTGCTGCAAGTTCTTCGGTTGCCAGAGAAACGACCCGAGGCCGCCAGCGCACGACCTGCGCGAACACCTCTTCAAGGTTGCGCCCCGCTGCCAGCGCCGCCACCGCGTAGCGGTCGGGAAACTGCTCAACGATGGAGAGAGTGCTCTGCCCAATCGAGCCTGTGGAACCGAGAATGGCGAGTCGCTTCAAGAGGCCTTTTACTTTAATTCCACGGTCTTATGCGGGCCGTTTCAAAATGCGCGATCCAGCTAAACTGTTTAGAACCGCTGGTGAATAACCTGAGCGTACCACAGCACTGGACCGGCAAGCAGCAGCGCATCAATGCGGTCAAGGACACCGCCATGGCCGGGAAGCAGCGTCCCAGAATCCTTGACCCCCACCGACCGTTTCAGCGCCGACTCCACCAGATCTCCCACCTGCGCCGCAACGTTCACCAGCAGCGCCAGCGCAAGCCAGTACTGGATCCCTTCAGGATAGGAGAGCTTGGCAGAATCAAACCGGACCTTCAGAAGATGTTCCAGGGCGAGCAACCCTCCCGCCGCCAACAGGCTGCCGGCCACGGACCCCATTGCCCCCTCCCAGGTTTTGTTGGGGCTGAGCCGGGGCGCCAGCTTGTGCCGGCCCAGGGCCCGCCCGACGTAAAGTGCCACAATATCTCCCGCCCACACCACGCACAACAAAAACGTCAGGAGCGAAGGCCCATTGGCCTCTTCGCGCAGGGCCGGCAGCGCCAGCAAGGTCAACCCGGTATAGAAAAAGCAGAAAATTGAGACAGCCGCTTCCGCCAACATCATTTCCACAGTCGAGCTGAAGGTGCAGAAGACCAGCAGAGCCAGGCTCAGGGTGCCGAAGATCGCGACAGTCTGGTCGGGGTAGTTAAAATTGCCAGCGAAAAGGGCTGCAATGGCCACCAATACGGCGACACGAGGGGGGATGGGCCCGCCCCTCTCGGCCATTCCCAGGTATTCCCACGCTGCCAGAACCGCCAATGCGGCCGTGATCAGCGTAATCAGCCACCGCGGCCCCAGGAATACCGCCACCAGGACCAATGGAATCAAAACCAGGGCTGTAAGGATACGTTTCATTCCAAGCCTGAGGATACACCGCTGGAGGCGAGAATCGACCCACAAGCCGGAGCGCAACGCAGCTGACTCGAGCCGAATTTCAAAGACATTCTCTCAGGGCCTTCGCGACTGAGGCGCCTTCTCCGCCCTCGGACCGTGCACACCGAAAAAAGGCTCGGCTCCGACGGACGCGGCGATTCTGCCATCAATGGGCCGCGCAGCTCTTAGGTCATGCACAGCTTCCAAGCCGCGAGGCTTTCATCGCCCGCCGCGAACTTGCCACTTTACGTTGGAGTCAACTTCCTAATTCCAAACAGGCCGTAAAATCGAAGGAGATAGCTAGACGCGCGAGCGTCACGCCTTTTTCCCGCCATCCGATTGCAACCAATGCACAAAGGCCTCTGAGCCCCCGCGCTGCGCCATGGATTCCTTCAGACGGAATCGCATCTGTTCGGCAAGTCTTTGCACCTTGGCCGAAGAATCCTGCTCTTTGGCCGCCTTCTTTTCGTTTTCCAATTGATTTATGACCTCCACATCCAGATCGTCAGAATCTGCCCACGAGACTATGCCTGTACACGAAAAAGTGTGCCCAGGAATATCGAAGGTAATCAATTCCTAGTGATTTTTACTGGAATTGTGAATCACACGAACGAGGCATTGCCGACAGGATTCACAGGGCATGGATTCCCGGCGAGAAGAAGTCTCCCGGATTCCATCGGAGCCTTGACAGATCTTCAGCTGGCTATGATCTTGTACTGCTCAACCTCTTCGTCAACCTCGCCGCAACCCTCGCCCAGCCCACCGTAGCGGCGTTCCCTGCGCTGGAACTCCGCAATGGCCTCCAGCAGATGAATGCCTCGAAAATCCGGCCAAAGGCGCTCGGTGACGAAGATCTCGGCGTAAGCCACTTGCCAAAGCAGGTAATTCGAGAGCCGCATTTCGCCCGAGGTCCGGATCAGCAGGTCCGGGTCCGGCATATGCGCCGTATACAGGTGGCGATGAATATCCTCTTCCGTGACGCGATCCGCGCCGATGTGCTTGAGCTTCATCTCCGCTGCCAGCCCGCGGAAGGCGTCGACCAGTTCTGACCGGCCACCGTAGTTCAGCGCCAGCGTCAGCGTGGTGCCGGTGTTGCCCGCCGTGGCATCCGCGGCCCATGCCATCTTGTCCTGCACCTCGGGTGGCAACTCTTGAATGCGGCCGATGTAGCGGATGCGCACATTGTTATCCATCATCCGCTGCAGATTGCTCTCAAGATAGGTCTTGAGCAGGCGCATCAGGAAATTGATCTCGGAGCGCGGACGGCGCAGATTATTCTCCAATGAAAATGCGTAGAGCGTGAGCCAGGGCAAGCCAATGCGCGACGCGGTTTCCGTCACCAGTTGAACGCTCTTGGCCCCCTGCTGGTGGCCCAGGAAGCGCTTGAGAGACCGGTGCCCGGCCCATCGCCCATTGCCATCCATGATGATGGCCACGTGCTCCGGCAGACGCTCCGGCTTCAGCGTCGCATAAACAGCTCGCTCCTCCGCGGTCAACTCGTTGATGCGCAGCGTGCCAGAAGATTGCAAGGAACTCGCCTCTACTTTGCAATTGCGGCTCTCAGGCTGGTGCTCCGCGTCTTCCGTTTAAGGACGCCGCATGAGAGTGCGCCAGGACTGGACCGGGAGGGATTTGCAGCCCACCTTTGCTTCCACGCCCTGTGACAGATTGCCCGCCACCGGGGCGAAGGTGCAGCACAATCGACCCTAGCACAAGCGCCCATCCGCCGCAATCGCGTTCAGCACGCAAAGCGATGCACTGCAAACGCGCTGCAGCTCTGGCCCGGAGGTCCGCACCAATTCCGCCCAAAACAGGAGCCCGAAGGCACCCTGCCACAAAACTCAGGCGGTGCGGCGGCGGCCCAGGGCAGCATCCCGCACCGCGCCCTGGAACAGCGTCCGATGCATCGGCTCCAAATGGGGCAGCAAGGCCGCAATCTCGGCCAAAAACGGGTCGGCAAAGATGGCCGCGACTTCCTCGTCGCGAACACTCCGGGAGTCGCGGACCAGTTGGCTGATGTCGACTTCAAGGGCCGCAGCCAGCCGTTCCAGCGAGCCGAGAGTCGGAATCGCCTTGCCATTTTCGATTTTGGAGATATAGGTCCGCGGCACCTGCATCCGCCCCGCCAATTGCCGCTGGCTCAGGTGGCGCGCCTTTCGAATATCGCGCACCTGGCCGGCCACCTGCAGCCCGGCTTCAGCCGAAGGCGGCGTCGATGGGTTGGGCACCAGTTGCAGAACCGGCCGCACAGGCTCCTCGACATCGAGAGGTCTATGGCATTTTCTGCACAGGGAGTTTGTGGTTCTGTATTGGACCAGGCTGCAGAAATCGCAGCGCACAACCTCGCGTGTCTCCACGCTCACTAGGGTGGTTGCCATGGGCCGTGTGCGGAGTGCCAGAGCGGACTCTCCGGGGTGCATTTTCGCACCGCGATGTTTGCTACTTTCCGACATGTGAACCATAATTGTCAAGTAGAAACTTAGGCTCAAAACAGGTCTTTGCCTAACATTTCCCCATCATACCCTGAAAAACCCAAAGACGCACGAACCAAATGAAGCAACAAGGAGAAATAATTTTTATGCTCGAAACAGGCAACTCGAACTCGACAGCTGACGCCTACTCACGAGCACAGGCCTGGCAACTGCTCACCGAGTGGACGCAGGGCGAGAGCCTGCGCAAGCATGCACTGGCCGTCGAGACCTGCGTGGTTGCCTGCGGTGAAGCTGAAGCCGACCGGCTGGGCATGAATGGCGAAGCTCGGGACGCATTCATCCAGCTCTACTCGACGACGGCGTTGCTCCACGACTTCGATTACGAGCGCCATCCTTCGCTCGATGAGCATCCCTTCGTTGGCATCCGCGAACTCGAACGGCTGGGCTGGCCGGTGGAGCTGCGCACCGCCATCCTCGGCCATGCTCAATACTCCGGCGTGCCGCGCGTGACGCATCTGGATAAATCTCTTTTTGCCTGCGACGAACTGGCCGGCTTCCTCACCGCGTGCGCCCTGGTCAAGCCCACCAAATCCATCGCCGACGTCGAGGTAGCCGGTGTGCGCAAAAAGATGAAGGACAAAGCCTTCGCGCGAGGCGTCAACCGCGCCGACGTAATTCAGGGCGCGGAGGAGCTTGGCGTCGATCTCGACGCCCACATCGGGTTCTGCATCGAAGCGATGAGACGGCGTGCTTCGGATCTGGGGCTGTAGCCAGGAACAGGGTCGCCGTTTACATCAGTTAACGATTGACTCAGTCACTATTGTCTCGAACATCCAAACGGCAACACTCTGGGATGCTCAGAAATGCTGCATACCGAGACGTCGTTCGAGCCGAAGTTCGTCTGGAGAAGTGCGATCCAACTTAGTCAGCGCACCGTTAGTCCTTCTACTCCTCCAGCCTTATTCCCTCTCCGGTAACAACCTTGCCATTATCCGTGCTGAGGACGGTGAATCTCTTGCCTCCGTCAAGAACGATGACGTTTTCGATTTTTGTGCCGTCCGCTCTGAAGAACGAACCGGTACAATCCGGATCGATCTTGTAGCTTCCGTTCGGCCACGCGGAATCGGTCCAGTCGTAGTTTCCATCGTTGCTGCTTCCGGTCGAGCGAATGATGCCGCGCTTCCCATCTCCGTTAATGAAGTCGAGGCCCATCTCGGCGACAGGGCCACCCATGGCGTTGTTCACGCCCGTTCTGGTCCAGGCATAGGTCCCCTTGAGGCTGGCAACGCTACAGCCAACGTGGGCATCGACGTTGGTGACGGCCCCCGGAATGCCTGCAAGAGTCGCAAGGAACGCGAAACCTGTCACGAGAAGAAAATACTTTCCGAACTTGTTCATTTTTGATTCTCCCTTCGATTTCAGCTGAAACTAGAGTTCGTGTCTCCGTGCCAGCAGCCCGGTATCAATATTCGGTTTGGCCACTTGAACGAAGCCGCTGCGGCGGCGCGCCGACGCTCATCTCCCTGTAGATTTTTAGCGCGTCCTGTTTGGTAAGCCTTGTCAGCGCGTTCTGAAGCTGGAGCGGACGGATATTTTCCATGGGCTTGTCAAACCAGTCGCGGCGGCGAGTCACATAGCTCTTGCTGTCGAACTCTGGCCGAGGCTTTGAAAACTCCTTTACTAGGGTCTTCAGGTCTGCGTGAGAAATATTACACCAGATGAGGATGTCCCTGCTGCCATTTTGGGCCTCCAGGCCCGCGCTCTGTTTGCCGCTTCGATCCCTGGCGGCGTGGACGCCGCCAGGACAGCCGGTCTGGAGACCTGCACTACCTCGCCACAGAACATTCCTGGCGATAAAACGCTTGACGCACATGTTGCCGCATTTGCAGATCATTTCGCTCCCAAAGCGCACAATGGACCTTGAGAGGTTAAGCATTGGAGACCCGCTGCGCCGCCAAACCGTAAACCCATGAACCGGAACTACCCCACGCCTTACGGCCTAACCTGTCAAGGGGGTATCCCCGGTCCGCACCCCGGAAGAATAAAAAATGCCAAAAACGCGGTTTTCAGCGAGACGTTTTTGACGTAAGTAAAACAAAATAAACAGCTTGATTGACTTGCCTTATGTACTCATCGGGACAACTATCCTAAAAGCACATAAATTAGATCGTAATGGCGGAACATGCTGTAGCTGAGACGTTTTGCTACAAGATCACTCCCGCTAAAGTCTAAGGTGCTTCTGCTTGGATGGAAGGGGTAGGGATTCTCAGGAATCACTATTCTAGGAGATCGCACAAATTATGTAGACTTGTCGCGTAATTCGCAATTGTGCGATGTACACCAATGGTGTATTCTTCCTGTATGGAACGATACACCAATGGTGTAAGGTGGAAGATTTTCTGTAAGTGATTCAAATCAAAGTGGATGGATAGATGTAAAATCCATGCATTTTGGGGCGGAGAGAGTGGGAATTGAACCCGTAGCGCCGTGAACGCTTCCCATCGGAGCTTATTAGGCCCCGCTAGGAGCACGAAGCGGACTCTTTCCGAGAGGGATGGACCAGATAGGGAATTGATCTTCCCATCTCGGCCATCATACCGTTCAGCGTGGCCTGAACGCAACGAGATAGGACTTTAGTTATGGCAAGCCCAGCGAGGGCGCGGATCAATTCGTACATTCCCGCAAAGAAGAAAGCGGGGACGTTCAGTGAGGTCCAAGATGCAAGGCGAGAACTTCTGAACGATCTAATGGGTGACGCTAAGAAGTGCCTTGCGATCAAGAATAAGACGCAACGGAAAGCTTTTGCCTTGGCGATTAAGAAAATCGCTGAGAGCTAAGGTATGTCCATATTGCAGGCACGATAGAACGCAGCCATCCGCTTCTTACCCATCGGACTTTCAGGATCAACGTTAAGTTGCCGTAGGAGTTGCTTAAACTTCTTCGGATTGCACGAGTCAACAGCACGGGCCATGTCTTGGCCTATTTGATGTAGAAGACGGATTTCCTCGAGGCTGTCTTTTTTCTCTGGCATCAAACCGGGCTCGTGTCCTTCTCTACATCATTGTAGAATATTCGCATGGCTGTCGACCGCACAAAATTTGAGTCTATCGTTGGCAATCTTCTTAAGCAACAACCCGCCACACGCGACCAGCAAAAGACAGGTTCCCGCAAGACTTCCGGCAAGATAATCCCGCCTACTCCGCAATCAGGACACGATACGGAAGCGGCGAAGTCTGCCCCGTCCGACTAACCATATCTTCAAACCTGTTGTCGGACTTCCGGTGATTGAACCTGTGCTGGAACTCGTTTAAGTACCTTTGCAGATGCTTTATCGAAACCTTGTGGAAGCTGCCTACAACGCCACGTTTGAATAGGCCAAACGCGCTTTCGATGCCGTTGGTTGTGATATCTCCCATGGCGTAAATGGCCGCGCTGTGGTTGACCGTCTTGTGCTTTGCTGCGTCATGCCCCGTGATTCTGAGCGCCTTCGGATAAGCTGGCAGTTCATCGGTCATGATCGCTTCAACGTTCTCACTGACGTTCTCTTTGATGTACTTCGCCAGGGTCTCTATCTTTGCGTCTGGCGAATGGAAGAATCGCAGTTCACCATTTCTCTGCTTGATACCGACAACGCATTGTTTGTGATCGCGCCGTCCCTGATACTTGCGACCGTGCTTTGTGCCGCCGATGTAGGACTCGTCCATCTCGACAATTCCGGCCATTTTGGAGCGCTCAAATAGGCCATCGCTCATGGCTTCCCGAATCCTGTGACACATGTACCATGCCGATTGATAACTACCCTTGTTGTCTCCCCACAGCGTCCTTTTAAGCTGCATGGCGCTCATGCCCTTTTTGGCTTCCATAATGAGTTCAATCGCCAGAAACCACTTCGTCAAAGGAATGCGGGAATTGTGAAAGATCGAACCTGAAGTTACAGAGAACTGTTGCTGACAGGTCGGCTCTAGGCATTGGTAAAGGTTCTTTCGGACGTTCCTTGAGAGCTGTCCAGCCCTGTCGCCCCGCTTGATAATGTTTGACCGGGTGATCCGGCTGATGCGGCTGCATCCGCAGATCGCGCAACGAACGCCACCAGGCCATCGCTGCTTTTCGAGGAAGGCGTAGCACTCTTCTTCTGTGCCAAGTTCGCGGGTAACATCTATGAGATTCATATACTTGCCTCAACCTGAATATAGAATATCTCACTTTGCATTCTGTGTCAACAGGATAATCTTCCTCATCGGTAAACAGAACCCCCGAAAAACCCCGGCTTTTAGCCCCAAAACAAGGCTTTTGGGGCTATTTTGAGGCGCAAAAGGCGTCCATTTGGGCGCATTTCATCCTCCGCAAGGGTTCCAATTGACTCCGCGCATGGCAACTGCTCGTGCCATAAATCCATCGGGAGACGAACCGAGTCGATGATAAAATTGACGTTGTGGAACGCCATTGAACTAAGGCGGAGCGGAGGTTTTCATGCTTTCTGCGGATGAGAGGGAAAAGCTCGAACGCGGCTTTGCAGAGGGTGAGGCCAGTCAGCGCCTGGAAGGTTTGGAACCGGGAGAACCCTACTGGGGCGTCAAAGCTCGCATTCTGGCCGGGGAGATTACATTTGACCAGGGATTAGAGGAGATTGCCGCACACCATCGGCAAAGAGCCTCCGCGGTTGCATGAGCCCCTTCGCGAACGATCCGTACTGCTATCCGGGTACGGAGGTTCTCATCAACCTGGAGAATATCCGCGACTCGGAAACGCTCGCCCAGTTTGAAGTTCAGACCGCCGCGACCAGCATAGCTCGCCTGGCAATCAAGCCCATCAAAGGCCCCTTCGACGCACGCCGCCTCAAAGAAACCCATCGCCGGATCTTCGGCAACGTTTACCCATGGGCCGGCGAGTTTCGCAAAGGCATTGGCATGATGGCCAAGACCCGGTCGGGCTTTACGGTTGCCTACGGGCCGTCGGAGAACGTGCCGGCTGCGCTCGACGAGGCTTTCGCAAAACTTGAAAGGGAAAATGGCCTGACTGGGCTCGAGGCCAGGGCATTTGCCAATCGCCTGGCCCACTATTACGGCGAACTGGACGCGATCCACGCGTTTCGCGAGGGAAACTCTCGCACTCTCCGCGTCTTCACATCTGACCTGGCGCAGGCGGCGGGCCATCGGCTCGACTGGGCTGTGGCCGCACAGGCCGCCGACGCCCAGAAGCGCCTATACCACGCGCGCGACATCGCCGTGATGCGCGGAGATGCGTCGGAGCTGGCTATGATCATTGCCGCCTGTCTGCGCCCGCGCTGAAAAGTGCAAACGGAACAGTCGACTCGGCGCAACATGTGCGTCAGCCGTTTTGTTGCCCCGTGACTCCTATCACCTGCCAATGATGAGAGAACTGCGCTACGATAGGCTGTTCGCGGCCGCACGCAGTTTATGTTGCTGGCCGAGGAGATCTCAATGGCCCGCTTCCACCACGTCCTCACTGAATCCATCAACGGCGTAAAGACCATTACGATGAATCGCCCGGAGAAGCGAAACGCGCTGTGCCCGCTGCTGATCGAGGAGCTGACCCAGGCCTTGCGCGAAGCGGAGAGCTGCGACTGCGGCGTGGTTATCCTCACGGGCGCGGGGCCGGCCTTCTGCTCCGGCCTGGACATGGAGCACCTGGAGACCATGAACGCCTGCACTCCTGAAGAGCATCGCCGGGACTCGGAAAACATGGCGTTGGTGCTGCGCACGCTGTACGACTTTCCCAAGCCGGTAATCGCAGCGGTCAACGGGCCGGCCATCGCAGGCGGTATGGCGCTGGCCACCATCCCCGACTTCACGCTGGCTACCCCTGAAGCAAAGTTTGGCTACACCGAGGTTCGCGTGGGCTTCGTACCCGCCATCGTGGCCTCATTTCTCATCCGCCAGGTGGGGGAGTTGCGCACGCGCGAACTACTGCTCTCGGGCAGGATTCTGAGAGCCCAGGAGGCGCAGCAACTGGGCCTGGTGACCCAGATCGTGGAGCAGGACGATCTGCTTGGCTCCGCCCGCGCGCTGGCACAGACTCTGCTTCTCAACAGTCCGCAGGCCATGCAGGCCGTCAAGCGGTTGCTTTCAAAGCACGCCAAGCGGCGATTGGACGAAGAGATCGAGGATGCCATCGAAGTGAACGCCCAGCAGCGTTCGGCGGAAGATTTCAAAGAAGGTGTTCTAGCGTTCAAGCAGCGGCGGCGGGCGGAGTGGCCGAGCTTGCACGCGAAGGTGTAATGCGGCCCGATCAGTTCCGAAATCCACAGGCTTAGCTCGCCGTAGGATCCAAGCCTGACCAGTTGCAGCGTTGCTTCATCCGGCATGCGGTAGATGAGCACCAGATCGGGCTTGATGTGGCAGTCTCGATGGTCAATCCATTCGCCCGTAAGCGGGTGATCGCGAAGCTTTTACGGAAGGACGCATCCGCGGCGAGAAGCGAAACGACTGCCAACAAACCTGCGTCCAAGGTCGCACGATGCTGGCCCTTTGCCTCGCGTTTGTAATCCCTTTTGAATCGGCTGGTTCGGCTAATCGTCCGCATGGAGATCGGCCAACAGATTCTCGACGCTACCCACTTTGACCACCTCGCCCCGCCGCGCGGCCTTCATCGCTTCTACGGTCTCAGCGTTGGGTACCAAGGGATCGAAAGGAAGCGCTCGCTCGGCCACCGTACGCATGAGCATCATGCGGAACGCGTCGGAGATTGTGAGACCGGCTGCGGCATAGATGGCCGTTGCTTCTTCCTTCACACGCGCATCGATTCTGGCGCGGACTACGGCATTTGCGGGCATTGGAGACTCCTGAGCTACATTGTAGCTCAAATTGTTGTGTAGTTCAACCGGAATGCGTCTTCGATTTCCCTGGGCTACGTCAGCCAATAGGCTTGTTTGCCCGCAGTTCCGCCACAATCTCTGCCGCGGCGGCGCGTGCTTTGTCTCCCTGGTCAGGCGGGAAGCTGATGGCTCCCACGCGGGCATGGCCGCCGCCGCCGTAACGCTCACACACCGCGGCCAGGTTCACCATTTTGGCCGGGTCGGCTTTGGTCCACGGATTCGAGCCAAGCGCGACCTTGGTGCGGAAGCTGGACTTCGAGATGCCTATCGAGTAGGTCGCGTCCGGGTAGAGATAGTAGGGGATGAATTTGTTGAACCCCTCCAGCGGATGATCGGTAATGTCGAAGAAGATGGTCCCGTCACGTTCTTCGGCACGGTTGCGGATGAGTTTCAGCGCCTCCTGGTGGCGCTCGAGCAGCGGTGGCAGCAGATCCGCAACAAACGGCTCGCTCAGGACTTCGGCCAGCGGCAATTCGGACAGAAGCGGGATCAACCGCGGGATGAACGCCGGGGCCTGCGTCGCCTCAATAATCAGGGTGAGCTTCATTGCAGGCGCGGCCATCTCCACCGCTGCCTCCGGACTTTCATACTGCGCCCCATCGACAATATCGGCCCAGCGAATCAACTCCTGCAACGGAGCAGTGTCGAACCCAAAGCGAGTTTTAGCCACGTGCGCCAGGAAGCTGGTGCATGAGGTATAAGCCGGGTCGAAGAACTTACGCCCGCCGCACTGCGGATCCTGCTTGCAGTCCAGAAAGTTCTGATGGTCCTGGGGGGTGAGAAACGCCGACAGATGGTGATCGAACCACCAGGTGATCTTCGGGGAGGACGAGTACTTGAAGTCCACAATGGCATTCTCGTCGCCCGTGAACTCGCTCTCGTCAAACAACGCACCCGCCCGGTGCACCAGCCCGTGATACTCGTAGCTGGCCGCTTTGGCAATGCACTCCCGGTGGAACCGCGTGAACAGCGACGCCGAGCAGGCTCCGTCAAAACATTTGTCGTGGTAGAAGACGCGAACCCGCAAAACCTGCACTCCCCCGCATCCAAAAAATCAATGACCGAACTGTTAAGCATCAAGGGCTTGGCTGTTCATGTCAAGGTGACCGGCAGTTTTTCGCCAGCCAAAGAGGCGCCCAATTGTCCGTTTGCGAACGAGGCATTTCAATTTCGGACACCAAGTCCAGGGGGCAACCAGCGTCCTTTTCAGCCACTCCACTTGGAATCAAGCACTTGACGGGTTTTCAAGTTTGGCTGGCGAATTGCGCTATGGTACCTGAATAACGCAGCTCATATTTGCCAGCCGATCGGAGGCTCTCGTGCAATCTGTGCTCTCGAACCTGCTTCAGGACCTGCGGTACGCTTACCGCCAGCTTTGGAAGTCTCCCGGCTTCACCATCACCTCGGTGCTCACCCTGGCCATCGGCATCGGCGCCAACACGGCCTCGTTCAGCATCATGGATGCAGTGGTATTGCGTCCGCTTGCGATCCCCGACCTGAACCATGTGGTCACTGTCTACGAGCAGCAGAATCACGGCGATGCTCAACAGGTTGCGCTGGCGAATTTTATTGACTGGCAGGGCCAGAGCCGCTCGTTTGAGGAACTGGCTGTGCGCAACAGCGTCGACATGAGCTTGACCGGAACAGGCGATGCCGCCCGTGTTCAGGCGGAGTTCACAACGCCGTCCTTTTTCAGCGTAATTCGGACCAGCGCGTTTCTGGGCCGCGTGTTCGATCAAACCGAGACGCAACCCGGACGCAACAGCGTAGCCGTACTTAGCTACGTCTATTGGAAATCGCATTTCGACTCCAATCCAGCTGTTCTGGGCCGCAATGTTGAGCTTGACCGGCATTCCTACACGATCATCGGCGTGATGCCGAAGAGCACGCAGTATCCCTCGGTCGCCGACTTCTTTCTTCCCTTTGCTCCAACCGACGCCGAGCTCGCCAATCGCGGCTCGCACGATTATCTGGTTGTCGGCCGTCTGCGCAAGGGCGTTACGCCGGAGCAGGCGCAGGCCGATTTGAATGTCATTGCCGAGCACTTGTCGCAGGCCTATCCGGCCACAAACCTGGGCCGGAAGGTAAAGGTGCAAACCCTTCTCGCGGACATTAATGGCGACCAAACGCCGCTTTACTTCAACCTGGTGCAAGGCGCCACACTGTTTGTGCTGCTGGTAGTCTGCGCGAATATCGCCAACCTGCAATTTGCCCGCGGCATCGCTCGCCGGCCTGAAATTGCCATGCGCACGGCGCTTGGCGCTGGCCGAGGGCGCTTGCTGCGCCAGTTGCTCACTGAGACTGTTCTGCTAGGGGTGATTGGTGGCGCGGGTGGTCTTCTCTTTGCCGCGGGCTATATGCACATCAGCAAAATCTCCATGCCGGAGCGGGTGGCCCGCTATATGGCAGGCTGGTCTAACATCTCGTTGAATGGGCGCACCCTCGCCTTGTCCTTGTTCCTGGCTGTGCTGGCGGGCGTTATCTCCGGGTTTGCACCGGCTTTGGCAGCTTTGCGCATAAATCTTGTCGATCAACTCAAGTCCGGATCCCGGTCCGTGTTGGGTTCAGGCCGAGGCCGCAAGCTGAGGAACATCCTGGCAGTGTCGCAGATCTCGCTGGCTGTGGCGCTGGTGATTGGCGCGGCGCTCATGTGCAAAGGCATGTTCGGAATGTTGCACCTGGCCGACCGCTTTCAGCCCACGCGGATGCTCACCTTCAATGTCCACTTGCCGGCCGATCGCTACGACACCCAGCAAAAGCAAGCTGCCTGGTTCACCCAGAGCCTTGACCGGCTGCGCGCATTGCCCGGTGTGGAACATGCCGAAGTGACCGGCGCCCTACCTTACAGCGATTACGCGTGGGTGGACGAATGCCAGATCGAGAATCGTCCTCTGATTCCTGGCCAATCCCAGACCACGCTTCGGATTCCTGTAAGTTCTGGATACTTTGGCGCATTCCATATCCCATTGGCTGCGGGAATGTCGTCCGGGCGGATGTTCGGCCAAAGCGACGACCTTCATTCCAAGCCAGTAGCCATCGTGAGCCGGGCATTTGTGGCGCGCTATTTCCCCGGCGAGAACCCGCTTGGCCATCGTATTCGCATGAAGACCGGAGGCCCCGAACAGTCGCCCTGGCTGACGATCGCAGGTGTCGTCGAGGAGACGGACTATTCGTTGTGGCTGAGGTCTAACCCGCCAGCGGTGTATATGGACGCGGCGCAGTTGCCGCCCGACGGCACGATCTATTCGATCACAACCACGGGTGATCCTTTGGCCATGGCACTGGCGGCGCGGAAGGCGCTTGCTGCGATAGATCCCACATTGCCTTTGGACGACGTGCAAACCTACAGGCAGTTCATGCACGAGCGGCTTACCGGCATGTTCTACGTGGCAGCAATGCTGGGTTTTGACGCGGTGGTGGCGCTGCTGCTGGCTGCTATCGGCATCTTTGGCGTGATGGCCAACCTGGTAGGCGAACGGACCCGCGAAATCGGTGTGCGCCTAGCGCTGGGAGCAAAGCGCGAAGACGTTTTGCACATGATTCTTCGCCGCGCGGAATGGCTAACGGGCGCAGGGGTGTGCATTGGGCTGGTGTTTGCCTTCGCGCTTGCGCATGGGGTCGCGAACCTGCTCTACCAAGTCAGCCCCAACGATCCCGTCATCTTTGCTTCCATCACCGCCATCATCACAGCCATTGCCCTTACGGCAAGCTGGCTTCCCGCGCGGCGCGCCTCGCGCATCGATCCCATGGCCGCGCTGCGCGACGAGTAGAATCACGCCGACCGGTCCGAGGGCATCGCCCAAATGAGGGTCGGCTGGCAATCGTCCGGAGAGACTGCCTTTTCCGGGTTCTAGTACCGCGACCGTGTGGATATCGAGTCTCCCAGGTCTTCCGCCGTGGCGGACGAGACCTGGGGCACCCAGGGTTTGAAGTTGAATTACGGAGTCACGGGGCCGCGATGCTAGTGATGCTTGCCAAGTCCTGTAATACAGCGTATTCTCTTGTATTATGAGTTCCCCACGCATCATCAGCTTCCGCATTGCCCCCGAGAAAGTTGCTCAACTGGATTCCATCGCCAAAGCCATGGACCGCGACCGCAGCTATCTGCTTAATGAGGCGGTGGAGAACTACCTCAGCGAGCAGCAGCGGTTTGCCGCGATGGTGGAAGAGGGGCTGGAAGCATCGAGAAAGGGCGAACTGATCGATCACGAGGACGTCGGAAGGATGATCGATTCCTGGGCCCGCGAAAGGGGAAGCGATAAAGCGCGCGGGAAGGCCATGAAAGGTCGCGGGGTACTGGAGAAAGCTTGAAAGTCCGCTGGACAATGCCCGTTGTAAACCAACTTCAGAATCTCTTCGACTACATTGCCGATGAGAATCCATCTGCGGCAGAACGCACAGTTCATCGCATTCACGAGGCAATACTTCGCACTGCGCGGATGCCCAAGACCGGCAGAATGGGCCGTGTGCCCGGAACACGCGAAATCACAGTCTCCGGCACCCCCTACCTGGTCGCCTATCGCATAGTTGAAAACATGATTCACGTGCTGGCGATACTCCATGGTGCGCAGCAATGGCCCGAGTCCTTCGAGCCGCGGAATTCTCCATAGGTTTTTCCCTTGGAACCGTTGCCCCTGTAAAATCGGCGCAATGGAAATCCGCATTCTTTTGAAAGAGGCTCCATGGATCCGCTAGACACAAAGGACCCAGAGGTTCAGCCGATACGATCGGAAGCGCCTGCCGCCGAGGCCGCCCTGGAGGCCTCAATTGCTCCCGAGCCGGTTCCCGCAGGGCCAGAGCCCTGGGAGACTCGCGTATTGCTCAAGATACTGCTTGGGCCGCAAGGCTTGCGCGCGGGCTGGTCTGTGCTGCTGTTTATTTTGCTTTTCTTTATTTTCATCAGCGTGTTCGGATTCGTCTTCTTCAGCTTCAACCTCATTGACGGGAAGGATCATTTCACCGCCACATCGCAGATCTGCGATGAGTTGGTCACATTCCTGGGCATGGTGGCAGCAGGAGCCGTAGTCGCCCTTATCGAGCGCCGCCGCGGCAATCTGCTGGCCTTCAACCTGACCGGTCCGCGTCGCGCGAGCCATTTCTTTCAAGGCCTGTTCGCGGGATTCGCGGCACTTTCGGCGCTGATCGGCGCGCTGGCCTGGGGAGGTTGGCTCCACTTCGGCCCCGTCGCGCTCTCTGGCGCGCATATCTTCAAGTACGCCGCGCTCTGGGGAATCGCCTTCCTGCTGGTCGGCTGCGTCGAAGAAGGCCAGTTCCGCTGCTACCTGCAATTCACTCTCACCCGCGGCATCAACTTCTGGTGGGCATTGGGCATCATCGGCGCTATCTGCCTGGAACTGATCCTGCTTGGCAAGGGGAACGGCTTCCACGGCGTCTACATTCTGGCCTTGCTGGGCCTTGTCCCATGCCTGCTGCTGCACCTGAACAAAGCTGAAGGCTCGAACTTCTGGCAGGCCGCCTGGGTCTCTTCAACTCTGTTCGGCTTCATTCATACCGGCAACCACGGCGAAAACTGGCTCGGAATTCTTGCCGTTGGATTCATCGGCTTTGTATTCGTTGTTAGCGTCCGCGTCACCGGCTCTGCCTGGTGGGCTATCGGCTGCCACGCCGCCTGGGACTGGGCAGAAACCTACTTCTACGGCGCTGCCGACAGCGGGATGCAGGCTCAGGGCCATTACCTAACCACCACCCCCTCAGGTTCCGCATTCTGGAGCGGATGCCCCGACGGCCCAGAAGGCAGCATCCTGGTCCTCGGCGCCATCATGCTGCTGCTGGTTGCGCTTGTTGCGCTCTATGGACGCAAAAAGCCAGTTGCCGTGGTCGCCGCGACTACGGAATTGGCGGCCGGATAACACATGCGGCTCTGGCTCAACCGTACGGGCGAACTCACTCTGCGCGAGCAGTTGATAACGCAGGTGGTCTTAGCCATCCTGTGCCAGGAACTGGTGCCCGGCCAACGATTGCCCAGCACCCGCGACCTGGCGCGCCGCTTCAACATACACGCCAACACAGCCAGTGCTGCCTACCGCGAACTTGAGCGCGAAGGTTGGCTCGAATTCCGCCACGGCAGCGGTGTTTACGTGCGGGCAAACTGGCCCGCAATCCCGCTTTCGCCGGAGAATGCCGCTGAGTTTGTGGTTGATCGGCTTATCGGTGAGCTGGTGGCCAAAGCACGCAAGCAGGGCGCAGCTGAAAATCTCCTCAGAAGCCGTCTGCACCGGTGGCTTTCCATCGAACCGCCCTCGCGCTGGCTGGTTATCGAGCCGGATCCGGACTTGCGCAACATCGTCATCCGCGAAATGCAACTGGCCCTGGCGCTGCCGGTGACTGGTTGCGCTCCGGAAGACTGCACAGTTTCCGCCACGGTCCAGGGCTCAATGCCCGTGGTGCTGCCCAGCAAAGCCGCCAATGTACGCAAGCTGCTGCCCGCCGGAGCGGAGTTGACCACCCTGCAGGTGCATCCCGTGTCGGCCGAGTTGCTGGCTTACCTGAAGCGTTATCTTCCTGAGCACGCCGGGGATCTGATCGGCATCGCGTCGCGTTGGGCGGAGTTCCAGCGTATTGCGCGCACCATGTTGATTGCCGCCGGGCTGTCCCCTGAGAGCCTTGTGGTTCGCGACGCCGCCCGCCCGGGCTGGAAACGCGGCCTGGAAGCAACGGCGGGCGTAGTCTGCGATTCAGTAACCGCTCTGGAGCTGCCTGCAGGCGCATTTGCAATGCGGTTCACTCTTCTCGACCCAGCCTCCGTTGCACATCTTCGCGAGATGGAAGCGACGCTCTCCGGTGACGGTGAGGAGCAAGGGGCTTAGTAATCCCGGCTGGACCTGCCATTGTTACACCAGCGAAACTGTCCCACCCGGCTCCCTGTGCGGCGCGCGAGTGTCTAGCATTGCCTTCATCGACCAAGGAAAGGAGGCAAGCGATGCATCTCTGGAAGATCTTCATGTTCGCTCTGGTGTTCGATCTCATCATTTTTTTCCTTGTGATTTAGGTCAGTCAGGCCTGGACATTCGCTGCATCGCCAACCAATGAGAGACATACACTCTTTCTCCATCGTTCTTCTGTGGCTCGCCCTGTTGCCTGCCGCCGCGTGGACGCAGGCGCTGCCCGACAACCCCGAGCCTGCTGCAACGCCATCTGCCGGGTGGGCACGCGTTGAGGATCTTCCCCGTGGCGAGCAGATAACCGTGGCAGGGGCCGGGACATATTCTCTACCCTGCCGCTTTACTGGCGCCACCGACAACGATCTCTTCTGCGACTCGATGTTCAGCGGCAGGGAATTTCGGTTCAACCGCGCCGAAGTTGAGCGCGTCCGCATGGATGGCAAGCGGAGAAACATGCGCATCCTGATCGGTTCATTCGCCGCCGCTGGACTCATCTGGGGTGTGGCCGCGCCGCCTCCGACTGGAAGCACGGCACCACGATTCGTGGACGGACTCGCCGGAGCTGGAATTGGCGCGCTCGCGGGCTGGGCTGTCTCCGTGCCCGCCGCCTTCCTAATCCCAGGCAGACTGATCTATCGCCATTCGCCTGCGTATGGTAAGACGCTCCCTTCAGCGGCAGCCGCCGTGCAAGCTCCTACCCAATCCAATGACGGCGAATCTGTCCCGTGATTCGCCGCCAGGCGAGGCTGAGGGTCTAAGGATGGTCATACCAAGCCAACGACATTCCCTCAGCGGCTAAAGCCCTCACTTAATTTGCGGCACTTACGGCACGACTAAAGTCGTGCCCTTTCAAAATGTCGACTTACGCAGAGATTCCGTAAGCAAAGCTGAATTGCCATTTGCGAAAAGCTTCTGTTGATGCTCAGGCTGCATTTCCTCCAAATCGTGCAAGAGACGATTCATCGCATTCGCGCCGTCGCGGCGTTATCCTGAAGTGGACCGTTGCCTCATGCCGACTCAATGAACCCTTCCTACGCCAGCATCCTTGGTTCCGAGCGCCGCCGCCGCAAACGCCGCTGGCCGCGCATTGTGCTGTGGACGTTCGCCAGCTTGCTGACCCTTCTGGTGCTGGCCGTGACCGCTGGGGTTCTGTGGCTTCGCTCGGCAGAAAAGACCGCTCTGCCAATAATCGACGGCGAGCTGCACATCAATGCTGGTTCGGAGGCCGGACTCTCTGCGCCTGTGACTGTTCGCCGCGACGACCACTGCGTGCCACACATCGATGCTGCCACACAGGACGACCTCTTTGTGGCGCAAGGCTACGTTACAGCTCAGGATCGCCTGTGGCAGATGGACGCATTTCGCCGCAATGCCAACGGCGAGCTGGCTGAGGTGCTTGGCCGTTCGCTGATCCCCCACGACAAGATGCAGCGCGTCTTTCAGATGCGCTCCAGCGCACAGCGCATCTATTCAAATCTCGATCCGGCCGACCGCGCCCGGTTCGATGACTACGCCCGCGGCGTCAATCTATTCATCGCGCAGCACCAGGACTCGCTGCCTGCCGAGTTCCGCTTGCTGCACTATCGGCCGCAGCCGTGGACCGGCGCGGATTCCATCAGCATTGGCGCGATCATGATGGCGGAAACGCTCGACGACCACTGGGACGTGAAGCTGGCTCGGGAGGAGATCGCCGCAAAGCTGCACAACCGCAAACTCGAAGCCGATCTTTACCCTGTAGGCTCGTGGCGCGAACATCCACCCACCGGCACAATGATCGACTGGAGCCAGCCGCACCCCGCTCCGACGAGCACTTCAGACGACGAGGACGACGACCGCTCCCAGGCCAGCGCCGCGCCACAGCCAAGCGCAGACCTGAGCGCGCTACGCGACTCGCTCGGCCTGCAATCCTGCCCCGGCTGCATCCCCGGCTCAAACAACTGGGTCATCGCCGGAACCCACACAGCCAGCGGCAAGCCGCTGCTCTCGAATGATATGCACCTGGGCATTACGGTGCCCAATATCTGGTATATGGCCGACTTGAGCGCGCCCGGGTTTCACGCCGAAGGAGTTACCATTCCGGGCGTGCCGTTTGTTATCGCCGGGCATAACGAGCATGTCGCCTGGGGTTATACAGCTCTTTACGCCGACGTACAGGACCTCTACATAGAGAAGCTCGACGGCAAGGGCAATTACTACCAGGCTTCGGACGGGGCAGAGCCTGGAGTTTGGAAACCGCTCATATTAAATCGGGAAACGATCCATGTCCGCGGGGGGAACGATGTTGTCGTTGAAGTCCAGTCCACTGCTCATGGGCCCCTGCTCAATCCTCTCTTCAGGCAAGAAATCCATCCCTTTACGCTCAAGTGGACTCTCTACGACCCAACACTCGAGGGCTTGCCCGTTTACCAGCTCGACATCGCTTCCAGTTGTGCGGAGGCTACGGCTGCTCTGAGCTCGTGGAAATGGCCCACGCTCAACGTGGTCTACTCCGACGACCAGGGGCACATCGCATACCACGCTGTCGGCAGCATACCGATTCGTCCCGGGGGCCTGCAGGGTGTGCCCATTCAGGATGCCGCGCACGAGTGGCAGGGGTATATTCCCTTCGTGCAGATGCCCAACTCGGTCGATCCGCCTTCCGGCTTCCTGGCCACTGCCAACTCCCGCGTCACCACCGATGCGTCACCCTATCAAGTGACCCTGGATTGGGCCGATCCCTATCGCATCCAGAGGATATACAAGGTGCTGCAAGGCCGCGACCAGCTCACCCCAAAAGACATGCTGGCCGTCCAGACAGATGTCTACAGCGAAGTCGATCAGGAAATCGGCCATCGCCTCGCGTACGCCATCGACCATACGCCCGGTGCCGACGACCGCCTGCGCAAGGCCGCCGACCTGATGCGCAGTTGGGACGGCCGCCTCACCACTGACTCCGTTGCGGCATCCATCGTCACACAGGCCCGACACGCCTTCTGGCCGCTGATCCTGGAGCCCAAACTCGGCAAGGACGCTGAAGATTACACCTGGTCCGATTCCAACTTCGCCGAGGAGGAGATCATCATGCACGGCAGCCTGGACTGGCTTCCGACGGCGTACGAGAACTGGGACGCACTGCTGACCGATGCTGTCCGCAAGGGCATGGAAAACGGCAAAGCTCCCACCGACGTGGCCACATGGACCTATGGAAGCTGGCACGTTGTCGATATCGAGCACCCGCTGGCTGGCTTTCTGCCGCTGATCGGCCGGATCGCCGGAACCGGCCCGCAACCGCTCAGTGGCGACAAAACCACCGTCAAGCAGGTAGACCGCGACTTCGGCCCTTCGCAACGCTTCACGCTGGACTGGAGCAACATCGATGGGTCTACACAGAACATTGTTCTGGGCGAAAGCGGTGATCCCTACAGCCCCTATTTCCGCGATCAGTGGAACGACTGGTACAACGGAACTACATTCGCCTTCCCATTCACGCCGCAAGCAGTCGCTGCTCAGACTCGCCACACACTGCGACTGCTGCCATGAGGCCGATGTACGGACGCCGCACGCTCGGCCCCGTCCTGATCCTGCTGGCCGCAGCCCTAGCCACGGCTCCCATCCTGCTGCACGGCTCCTTCTGTGGCGACGACTTTGAATTTCACGTCGTCGCCTGGTTCGATGTCCAGCAGTGCTGGCTGCATGGAATCCCCTACCCCCACTGGATGCCCAGCGCCAACTACGGCGCCGGCGAACCGCGCTTCATGTTTTATCCGCCCCTGACCTGGATGCTCGGCGCGGCGCTGGGATTTGTAATGCCATGGCAATTTGTCCCTGCCGCCCTGGTCTTTTTGTTTCTGGCCGCTACGGGATTCGCTACCCGCGCATTGGCACTTGAAGCTCTTCCCGATTCAACTGCGACCCTGGCAGGCTGCGCCTCTTTGTTCTCAGGCTTCGCCCTCTTCACCGCATACGAACGCACGGCCTTTGCAGAACTCACAGGCGGTTTCTGGGTTCCGCTTCTTTTGTTGTTTGCCCTTCGCGACGGCAATGCAGCAGATCCACTCTGGCGTCGCGCGCTGAACGGGTCTAATCTGCCGCTGGCGTTGATTCTGGCTGGCGCATGGCTCTCCGACGGCCCGGTCGGCGTGATGGCCAGCTATCTTCTGGCGGGGGTCGCTCTGGCAGGCTCTGTGCTCAACCGCTCCTGGGCACCAATACTGCGCGCGTCAATCGCCACGGTTTTGGGAATCGCTCTTGCCGCGTTCTATCTCATTCCAGCAGCGTGGGAGCAGCGCTGGGTGGATCTGCGCGCAGCCGTCGACTATCCCGTGTTCAATATTGAAAACAACTGGCTGTTCGCGCGCCACACGGACCCATTGCTCGCTCCCTTCGGGATGTTTCTGCTCCGCGCGTCCATGATCGCCGCCTCCATGATCGCCATCGCTTTACTGAGCATAGTTGTCGTATTCTTCCGTCTTCGCTCTTCGGAGGCTGCGGAAAAAGGCTTTGGATGGAGCGAAAATCCGGAAAAGCATACCCCAGGGGCTGAAGCCCACGCCGATTCAATTGGCCTTTTGCCGGGGATAAATCCCCGGCCTACCGCACGATTGAGTTTTTCCGCAGCCTGTTCAGTCCACGCGAGCCCTTTGCAGCTCGACCGACGCTGGTGGATTCCGCTGGCGCTCATTCCCGCCGCGGTTCTCTTTCTGCAGTTTCCCATCTCCCTGCCAATCTGGAATCTGCTGCCGAAACTCCGGTTCCTGCAATATCCCTGGCGCTGGACCTTGCTGCTTGAGTCTCCCATGGCCATTTTTGCCGCAGCCGCGATCTGGCCCACCAGAAGCGCAAGGAGATGGGTGCAGCTAACCGTCGCCTCGCTCTGCGCCCTGGTGTATCTCTCCGCCACGGTTTTCGAAGCAAGAACCTTCCTGCGGGTTTGCAAAGAAGGAGGCACGGTGGCCGACCTGCTGGCCATGTATCGAGCGGGCGGCGGGCTGGAGGGCACAGACGAGTACGAACCAGCGGGAGCGGATCACTGGCAGATAGCCACTGGGCTGCCGGATGCCTGCCTCACTGCCGACTCCGACACAGCTTTGGGCATTGGCGGCACAGACGCATCGATTCCCACCTGGGGGCCGGAGCAAGGCAGTTGCGAGGCCACCGCAAAAGCCCAATTCAGGGAGCCGGAGCACATGCGCATCACTACCGTCGCCACTCACTCGGGCTTTCTGATTCTGCGGCTGCTCAGCTATCCAGCGTGGCGGATTACCGTGAATGGCAACCCTGCAGGCACGCTGCCGCAGCGCGACGACGGCCTCATCGCTGTTCCCGTCGCGCAGGGCCCCGTTGACGTGACCGTAGACTGGATCACCACTCCCGATGTCATTGCCGGACGCTGTGTGAGCGGTCTGGCGCTCCTGCTTCTGATTGCCCTGGGTCTCGTCGAACGAAAGTGCCAACGACCTCGGTTATCATGAGGTAGTTTTCCGTACATCTGAGTTCGCCGCTTCAGGACCGCAAACTGGGCTGCGGCGACAGCTCTAGGGAAGCTCTGATTTAGTCCGACGTAGAAGCGGACGTTCCCTCAGTGGCTGAAGCCCGCGTTGATTATGCTCGGTTTGCGGCACGGCTAAAGCCGAGCCCTTTCAAAACCGAGACCTATTCAGGGGTTCCCTGGAACACGTGAGAGCATGAGCCTATCCACAAGAATCGAGGGCAGGATCGAGGGCACGACCCAGCGAGCGAAGCTTTCCCGAGGCTTGCCGTCTGCCGCGGCGAATCCCGGCAAACCCGCACGCTGGAGGCGCTTCGCCGGCCCCGCAGTCATCCTGTTGGCCGCGGCCATCGCCTCCGCGCCGATCTGGATTCACGGCGCGGCCGGCGCTGACGACTTCGATTTCCACATGATCTCCTGGCTCGACGCCCAGCACAGCTGGCTGAGCGGAATCCCTTACCCACATTGGGCGCCAAGCCCCAACTTTGGCGCCGGTGAGCCTCGGTTTGTCTTTTATCCACCACTGACATGGGTGCTTGGCGCGGGTCTGGGCCTGATTCTGCCCTGGGGTTTGGTCCCTGCAATCATGGTCTTTTTGCTGCTGGGAGGCACTGGCCTCGCGACACGCGAACTGGCGCGCCAGATGCTGCCCGACGCTCCGGCAACGTTGGCCGGCTGCGCAGCCCTGTTCTCTGGCTACGCACTGTTCACCGCCTATGAACGCCTGGCCGTCGGCGAGCTCTGCGGCGGTTTCTGGATTCCCTTGCTGCTGCTCTTCGCCAATCGGGACCGCAATCCGTCTGCTGCGCCGTGGGGTCGCGCATTGGATGGATCGACACTGCCGCTGGCGCTGATTCTGGCTGGGTGCTGGCTCTCAGACGCTCCGGTGGGAGTGATGGCCAGTTACCTGTTAGCCGCTGTTGCTGTGGCCGCGGCTGTCATGGCCCGGTCCTGGTTCCCGGTGATGCGCGCGTCGATTGCGTTCATCTCGGGGGTTGCACTGGCAGCTTTTTATCTGATTCCAGCCGCCTGGGAGCAGCGCTGGGTGGATATTCTGCAAGCCACGGGCGTCAACGGCGATCCGGGGTTGAAGATCGAAAACAATTGGCTGTTTCCGCACCACCAAGACCCGGCGCTGAAACTGCACGACCAGACGCTGCACTTCATGTCGCCGATTGCAGTCTCGATGGTGGCAGTCGCGTTGGCGAGCCTCATCGTGCTGTGGCTGCGCGGAAAGATTTCAGCTACGAGCAGGGGCACTGTTGCGGCAGAAGACCGAGATGCCGATGCGGCGAGGCAGCGCATTGCGCGCTCGTGGTGGATTCCGCTGGCGCTCATCCCTCCTGTGGTTATTCTTCTCCAACTCCCCGAATCGTTGCCCATCTGGGGTCTTTTCCCCAAGCTTCGTTTCCTTCAATTCCCCTGGCGCTGGGTGCTGATTGTTGAAGCGCCCATGGCAGTTTTTTTCGCCGCCGCCGTTTGGGCCGGCATGTCGCGAGGGCGCTGGTTGCGCAGGGTCATCCCTGCGATCTGCGCACTGCTGTTCGTTGCCGCGACAGCATTCGCGATGCAGAACTTCTTTCGCGATGACCACAGGGCCGACGACTTACCTTCCCTCTTGAGCACATATATATCCGGCGCCGGCTTTGTGGGAACCGACGAATACGCATCCCCTGGCAGCGATAATTCCATTGTTGCTACCGGGCTGCCGGATGCTTGCTTTGCCGACAATTTTGACACCGAACTGGGCATTGCCGCGAATCCCGTGGACAATCCAGCATGGCGGCCGGAACAGGGCAGTTGCAGATCAACCGCAACCGCACAATCGCGCCAGCCGGAGCACATGCGAATCGACACCGTCGCCGCTCATGCCGGCTTCCTGATTCTGCGCCTGCGCAGCTACCCAGCCTGGCGCGTTACGGTCAATGGCCGACTCGCCGGCAACATTCCAGTACGCGACGACGGCCTGATTGCTGTTCCCGTTTCCCAGGGCCCAGTCGAGGTGAGCGTGGATTGGACCACAACCCCCGATGTGGTCGCCGGCCGCTCTGTGACCGTGCTGGCTCTGCTGGCGCTCATCGCCGTGGGGCTGACGGAGAGGAAGTTGCGCCGGACTCACCCGTCATGAAATGAAATCAATGGCTCACCACGCTGCCGTGGGATATTCGTAGATAAGCCCTGATGGCTCACCACAGCTCAACCTCTAAAACGAGCCGGACAATCCAGCCTTTGCCCGTTGCGGCGGAGGGCTCAGGGAAGCTGTCCGGTTGGCCCCGGGTCGCCGGCCCGGCCGTTATCCTGCTGGCTGCGGGCGTTGCCATTTCGCCTCAGCTCATCCGCGGTAACTCCTGCGGTCACTACTTCGACTTCCATCTTGTCTCCTGGTTCGATTGCCTCAACGCGTGGCGGCACGGCATAGCGTATCCCCACTGGTCCGCCAGCCCCAACTATGGCGCAGGCGAGCCGCGCTTCATCTTTTATCCGCCTCTCACCTGGATTCTGGGCGCGGCCATGGGCGTGGCCCTGCCCTGGCAACTGGTCCCCATCGCCATGACCTTTCTGCTGCTGGCCGCTAGCGGGCTCGCGACGCGCGCCCTTGCCCGCCATGCGATGCCGGACAATCCGGCCACACTGGCCGGCTGTGCATCTCTTTTTTCCGGTTACGCACTTTTCACGGCGTATGAGCGATCAGCATTCGGAGAACTTTCCGGGGGGTTCTGGATTCCACTTCTTCTTTTGCTGCTGCTGCGCAACCGGAATTCATCGGGCTCTCTCTGGCATCGCATCTTCAATGGCTCCGCGATATCTCTGGCTCTGGCCCTGGCCGGAGCGTGGCTCTCCAATGCTCCGCTGGGGGTGATGGCCAGCTATCTTCTCGCGGCCGTCGCGATTGCGGTCGCGTTGCTTTACCGTTCCTGGGCTCCGATTCTCCGCGCAGCGATTGCCACCACCCACGGGCTGGGTCTCTCCGCTTTTTATCTCGTCCCCGCCGCATGGGAGCAGCGTTGGGTCGATATCCGTCAGGTCACGGACGACCCTGGCGAGAGAATCGAAAACAGCTTTCTCTTCAGCCGCCATTCCGGCGCATTGCTTGAGTTGCACAACCTGGAACTGGAGCGCGTCTCGCTCATTGCCGTCTCCATGGCCGCTGTAGCGCTTGCCGGCCTGCTCATAGCCTGGCGTCGCAAAACTCTCCCCGCTGACTACCGGCGCTGGCTTCCCCTGGCGCTCATTCCGCTTGCGGTGCTCTTTCTCCAGCTACCGGTCTCACTCGCCTTATGGAATTTGCTTCCCAAGCTTCGCTTCCTGCAGTTTCCATGGCGATGGCTGGTGGTGCTGGAAGCACCCATGGCCATCTTCTTTGCAGCCGCGGTTTGGCCCCGCGCGGAAACCCGCCGCTGGATGCGCATAGCCGTCCCGGCCGTCTGTGCTGCTTTCTTTCTTGCCGCCACAGCAACCGCATACCATTTCTTTTTCCAGCCCTGTGACGACGAGGATGCCGTCGCCCCCATGGTCCAGGTCTATCGCACAGGAGCAGGCTTTCAAGGAACCGACGAGTACGCCCCAGTCGACACGGACGACTCGCTTGTCGCTACCGGCCTCCCGGATGCCTGCCTGGTGACCGATCCAGGGACAACGCTCGGCGTCCTCGACACGCCGGGCGCTAATCCTGACTGGTGGGTCGAGCAGCACAGTTGCGACGCAACTTTTTCCGCCATCCCGACCGTTGCGCAAGCCCACCCCGAGAGCCTGCACATCAACGCCGTCATGCCGCATGAGGGCTATCTGATTCTCCGGCTGCGGACTTACCCGGCCTGGCGCATTACGCTCAACGGGCGGCCGCCTGGGCAATTGGCCCAGCGCGACGATGGACTCATCGCTGTCCCCGTCCCTCAAGGCGCTGTGGATCTGACCGTGGAATGGACCACGACTCATGACGTCCGAGCAGGACGCTGGATCACGGCCCTGGCAATGCCGCCAATCATAGCCCTGTGGTTGCTGGAGCGCCGGTTCAAAAGGACCAGATCACCTCATTTATCATGAGAGCAATGGCTGTCGATGTGATCTCGCTGAACAAAGATGGCGCGGAACTAACGGACCGCGCGCTCGAAGAGCTGATCCCCAGCGCCGCTACCGTTCCCGCTTCCATCCACGGCGCGATGCGTCACTCCACCTTTGCCGGCGGAAAGCGCCTGCGCCCGTCGCTGGCCTACCATGCCGCCGTTACCATTGCCGGCGCTTTGCCGCCGGGGATCGAGCGCCTGGGCGCGGCCATTGAAATGCTCCACACCTATTCGCTCATCCACGACGATCTGCCGGCTCTCGACAATGACGACCTGCGCCGCGGCAAGCCCACCTGCCATGTGGTCTTCGGTGAAGCCATCGCAATCCTGGCCGGCGACGCACTGCAGACCCGCGCCTTTGAGGTCCTCGCCAGCCTGGACGTCCCGCCGGCTGCGACTGTCCAAATCATTCGCCTTATTGCCAACGCAGTCGGCACCGTCGATGGTATGATCGGCGGCCAGGTCCTGGATATTGAAAGCGAGCACATCAAGCCCACGGCGGAACTGGTCGACGCCATCCACCGCGCCAAGACCGGAGCGCTTATCCGGGTCAGCGTGGTGACCGGCGGCATCTACGCAGGCGCAACCGCGGACGACGTTACGCGCCTGGACCTCTTTGGCCGCAAAGCCGGCCTGGCGTTTCAAATTGCCGACGATGTACTCGACATGACCCAGGACTCGGCCCACCTGGGCAAGACCGCAGGCAAAGACCTTGCAACCGAGAAAGTGACCTGGCCTGCCGTCTTCGGCATCGAACAGAGCCGGCGCCACGCCGCGCAACTCATTGAAGAAGCCTTTGCCGCCCTGGCGCCCTACGGTTCACGCGCCGACGGCCTGAAAGCTCTGGCCAGCTACCTGGTTGAGCGCAAGAGCTAGCCAGTGCTGACCGACGCGGAAATCCTGACCGCCCTGCGGGACTGCTACGACCCGGAAGTGAAGCTGAACCTGGTTGATCTGGGCTTGATTTACGGGATATCGACCGGGCCGGACCCCGACTCAACACCAGCCTGGCCACGCCAATGGGTCAAGGTAACCATGACGCTCACCACGCTCCAGTGCCCCGCCAGCGGGCTCATCTTCGAACAGGTAAACAACCGGCTTGCCGGAATACCGGCCATCAGCAAAGTGGAAGTGGATCTGGTTTGGGAGCCCAAATGGACTCCCCACCGAATCAGCGCAGAGGGTCGAAAACAATTGGGGATCTAGGAACCGCGGTACGGGGCGGCACTACGACGTCAGAATCGTGTGCAGCCGCTCACGCTGCGTGGCAAGCTCCACCACCGACTCTTCCACCTGGCCCAATACATGCTGCGCCTGGTCGATGTAGAACGGCAACGCATTCCACCACGCCTTCACTACCTCCTGCTGGTCAAGCAAGGCCAGTGCCGTACCCGCGGCCGCGGTTGCCAGTCCCGCGCGCCGGTTGCCCGTCAGCAGCAGCAGCCCGCTTGCGAGAAGGCTTCCACCCGCCGCAATCCGCGCCCAATTGGTGCCTTCGGATTCGACAATACGCCGATTGTTCTGTGCTTCGTTCTCCATTCGACTCAGAGGGACAACCACCATTGCTTCTCCTTTTTCGATCCGCGCCGCAATGCCGGGGACGAAACGATGTTCTATCAAGTATCACCCCTTTGGGGTGGTTGTGCGATGCATCGATAAGAACAGGTAAAGGATTCTCAAATACCGGATCGCTGACGGGGGCTCTCAGTGCCGGGAACCCGCCGCACGTCAATCCAGATCGAAATCCCGCAGCGGCTTGCCGTCTGGCGCATCCTTGGCCTTGCGCAGAGCCTCGGCGAACTTTTTCTCGAACAGGTCTTCCTTGTTTTTCTCCGCTTCCACGCTCTGCCTGAAGATTGACTCCTTGCGCTCGTTCTGAGCCCGCATGGCCTGCGCCGCCGTCTCCAGGTCTTCGAACATCCGCTTGCGCGGTGCGGACGTATGGCTCACCAGGAGGCCTGTCGCCCCATCGATCCTCAGCATGGCCCCGCAATCGGGACATGCCACCTCGAAAATCTTTTCCTTCGCCTTAGCCATTTCAAGTTGAAATTGTAAGCCTCCCAGGCATGGATTGCACAGCGCAGCGAAGAATCCAGCGGCACAAAGTTTTCCATCCCTCAACCACACAAGCGGACCTTCCACGCGTAAAATCGGGCGCGTGCTGCAGATTGCCGCACTTGCCGAGCTTGTCCTCTGCTGGATCGCGTGGTCCCTGGCCTTCGTCAGGCCTCGCCAGCAGGCTGCCGGACAGAAAGAAGTTGCCAGCGCGCCTGCTTCCAGGTGGGGAATATTCCTGGTCATGGTCGCTTTCGCACTGGCATGGGCTTACGTGCGGCCGAGAGGCTTTGAGAAGTCCACTCTGTCGCTGATCGCATCAATGATCCTCGGCCCGCCATCGGCGGCGCTTGCCTGGGCGGCGACGCGCCACCTGGGCAAGCAATGGCGCTACAAGGCAGCGCTCAGCGAAGACCACGAACTTATCCAGACCGGTCCTTATGGCTCGCTCCGCCACCCGATCTACGCCTCCATGCTGGGCATGTTGCTGGCTACCGTGGCCGCTTGGACCTGGTGGCCTATGGCTATCGGGTCGCTGATTGCATTCCTTGCCGGCACCGAGGTTCGCATCCAGGCGGAAGAGCACCTGCTGGCGGATCGATTCGGCGAATCCTTCACTGCATACCGTTCGCGCGTGCACGCCTACATTCCGTTTGTTCGCTGATTGTCCGGCGGGTGGAACAGTTCGGAGCTCGACATGTACCCACAAAAATTGCGGATGATGTACATCACGTACGTTCTGAAGCGTACATATGGTACACTCTTTCTATGGAAGTCCCGATCACCCAATTCCGGCGCGAGATTTTCTCCCTCGTCAACCAGGCGCTGGAAGGCGCCGAGGTGTGGGTGACGCACAAAGGACGCCGACTCAAAATTGTCCCCGAGGGACGGCCCGTGAGCCGGCTAAGCCGAATCACGCCGATGGAAGTCATCAACTACGCTGAGGGCGGCCTTGAAAATACGGGCCTGCTGGAGGAAATGACGCGCGCATGGGAAGCGGACTGGGACCGCGATTTTGGCCCTGCGCCAAAACTGCCCACAGATTCTAAATCCATTTCCAAACGGACCAGCGTCAAACGGTGATTGCCTATCTCGATACAAACGCCCTTGCCTGGCTGTCTGAGGGCAGCCTGACCGGCATCAGCCCAAAGATCGATCGCCTGCTCCAACAGGCCGATCTGCTCTTCTCGCCGATGGTTCTGATGGAGTTGGAGTACCTATACGAAATCAAACGCAGCAAGCGCCCCGCCCGCGACATTCAGCGCAAAGTGGAGCACGAGTTAGGCGCCCGCCTCTGCGATCTGCCTTTTTCAACCATCGCCAGCGCGGCCCTCGACGAGAAGTGGACACGCGACCCCTTTGATCGCCTCATCGTCGCCAACGCAAAAGCTAACGGCTTCGCCTGGCTCATCTCCGCCGACGAAGCGATCCGCAAACACTACCCGCGCACCGTCTGGTAGATGGACCTGCCCCAGCGAGTTTGCACGCGAGGTCGATACAGATTAGGAACTTGGCCGGAGTGATACCATCACCTGCGAATGACGATCGTCCTTTCCGGAAGGCGCCAAATGAACGCTCTGGCTTCGTTTGAATTTTGCAGTCTTGTCACTTGAGTCAGGAGAACCATGAAACACAACTTCTTCATCAATCTCGCCCTCATCGCAGCAACCTTCACGCCATTCTGCCGCGCGCAGACCCAGATCGCCGGAGACTGGCAAGGCATGCTGTCTGTGAACGGCGGCCAGCTCCACATCGTGCTGCACATTATTGTGGCCAAAGACGGCTCGCTCTCCGCCACTGTGGACAATCCCGACCAGGGCCAAATGGGCGTCGCGGCAGACGCAGTCACATTCAAAGATTCAAAACTCACCATCACCATGAACGCATACAGCGGATTCTATGAAGGCACGGTAAACAACAACGCAGGCGAAATAGCTGGCACGTGGACACAGGATGAGCCGGAAGAACTCAACTTCAAGCGCGTTGCCGCGACCCCGACGACGCCGAATCCTGACGCGCATTCAACGATCGACGGTACATGGCTTGGCAGCCTCGACACCGGCGAAATCAAGCTCCGCATTGTCTTCAAGATCGTCAACACCGCCGAGGGCCTCTCCGCACAACTGCAGAGCCCCGACCAGGGCCCAGCGTGGATGCCCGCGACATCAGTTACTCGCCAGGGAAGCGCAATCACGATCACCCTCAAGGCGCCGGGCGTCGTCTTTGAAGGCAAGATCGCCGACGACTTCAGTTCCATCGACGGCACATTTACGCAGATGGGAAACCCCTTGCCGCTGAGCCTCAAGCGCATCAGGGACCAGGCCGAGCTTGAAGTGCCCCGGCCGCAGAATCCCGTCAAACCCTACCCCTATCGCGAGCTGGATGTCACATACGCCAACAAGGCCGCAGGCAATACGCTCGCCGCCACGCTCACGATTCCGCCCGGGAAAGGCGCGTTCCCTGCTGTGCTGCTTATCGGTGGAACCGGCCCGCACGACCGTGACGAAAGCCTGCTGGGGCATAAGCCATTCCTGGTGCTAGCGGACTACCTCACCCGCAAGGGTATCGTCGTGCTGCGGGCCGACAAGCGCGGCGTGGGCAAATCGACCGGCGAATTCGACAAGGCCACTACCGCCGACTTTGCCACGGACGCCGAGGCCGCCGTAGCGTATCTCAAATCCCGGCCAGAGGTCGATCGTCACAAGATCGGCCTCATCGGACACAGCGAAGGCGCAATCATCGCGCCCATGGCCGCAGTCGCTCACCCGGACGTTGCCTTCATCGTGATGATGGCCGGCTCCGGCGTACCCGGAGATCAGATCATCGTGGAGCAGGGCCGCCTCATCGAAATGGCCGGCGGTGAAAAAAAGGAGAAGGCGGACGAAGACGCCGAGAAGGAACGCGAGACGATTACTCTGGTGGAAACCGAAAAAAATCCCGCCGCACTGGACAGACTTCTGGGAGCAAAACTCGCGACCGAAGGAGTTCCCGATGCCGGCATCTCCGCTCAGATCAAGGCGCTCACCTCACCCTGGTTCCGTTTCTTCCTCACCTACGATCCCTCAACGGCGCTGCGCAAGCTGACTATTCCCGTGCTGGACCTCAATGGCAGCCTTGATTTGCAGGTGCCACCCGCGCAAAACCTGCCTGCGATTCGCAAGGCGCTCGCCGGCAACAAGCACGCTGAAGTGGATGAACTGCCGGGCCTGAATCATCTCTTCCAAACTGCGAAGACCGGCTCTCCCGCCGAGTACGAGCAGATTGAAGAGACCATCTCGCCGGTAGCGCTGGACAAGATCGCAAGCTGGATTCTGAAGCGGTAAGCCCCTTCCTGGCGCGGGAGTGGGGAGCCTCGATCCTCAACCGGTCCCGTTTATCAGCAGCGCGTTCCAAATGGCGAGCAGAAGCACCTGGCGTAGAATTCTTCTCATGCGATTCGCAATCGTCGGATTAGTTCTTCTCGCGGTCACGGCCAATGGACAGCAGTCCGCACCCACCGCAAAGCCCCACCAGAAGTCATTGCGCTGGCTCGTCGAAGGGTCGCAGGAACTTAATGGGGAAGATCGGATCGAGGTGACAAAGGCCCTCAGCCCTGACGAGCGCGCAGCTCTAATTGGTGTCATTTCCGAACAGCTCAGGCCCGGTAGAAAAATCGGGGACGCCCCTTTGGGGAAGAATCTTGTCGACGCCGTGAAAGAAACGCGAGTGAAGCTCATCGATCTGAATGGAGACGGAATACCCGAAGTGATTGCTCAGGCCTCAGACAACGAATCCTGCAGCCCGACAGGCAACTGCACGATCTGGGTGTTTGCGCGATCGGGCCAGGGATACAGGCTCATCCTTGAAAGGAATGCAATCCAGACGTTCGCGATTCGCCCAACGCGGACCAACGGCTTCAAGGACCTGGTACTCAGGCAACACGGTTCCGCATTCGAAAGTGATCTATTCATATACCGTTTCGCCAATGGAAAATACCACAAAAACGCTTGCTATGACGCCAACTGGGTATCGATGGATGGAGACGAACGGCACGAATTGAAAGATCCAATCATCACGCCCTGTAGTCGCTAGACTCGCGCGGTCTCACGGGAAGACAGTAAATCATTCGCGCCTCTCGCTTGCATGCAGAAATGCCCCGCTCGCAAAAGCAGGGCTTTCCCAGTTCAGTGTCTCAATCTGTGCGGCGTCTTCAGTGCTTCTCGGCCGCTGTCGCAAGCTTGGCTTCGGCCTCGGCAATTACATGCAGAGCCTTGTCGTAAGCTTCTTCGCTATCGCCGGCCTCGTTCCATTCCTTGTGGCCACGGTCCAATTGCTCCTTGGCGCGCGGAACGTCGATCTCTTCCGGCTTCAATGCGTCCGAGGCGAGAATGGTGACCCGGTCGGGAAGAACTTCGACGAACCCCCAACTCACGTTGTAGCGCGACACGGTTTCCGGCCCCTCCGGACCGCCATGAAGCGTGACATCGCCTGCACCCAGCTCGGCCATCAGCGGCGCGGCCCCAAACAGCACTTCCATGTAACCGTTCTTCGCGGGCAGCTCTACCGCGGAGGCCGCGGCCTCAAACAGCACGCGCTCCGGCGTCACCAGGCGAACACGGAGTTGATTTGTCTCGTCAGACATGAAAATCCTTTCAGGATTTTAGGGGTCAGGGTTTAGGGGCCAGGGGTCAGTCCCGGATGTGCCTGCACGAGCGGTTTAACTGATCCCTGACCCCTGTTCCCTGATCCCTGCTTTTACGCCGTTGCCTTCAACTTCTCCGCGGTCTCCAGCACTTCCTCGATGGCGCCCTTCATGTAGAAGGCCTGCTCGGGGATGTCGTCGTACTTGCCGGCGATGATTTCCTTGAAGCTGCGCACGGTGTCGACTACCTTCACGTACGCGCCTGGGATACCGGTAAACTGCTCCGCCACGTGGAAGGGCTGGGAGAGGAACTTCTGGACTTTGCGGGCGCGGGCAACGGTGAGCTTGTCTTCCTCAGAGAGCTCATCGATGCCAAGGATCGCAATGATGTCCTGCAGGTCTTTGTAGCGCTGCAGAATCTTCTTCACGCCCTGGGCCACGTCGTAGTGATCCTGGCCCACGATGCGCGCCGAAAGAATGCGCGACGTCGAGGCCAGCGGATCGACGGCCGGATAAATTCCCAGTTCAGACAGCGGGCGGCTCAGCACGGTGGTGGCGTCGAGGTGGGCAAACGTGGTGGCCGGAGCCGGATCAGTTAAATCGTCAGCCGGCACGTAGACGGCCTGCACCGAAGTGACGGAACCTTTGCTGGTGGAGGTGATGCGCTCCTGCAGTTCGCCCATCTCCGTGGCCAGGTTGGGCTGATAGCCGACGGCCGAGGGCATGCGGCCCAGCAGCGTGGAAACCTCAGAACCGGCCTGCGTGAAGCGGAAGATGTTGTCGATGAAGAGCAGCGTGTCAGAGCCCTCGACGTCGCGGAAATATTCCGCAACGGTCAGCGCGCTCAAGGCAACGCGCAAACGCGCTCCGGGTGGCTCGGTCATTTGGCCGTAGACCAGTGCGCACTTGGAGTTGGCCCAGTCGCCAGGCTTGATGACGCCCGACTCCGTCATCTCAAGCCACAGGTCGTTGCCTTCGCGGGTGCGCTCGCCCACGCCTCCAAACACCGAGTAGCCGCCGTGATTCTTGGCTACGTTGTTGATCAGTTCCATGATGACCACGGTCTTGCCCACGCCCGCGCCGCCGAACAGGCCGATTTTGCCGCCTTTGAGGAACGGCTGGATCAGGTCGATGACCTTGATGCCGGTCTCGAACATCTCCTCGTGCGTGGTCTGCTCGTCGAAGAGAGGCGCGGGACGGTGAATGGGCATGAACTGCGTTGCGCCAACGGGGCCCAGTTCGTCCACTGGCTCGCCGATCACGTTGAGCACGCGGCCCAGCGTCTCCTTGCCCACCGGCATGCGAATAGGGCCGCCGAGGTCGATGGCCTTCATGCCGCGCACCATGCCCTCGGTGCCTTCCATGGCCACGGTGCGCACGCGCCCCTCGCCCAGATGCTGCTGGACTTCAAGGATCACACTGATGGGCGCGGGCACGGTAAAGCCGTCGCTGACGACGCGCAGTGCCTGATAGATGGGCGGCATGGCCGCTTCTTCAAACTGCACGTCGACCGCCGGACCTGAGACTTGAATTACCTTGCCGATGTTTTCTGCCATTTTTTCTGCCTTCTTGATTGCGAAACCGGAATCAATTTCAATTCTTAGTTCGCATTCCCTCAGGGGCTAAAGCCCCGCCTTTTCTTTGGCCTCTGCGGCACGACTAAAGTCGTGCCCTGATACAAAGCCTGTGTTCCTGTGTTCGCGGCGCGGCTAGAACAGTACCGTTTCAAAACCGCAACGCTCGCGGGCGCGCTAAAGTGCGGCCGCTCCGCTGACAATCTCGATGATCTCCTTGGTGATGGCCGCCTGGCGCACGCGATTCATATGCAGCGTGAGCGCGTCGATCATGTCCGAGGCGTTGTTGGTTGCCGAATCCATGGCTGTCATGCGCGCCGCATGTTCCGCGGCTACCGATTCCGTCATCGCGTGATAGAGCATGGAAGAAACGTATTGCGGAAGCAGGCCGTTGAAGAGTTCCTCCGCCGGCTGCTCGTAGATGTAATCCACTTGCGCGGTGCCAAACTTCTTCGCTTCCTCGTCGGCCTCTTTGGTATCCGCGGGCTCCAGCGGAATGCCCGCGCTCAGCGCGGCCTGGCCGGCGCGCTCGCGCTCTTCTTCAGTCAGTTCCACGGCACCGGTAAGCTGCTGGCTGCCGATCTCGATCAGCGGCAACAGCCGCTCGACTACGAGGCGCTGTTGGATGACCGATTTGAACTCGTTGTAGACGATGTACGCCGCGTCGATCTCTTCATGCACATAGCGCTCGATCACGCTCTCGGCCAGCGCGAAGACGCGCGCGGTTTCAAGCTTCAGCAGCATGCCTGGATGGTCGCCGGTCACCTCAACTTTGACCTTTCGCTCACGCACTTTCACCGTGCGGGCGTGATCGTCCGTCTGCTCGGAATAGATTGCGGCAGGGTAATGGCGACGCATCAGGTCGCGGCCTTTTCGGCCCACAGCCTCAATGTCGATTTCCTTATCCGGATTGCCGCTGATGAACTGGAATGCAGTCTTGAGAATGTTCGCGTTGAAGGCGCCGGCAAATCCCTTGTCGCCGCTGACGATGATCAGCAGAACCCGCTTCTCGGGCCGCGTGGCAAACAGAGGATGGCGCAAGTTGCCGGTTTCCGGGTCGAATATCTCGATGCGCCCCGTGAGCGATTGCAGCACGCTGGTAATCATCCGGGCGTAAGGCCGCGCAGAGAGAGCACGCTCCTGCGCGCGCCGCAGCTTGGCCGCCGAGACCATCTTCATGGCCTTGGTGATCTGCCGCGTGTTCTTCACGCTGCGGATGCGCCGTCGGAGGTCGAGTACGTTTGCCATCGGTCTTTCCTATTTCTTAACGCTTTCCGTTGGAGCAGTTTCCTTAGCGCCTGCCGCTGGAGCAGTCTCCTTAGCGCCTGCCGCTGGAGCAGTTTCCTTCGTGCTTGCCGCTGGAGCAGTCTCCTTAGCGCCTGCCGCTGGAGCAGTTTCCTTCGTGCTTGCCGCAGGAGCAGTTTCCTTGGCGCTTGCCGTTGGAGCGGTTGACACCGCAACCGGTTCTTTCGCAGCCAGCTCTACCTTGAAATTCGCCGAGTACTCCTTCATGGCTGCGTGCAGCTTGGCGCGGAGATCGTCGTCGATGGACTTCTTCTTTGTCAGATCGTCGATCAGCGCAGTCTGCGCGCTCTCAAAGTACTTGTACAGGCCCACCTCGAAGGCGCGAATGTCTGCGACCTGCAAATCATCCAGATAGCCTTGAGTGCCGGCGAAGAGAATCACCGTCTGCTGCTGCCATGTCAACGGGTTGAACTGCGGCTGCTTCAGGAGCTCAGTAAGCCGCTGGCCGCGGTTGAGCTGCTTCTGCGTGAGCGGATCGAGATCGGAGCCGAACTGAGCAAAGGCCGCCAGTTCGCGGTACTGGGCAAGATCGAGCTTGAGCGTCGAACCCACCTGCTTCACAGCTTTGATGGCCGCGGAGAAGCCTACGCGCGAGACAGAAAGGCCAACGTTCACCGCCGGACGAATGCCGGAGTTGAACAGGTCGGTTTCCAGGAAGATCTGTCCATCGGTAATTGAAATCACGTTGGTGGGAATGTACGCCGAAACGTCGCCAGCCTGCGTCTCAATCACCGGCAACGCGGTCAATGACCCGCCGCCGCGTTTGTCGCTGAGCTTGGACGAGCGCTCGAGCAAACGCGAGTGCAGATAGAACACGTCGCCGGGATAAGCTTCGCGGCCCGGCGGACGGCGGAGCAGCAGCGAGATTTCGCGGTACGCCATGGCGTGCTTCGACAGATCGTCGTACATCACCAGCGCGTGGCGACCCGAGTCTCGGAAAAACTCGCCGATGGCCGTCGCCGCATAGGGTGCGATGTAGAGCATAGGCGCCGGTTCCGACGCCGAGGCTGCCACGATGACGGTGTGCCCCATCGCGCCGGCTTCAGTCAGCGTCTGGACCACTTGAGCGATCGACGAACGCTTCTGCCCAATGGCGCAATAGATGCAGATCAGATTGTTTTTTGCGTTGTTGATGATGGTGTCGAGCAAGACCGCCGTCTTGCCCGTCTGACGGTCGCCGATGATCAGCTCACGCTGTCCTCGCCCAATCGGAATCATGGCGTCGATGGCCTTCAGGCCCGTGGCCATTGGCTCGCGCACTGGCTGGCGGTCGATAATGCCCGGAGCAAGGCGCTCAATGGGCAGCGATTCCTTGGACTCGATGGGCCCCTTGTCGTCGATGGGCTGGCCCAGCGCGTTGACCACGCGGCCAATCATCCCCTCGCCCACCGGTACGCTGAGAATGGTCCCGGTGCGCTTTACTTCGTTGCCTTCGCTGAGTTCGGTGTAATCGCCCAGAATCACGGCGCCCACTGAATCTTCTTCGAGACTCAGCGCCAGCCCGGCAATGTCGTGCGGAAAGCTCAACAGCTCGCCGGCCATCACCTTGTCAAGGCCGTGCAGACGCGCGATGCCGTCGCCGAGCGATGTGATGGTCCCGACTTCGCCCACCTGGACCTTGGAGTCGTAATTCGCGATCTGCTCGCGAAGAAGTTGCGTAATCTCGTCTGCCTTGATCTGAGCCATTTCGTTCCTCAGGGGTCAGGGTTCAGGGGTCATTTTGATCCAGTCAACCCTGACCGCAACCCACAACCCCCACTTCCCAATTTCTGACAAATCTTGAAGAGGCCTGCGGTCAGTAACCCTGACCCCTGCCCCCTGGACCCTAACCCCTAACCAATTCTTCCTTCAACCTGTCCAGCCGTCCACGCACTGAGCCGTCGTACACGGTGGAACCGATGCGCACCACGGTGCCGCCCAGGATAGTTGCATCGAGCTTGAAGCTGGCGTCAATGCGCGCGCCCGCAAGCTTTCCCACCTCGGCCATCAGCGCCTCGCGCTCCGGGGTGCTCAACTCCCGCGCCGTCACAATCTCCGCCTGCCGGATTCCCAACTGTTCCTGCAATAGCTTTTGGTAAGCAGCTGCCACTTCGTCCACGTGGCCGATGCGGTCATTGTCAATCAGCACTGCCAGCAGGTTGCGCAGCTCTTTCCGCAGCCCGAGCTTCTGGTTGAGCGTGTCAAGAAAGCCGACCTTCTGCAATGTGGGAACTGCCGGGTTTACAAAAAACTCGCGTAACTCTTTGCTGCCATTCCAGGTTGCAAGAAAATCCGTGAGCTGCACTTCAATGGATGCCGCATCCAGCTTTGCATCCGTAATGACATCGAGAAATGCCTGCGCGTATCGAGCAACAAAGGCGGCCATCAGTTCTTTCCTCCCGTGGCCGCACCGTTGCGTACCACGTCGCCCACAAACTCTGCGATGAGGGCCCGGTCGATCTCCGGCGTCAGAACCAACTGCTTCGCGGCCTGGTCAATGGCCAGATCGGCGGCAAAATACCGCAATCCGCGCCGCGCCTGGGCAGCTGCCATGCCAATCTCCTGCTCGGCTGCCTCAACTATGCGCGTGCTTTCCTCGCCCAGCGACGCCTTGATCCGAGCTTCGTCCTGCAAACTCTCTGCTTCCACCTCGGCGCGAAACTTCTGAATCTCCTCGTCGAGCGAGGAAAGCTTGGCCTCGACAGCGCTTAGCCGGGCATTCGCGTCCTCGGTTACCTTGCGCGCCGACTCAATGTCGTCGTGCAACTTCTGCTTGCGCTGACGCAGATACCGGGGCAGAAAACGAAACAGAGGAACGCCAATGGCCAACGCGATGATGAGGAAGTTGATGACCTCGTAGATATCGGCCGTTCTCTCGATCGACAGGTTCAGTGTTTTGGCCGTCCACTTGACCACCGGGCCTTCGAGGCGGAAGGCGTTGTTCTGCTGATCTTCTTCGGATTGCGCTGGCTCGTGTTTGGCGTCGGATGCTGCAGTTGCCGGCGGAGGGGCGGCTGTTTCGGGCCGGAATTCGGATCGCGCGTCCTGGGCCACCATGCGCATCGGGGCAAATGCCATGCCGGCAGCCACTCCCGCGAAAAGCACAAACCACAAAACCCGGCTCGAGAAGCGCAGATGAACCTTCAAATCTCTCAACGGGAACCCCCGGCAGCCGCGGGCAGAACCGCGCGAACCACCTGACTTGCCAATTCCCCGGCAGCGGCCTCGATGCTCCTCCTTGCCTGGGCAGCTTCAGCTTCGAGTTCGACCCTGGCCTGCTCGACCTTCTGGCCAGCAGCTTTGCGGGCGACGTCCAGCGCGGCGTCGCGCTCGGCTGTCCACTGTTTCACGCGCTGTTCCCGCACCTTGTAGACTTCGGCACGCGCCTGGCGCAGCTTCGCGGCATACTCGGCAGCACGGGCTTCTGCCCGTTCAATTGCCTTCTGCGCGTCTTCGACTGCGCCAACCGTCCGCGCGCGACGCTGTTTCAACGTGTCGCTCAGCGGCCCCTGCACCAGGAATTGGTAGGCCAGCACCAGCACAATGAAGAGCAGCATTGTGGGCACAGCGCCGACCAGAAAGCTCCCGACTTGTTGAATGATTTCTTGCATGGTGGTACCGGTTCACTCCGGCGGTCAGGATTGACTTTTCGCGAGTGGAACACCTTTTTGTATCAGGGGCGAAGCCACAAGGTCAATGTAGTTGAAGCCGATTCGGCGGGGTCTTGTGACTCGAATCACGAATGCGAGATTTTCTTTGAAAAAGAGCTTGCATTCGCGAGGAACAAGCCTAAACTAAGAATACCACCTAGACCCGGTCCAGGGTCCAGCGGGCTGTACGGCTTGAGGAAGTCCTTCCACTCCTCAGGCTTGCAGCCCGCTTCTTCATTTATGGGGTATTTTGGGGCTTGTGCTTCCTTGCTTATGACAGCTAAGGAGCCTCTTATTTAGAAATTCCTGCGAGACCTACGTTCTCTCCGTGGCTAAACGGCTACGAAAGAAGGCCTGCCTCCGCGCAGAAACCCGAAGAGCAGACCTCAGGGGCTGAAGCCCAAGCTGATTTGGCAGCCTTTGCGGCACGACTGAAGTCGTGCCCTGTTACAAAGCTCTCGCCGGCCTTTTGCCGGGGTAAAATGCGTCCTACCGCACGAATGCGTTTTCCCGCGGCTTGCTACGGCTTAGCGACTACGGGCTTTGCGCTCAGCAAGCCCTGCGCCCGCAGCCAGGTTTCAAGCAGGCTCGGCCATTGGTCGAGCGACGCGTCGCCTTTGCCCAGGCCGGTGCCGTGGGGGCCCTTGGCGAAGATATGCGCCTCTGCTGGAACGCCAGCCTTCACCAGCCCCTCATAAAAGCGCAGGCCTTGCTCCACGGGGACCGTCTCGTCACTGAAGGTGTGATACCAGAATGTGGGCGGGGTCTCCTTTGTCACGAATAGGTCAGGAGAGTACGCCAGCCTCAGTGCCTCGCAGCGGTCCATCACATTGAAGAGCTTGCAGTAGCTCAGGTGCGAGGTGTCGCTGGAGATGGCCCCGATCCAGGGATAGCCCAGCACCAGGAAATCCGGCCGGCTTGAGACCCGGTCGATCGGATCCTCGGCATCCGGATTCCCGGGCAGACACTGGGTCCCGGAGAGTGCCGCCAGGTGCCCGCCCGCTGAAAACCCAATTACTACAATGCGACTGGGGTCGATGTGGTAATCCAGCGCCCGCGCCCGCACAAGCTGAACGGCGCGCCTGGCGTCAAGAAGAGGTACCGGCAGCAGGTAGCCGTGCGACGAGAGCCGGTACCTGAGCACGAAAGCGCGAAAGCCGTGCGCGGTAAACCAGTCGGCCACCTGCCGGCCCTCAAGGTTCGCGGCCAGCCCAACGTAGGCTCCGCCGGGAAACACCACTACCGCGGAGCCATTCTCGTAACCCGGATGCGGCTCAAGGATGCTCAGAGTGGGGATGTCATCGCAGGTCGTTCCCTTAGCCTCGGGCGCATCTCCGGGCCACAACCGGATGGTCTGAATGCCCAGAAAGTCATTATTTGCGGCGACCGAAGGACAGTCCACCTTCTGCGCATCCGCAGCCGAACAGACCAGCAACGCCGCCAGCACGATCAGGAACTGCTTCATTGGGTACCCTTCCGCAGTACGAGGGGATTATATAGGCTGCGGAAAAAGACATGTCCGCAAAAAGAAATGCCGCAAGAGCCTACCGCAGGGGCTGAAGCCCCCGGTTAATTTTGCGGCACTTGCGGCACGACTGAAGTCGTGCCCTGATGCAAAGCGTTCGCGAATCGCCTCCGGAGCGAGTTTTTCGCAGCGTGTTATAGCCACATTGCCGTATGCCCTGGACAAGGATTCTCCGCCTGCACGCTGATCTCTTCCGCCAGTTCAAACCCATACCGCGCAAAGTAATAGGCCGACCCAAGCACCCGCTCCTGCAGCACACCCCCGGGATAGAGCGACTGGCAAATCGCAGCCGCGTGGCGTTCCAGTGAAGCCTCTTGCTGCAACTGGAAGTTTGCAGCCAGACGCCTCAGCCGGTTCATCTGGTAACGCATCTTGCTGGCCGCTGTCTCCGCCGACCGCCCCAGGCCCGCGTCGAGCTTGCCCATCCACTCGAGCACCGGCTTCAATTCCGCGCCGAGAGCCGTGCCAGCGGCCGCCAGCTTCTGCTGGCCTTCAACCGGCATAGCTCGCGCGGCAAGCAATTGCGCCAAGGAGTCCTGATTCCCCGCAAACACACGCTCCAGACTCAACTCGTTTTTGCGCAGCAGTTCTCCAATCGCCGGCTCAACGAGCGTCCCGGAGAAGCGCGGTTGCACAGGAGTCAGGCGCCCAAGAATCCTTTCGAACGGCACCGCCGATTGCGCAAAATAAGCAATCTCCGCCGGACCGCCGATGGTGAGCGATGTGGACAAAAGAAAATCCTGAAACACGGGCCGGAGAAGCGCGGAAGGAGAGATCCGCTCCGGCTCCGATTCCAGAATCCCCACCAGATCCCGAGTTGAAAAACTCTGCCGCCCCGCTTGCCACAACCCTTGCGGCTCCGCAGCGCTTGGCACAATCCGCTTCAGCGAGATTCGTGCGCCTGTCCTCTCATCGATCAAGAACAGCAGGCTCGACTGCGCGCCCACCGCCACTTGCGCGTGGTATCCCGCAGCTTCCAATTCGCCGTTCCGCACTACAAGCGCCGTGTGCAGTTCATCGGCGCGTTCGAGAGCGGCCTGCAGCACCGGCGCGCCCATGCGGTGAATGTCTCGCCCGCCCGCGTCCAGCACCAGCAGCCCCTGCGCCGCGAATGCCTTCCGATAGAATTCCGCAAACGCCTGCGCGAAGGTCCGTCCCGGCCGGTAAGCTGCCGCCAAGGCCTCCAGCGCATCGGAGGCACCCAGCAGCTCCCACGCCTGATCGACCAGGGGCGTAATGCGCTCGTCGAGAACAACTCCGCCGACGGGCCGAGCCGGCGCCGAGGGTGCTTCCGCGTAAACCAGCTTTTTAAGCTCCTTGCCCGCTGGAAAAGTCACATGGTTGATTTCGGCAAAGTCGTGGTCTTCGCTTGCAATCCAGAAGATTGCAGCATGAGGATAGCCTGCTGCTAATGCCTGCCGCGAGCGGGCTATGGCAGTGGCAGCTTTGAACGGCGTAAACAGTGGCCCGCCAAACAGTCCCACCTGCTGCCCCGTCACCACCGCGCCGGCCCCCTGGCGCAGCGCTTCAAGCGCACTCGCGGCGGCCGTCCCCACTGCTGAAGGGTTCTGCTCAGCCAGCAGCCGAACCAGCTCAGGCCAATGGGACGGCACGGCTGGCCGAGCCTGCCAACTGGAATCCAGCGGCAGCGACGCATAGAACCTGCTCACCGCCGCATTCGCTGCGCAGTAGTCCAGAAACAGCCGGTGCAATCCCGGCGCAACGGTAATGGGAAAGCAATCTGCGGTCAGCAACGTTCTCTCTTTTTGGAAGTTCGCTTCTCAGCGTTCAGCCCATGCCCGCTTACCGCGCCGCAAACTCCATCAGCATACCGGCGCAAACTGCATCGGGCTCAACTTAGGATGCCACGCCGGCTTGAATCGATGCACAACAGTCGGCTCACACTCAGAGTAGCGGGGCCGCGGTGCGTATACTTTCCCTGACTGCATGTTGAGGAGAGAGAGAAGAAATGCCAATCAAAAAACAAGCCGTTCAAGCTGCCGCACCCAAAAAGAAATTGAAGAAGGCTGGCGCAAAATCCAAGCTTTTTGCTTCCAGGAAGGCAAAGCCGGCCAAAGCCTCCAAGCCCAAGGCGAAGGCTTCCAAGGCCAAACCGAGGAAGCTTGCCAAAGCGCCCCGGTCTCGAGTGGGCGAGACGGAGACTGCCGTGCTCCTGAGCTCTGAAGTGGTCTACCAGGGCTCGCTGTTTCGCGTACTCCATGACAAGCTCCTTGAGCCCGGGGGCAAACCGAGCGAACGCGACGTGATTCGCCACAACGGCAGCGTTGTCATCCTGGCTCTCGACAGGTCCAAAAGCAAGAAGAACCCGTGGATCGTGGTCGAGCGCCAATACCGGCACGCCGCCAATCAATATTTGTGGGAACTGCCGGCCGGCAAGCTCGATCCGGGCGAAGACCCACTTGCTGGAGCCAAGCGCGAACTGGCGGAGGAAACAGGCTATAGCGCAAGAAAGTGGACGCCCCTGGTCGAGTACTACGCCAGCCCCGGCTTTCTGGGCGAATCCATGAAAGTCTTTGTCGCCGAAGGCCTGGTCGCCGGGAACGCTCATCCCGAGGAGGACGAGGAGATCGAATTCCGCCTCGTCAAGCTTTCCCAGGTGCTGAAGATGATCGAGAAAGGCGCGATCCTCGACGGCAAGACCCTCACCAGCGTGCTGCTCTATGCGCGGCTCCACTCCCGCAAACGCAAAAAATAGCCAGTTACCGCTTTGAAACTGCGCGGCTTGAACCCTTTTCAAACCACTTGAACCGCAGGTTTCCGGACCTTGGAGCTTACCCGACGCCCGCTCCGTGGTTGGGAAGGAGCATCAATGCATCCCACTTTGTGGAATTTATCTCCAAGATTTAGTTCAACCTTTCACCCATTATTGGCGTCTTATTTTGTACAGGCGGGTGATTCACCTCACTCGCCCGATTCCCCCGCACCAGGGAAAGAAAGAGGGAACCTGTGGCTCAGTACAAAGGGAAGGTCAAGTGGTTCAACAACGCCAAGGGCTACGGATTCATCGGACGTGAAGACGGGCCGGATGTATTCGTCCACTACTCATCGATCCAGTTGGACGGGTACAAAACACTGAAAGAGGGCGATGAGGTTGAGTTCGACATCGTCCAGGGTCAGAAGGGTCCACAGGCGGATGCTGTGGTCCGCTTCAAGGATGCCGTCGCCCACAACGCAGCCTGACGACCCGATTGACCGGGCATTCCATCCCAGCCGGTTGTTCAGTGGAATTGTGCCTGATCAGTCTGCACCAATCACAGTGCAGTGTTTGAGCATTTTCGATCCACATGTTGACGTTTGGGATGTTGACGTTTGGGCGGCATTGAAGGTGGTATTTACTTCCACCCCAGCGACGAAGGCCTATCGCCGGACCCCGAGCGGAAAGTGCCACCTTGCTACGTGACTTCGGTAAAGAGCAGGATCGAAAATGCTGTAGCCCCAAGGCACACGGCCAAGCAGTTTAGCCTCACGGACTTTCTTCTCAGCTGTTCCCTCGTCACTACTCTTTGATACCCTTCCGCCATGGACAACCCCACCATGGCCCGACTGCTGTCAGAGACAGCCGATCTGCTTGAAATTGACGGCGGCGACGGCTTCCGCATCCGCAGCTACCGGCGCGCCGCTGAAGCCGCCGAGCAAACCACCGTTGACCTCACCGCAGCGGCGCCTGACACTGCCCGCCTGCTTGAGATTCCCGGCATCGGCAAGGGCATGGCCACCAACCTTCAGGCCATCGCCGCAACCGGCACATTGCCCCTGCGCGAAGAACTGCTGGCCAAATACGGCGCAGGCGTGCTTGAGCTTCTGAAGCTTCCCGGCATGGGCCCCAAGACCGTTGCCCTGCTGTGGTCCGCCGCTCAGATCGCCAGCATCGACCAGCTTGCCGAAGCCATTGAAGCGGGCCGGCTTACCGGCCTTCCCCGTATGGGCGAAAAGCAGATTGAAAAACTCCACAAAGGCATCGACGACTATCGCCGCAGTGCCGGCCGCTATCGCATCGACGTGGCCGAGGAAGCAGCGCAACGCATTTCCGCCTACCTGCTGGTATTTCCGGGAATCGAAAAAGTTACCCCGGCAGGCTCTCTGCGCCGCGGCCGCGAGACTGTCGGCGACCTCGACCTGCTGGTCACAGGCCCAGCGTGCGCGCCTGAACACACCGGCGCGGCTGTGGAATACGTCGCCGCCTATCCCGGCATTCACAACATCATCGCCAAGGGAGAGAACAAGGTCAGCTTCCACCTCGCCACTGGCCTTCAGGTCGATGTTCGACTGCTTCCCTCGGCCTCTTACGGCGCCGCACTGCAATATTTTACCGGGTCAAAGTCCCACAGCGTTGCCCTCCGCCAGCGCGCGCTCAAGATGGGCTATACGCTCAGCGAATGGGCGCTGGCCCGGCTCGACGACGAGTCAACTGTAGCCGCGGCAACCGAGGAAGAGATTTACTCCGCCCTCGGGCTCGACTGGATTCCCCCCGAGCTGCGCGAGAACCTGGGTGAAATCGAAGCTGCCGCGCACGGCAGACTTCCCAAGCTTATAAAGCAGTCGGACATCCGCGGCGATCTGCACATGCACACCAACGCCACCGATGGCCACAACACAATTCGCGAGATGGCCGATGCCGCCCTGGCTTGCGGCTATGAATACATCGCCATCACCGACCACTCCAAGAACCTGGCCATGACCAACGGCCTGGACGAGAAGCGTGCTGCGGAGCATGTCAAGCGCATCCGCGCGGTGGATCGCGAGATGGAAGGGCGCATTCGCGTCTTCGCCGGAATTGAGGTCGATATCCTCGCCGACGGCGTTCTCGATCTCGACGACGAGGTTCTGGCCGAAATGGAAATCGTTGTCGCCAGCGTGCATACTCATTTTGCCCAGAGCCGCGAAGAGATGACTCAGCGCATTGTGCGCGCCATTGAGAATCCGTACGTTCGCATTCTCGGCCATCCAACCGGACGGCTGCTGCTGCGCCGCGAACCGTTCGCGCTGGATCTTGGTGTGATCCTCAGGCGCGCGGCTGAGTTGGGCGTGGCCGTTGAGCACAACGCGGCACCTGAGCGGCTGGACCTCAACGACCGCGATCTCCGCCTGGCCAAGGAGCTTGGTTGCAAGATCGTCATCAATTCCGATTCGCACGACGCCCGGAACCTGGGCAAGATGGAATATGGACTGCGCCAGCTCCGCCGCGCCTGGCTCGGTCCGCAGGATGTGCTGAACACGTTGGGTCCGGATGAGTTGCTGGCCGCGCTTCGGCCTCGACCTTGAGGGTGGTTGGATCGATGCGGGGGTGAGATGGTTGCGAATTAAGCGCCATCACTTCCATCAATGTGATATCATTGATATCAGCCTTGAGAGGTGCAAGAACTCATGCCAGCAGTTACTGTTCGCAACCTTTCCGTCGAGACCCATCGGGCTCTCAAACTGCGTGCCGCGCACAATGGACGTAGCACCGAGGCCGAGATTCGGGTGATATTGCAGGAGGCCGTCAAGCCAGAGCCGCGACTAAGGATCGGCTCGGAGCTGGCCGCCTTTGGCCGTCGATATGGCGGCATCGAGCTCAACTACAAACGCGATCGCAGGCCGGCCGAGCCGGCAGAATTCGAGTGATACGCGCGCAAGGTGAGCGATGCCGGTTGGGGTTCGAGGTATCCCACCCCAGCAACAAGAACGACGCAACGATGGGGCACCCAACGTTCGTGGGGCACTTGGCAGCGCTTCGAAGATGATCATTCTCGATACCAACGTTATCTCGGAACCGCTGAGGCCGCGTGCTGATCCAGCTGTCGTCCGATGGCTCGACGCGCAGCATCCCGACACGCTCTACCTCACCGCCGTAACCCTGTCGGAAGTGTTGATCGGCATCGCGCTTCTTCCCGCAGGCAAGCGAAAACGCGGGATGGAACTGAATGCTCAATCACTGCAAATGAAGCTCTTTGCGGACCGCTTTCTCTCCTTCGAGAGAGAAGCAGCTATCGCTTTCGCGCTTTTGGGAAGTCGCGCGGCTGCAAGGGGCTACCCAATTTCGGTGGCCGACTGTCAGATCGCCGCGATTGCCGCGGTGCATGGGTTTGCTGTGGCAACACGCGATACTGCGCCGTTTCTTGCGGCGGGAGTGCAGGTCATCAATCCGTGGGAAAATTGAACAAAAGGTGTCTCCAGCCGTCTCTCTTCTCTGAACTTCACCTTTGCGCTAGCTAAGCCGTCCAATGACCCCGGGCAAGTCTTTCAAGGCGCTCCGGCGCTTTGACCCTGCGAAGAAGCACGATTTGTGAGAGCCTGGAGATAACCTGCGTTCCTAAGACAGAGTTGCAACTGCCGACGGCCCCTGAACCGCTCTAGCCGCGTCTAGTTGATTTCGATCGAATCTGTGGAGTGGCCGAATCAGGAAGCCTCTCTGGGTTAAGCTCTGTAAATTGGTCGAGCAGGATCACGTTGAGCAGCGACTTATGGACCCGGATGCGGCCGTTGTATTCGATCAGGCCCAGCTTGCGGAAGCGATTCATGAAGAAGCTGACGCGGGACCGGGTAGTGCCGATCATCTCTGCCAGAGTTTCCTGTGTGATGGGTGGAACCAAGCGTTCCGGCTTACCCAGCTCACCAAATTCGGCCAACAGCAGGAGAACCCTCGCGAGGCGCCTTTCGCTGGAGTTGAAAAGCTGATCGACCAGATCGGCTTGGGCTCTCATGCTCCGGGCAAGAAGAAACTTCAAGTACATTTCGGAGAGAGAATGCTCCTGGTGCATCACGCGGACCATCTCTCCCCGCTCTATTCTGAGAGCTGTACAAGCGGTAATGGCACTGGCCGTGCCCATGTGCACCGCGCCTACGCTGGCGAGCGATTCCTCTCCAATGAATTCCCCGGCGGGGATAAGGGCGATGGTGGCCTCCTTGCCCTCCGGCGAAACAACGGTGAGTTTTGCACGGCCCGTTTGAAGATAGAAGATGCCGTCAGCCGCACTTCCCTGCGCAAAGAATGCCTGCTTGGGCTGCAAGTGGACGAGTCTTCGCCCCACTCCTGCTTGTTCCAAAAAGTTGGCGAGGTCAAATGTCATGCTTCCCAACTCTGCCTATTGAATGCCCGGCTTCGAATGCGGTCCTCACGGGAACAGCTCGGAAGGGCGTCCGGCGTGTAGACTCCCCGGTTTCCCCTTTTATCGCAAAGACGCCCAGGCGGGGTCACAAGGAACCATGCGATGCTGGCCGGAAGCGCCTTCATCGGGAAACCCGCGATGGAAAAAAGATCAACATGGATGAACGGCCTATGCTAACGCTACGTGATTTTCCTTGCGATGTCCGTACGGTTTCTCACATAACACACAAAAAACAAATGTTCGGCTTCTGACATAACCCGAAATATCTTTGTACGGTCTTTGACATAACTTGAAGTATCTTTGTACGGTATCTGACATAGCCCGAACTTTGTCTGGCATCGTAAGCTTTGCGGATACAAATTATGATAGGGTTTTTTCTGAAAGCGAGGATGCCTTGCGCGCGAGCGGCTTTAAGAACACTCTTTTGAAGGCTCTGGACGGGGACATCATTGAACGCCTTCGCCTGCAGCCAATCAAATTTGAGCTGAAACATGAAATCGAAAACCCTGGCGACCCGATCGATCACCTCTATTTTCTCGAAGAGGGAATGGCGTCGATGACGACAACCTTCAAGGATGGGTCTCAGGTCGAGGTAGGTATGTTCGGTTATGAGTCGGTCATCGGCGTCTCAGCTTTGATGGGGACAAAAAGGAGTCTGAACCGCGTCTATACCCAGATCGCCGGCCATGGCTATAGCTGTCATGTTGAGGATGCGCGAAGAGAATTCCGCCTCGGCGGTTACTTTCAGTTTCTGGCTTTGCGCTATGTTCAGGCACAACTCGTTCAGGCAATGCAATCCGCCGGATGCAATGCGAAACACAATTTCGAACAGCGACTTTCCCGCTGGCTGCTTATCTGTGCGGACCGCGCGCACGTCGACACGTTCAAGATTTCACAAGAGTTTCTCGCAGACATGCTGGGAGGGCGCCGTCCCACCATTTCCACGGCAGCCGGGATTCTCAAGCGAAAAGGACTTATCGAATACACCCGCGGAGAAATTCGCATCCTCGACGTTCCTGGGCTCATGAAGACCTCTTGCGAGTGCTATCTGATCATCAAGGATCACCTCGACAATTACACAGATTTCGACACCGCAATCACTGCGTAGCAGCGTTACTCGCCGCAGCCGCGGGCGGGGCCTGGAATTCGGCAAATTAGATCTGAGGCCTACGCCTTGTTTGTCAGCCGGAACATGGTAAAGGGCCTCACCATCTCCGCAGCCGACGGCCACGTTGGCGCCATTGCAGCCGTGCATGGGTTCGTTGTTGCTATGCGTGATATTGCGCCGTTCCTCGCCTGCGGGAGTGCCGGTCATGAATCCCCGGATGCATGGGATCTAGGGTCGTTCTACGCCGCAAACGTCTTGTTCGGCGAACTCTGATCGCCGAAGCCGGCGAGCAGGCCTTGGACGGAAATGTCCTCGTCCAAAGCGTCCCAGTGCAGGCCGCGGCTGCCGATCCTGACCTGATCTCGCTGTTCCTGGGTTCCGTGCAGAAGGCGGGGAAACCAGGCCAGCGGAACACCGATCGTGCGGCCATCGCTCAGCTCGACCCACATGCTGTCTTCATCGAATCGCACTCGAGTTGCGCTAGCCGAAGTACTCATCCCATGCCCTCTCGAAGCGGACTTTGTTGCCTTCGACGATCAGTGCGTCCAGTACGCGGAATCCCGGAGTGTGGCTCAAGAATGGCTCAACAGATTTTAACAGGCCTCCCTCAGGGGCTAAAGCCCGCTGTTTTTCGATCCTTTTTCGGCACGACTGAAGTCGTGCCCTGATACAAAGCGGGCCTTTGATAAATGCCCTAGTTGAAAAGATCCTTCATCTTGTCCAGCAGGCCGGGAGAGGTTGGTTTGTTGTCCACGGAGAGCGACTCGCCCAGCTTGCTGACCAGTTCGCGCTGCGAACGGCTGAGCTTGCGTGGGACTTGCACCAACACCTTCACAATCAGATCGCCGTGGCCCTTGTCGTTGAGGTAAGGGACGCCGCGTCCGCGGACGCGCAGTTCGCGACCGCTCTGCGTGCCTTCGGGAATCTTAAGGTTGATGGGCCCGTCAATGCCGGGGACTTCGAACTCGGCGCCCAGCGCTGCCTGCGGAAAGCTGATGGGGATGACGCAGTGCAGGTCGTAGCCGTGGCGCTCAAAAAAGTCATGAGGCCGGACGGAGAGCACCACGTACAGGTCGCCCCTGGGGCCGCCGGAGCGGCCAGCGTCGCCTTCGCCGGTGTAACGGATGCGCGTGCCTTCCTCGACGCCCGGAGGAACTTTGACGGTAAGCTTGAATTCGCTGCTGACGCGCGTCTGGCCGCGACAGGTCTGGCAAGGGTCGCCAATGACCTGGCCGGTGCCGCCGCATGCCGAGCAGGTGCGGGCCACGGAGAAAAAGCCCTGCTGATAGCGGAGCTGGCCGCGGCCTTGGCATTGGCCGCAGACGCTGGGCCCACGGCTGGATGCGGTGCCGCGGCCGTGACAGGCGACGCAGGTCTCAAGGCGGCGAATCTTCACCTCGGTCTCAGTGCCGAAGAACGCATTTTCAAAATCGATTGTCAGGTCGAAGCGCAGGTCATCGCCGCGCTGCTGGCGCGCGCCACGCTGCTGGCCGCTGCCGCCAACATTGAACATCTCGCCAAACAGATCGCCGAAGATGTCGCCGATGTCCACGCCCCCGGCAAAAGGCCCTCCGTTGAATCCGCCCTGGCCGCCCAGGCCGGCATGGCCATAGCGGTCGTATGCGGCACGCTTGTCGGCGTCGCTCAGCACCTGGTAGGCCTCGCTGGCCAGCTTGAACTTCTCTTCCGCACCGTGGTCGCCGGGGTTGCGATCAGGATGGTATTTAAGCGCCTGCTTGCGATAGGCGCTCTTCAACTCCTGGTCATTGACCTCGCGCGATACACCGAGGACTTCGTAATAATCCGCTTTGCTCACTTTTGTATTAGAACTCATTTGTCGGTTTCGGGACTCATTCCCGGGAGTATCAGACCTTATTCGGCCACCTGTTTTGGGTTATGCACAACGCGTACCATGGCGGGACGCAAAAGGCGCTCGCGCAACCGGTAGCCGCGGCGAATTTCCTCAGCCACATGCTGGTCGGGCAGGTCGCTGCGCTCCACCGATCCAAGCGCCTCATGCATACGGGGGTCGAAGGCCTCACCCACGGTGGGGATGGGATTGACCTGCAACTGGCGCAGGATCTCTTCCATCTGCTTGACGATCAGCTCGACGCCGTGGCGCAACTGCTCTGCCGTTCCGTTGGACTTAAGCGCTAGCTCGAAGTTGTCCACCACGGGGAGAAACTGCTCGACCACGCTGCCGGTGGCATAGTCGCGATAATCAAGCCGCTCCCGCTCGGCTCGCTTCCGGGCGTTTTCAAACTCCGCTTGTAGCCGGGCTAGCCGGTCGAGAAGCTGATCGCGTTCGAGCCTCAACTGGTCAACTTCAGCGCGGCTGGAGGACGACTCCGTTTCCGGGGGCGCGGCAGCCGGTTCAATTACAGCCGCTTCCGCCGCTGCTTCGGCCGGGACTTCAACTGGTTCCAGCACGGTCAATTCTCTTTCCTTCTTCGACATGCCCTTATGGTCTCTCCGAAAAATCAACTTTGCCTGATTCCATTGTATTTTTTCTGGGCGGCTAGTGCACGCGCTGCACCCCTTCCGGTTAGATTCGACAGAGGTGGTCTCGATTCGGCATTCCCTCAGGGGCTGAAGCCCACGTTGATTTTGCAGCACTTGCGGCACGACTGAAGTCGTGCCCTTTCAAAACCTCAGCCTTTTCAGACTTTCCTTATGCTTCGTCACAAACCTTTGTCGGCGGGAACTTCCCAATCCACAGGGCCCTCGAGGATGCGCTCGGAAAGCCGGGCAATGTAACGGACCGCCTGGATCATTTCCTGATATTGAATGCGAGTGGGAGCGATAACAGCCACAGTGCCCAGACTCGCGCCGCCCAGCCTGGCCGGCGCGCCGATCAGGACAAGATCCTGCATGGCCGGTGAAGCCTCGTCGAGCCCGACCACTACGCGCACCTCCTGCTGGCGGCCGTCGACGTAGGCGGTGAGCAGTTCCACCAGGCGCTGCTTGGCTTCCAAAGCCAGCAGCATCTGGCGCAGCCGCTCGCGGTCCAGCTCTGCTGTTATCAGGTTGGCCATGCCGTCTACAAAGATTGCGGGACTGGTTTCGCCCCCAGCCAGAGCGCCCTTGCGGCAAAGTTCCTCAACCGATGCCAGCATTTGGCGGTAGGCTTCGCGCTCCACTTCGACGCGTCGGGCCACCTCTGCGCGGATGCGCTCGACGGGCCAGCCGCGGAAATTCTCGTTCAGGTAGCGCGCGGCGGTTTCAAGTTCCAGATGTGTCAGTTCGCGATCCAGCGTAAGCACGCGGTCCATTACCGCGCCGGACTGAGTGACCAGCACGGCCAGCACACGGCCGAGGGAGAGGCGGGAAAAGTGGATGTGTTCCAGCACCTGCCCGGTCGTGGCGCTGGCCAAGGCTACGCCCAGGCCGCTGGAGATGAGCGCCAGCACGTGCGAGGTGCGTTCAAGATACTCATTCGAGCTGTTGACGCCGACGAAGCTGTCTTCGATCTGCTCGCGACGGGCATCGCTCAGCAAGGCGGCATTGAGGGGAGAAGCTGTCGGTCCCCCTGCGCTGGCTGTCTGCCCGCCTGCGGCCAGGCGCCCGGACTGGGTGATCTGCTCCACGTAATAGCGGAAGGCTGCTGCGGTGGGAACGCGGCCTGCGGAGGTGTGCGCCTGCTCCAGCAGGCCCGCGTCCCCCAGGGTAGCCATCACATTGCGGACGGTGGCGGAACTAAGGCCCTCGCGGTCGGCGAAGGCGAACGCAACCGCCTGCGAGGCCACAGGCTCGCCTGTAGCGATGTACAGCTCAATGATAGCCGTAAGCACCAGCCGCTCTCGCGGGCTGACGCGCGCATCCGCCATGCTTCGCTGCTCTCCGCCCCTGCTTCGCCGGCCTTCGGGAGGGGTCGTCCTGACCAGTCCCTGGTCAGGCTGAATCCAACCAACCACCCATCTATCTGCAATTTATGCCGGAAAAAGAGTGGAGTAGTCCTGTTTAATTCTAGGCAGAGCAATTACCCCTGTCAACAGGGCTTAAAGGCCGTCTACGGCTGGTTGTAATAGCCGTTACGGGTGCGGGCCGTAAGTCCCGGCTTGTCGATCTCGACCTTCAGGTCATGATACTCATTTGCCTTGTCCGCCGGAGGAGGATCGAAGGAGAGCCTGTAAAAAGCGGTGGCGTCCTGAACGCAATTCGCAATCTGGGAAGCGAGATCGTTATCAGGCGGCAGGACCAGCCCGCCGGTTTGTGTGGCAATTACCTTCAAACCCAGGTTGGTGGGCTTCGCCTTCTCGGCGGTCTTTACGCCTTTCACGAAGTCTTTATAGAGGTACGTGCCAATACCCGGCATTCCGAGCGAGACGCTGTAAAGCGTCATATCCGCCTGGCGCAGCGTTGTAGATAGTTCGACGATCTCATTGAACATTCCCAGTTGGCCCTTGTCGGTGATTTGCATCCCCGGCAGATCCAGCAACGGCCAGCCGGGGCCGGCCCAGATGAGCAGCTTTCTGCCCGGCCTCGGGATCTCGTTTCTGGCCAGGGCGTCGACCCATTTCAGCGATAATTCATAGCGCTCAACAGCGCCATTGAATCCTGCCGAACGGGCCAACGAGCGCAGCCCCGAGCTGGAGTTGACCAATTGGTCGGCCAGCGCGTTCCCGTCGAGCGACGGCTGCAGCTGGACCTTCAAGCCGTCATCGGTCAGTACCAAAACGGAGACCGGCTGGGCCTGGTGTCCGCCATTGCGCCGTAGAAATGCCGCTATTCCGTCCCGTGTGCGAGCTACCTCCTGGAAGCCGAGGTTGACCGCATCGATGAGCACAGTGACTTCTGTGGGCGGATCGGAGGATTGCGCGGCCGCCTCGATAGCCTGAAAGGAGATAATTTTTGCAGGCAGGTTATTGTCTTTGAGTGCGAAATCCTTGAGTTCAAGACCGGATACGGGCTTTCCCGATTTATCGGTGACCACCACATCGAGCTGAATGCGGCCCTGTTGCGGGGCTGGCGCGGGCGTGTACCCAGGGCGCGGGTTGAGCGCCGGGGCCTGGGGCGCTGGCGCTTCCGATTGAGTTTCGGTAGTTGAAGGAGGGGCGGACTGCTGCGTGAATGCAAGCGCTGGCAGCAAAATGAAGGCCGTGTACCATGCGTGATTTCGTCTGTTCAAGATAACCACCTCATTCCCTTGCGTCGAATCTCATTTGTCAGCGCCCGCCGCCAGCTCAGGCTGGTTGTAATAGCCGCTTGTGGTGTGAACGACGAGGCCAGGCAGCGCAGCCTCGACTTTCAGGTCGTGATACTCGTCGGCGTGCGCAGCGGCTGGCGGGTTGAAGGAGATAGTGTAAAAGGCGTTAGACTCGGCGATGCAGGCATTGATCTGGGCTGCCAGGTCGTTGTCAGGGCCCAGAATACGGCCGCCGCTCTGATTGACAAGCACCTTCAAGGCCAGGTTGCCGATATCCGCTTTCTTTGCCGAGGTTACACCCGTCAAAAAATCCTGGTACAGGAACCGGCTCACACCACTTGTATCGACATTTGAAGGAGCAACGCTGTAGACAGCCATGCGCGCCTCGCGCAATCTGGTTGAGAGCTCAACAATAGAGTCGAAGTAGCGCCTCTGGTCTTTATCAGAAAACGAAAAGTTGTTGCCCTCGAGCATGGGCCAGCCGGGGCCAACCCAGATGAGCAGTTTTCTGCCCGGTCTTCGGGCCTCGTTTTCGGCGATCGTCGCTATTTGTCTCAGGGATAATTGGACGTGCCTGAGATCGGCCTCTGCGCCCGCCACGGGATAGACGGTCCTGAGGCTGCCCTTGATCTGATCAAGCACGGTGACCTCTGCATTCCCGTCGAGTGAGGGCCGAGGCTGAACCCGCAGGCCCGACTCGGAAAGCAAAAAGATGGACACGGGTTGCGCCAGATGCCCTGCGTTCTGGCGAAGGAACCGTTCCGCTTCAGACCTCACAAAAGCCACCTGCTGGAAGGGAAGATTTACAAAATCGAATAGAAGAATCACCTCGACCGGCGGGTCGGGCTTGACGTTAACTCCGTCGAAGGCGCGAAAGGAGAGAATCCTGCGCGGCTGGTTGTCGTCGAGCAACTTGAAGTCCGATGGCTCCAGACCGAGCACTGGCTTGCCAATGGCGTCGCTCACCAGGACATCGAGATGGATGCGGCCTTCGGGAGTGACAGCGCCGAACGGCTTCGACCTGGGCGGAGGACGAAGAACAAGAACCGGGTCGCTGGGCGAAGTGGACGGAGCTGTCTGGTCGGCGGTTCCGGCCGGAGTGGAGGTCTGCTGCGCGAACACCGAGACCTGAAAACAAAGAAGGAAACCGAGTAACACAACCCGCGACTCGGCCATACGATTCACCTTCTTGAAACCAGCAATGGAGTTCCCATGCAAAGTCTATCCCGGAAGCAGGCGGGGTAATAATAAGAGCAACCTGGACGGCGGGATGGTCTACATGACCCGGTCGATCCCCAGGCAAGTACCCGCATCGCGCGCCGATTGCGGTCTGCGCTTCGGGTTCTGTGTAGCCGCAGTCCTTAGTTAGGGAAGTAGACACGTGCCGCTCGTTGGCGCGCGGCTGGGCCGCCCATGCAGAATGTTGTGCAGGTTTGACTGTTGATTAGGTGCGCTGGTTAGGAAGAAGAACTACCGAGGTCCGGCAAGAGGAGTTGCAAGTAATGTCACGCCGCGGAGGCCAAATGAGCGCTCGGACGCCCCGCATCACGCCGGACGAGCTTTAAACCTGCCGGCACTGCCCACTTGCGCCGGTCCCTGTAAAATTCGGACAGCGCGTTTCAATCTCATCGGCTGGGGACCCTCGCTGGACCGGGGCCGGGATGTACAACACCCTGAAACCTAGCAAGAAAGCGAACCATGCCGCCAAGAATTGAAGACCTGCGCATTCAATGGACTAAAGTCGTCCTGCCCCCGGTCTTTCTTGAAGAAGACCTCCCCATCACCGATACGTCGACGGCCACCATCTTCAACACCCGCACAGAAATCGTGAATATTCTCAAGGGCCGCGATGGGCGACTGCTGGTTCTCGCCGGTCCCTGCTCCATCCACGACACCAAGGCGGCCCGCGAATACGCCGCGCTGCTGCGATCCGCCATCGCCGAGTTTTCCGCCGAGCTGCGCATTGTGATGCGCGTTTACTTTGAGAAGCCGCGCACTACCATCGGATGGAAAGGCCTGATCAACGACCCGCATCTGGATCAGTCGTACAAGATCAATGACGGGCTGCGCCTGGCGCGCCATCTGCTCCTCGACCTGGCCGAGATGGGCGTGCCTACGGGGACCGAGTTTCTGGACATGATTTCGCCCCAGTACATTGCCGGCCTGGTGAGTTGGGGAGCGGTCGGAGCGCGCACGACAGAGAGCCAGGTGCATCGCCAACTGGTCTCCGGCGTGTCGTGCCCCGTGGGCTTCAAGAACGCCACCTCAGGCGACGTTCAGGTGGCTATCGATGCCATCCAGTCCGCCGCTCACTCGCACACGTTTCTAGGCCACAGCAAGCATGGGCAGTCGGCCATCTTCGTGACGACGGGCAATCCGGATTGCCACATCATCCTGCGCGGCGGGCGCAAGACGGTCAACTACACGGCGGAGTGCGTAGCGGCGACTGCGGCCAAAATGGAAGGAGCCGGCGTCAAGCCGCGCATCATGATCGACTGCAGCCACGCCAACAGCAGCAAGGACTACCGGCGCCAGGCCCTCGTCTGCCACGACGTTGCCGCACAGATCGCTGCTGGAGACCGCCGCATTATGGGCGTCATGATTGAGAGCAACCTGGTCGCCGGTGCGCAGGCGCTGGTTCCCGGCCAGTCGCTGGACTCACTCGTCTATGGCCAAAGCATCACCGACGGCTGCATCGACTGGCCTGAAACACACCAGTTGCTCAGCGAACTGGCTGCGGCAGTGTGCGCACGGAAAAGCGCTTAGAACTTATCCGTAAATAATGATTGTCTGCCTCCAACTGATCAATGCTGCGGCCAAGGTGAGCAGCGCGACGAAGCTGGCTTCTTTCTTCTCGAAGCTGACCAGGAGCTTGCGAAATCGA
>Ga0182024_10001373_pt1 | contig 63023 bp, 58 predicted proteins | sample P32metaG_FD_120480 | JGI IMG/M metagenome (GOLD analysis project Ga0182024, IMG submission 120480) | Permafrost microbial communities from Stordalen Mire, Sweden - P3-2 metaG (Illumina Assembly) | ecosystem: Environmental > Terrestrial > Soil > Wetlands > Permafrost | place: Sweden: Stordalen...
TTGGTGGCTTTGGTGGCTTTGGTGGCTTTGGTGGCTTTGGTGGCTTTGGTGGCCTTGGTGGCTTTGGTGGCCTTGGTGGCCTTGGTGGCTTTGGTGGCCTTGGTGGCCTTCGCCGGCTTAGTCGTCATCGTCCTCCAGTGGCTCAAAGAGGTCTCCGAAGCCCTCCACCCGTCCGAGTACCGCCTCCGGCAGGAATCGCAATGCCTCCGCCGCACCGTCACCTCCCTCGGCGCAGCGGGCGACTTCCTCCCAGGTGAGGGGGGTCGAGACCGTCGGATCGGGTCGGGCCCGCAACGAGTAGGGGGCGATCGTTGTCTTGGCCACGTGGTTCTGGCTCCAGTCGATCAGCACCCGCCCGGCCCTGATCTCTTTGCTCATGTTCGACACGATGAGCTCGGGGTGCTCTGCCGCCAACTCCTCGGCCAGTACCTTCGCTTCTTCCCGGGGTCGCCCGGCCTCCCATGTCTCGCTGCGGGCCTCGGGAGGAAGGGGCAGGTAGACCTGCATACCCTTGGACCCGCTGGTCTTGGGGTAGGCGCTCGACCCGCGGGTCGCCCTCAACACGTCAGCCAGTATCAGCGCGACTCTGGAGCACTCGACGATGGTGGCAGGCGGTCCGGGGTCCAGGTCGAACACCATGAGGTCGGGCGGTCTCGGTCGATCGTCGGGTCCGATTCGCCACTGGGGTACATGGATCTCGAGCGAGGCCAGGTTGGCGGCCCAGACCAGTGAGCCCAGATCACCGAGTATGACGAACTCCACCGTGGACGGATCCTTGCTGCCCGGGCTCCGTGGCATAGCAGCGTGGCGGATCCATGATGGCGTGCCCCGAGGGAGGTGCTTGGCGTAAAAGGACTGGCCATCCACCCCGTCGGGGAACCGGCGCATCGTCAACGGCCGATCGGTGAGGTGCGGGAGGAGCGCCGGCGCGATCCGGACGTAGTAGTCGATCACGTCGCCCTTGGTGAAGCCGGAGCCGGGGTAGAGGACCTTGTCCAGATTCGAGAGCGTCAGCTCGTGCCCGTCGATCTCGACCACGGTCCGCTTGGCGTCCCCAGGCTGTGGCGGCGTGGGGGATGGAGCGTCCGTGGCGGCGCCTGCCTTCCTTGGGGTCCTGGTGGTCTTGGAAGCCTTGGTCGCCTTGGTGGCCTTTGTGGCCTTTGTGGCCTTGGTGGCCTTGGTTGCCTTGGTGGCTCGGGGCGCCATCTCCGACCGACCCCCCGTCACACGCCGGCCGCGTGGCGGGCCCGGCAGGACTCGAGCTCGGTGAGGGCGGCGCTGCGCCCTTCGAACCCGGCGGTCTCGGTCTGCTTCCCGGGCTCGAGGTCCTTGTAGATCGAGAAGAAGTGCTCGATCTCATCGAGGAGGTGGTCCGGAACGTCCTCGATGTCCCTAGCCGAGTCCCAAGCAGGATCCCGGTGGAGCACCGTTATCAGCTTGGCGTCGGGACCCATCTCGTCTCGCATCCAGAACACCCCGAGTGCCCGGGCGTGTACGAGGCAGCCGGGGAACGTCGCGTCGGCCACCAACACCAGGGCATCGAGTGGATCGCCGTCAGGAGCGAGCGTGTCGGGCACGAAGCCGTAGTCTGCCGGGTAGACGGTGGCGGTGAAGAGGCGGCGATCAGGCCTGATGATGTGGCGTTCGTGGTCGTACTCGTACTTGTTGCGGCTGCCTGACGGGACCTCAACGATGACCTCGATCACCTCATCGTCCACGGCCTCACACCTCCCTGGGCGGCTGCTTCTCGATCTCCAGCATGCATCACGTGGCGCCACCGGAGCCCGATTTGAGGCTGGGGGCATCGAGCTGGCAGGACATGGCCGGTCCTTCGACGGGCGCGCCGACCTCGGCGTTGCCGCTCCCGACCTTGGGCGGGTTGACGATGCCCAGACCGGCGATGATGGCCCCGACCAGACACAGGCCGGCGCCGATAAGGACGGCCGTGTGGAACCCGGCGGAGAACCGTTCGGGCTCCGTGTAGGCCGCCCCGGTGATCCCGGCCAAAGGTGGGATGAGGGCTACCGCCAGGAGCCCCGCGACCCGGGCAACGGCGTTGTTGACACCTGAGGCGATCCCGGACTGGTGGGCGTCGACGGCGCCCAGCACCGTGGTGGTCAGTGGCGCCACGGTGAGCGCGAGCCCCAAGGAGAACACGACCAGCGCCGGCAGGATCACCGTGACATAGGAGCTGGCGGCGTCGATCCGCCACATGAGCGCCAGTCCGACCGCCATGATCACCGGTCCGAGGGTCATCGGAAGTCGCGGGCCGATCCGTTGGGAGAGTTGACCGGCCCGGGCGGAGAGCAGCAGCATCAAGACGGTGATCGGCAGCATGGATGCCCCGGCAGCGAGCGCCGAATAACCCAGCACCTGCTGGAGGTCCACGACCAGGAGGAAGAGCACCCCGCTCAATGCCGCGTAGACGACCAGGGTCAACAGGTTCGAGACCGAGAATTGCCGCGACCTGAAGATCGGGAGGGGCAGCATTGGGACTTCGGTTCGGATCTCCACCACGATGAAGGCGGCCAGCGCGGCGACCCCGATCGCGGCACAAACCGCCACCACGGTCACCGAGGACCCAGGGCTCGGCCCCTCGATCAGCGCGTAGGTTGCGGCGGCCAGGCCGATGGCCACGAGCGACGCACCGAGCCAATCAACCTTTCGGGAGGCACCCGGGTCCCGCGATTCGGGGACATGGCGGGAGGCGGCCAGGACCAGGGCCGCCATCGGCAGGTTGAGCAAGAAGATCAGGCGCCACGACACCGCCGTGATCAGCCAGCCACCGACCAGCGGACCGATGGCCGTGGCGACCCCACCCAGACCGGACCAGGCTCCGATCGCCCGGCCCCGGTGCTCGGGCACGAAGCTGGCCTCGATAATCGACAGACTGCCTGGGACCAGGAGGGCCCCCCCGACACCCTGCAGCGCCCGGGCCCCGATCAGCACGTCGAGGCTGGGCGCCACCGCACACAGGACCGAGGCGGCGCTGAACCAGGCGACGCCGATGAGGAAGACCCGACGGCGGCCGAAGATGTCCCCGAGAGAGCCGCCGATCAGGATGAAGGCCGACAGGGTGATGAGGTACGAGGTGAGAACCCACTGGAGGCCGGCAACCTGCGCTCCGAAGGTCTTGCCGATCGCCGGCAGGGCCACGTTGACCACGGTGGCGTCAAGGGCGGCCATTCCCGACCCGAGCACCGTGGCCACCAGCACCCAGCGGCCGGGCCCGGTGCCGTAGCGGACCCCGACAACCTCAGCCACCGGGGCCCCCGGTGACCGCCCGCGGACTCACGGCGCACCCACGGCCAGATCCTACGGGTCTCCCCACCGGTCACGGTCCGACCCCGTCGGGCCACCAATGCGCGCCGGCCCGGATCAGATCACCATCCCCCCTGCCCCGCAGGCCTTTCCCTACGCCCCTTGCCGGTGAACAGGCCGAACCACCACGGGCCGACGGCGACCGTGGCACACTTTCGTCCACCAGCTGTGGGGATGAGGAGGACAACGGTGGGCCAGAGGAGATTTCACAGGTTCGCGATGACCGGTGGCACGCTCATCGCGGCGGGAACCCTGTTGGTCGGGCTTGCCGGGTCCAGCGGGGCCGGGGCGGCCACGTCCACCGCCGCCGAGGACTCGACCTTGGCGGCCACAGTGCCGGCATCGGTCCGGAGCGCCGGCCTCACTGTGGCCATGGACGCCACCTACGCTCCCGACGAGTTCATCGCCAGTGACGGTTCGACCATCATCGGTATGGACGCCGACCTGGGCAACGCCATCGGCCAGGTGCTCGGCGTCAAGGTCACCGAGACCAACGCCACCTTCGACACGATCATCCCGGCCCTCCAGTCGGGGAAGTACAACGTCGGCCTATCGTCCTTCACCGACACCAAGGCTCGCCAGAAGGTTGTCGACTTCGTCGACTACTTCCAGGCCGGTGAGGGCTATTACGTGAAGTCCGGCGGCTCCTACAAGCCCAACGGGCTGAAGGCCCTTTGTGGCCACTCGGTGGCCGTCGAGTCCGGCACGACCGAGCAGACCGACGCCCAGACTCAGGCCAAAGCCTGCAAGAAGGCCGGCAAAGGGACAGTCAAAATCCTGACGTTCCAGGACCAGAACTCGGCCAACCTCGCGGTCTCGAGCGGACGGGCCCAGGTTGGCTTCGCCGACTCCCAGGTGGCCGCGTACATCGTCTCCCAGTCCAACGGCCAGTTCCAGAACAGCGGCCAGGCCTTTGAGGTGGCGCCCTACGGGATCGCCCTCCCCAAGGGGCTGGGCCTGACCCGCCCGGTGGACGGCGCGATCGGCCAGCTCATCTCCGACGGCATCTACCTGAAGATCCTGAAGAAGTGGGGCATCCAGGCCGGGGCCATCAGCCGACCGGAGATCAACGGGGCGACGAGCTAGTCGGCTCGGGCCGCTCCGGGCCTCTGGGCGATCGCGTCGCCGGGTCCACGGCCGACATGCCGTCGTCAACAGCCGAGCCGGGGGGGGCGCCTGGCGGTGCGACTGACGTCCCGGGCCAGTCCGTCGACGAGCCCATCAAGGCGATCCCGGTCCGTCACCCGGGGCGCTGGGTGGCCAGCGGCGTACTGCTGGTCCTGGTGGCCATGCTGGTCCACACCCTCTTCTTTTCCCACGTGAAACGGGGCGCCCAGGTCGAGAGCCGGTTCCAGTGGAACGTCGTCGGGCAGTACATCTTCTCGCCCCCCATCCTGCGGGGTCTGGTGGTCACCATCGAGCTCACGGTGATCGCCATGGCGGCCGGGATCTTCCTGGGCGTCGTCCTGGCCGTCATGCGCCTGTCGGCCAGCTGGCTCCTCTCGAGCACTAGTTGGGTCTACATCTGGTTCTTCCGGGGAACCCCGGTCCTGGTGCAGCTCCTGTTCTGGTACGTGGGGATCAGCTACCTCTTCCCCCAGCTCGGCCTCGGGGTCCCCTTCGGCCCGACCTTCCTCCACCTCAACGCGAACGTACTGGTGACGCCGTTCCTCGCCGCGGTCATCGGGCTGAGCCTCAACGAGGGTGCCTACATGGCCGAGATCGTCCGGGCCGGGATCCTGTCGGTGGACGAGGGCCAGGTGGAGGCGGCCCAGTCCATCGGGATGCGCCGGACCCAGGCCCTACGGCTCATCATCCTGCCCCAGGCCATGCGGATCATCATCCCCCCGACAGGCAACGAGGTGATCTCCATGCTCAAGACCTCGTCCCTCGCCAGCGTCGTCACCGTGGCCGAGCTCCTCTACGCCGCCCAGGCCATCTACTCCCGCACCTATCAGACGGTACCGCTGCTCATCGTGGCCAGCCTGTGGTACCTCTTCCTCACCTCAATCCTCACCGTCGGCCAGTACTTCGTCGAGCGCCGCTACTCGAGGGGTGCGGCGCGGCCGCGCACCCCCCGCCTGTTCACGGTGCTCGCCCGCAACCTCTTCGTCCTCCGACCCCGGGACTCGCCCGTCGACGGTCCGACCGCCACCAGCAGCCAGCTGCCGTCCACGGCGCCCGGAGGTACCCGGTGAGCATTGGCGGCGCCCCAGGTGCACCGGCGGGGGAGCAGCCGCCGATGGTCCGGGCTGAACGGGTCCGCAAGTCCTTCGGTCGGCTCGAGGTACTCAAGGGCATCACACTCTCGGTCGCGCCCGGGGAGGTGCTGTGCCTCATCGGTCCGTCCGGCTCGGGCAAGAGCACCTTCCTCCGCTGCATCAACCACCTCGAGAAGGTGGACGCCGGCCGGCTGTCGGTCGACGGCCAGCTTGTCGGCTACCGCCAGAACGGCGGCAAGCTCTACGAGCTGCCTGACCGTGAGGTCTGTGAGGCCCGCTCGCGGATCGGCATGGTCTTCCAGCGCTTCAACCTTTTCCCCCACATGAAGGTGATCGACAACGTGACGATCGGCCCCGTACGGGTCAGAGGGCAGAGCGGGGAACAGGCGGCGGAGCGGGCCCATGAGCTCTTGGCCCGCGTCGGCCTGGCCGACAAGGAGGGTGCCTACCCGAACCAGCTGTCGGGCGGTCAGCAGCAACGGGTGGCCATCGCCCGGGCACTGGCGATGGAGCCCAAGCTGATGCTCTTCGACGAGCCGACCTCGGCCCTGGACCCCGAGCTGGTGGGAGACGTGCTCGACGTGATGCGGGGACTGGCCGACGACGGCATGACAATGGTGGTCGTGACCCACGAGATGGGGTTCGCCCGGGAGGTTGGGGACAACGTGGTCTTCATGGACGCCGGGGTGGTGGTGGAGGCCGGCGACCCCACCTCCGTGCTCACCGACCCCCAGCACCAGCGCACCCGGGCCTTCCTGTCCAAGGTCCTCTGACCGCCTGACCGCGGTCCTCTGACCCTGCTCCGGCCCCCTGGGCCGGCAACCCGGGATGCGGCACTGGGCGCCCCGGCACCCGAACCCCTCGCAATGGCCCCCGCGCCTCCGTAAGCTGGGGTGGCCGCCCACACGACGGTGCGGCACCGACCCCCCGATGCGGCCGACGACCGGAACGCATTCGAGGTCGAGGTGCCGGACCCCAGAGAGGAACACGCCATGCGCGTCTCGAAGCTGTTGGAGCAGAAGGGGGCCACCGTGGCCACGATCACCGGGGACGCCTCGGTCGCCGAAGCGGTGGCCGAGCTGGCCCGGCACGGAATCGGCGCACTCGTGGTGTCCGCCGACGGCGACCACATCGACGGGATCGTCTCTGAGCGCGACATCGTGAGGCGCCTCGCCGACCGCCAAGCCGGGCTGCTCGCCGACCCCGTGTCCTCCATCATGTCGACGACGGTGCACACGTGTTCGATGGACGACGAGGTCGAGACCCTCATGGCCACCATGACCGACCGCCGGATCCGTCACGTACCGGTCGTCCGGGACGGGTTGCTGGTCGGGGTCGTCAGCATCGGTGACGTCGTCAAGAGCCGGATCGGCGAGCTCGAGAAGGACCGGAACGAGCTGGTGGAGTACATCCAGGCCCGCTGAGTGGGCCGGGCCCAGGGGACCGGTTGGTCGGGGAGGCGACGCCCATAACGTGGCCGGCGACACTCACCGAAGGGAACCCCAATGCCTACCAACCCCCCCGCCCCCGCCCGGGCTCCGTCCGAGTACATCGAGGCCCTACGGGCCTCCCAGGACCGGCTCGCGGGACTGGTGGGTCCCCTCGGTCCCGAAGAGATCCGATCGGCCTCCTACGACCGTGGATGGACCATCGCCCAGGTCCTCTCCCACCTCGGTTCCCAGGCCGAGATCTTCGAGAAGATCCTGAGCGCCGGCCTGAAGGGTGAGACGCCCCCCGGGCCCGACTCGTTCCCCGCGGTCTGGGCTGCGTGGGACGGCATGGACCCCGAGGACCAGGTCGGCCGCTCTCTCGCCGCCAACGAGCGATTCGTCGAGCAGCTCGAGGGTCTCAGCGATGAGCAGCTCGCCGAGTTCCAGATCGACCTCTTCGGGATGTCCCTCGACGCCAGCGGTGTGCTGGGCATGCGGCTCAGCGAGCACGCCCTGCACACCTGGGACGTGGCGGTGGCCCTCGACCCCGATGCCGAGCTCTCGCCCGGGGCCACGGCGGTGATCATCGACGGGCTCGACCGGATGGTGGCCCGGGTCGGTAAGGCCGACGGCCGGAGGTTCGTGCTATCGGTCGAGACCACGGCCCCCGAGCGGCACTTCGTGCTGGAGGCGGCCGACGGCGGCGTGGAGCTCCGGACGTCGGATGACGGGACCCGGGAGCCGTTGCGACTGCCCGCCGCCTCGTTGATCCGCCTGGTCTACGGGCGCCTGGACGATGAACACGGGGGCCGCATCGTCGTGCCCACGGCGGCCGTTACGATCGACGAACTGCGCCAGGTCTTCCCCGGGTTCTGATGGCTGGGTCCCTCGGCGCCGGATCAGTTGCGGACGGGGACCTGCTGTAGCGACCAGCGGTTGCCGTCAGGGTCCTCGAAGAACACGAACGAGCCCCAGTCGAACACCTCGACGTCGCTCACCGTGGCCCCCCGGGCCAACAGCTCGGCCCGCGCCGCCTCGATGTTGGCCACGACGAGCTGGAGGCCCTTGACCGAACCGGGCGCCGAGTCCACGATCCCTTCGCCGATGGCGATCGAGCAGGCCGAACCGGGCGGGGTCAGCTGGACGAAGCGGAGCGACTCGTTGACCCGCACGTCCTGGTCCGGGTTGAAGCCGACGGTGTCGACATAGAAGGCCTTGGCCCGGTCCACGTCCGAGACGGGCACGGCGACGAGTTCGAGCTTGAAGTCCACGTGGTTGCTCCTTGCTGACGGGCGGGTCGGCGACCCGCGCTGTGCCGCCAGTGTGACCACGTGAACCGGTCACCCAATGACCGCTTTGTTCCAGGGGAATAAAACTAGAAATCTCTACCTTTATTAGGTAGGCTGGTGTGGGGAGCCGGGACCGAGGAGGTGTCGTGATGACCGTGGCCATTGTGACAGGGGCATCGAGGGGCCTTGGGGAGGCGCTGGCCGCGGGCCTGGCCCAACGGGGTTGGTCGCTGGTGCTCGACGGCCGAGAGGCCCGGGCCCTCGACGAGGCGTCGCGCCAACTGGGTGGGCCGGTCGACAGCGCCCGGATCGTCACCATCCCCGGCGACGTGGCCGATCCGGGCCACCGACGGTCACTCGTGGGCGCGGCCCGGGAGCTCGGCGGCCTGGACCTGCTCGTGAACAACGCCAGCGTGCTCGGCGCCAGCCCGCTGCCCCCGCTCGCCACGTACCCCCTCGACGAGCTGCGCCAGACCTACGAGGTGAACACCCTGGCGCCGTTGGCCCTCATCCAAGAGGCGCTGCCCCTACTGCGCCGCTCGTCGGATCCCCGGGTCCTGAACGTGACCTCGGACGCGTCGGTGGAGGCCTACGAAGGTTGGGGTGGTTACGGATCCTCCAAGGCCGCCCTGGACCACCTCTCCGCCGTCCTGGCCGTTGAGGAGCCCTCGGTGCGGATCTGGGTGGTGGACCCCGGTGACATGCGCACGCGCATGCACCAGGACGCGTTCCCCGGCGAGGACATCTCGGACCGTCCACTCCCGGGCACCGTCGTCCCGGTGCTGGTCGACCTGATCGGGGGAGACCGGCCGAGCGGTCGCTACCGGGCCGGGGAGCTCGCGGGGGCGGCGGCGTCATGATCAGCACCCTCCCGACCCTGAGGCCCCGGTCGGTGACATCCACGCCGCTGTCCTTCGATCTACCCTCGCGGCTCGAAGCTGGACAGCCCCCCGAGGCCCGGGGCCTCACCCGCGATGCCGTGCGAATGATGGTGGCGACCCGGGAGGGGGCCACCCTCGAGCACACCACCTTCTCCGACCTCCCGGCTCACGTCAGCGAAGGCGACGTGGTGGTCATCAACACGTCGGGGACCTTGGCGGCCAGCGTGCCGGCCACCGGGCCCGGCGGTCCCCGAGTCTCGGTCCACCTCTCGACCCGGCTCCCGGCCGATCTCTGGTCGGTGGAGCTCCGGGTCGACGGGGCGCCGCACCTGGGCGCCTCGGCCGGCGACACCTACGACCTCCCCGACGCCGGCCGGGTGGTCCTGCTCGCCCCCTACGCCACCCACCCGAGGGGCGTCCGGCTCTGGGTAGCGACGATCGACGTGCCCGGTCCGTTGCCGGCCTACCTGTCCCGGCACGGGAGCCCGATCCGGTACGGCTACGTGCAGGGGGACTGGCCGATCGCCATGTACCAGAACATCTACGCCACCGAGCCCGGCTCGGCCGAGATGCCGAGTGCCGGGAGACCGTTCACGGCCGAGGTCATCGTGCGCCTGGTGGCCAAGGGGGTCGGCGTGGTGCCCGTCCTCCTCCACACCGGTGTGGCCTCCCTCGAGGCCTCCGAACCCCCGTACCCCGAGTACTTCCGGGTCGGCGAGGCCTCGGCCCGTCGGATCAACGACGCCCGGCGCCACGGCGGCCGGATCGTCGCGGTGGGCACGACGGTCGTGCGCACCCTCGAGACGGTGGTCGACGCCACCGGTTCGGTCAACGCCGGGAGCGGCTGGACCGAGACCGTCATCACCCCCGAACGGGCCGTGCGCTCGGTCGACGGTCTGCTCACCGGGTGGCACGAGCCCGAGGCCTCCCATCTGGCCATGCTGGAGGCGGTTGGGGGGCGCGACCTGCTCGAGCGCTCCTACGCGGCCGCCTTGGCCGAGGGCTACCTGTGGCACGAGTTCGGCGACGTCCACCTGATCCTGCCGTGACCGGCAGCCCGCTCGAGGCGCCCCTGGCCTCACTGCCGACCACCCGTCGGGCGATCCTCCTCGCCCTCAAGCGCGCAGCTTCGCTGACCGCCCAGGAACTGGCCGTCCAGCTGGGACTCAGCGTGGCGGCCATCCGCCAGCAGCTGGTCCGCCTGGCCGATGACGGGCTGGTCACCCACCGACCCGACCCCGACGGACGCGGACGGCCGGTGCACCGCTATGAGCTGACGGCGACCGCTGAATCACTGTTCCCGAAGCGCTACGGGGACCTGACCACCGAACTCCTCAGCTATCTCGGGGGCCCCGAGTCCGATGAGGTCTCCGCTTTGTTCGACCAACGGCGCCAGCGGCGCCTCGACGGCGCCCGGCCCCGGCTGGCCCACGGCAACCTGGAGGCCCAGGTCGCCGAGCTCACCCGGATCCTGGACGAGGACGGGTACCTGGCCGACGTCGAGCGCCTCGAGAACGGCGGGTGGCGGATCACCGAGCACAACTGCGCCATCCTCACCGTGGCCAACGGGTTCGGACAGGCCTGCTCGAGCGAGCTGTCCTTTATCCGCCAGGCCCTCCCGGCCGCCACCGTCGAGCGGGTGGCCCACCGCATGGACGGGGCCCACGTCTGCGCCTACGAGGTCCGGCCCCATCCGGGCGCCGGGCACTGACCCCCTGCGGGCGCCGGGGGGCGCGGGCCGGCCCGGCGAGCGACCCTGGCGGGCCCGGGATCGACCGACCATCTCGGGACCCCCATAAACGAACACCTGTTCGCCTCAGGGTCTATGCTGGAGGCGATGACCGTGCTCCAGGGCTCGTTGCTCGACCTGGTCGGGGACCCGGGGCCCCGTCCGTTGGGCCCCGCCATGCTCGACCGGTGCGAACTGGGCGACGGCGCCTGGGTCGACCTGGGGCGCGGTTGGCTGGCCGGCGCCGACGCCCTGTTCGAGCGGCTCCGGGTGGCCGTGCCCTGGCGGACCGAGCGCCGGCCCATGTACGAGCAGATGGTCGACGTCCCCCGGCTCATGGCCTTCTTCGGCGAGGGGGAGGCCCTCCCTGACCCCATGCTGGATGCCGCCCGGGGGGCATTGAACGCGTACTACGGGGCGGAGCCCGGTGGCCCGCTCTGCACCGCCGGGCTCTGCCTCTACCGCGACGGGCACGACTCGGTGGCCTGGCACGGCGACACCATCGGCCGGGGGGCCCACACCGACACCTTGGTGGCGATCATGTCACTGGGTACGACCCGTCGAGTGTCGCTCCGGCGCGGGGGCGGGGGGCGCACCCGCCCCATCGATATGGTGTCGGGGGATCTGCTGGTGATGGGTGGGAGCTGCCAGCGGACCTGGCAGCACGCCGTCCCCAAGACGGCACGCCCGGTCGGACCTCGGCTGAGCGTCCAATTCCGCCAGCACGGCGTCCGCTGACGGCCCACAAAGCGGTCAGGACGAAGTGGTCACCGGCGGTTCACTGCGGGACACGGGCACCGCGCCGCGCCCGACGATGGCGAGCGGGCGGGAGAGCGGGGCGGTACCGGTGCGCACCGTGAGGGTGGCAGTCGAGGGCCGGTAGGACCAACCCGGGGCGCCGGACCCCGGGGTCCGTTCGGCCAGGGGCCGCCCGTCGAGGGTCACCGAGTCGGGTCGGGAGACGTCCACCATTTGCACCCGGAAGGCGACCGAGGTCGGCTGGCCGACATAGTGCCCCCGGGCCGGCCCGATGGTGACCCCGGTGGCCGACCCGAATCGGCCGGCCCCGGTGGATGTGGTGATCGGCGTCTCGCTGTCCTGGCCCTTCATGTAGCCGAGCCCGGTGCCGGCGTCGTCGTACAGGGTGAAGGAACCGTCGGACCCCGGGTAGACCTTCACGGTCAGCGACCGGTCGGGGCTGTTGCCCGCCCCAGCAGCCGGTGACTGCTCGGGGATGACGCCTCCGGCCCGCACGAAGACCGGCATCCGGCTCAAGGGGTCCGACAGGACGGCGGTCGAGGGACCGCTGAACGTGGCTCCGGTGAAGTAGTCCACCCAGCGGCCGGGTGGGAACCAGACCGTCGTCGTGGCCACGTCGCCCGGAGTGGTAACCGGTGCCACCAGCATGTCGGGGCCGTAGAGGTACTCGGTGGGGTGCTGGTAGGCGGCGGGCTGCTCGGGGTTGTCGAGGTAGAGGGGCCTGGCCATCGGGAGCCCGGTCTCGTTGGACCTGGCGGCCAGGGTGTAGGTGTAGGGAATGAGGGCTTCACGGAGCCCGAGGAAGTCCGCGGTGATCGAGCGCACCGGTTGGGGGTACTGCCACGGGAGCCGGTCCTCGTTGTTCGAGTGCAGCCGGAGGATGGGCTGGAAGGTGCCCAGCTGCACCCAGCGGTCGTAGAGGTCGGGGGGATCGGCACCGGACTGGGTCGGCGGTGGTCCGAGGAAGCTGCCGACATCGCTGCTCACATAGGGCTGGCCGATGCTGGCCTCGGCCGACGTGAGGACCGCCTCTTGGGCCAGGGTGTTCCAGGTGCCCCAGGCGTCGCCGGTGAAAGCGATGGTCGAGGTGTGGTCCGACCAGGGCCCGGCCGGGTAGACCTCCTCGGGCTCTGCGTTGGAGCCCCCGATCCGGGCCAGGACGAAGCCCCGTTGGCCGCGGTTCACCATCTCCTGGGCATAGAGGTGGTCAATCCACGAGTCGGGGGTGACCCCCGACATCGACACGGTGGAGGCGTCGCAGCACCAGTCCAGCCACCAGAAGGACACCCCTTGGTTTTGAAAGCTCTGCTGCAGGGAGAAGTTCGACTCGGCCTGGGCGACCGAGCTCCAGTCCCACACCTTGCAGTTCCCGGCCGAGCAGGTGGAATCAGCGAGGGTGTTCCCGGCGATCCGCTGCGCCGCCGGCAGCTTCGGGTCGTCGTCGTCGATACTCGAGTGGAGATTCAAGGTGACGTGGATGCCGCGGACGCCGGCCCATCTGAGAAAGGCACCGGCGTCGGGGAAGAGGTCCCGGTTCCACTCCCAGCCGTTCCAGTTGTTGGGGGCCTTCCAGTCGGTGTCGAGTGACAGGGTGTTGAGGGGTACGTGGTTCACCACGAAGTCGGAGTAGAGGGAGCTCTCGATGGTGGCGCTGGAGTACGGGGTGTAGTCGGAGTACCAGACCCCGAAGGTGCTCTCCGGGAGCAGCGGCGGGGGACCGGTCAGCTGGGCCAGCGTCCGGAGCGCCCCGGCGTAGTCGTGGCCGTAGACGAAGAGGTAGCCGTCCTGCTGGTCCCCGCCGGTCGGGCGGGGCCGGACCCACCCCTGTCGCGTCCACAGGGCACTCTGGGTGTCGTCCAGCAGCCGCCAGCCGGCGGTATCGAGGAGCCCGTCGGTGTTGAGCGGCTCGAGCACTGCCTGACAGGTGGCGCCCTGCTCACCGGCCGAGCAGGTGGGGAGGTCGTTGTAGGTGGCGGTGTCGAACCCCCGGATCCAGCCACCCAGTGGCCCGACCTGCTGGGGGAGGGGGGAGGGGGCACCGATCGGCGACACCGACAAGGCGTCGATGTCGGTGTCGCAACCCTCACCGACGCCACAGCGGACCTCGATCGAGTTGACCCCCGCCCGGAGCGCCGCGTCGGTGGTCATCGTGGTCCACGGGTCGGTCTGGTCAGTGCGGGCGGCCGTGAGGGTGGTCAGGATCCGGCCGTTGACCAACAGATCGAAGTTGCGGACGACGGAGGAACTCGGCGGGACCGGGACGTTGGAGTAGCGGATCGTCACCGCGGCCGGCCCGGCCGGCGCACCGAGCACCCGCCAGGTGGCCCGGGCGCCCGGTTCGAGCATGTAGCCGACGTAGCCGGCGGTGCTCTCGTAGCCGCCCTGGGTCTGGCTGTAGGAGTCCCCACCGCCTAGGCGGGCCGAGCCGGCCTGGCAGACCTGGTCGAAGGTGCACACCCAGTCCCAGGCCGGGTGCACGGTGCTTGTCCGCCCACCGACGGAGAACTGCAGGGTGGTGTTGGCGGTGGTGAAGGGGCCGGAGCCCACCTTGTAGCGCAGGAGCGCCCGGCTGGTCCTCACCGTGAGCCAGCCGGCCGAGATCTCGGCGCGGTACGGCGGCACCGGTAGGCGCCGATTGAGCGCGTTCACGGTCGGGAGGTCCTCGAAATGGGCCGTGGGGGAGTACTCGACCCGCAGGAGGGTCGGGCTGAGCACCTCGATGCGGGCGTCGCCGACCCGGACGACGGCGGACCGATGGGCCGTGCCATCGGACAGGTCGACCGGGGTGGAGAGGTTGACCGGAGCGGTATCGGTGGTCGCCTCGCCCGCATTCGATCGGGTGGCGGCTGCCGCCGGGTTCGACCAGGTCACTGAGAGCAGCACCGAAAGGACGACAAGGGCCCAGCCGAGGATCCTCGCCCGCAGGGGGGAGCCTCGTTCCGTGCCCGCCCGCCCCGGAGTGATCACGGCCCGAATGCTTGCATCATCGGGGTGAGGTCGGGCGGGGAACTACTACCGTCACAGTGACGCAATTGCAGGCCGGCCGGCCCGCGCCGCTGATCAGCCCCCACGGTCAGCGCCGGCGCCGCCGTCCGTTTCCCGTCGGGCCGATGACTCGAGGGCGACGACCGCCTTGGCCGCCTCGATCTGGCTCTTGGTGAGCGGTGGGTGCCGGAGCGGCTTGTCATCCGGGGCGAGCGAAGCGAGGAGCAGCTCGAGATGACGCAGCCAGGCGTCAGGGGACACGGTGGAGGTCGCTTCGATGACCCCGCGCAGAGACCACACCAGGACGACCACGTCCTCGTAGACGAGATCGCTCCGGACGGCTCCCACGGCCTGGGCCCGGACAAGTAACTCCCGGGTCGAGCGTTCGATGTCGCTACGGATCTCGGTGTGACCGCTCGTCCACAGCCGGGTCAGACATCCGGAGTGCTCGAACTGAACCTGGCCGACGGCGCGCAGATAGTTCGCGAGACCGTCCGCCGGGGACGCGTGTCCGAGGGCCTCGGTGGCAGCGTCGAGCAAGGCGTGGAGGACCTCGTCGACCACGGCCTCGATGAGCAACTCCTTGGTGGGGAACCGCCGGTAGAGGGTGCCGACCCCGACGCCGGCCCGCTTGGCGATCACCTCGACACCCGCATCGACGCCCTCTTGATCGAACGTGGCCCGGGCGGCGGCCAGGATCTTGTCTCGGTTGCGGGCGGCGTCCCGCCTTAGGGTGGGCACCCCCGGCTCAATGAGCACATCGTCGCCGGTCATGCGTCGGTGATGGTGCCACCGGGGACCATGGCCAGCTCGGCATGGTCGAGGTGGGGGTCGTGGACCGGCACCGGTTCGCCGGGGCGGGCGGTGGGGATGAAGATCGCCGCCACCGCGGCGATGAGGGTCATCACGGCCAGGAAGGCGAAGCCGCGGGTGTAACCCGAGGCGGCCGGATAGCCGCTGCCCAGGAGTTTGGAGGCCACGATGCTGGACATCACCGCCGCGCCGAACGCGCCCCCGATGGTACGCACATTGGCATTCATCCCGCTCGCGACACCGGTCTGAGTGGGAGGGACTGCCTGGACGATGAGGTTTGACATCGCCGAGAATGCGAGGCCCAGGCCGACCCCCAACAGGGTGCTGGCCGCGTAGATCTCCCAGGGCTGAGTGGAAGCGAAAGCCAACATAATGTAGGCGCCGCACGAGGCGATCGAGCCGATGATCACCGCCGCTTTGGAACCGATATTCGCGGCGATCCGGCCCGAGAGGAGCCCGAAGACGAACATGGCCACCGTGAGCGGCAACAGGAAGAGGCCGGACTGGATGACGGTCGACCCGAACCCGTAGCCCGTCGACGTCGGGGTCTGGAGGAATTCGGGGAGAAAGGCGATGACCGAGTACATCCCCATCCCGAACAGAAACGCCACCAGGTTGTTCGTCCACACGGCGGGCAGCCGCATCATCTTCATGTCGACCAACGGCTGACGTGACCGTGCCTCTACGACAATCCAAACCACCCCGATCGCTACAGCGAGAGCGATGAGTCCGATGACTCTGGCCGACCCCCAACCCCAGCTCGGCGCCTCGCTCACCGCCACCAGGAGGGCAACTAGCCACCCGGAGAGGAGGACGGCGGCCCACCAGTTGACGCGCCCCGGTGTGCGAACTGGTGATTCGGGTACGAACAACTGCGTGGTCACCGCGGCAATGACGATGATCACAAGCGGAATCCAGAACAGCCAGTGGAAGTTGAGATGGCTCACGATCGGGCCGGCGAGGACGATCCCGGCGCCTCCGCCGACGGCGATCATGGCGGCGATGAACCCCACGCCGGACGCCACCTTGTCCGGTGGGAATTCGTCACGGATGATTCCGAAGGACAATGGGAGGACACCACCACCGATGCCCTGGACGGCCCGAGCGAAGATCAACAGGCCGATCGAATGGGAGAGGCCGCCCAGCACCGAACCGATCCCGAGGGCCACCAGGGTGGCCAGCAGCATCCGCTCCTTGCCCACCATGTCGCCGACCCGTCCGAGGATCGGTGTGAAGATCGAGGCCGACAAGAGATAGGCGGTCAACACCCAGGTCACGGTGCTCTGCGAGGTGTGCAATTGGCGCTGGATGGTGGGCAGGGCCGGCACCACCAGGGACTGGAGCAGCGAATAGGAGATGGCGCCGAGCAGCAGGACCGTGAAGGTCACTCGGTAACTGGAGCGCTCCAGTGACTTGGTCATGCCCATCCCTCGCGCCGGATCCGGTCGGTGGCTCCGACCGGGCGCCTTCCGGGCGATTGCTTAGGCACTAATCGGAGCTATGATTCCGGTTTGAAACGTACCACAAGCGGAACTGGGGTTCCCCTACCAAGCGCTCGGCATGCCCTCGTCGGCGACCCGATGCGGCGGTGATCCGGTCCCCGTGCCGTTCCCATCGACGTTGGAGCCACCTCCCATGCGCATTCGTCTCACCCCGCGGAGCCTCCCCGGCCGTCTGGCAACCGGCGCCTTCATCCTCCATTCGGGCTGGGAGAAATGGAACGGGCCGGCCGAACAGGCCGAGATGGTGCACGGCATGGCGGCGAACTCCTTTCCGTTCCTTCGCTCGATCCCACCTGTGCGGTTCCTGCGACTCCTGGCTGCGGGTGAGATCCTGACCGGGGCCGCGCTGCTCTCCCCGTTCGTCTCGAATGCGGTCGCCGGGGCGGCTCTGACCGGCTTTTCCGGTTCCCTCCTCGCCATGTACGCACGCACACCGGCGATGCACCGGCCGGGGAGCGTGTGGCCCACCCAGGCGGGGATCGCGGTGAGCAAGGACGTCTGGATGCTCGGGATCGGCTTGGGTCTGGTGGCCGATACCCGCTCGCACGGAGCATCGGCCGCGTGAATCGAACGGTCACCGTCCAGCGACAGAGCGGTCGTCCCCGGTGCAAGGGCGAGCACCGGTGACCGACATCGAGACGGCCAGCCCGCCACAGGGCGTGGTGGAGGGGCCAACAAGCTCCCGTAGTTGGATCCTCGTCATTATCGCAGCAGCCCAGCTGATGGTCGTCCTCGACACCACGATCATGATCATCGCCCTACCATCGGCCCAACATTCGTTGGGATTCACGAATGCCGACCGCCAGTGGGTGGTGACGGCGTACACCCTCGGGTTCGGGGGCATGCTCCTCCTGGGGGGCCGCATCAGCGACATGATCGGGCCGAAGCGGACGCTGATGATCGGCGTGATTGGCTTCGCCATCGCCTCGGCCTTTGGCGGTGCCGCGCAGAACACCGGGATGTTGATCGGCGCGAGGGGACTGCAGGGGATGTTCGGAGCCCTCCTGGCCCCGTCGGTCCTCTCCCTTCTCACCACCACCTTCACCGATCCGCGTGAGCGGGGTCGGGCCTTCGGCATCTACGCCACGATCGCCATCGGCGGGGCCGCCTTCGGGCTCATCCTGGGTGGTTTCCTCACCCAGTACCTCGATTGGCGCTGGTGCCTGTACGTGAACCTCCCGATCGCCGCGGTCGTCGCCGTCGGCGCGTTCACCATGATCCCGAAGCGCTCCGGTCGCTCTGGAGTCCACCTGGACATTCCCGGGGCCATCCTCGGGTGCGGCGGACTCGTGAGCCTCGTCTACGGGCTCGGGGAGGCGGGCACGGTCGGATGGAGCTCACCCCGGGTCATCGGTCCACTCGTGGCCGCCGTCCTCCTGCTCGCACTCTTCGTTCTCGTGCAGGCGAGGGTCGAGAGCCCGCTCCTGCCGTTGCGTATTCTCGCCGATCGGAACCGGGGTGGATCCTTTCTGACGATCGTCTTCGCCGTACTCGGAATGTACGGCACCTTCCTCTTCCTCACCTATCTGCTGCAGACGGTCGACGACTTCTCCCCGCTCAAAACCGGTATCGCCTTCCTCCCCCTCATGGCCGTGAACGGGGTCTCGGCTACGCAGCTGGCCAGCCGTCTGATGGTCCGCTTCCCGACCAGGCTCCTCGTGGTGCCCGGACTCCTCATTGCCGCGGCCGGCGTAGCGCTCCTCACCCAGCTGACCCCCGAGTCGTCCTACGTCAGTCACGTTCTCCCCACCGAGATCCTGCTCGGACTCGGTCTCGGCCTCGCCATGGTCCCGTGCATCAGCACCGCCACCAACCACGCCGAACCACGCGACGTGGGCATCACGGCGGCCACCACGAACACCTCACAGCAGATCGGGGCATCAGTCGGCACCGCGCTACTCAATACCATCGCCGCGACGGCGACCGCCGCCTACCTCACCTCACACGTGCGGAGCTCGAACACCGTCGCCCAGGCCACCGTCCACGGATTCGCCGTGGCCAGCGCCTGGGCCGCCGGATCGCTCGTGGTCGGCGCCATCGTCGGTGGTCTGCTGATTACCGCCCAACCCGGACCCGGAAAGCCAACAGCCGAGCCGTGACTCTGGGCAGCCGGGATCTGCGGGGGTCACTGCAGGCTTTGTCCAAGCTTCCGGCAGTCCCTCACCGAGGTGCGGCTCCGCACAACCCTCCGCCGACCCCCTCGTGATCTCGATGAGGGCGCTCCGGACGGTCAACCTACCGGCCGGTGCCCCCGGGGGCGGCGGGAGGCGCGAATCGAGGCGGAACCGCCGGCAGCGCCCGACCAGACCTATACCGTCACGGTGACGTAACTGGCCCCTGTAAACGGTCAGTGCGCTCGACGTCTATACAGCGCCCCGGGGGCGGGGCCCCTCCGGGATCGCCGGAACACTCGACGGAGGCGACGGGCAAGAGGCGAAGCCCGGGGGGGGAGCCCAATGCCGGTCTCCGCCCTGGACCGCCGATAATGTACATTATGTAAAGTTAGATTCGGTATTCACACACGTGGCCAATGCGAACCACGATCGTCAGCTCGGTGGGCGAATCAAGGGAACCTCGGCCGTTCGGCCTCGAGGAAGCTAAATCATCCGGGCCCAGTGTGATGATGCGGACAGTTCTGAATTCATGTGTAGCTGCCCGTCTGCGACCTTCCTTCGAGCGGTGTCGGATCCTCGAGACGGTGACGGCACGTCAGAGGGTTGCAGTGTGCTCGGTTGGGAACGGCGGATCACACGTCTGGAATCGCGGGCTCGCTGGAACCCCCACTGGGCCATCGACGCCCGTAGACTTGCCGCCATGTCAGATACCCCGGCGATGACCGTAGCCGGAGATACCCCTTCCGCCGCGCCGGCCCAGACCGCAAGCGAGGCTGGGGGCGGGCCCGAACCAGAGGACGGAGGTGGAGGTCATACGAGGAAGGTGGTGCTGGTACTGATCCTTCTCGCCTTGGTGGTCGGGATTGCCCTTGTCATTGCCTCCTTCTCTGCCGTGCGACATTGGCTGGCCCTTCACACGGGCACACTGCATGGAGGGCCGGACCTGTATTACAACTTCTGGTCCGGCTTCGGTTCCGACCTGGGTGAGGCGACCCTCATCAGCGCTGTCGGCATCGGGGTCTATACCGGTGTCCGAAAGGTCAATTGCCACACCAAGGGGTGTTGGAGGATTGGCCACCACCCGCTCGACGGCACTCCGTATATCTTGTGCCGACACCACCACCCGCATGTACCCACCAATGGTGCGTCGCATGAGCACATCCTTGAGCAGCACCGAAAGTACGTGGAAGCGAAGGAAGCTCGCGAAGCCAAAGGGTCCTAAATCGGGCTCGGACCGGCCGGGGCTCAGCCAACCCGGCACTGCCGACGGTTTCAAGCGTCATTAACAGGAACGGGGCACGGGCATCCCGACCCACGGGCAGACACCGTCGGGCGTTTGCCCAGGGTTGACCGTCAGACGCTGGCCGGCGCCCTCGGTTCGGCAGCGCCGGCGCCCACCGTGCCCGGCCCGGTGCCACTCCCCTCGAACTCCCGGTAGTACTGGCGCCAGATCAGGCGGTAGACGCGGGTCCAACGGGGGATCGAGCGGAGCCCGGGGATGAACGGGATCAGGGCCAGGAGGAGGGTGAGGATCATCATGACCGACCAGACCTCCAGGTCGCCGTTGGACGAGTGGTTGAACGGTGGGACCTGGTACCAGAAGGTGTAGAGCCACAGCCAGGCCTGGCCGGGGAAGTTGCCCGTCTCGTTCATCATCCCCCACTGGTCACCCTGCAGGTGGTCCGCCCCGGCCAAGCTGGCCAGGTAGGTCCCGTCGGCGATGAACAACAGCGGCTTGGTGTAGTCGGTCCCGTAGAACTGGCGGGAAGAGAGGAGGGCGCCGTCGAGGGCACCGCTCCGGCCCATCGACGTGAGCGAGTCGATCATCACCCCGACCGGTCCGTAGGCCCCCGCCGGTACCCTCAGTCGGTCGTTGTGGAACGTGGCGTTCGCCACCGCCTTCTCGTAGGCCACCGTCCACTTTTGCTGCTGCGCCGACGACGCCCCGTCGTAGCGGGAGATCGCCGCGTCCAGGCCGGGGCGGTCCGGGAGGGTGGCCAGCGGCCCGAGGACGTCGTCCTGGGCGGTGTTCACCGGATGGTGCACTCCGGCCCAGGTCTCCGGGGAGAACGGGCCGATGGACTGGCTGGCCCCCGGGGCATTGTTGTAGGGCGGCCCGTAGGACGCCGTCGCGCTGGTGCCGTCGAGCTCGGTGATCGCCGTCTGGGCGAAATCGACCGGGTCGTTGGTGGACCAGCTCTTCACGGTCACCGGGTGGTCGTCGGGCGACGAGAACACGAAGGACAGGCCCACTACAAGGACGGCCACCACCAGGAAGGCGATGACGAACTCCTTGACGATGTCGTAGGGCTCGTAGGGGCCGTGCCACTCGACGACGTCTCGGTCGGGCTTGAATTTCCGCCGGCGACTCACGATGGAACGCTCCCGGCGTCGGTGCCCGCCGAAACCTGTTCAATGTCGGGTGTCGGCGCGTTCTTCGGAGCAAAGGGGGGAACCACACCTCGACGGCGGACCATCAGGACGTGGATCCCGGCGATGAGGACCACCACGATCGGCAGGAGCACGATGTGCCACATCAACATCTGGCCGAAGTTCAAGACGTTCATGACGGCGCCGGCACCGGTGGAGTTGATGCCGTCCTTGGCCTGGGTGGCGATCCACTGCGAGTCGAAGTTCTGCTGGGACAGGTACCCGGTGAAGGCGGCGCCCACCGAGATCACGAAGGCGACGACCCCGGTGGCCCAGGTCAGACGGCGCTTCCCACGCCAGGCGGCCATGAAGAACTTCCCCCAGAGGTGGATCACCATAAAGAAGAAGAAGGCCTCGACGCTCCAGAGGTGGAGGGAGTTCACAAAGAGTCCGGTCGGCGAGACGTGCCACCACGACGGTCCCATGATGGAGAGGACCACCCCGGTGAGGATCACAATGGAGAGCGCCGCCATGGTCAGGACACCGAAGACATAGATCCACGAGGCGACGTATGCCGGCTGACGGTCCGGCATGAGCCTTTCGGGAGGGAAAGCGCCCTCAGCGGCGTTGCGGAGTTTGGCGGTCCATTGGCCGGAGTCCTCCGGACGGGCCTTCGGTGGGGCGCTCGTGCTGTCGGTCATTGGTCGCGGTTCCTTCCGTGCCGACGGAACGGGATGAGGATGGCCGCGGCGAAGACGAGGACCATCAGGGCGATGACGGTGAGGTTGGCGACCGAGATGTGGATCCAACCCCAGTTGACGTAGTGGCCCGAGCCGTTCAGGTTCAAGAGCGCGCCGAGCTGGGCGAGGACGGCCGGCACCAGATGGAGGCTTCCCACCCCTGGGACCTTACGGGGAGCCGCGATCACCGAACAGGGCCGAAGGTCCCATGATGTGCTCACCGCTCTCCCGCAGAGCTTGGCGAGATCGCGCCCCCGCGGACCGCCCGGCCGGCGGCCGGTCCGGGCGTCGTCTTCGTGGTGGTGTACCTACTGGTACTGTACTTATCAGTACTGGAGTTATAAGTACAGTACTGCTATACTGCCCGTCCATGGCGAAGCCCTCCCGGAACCCCTTCCACTACGGCGGACCGGTCACCGGTGACCAGTTCACCGGTCGGACCGCCGAGCTGACGGCCGTCGTCTCGCGCCTCGAGAACCACATCAGCGTGGTCCTGTCCTCGCCCCGGCGCTACGGGAAGTCCTCACTCATCCGACGGTCGTGCGAGATCCTCGAGTCGCGCCAGCTCCAGCCGGCCGTCGTCTCGGTCAACCTGCTGCGGTGCGGGAGCCTGCCCAACCTGGTCAGCGCCCTGCTCCGCCGGCTCTACGTGGTGCCCGGCGGCCCGTGGAGCCGGCTCAAGCACGCCCTGCCGGCCTTCGTCCACCGCTTCCGGCTCTCCCCGACCGTCCAGTTCGGCCTCGACGGCTCCCCCACCTTCACCTTCGGGCCGACTCTGGCCGCCTCCGACGCCCAATCGGTCATCGCCGACGTCTACGCGGCGCTGGGCGAGATCGGGAAGAAGCGCCCGGCCGTCCTCATCTTCGACGAGTTCCAGGCCGTCACCGATCTCGATCCCCACCTCCCCTCTCTGCTCAAGGCCCTGGCCGACGAGCACCCGGCCGTGTCCTTGGTACTGGCCGGTTCCCGGCACCACCTGATGGAGGCACTCGTCTTCGACAAGGGAGCCCCCCTCTACAACATGTGCCAGACCATCGCCCTGGGCCCGATCCCCGAGTCCGACTGGGTGCCGTTCCTGGCCGCCCGGGCCAAGGCCGGCCGGCGGCCGTTCGCCGACGAGGGGGTGGCCCGCCTGGTCCTCGAACGGGCCGGCCCGGTCTCCTTCGATATCCAGCAGCTGGCCTTCGAGAGCTTCCTCCGAGCCGCCACGACCATCGACGCCGCGGCGGTCGAAGCCGGCATGGCCCAGCTCATCGAGCACGAGGCGTCGACCTACGCCGAACGCTTCGAAGGCCTCTCACCGGGTCAACGCCGGGTCCTGGTGGCCCTGGCCGGCGACCCGGCCGCCACCAGTGGGAGCCAGGCCTTCGCCACCTCGGTCGGCCTCGCCGACCCCACCTCGGTCCGCAAGACCGTCACCACCCTCGCCCAGGCAGAGCACCTGGTCCGGCGACCCGAGGGCTGGCAGGTCGACGACCCGTTCTTCGCCGCCTGGATCCGGGCCGGCCCGGGCGGCTAGTCCGGGCCGGATCCCGGGGGCCGGCCCGCTCAGCGGGTGACCGGTTCGACCGACTGGCCCCGGAGACGGTCGGCGGCGGCATAGAGATGTTCGAAGGCCTCCCACACGGCGACCGTCGAACGGTCCTGGGCCAGGTCCGAGTCCACGTCGTCGAGGGCCGCCTCGACGGCGTAGAGCCGGTCGTGCAGGCGGTCCAGCTCGGCCTGGGCCACGATGACCAGACCGTCGGCCAGGCCGGCCCGCTGGGCCCGGCGGCGGGCCTCGTAGGCCCGCTGGCGGTGCGAGCGCTTGCAGTACTCGGGCGGGCGGCCCGGACGACCGGCCGCCGCCAGGGGACGGTGGCAGTAGCCACATCTCGAGATCCCGACCGTTTTCGTCACCGTGACGAATATAGCCGGGCCTCCCGTCGGACCCGAGGGATGTCCGCCGGGTCCGCACGGGGCTCAGCCGGTCGGGCCGTAGGAGGCCTTGCCGTCGATCCCCCAGTCTGGGGCGTCGCAGCGGTAGCGCCCGTGGGATGGGTCGGCCACCCGCTGGTACTTCTGATCGATGACCCGCACCATGATGTAGCACGACGGTGACACCTTGCGGGCCGGGTCGGCCGGTGAGAGCAGTCCCGAGGCGTCGAACGAGGTGATGTCGTGCAGGGCGGCGAGCACCTTGCCCCGGGTCGGGTCCTTGCCCGCCGCCTTGAGGGCCTCGACGAACAACTGCGCCGACGACCAACCGTAGAGGGTGTAGAGGTCCGGCTTCCAGCCGGGATGGGCCTTTTGGACCCAGGTGAGGAAGGTGTGGTCGGCCGGGATGACCTGGCCGTCCTCACCCTGGTAAAGGGCCTGGAGCTGGCCGATCCAGACCCCGTTCGCCGCCGCGCCGCCGGCGGTCGAGACGAACTGGAGGGCATAGGCCGGACCGCCCGAGTACACGACCTGGGGCTTCCATCCCTGTTGGGTCATGTCCTGGATCAGGGCGGCGGAGATCTCCCAGTCCAGATCGGTCATGAAGATGGTCTGCACCCCCGCCGCGCGCATGTGGATGATGTCGGCGGTGAAGTCCGTCTCCAGCGGGTTCACGTAGCGGACGTAGGTGATGCGGTAGCCCTCGTGTTTGAGGGCCACCTCCTGCCCCTGCCACTGCGCGACGGCGGTCGACACGTTGGAGACCAGCGCGCCGAGGGACAGCGAGCCGGGGTACTTCTTCTTCAAGAAGAGGAGGGGGCCAAGGGGGAGGCCCTGGCCGAGCGGTTGGGCGCTGTAGACGTTGGCCAGCGTGTTGGTCGTCGGGTCGATGGTCACCGACACGTCGGGCACGGCCGGGTTCTGGGCCAGGACCTTGCAGCCGAAGCTGTCGAACAGCGAGAAGCTCCCCACCAGCGCGAAGTCCTTGGCCACCGCGCTCTGGGTCTCCGTCTGGTTCTGCGGACCGTTGAACGCGTCGTCGTACGAGTCGAGCGTGAGCTTGCGGCCGTAGACCCCCCCCATGGCGTTCACGTAGTCGAGGTAGGCCTCGGTGCCGACCGGCGCGCCCTCGAAGAGGCCGGGGACCGGCCCGGCGATGATCGAGACGTTGCCCAGGGCCACCGAGGTGGGGGTCACCCCGGTGGTGGAGTTCTGGGCGGCCGGGGTGAGCGGCACCGGGGTGGCGCACGGCGGCCCCGAAGCGGCGCCGGCCGGGGGTGGGGCGGCGGCCACCGCGGCCAGCGGGCCGAGGAGCAGGGCGCCGCAGACCGCGGCGAGCGCCGTCCGCCGGCGTCGGCCCCCTCCCCCCGCCCGGGCTGCTCGGCACCCTCGCGTGGCGTTGGTCATCGTTCAGCACCCCCGGTCGGGACCCTTCAACCGACCATTCAACACGGCATCGGGAGAGCGTGGGGCTGCGACGCTCACAGCCCGGGTCGCGGCGCGGCGCCGCACTACACTCACCCCCTGCAGGTGCACCTGCCCGGCGATGGGTCCCGCCGGGGACGGCTCGAAGGGCCGTCCGAGACCGCCCGGTGTTGGCTGATGGCTCCTGGTCCAGATGGAGGAGGATCGTGTCCGTCGCCGACCCGACCGGGCCACCCGAGCGAGACGTGCCGCCCGCCGCCCGAGCGGCCGGGGGCCGGGGGCCGGGGCACGACACCGCCCCCGGGGCCCTGCTGGCCGTCGGTCTCGGCGGCCTGCTCGGCACCGTCGCCCGCTACGAGGTCGGGCTGGCCTGGCCGGCTGCGGCCGGCGGCTTTCCGACCGCCACCTTCACCGTCAACACCACCGGGGCCTTCCTTCTGGGCCTGACCCTCTCGTTGATCCTGGGCCGAGGCGGCCACCGGCGCTACCTCCGGCCGTTCGTGGCCACCGGCCTGCTCGGCGGCTGGACCACCTATTCGGCCCTGGCCGTGGAGTCGACGACGCTGGCCACGGGGGGCCACCTGGCGACGGCCGCCGCCTACCTGGGGGCGACCCTGGCGGCCGGGCTGGCCACCCTGGCGGCCGGCATCGCCCTCGGCCGGCGGGGTGGGGTGGTGGCGGCGGCCCCGATCGACCCGGACCTGCCCGAGGGCGCTGAGGTCACCGGGTGATCCTGGCCATCGTGGTCGGTCTGGGCGGCGGCGTCGGGGCGGTGGTCCGTTACCTGGTCGATGGGGCCATGCGCCGGCGCATCGCCGGCACCTTCCCGTTCGGCACCCTGGCGGTCAACGTCGGCGGCTCGTTCATCCTGGGCCTGGTGACCGGGCTGGTCTGGTACCACGGGGTCGGGGCCCGGGTCCGGGTTCTCGTCGGGGTGGGCTTCTGCGGTGGCCTGACCACCTGGTCCACCGCGGTCTGGGAGTCGGTGCGCCTGGCCGAGGACCGGCGGTGGCCCGAGGCCGTCGCCTACACGCTGGGCGGGCTCGCCGCCGCACTGGCCGCCGCCGCCGCAGGGATCGCCCTGGCCGGGATCTGAGGGGACCAGCCCCGACCTCAGGGGCGGGCGTCGAAGGTGGGGACCAGGATCCGGGCCGCCCGGGCCTCGTCCACCCGGCGCACCGGGGTGGTGCGCGGTGCGTCCGCCGCCGACCGGTCGCCCCCGGCCGCCTCGAGGGTGATCCGCTCGAGCGCGTCGGCCAGGGCCTCGAGGGTCTGGAGGCTCTCGGTCTCGGTGGGCTCGATCATCAGCGCCTCGTCGGCGATGAGCGGGAAATAGACGGTGGGCGAATGGAAGCCCTCCTCCAACAGCCGCTTAGCTACGTCGAGCGCCCGGATCGAGTGCTCCTTGCGCAGCGTCGAGGCGGACAGCACCACCTCGTGCATGCAGGGTCGGTCGTAGGGGACGTCCAAGACCCCCTTGAGGCGGACCCGGAGCCAGTTGGCGTTGAGGACGGCCCGCTCGGCCACCCGTCGGAGCCCGTCACCGCCGTGCACCGAGATGTAGGTCAGGGCCCGGGCCAGCACCAGGGCATTGCCGTGCCAGCTGTGGACCCGGCCGATCGAGCGGGACGGCACGGCCCAGCCGAAGCGATCGCCGTCGGCCCCCTCGGTCGCCTCCCCGCCGACCGGCGGGTCGTTCAGGCGCACCGGCCGGGGGCCGGGCAGGAAGTCCACCAGCCGGGCCGAGACGGCGACCGGTCCCGCTCCCGGGCCCCCGCCGCCGTGGGGGGTGGCGAACGTCTTGTGCAGGTTCATGTGCACGATGTCGAAGCCCATATCCCCGGGACGCACGGTGCCCAAGATGGCGTTGAGGTTGGCCCCGTCGTAGTACAAGAGCCCCCCCACCTGGTGGACGGCGGCGGCGATGGCCGCGATGTCCTCTTCGAACAGCCCCAGGGTGTTCGGGTTGGTCAGCATGATCCCGGCCACGTCGGTGTCGAGGACCCCGGCGAGCGCCGCCATGTCGACGCAGCCCCGCTCGTCGCTCGGCACCGTGGTCACCTCGTAGCCCCCGAGGGTGACCGAGGCCGGGTTGGTCCCGTGGGCCGAGTCCGGGATGATCACCCGGTGACGGCGCTCGCCGTTGGCGTCGTGGAAGGCCCGCATGAGCAGCAGGCCGGTCAGCTCACCGGCCGCCCCGGCCGCCGGCTGCAGAGTGGCCGCCTTCATGCCGGTGATCTCACAAAGCGCCGTCTCCAGCTCGACCAACAGCTCGAGCCAGCCCTGGGTGAGGCCGGCCGGCGCCGCCGGGTGCACCCCGGCCAGGCCCGGGAGAGCGGCGACGGCGTCGCAGACCTTTGGGTTGTACTTCATGGTGCACGACCCGAGCGGGTAGGCCCCGAGGTCGACCGAGAACTGGCGGTGGCTGAGCCGGGTGAAGTGGCCGACCAGGTCACGCTCGGACACCTCGGCCAGGGCGACCGGTGCCTGCCGGCGGTGGGCGGCCGGGACGAGGTCGTCCACCGGCCATTCGGGGACCCCGGTCGTCCGCAGCTGCCAGCTCCGGCGCCCCGGCTGGGAGAGCTCGAAGATGGTCGGCTCGGCCGCGTGGCCCATCAGGGGCGCGCTGGCCGCCCGTCCGCCGGCGGCCGGGCGCTCGGTGATGTCGGCCACCGGGTCCTGGGCCGGGCTCACCCCCGCACCGCCTTGTCGAAGGCGGCCACGTAGGCGTCGATCTGGTCCCGGGTCCGCCGCTCGGTCACCGCCACCAGCAGGCCGTGGGCGGCGGCGTCGGGCTCGAGCGAGCCGTCGCCGTCGTCCCCGGCCAGGTCGGCCAGCGCGATCCCGGCCAGGAAGCCCTCCCCGGCCAGCCGCTCGACCAGCACCCGGGCCGGCACCGGGGTGCGCACGGCGAATTCCCGCACCACCGGCGCATCGCCGGTCAGCGGGGTCACCCCGTCCAGCCCGAGCAGGGCCTCCCGGGCGTAGCGGGTCCCGCGGGCGCACCGCAAGGCCACCTCGCACAGCCCGTTGGTGCCGAGCCAACCGAGCTGGACCGCCGCGGTCACCGCCATCAGGGTCTGGTTGGTGCAGACGTTCGACGTCGCCTTCTCCCGTCGGATGTCCTGTTCCCGGGCCCGCAGGGTGGTGACGTAGGCCCGCCGGCCCTCGGTGTCGACGGTCTCGCCCACCAGGCGGCCGGGCAGGCGGCGGACCTGGGCCATCGAGCAGGCGAATAGTCCCAGGTAGGGGCCGCCGAAGCCCAGGGCGGTGCCCAGGGGCTGACCCTCCCCCACCACCACGTCGGCCCCCCAGTCCCCGGGCGACCGCAGGATCCCGGCCGTCACCGGGTCGGCGGTGACGGCCAGGAGCGCCCCGTGCCCGTCGGCCACCCGCCGGGCCTCGCCCAGGTCCTCGAGACAGCCGAGGTAATTCGGGTAGCCACTGACCAACAGCCCGGGGGCCTCGGCGCCGGTCGCCACCTCCGGCCAGACCGTGCGACCGTCGCGCAGCGGGACCTCCACCAGGCGGTGCCCGGTGCCGGCGGCGAAGGTGGCCAGCACCGCCCGCCAGTGCGGGTGCACCCCGGCCGATACCCAGACCGTCGGGCGCCCGCTCGCCCCCACCCCCAGGTTGACCGCCTCGACCAGGGCGCTGGCCCCGTCGTAGAGGGAGGCGTTGGCCACCGGCAGCCCGGCCAGGCGGGCCACCATGGTCTGGAATTCGAAGACCGCCTGCAGCACCCCCTGGGCCACCTCGGGCTGGTATGGCGTGTAGGAGGTCACGAACTCCGACCGCCCGGCCAGGGCCCTGACCACCGGCGGCACCTCGTGGTCGTAGGCCCCGCCTCCGGCGAAGCACACCAGGCGATCGCTCCGGGCCCGGTTGGCGTCGGCCAGGGACTCCACATGGGCCATGACATCGGGCTCCGGCGATCCGTCGGCCAGGGCCAGACCGCCGGCGATCCGCAGCGCCGCCGGGACCGTGTCGAAGAGCTGGTCGATGTCGTCCAACCCGAGGAAGGCCAGCATGGCGGCCACCTCGTCGTCGGTGTGGGGAAGGTAGTCGCTCATCGGGGGGCGCCCGCCGCCCTCGGGGCGCCCGACCGGGGTGGCCAGAAGGGGGTGGCCACCACCGTGGCGTCCAGGTCCCGGCCCCGGACGGCCACGGTCACCGCGGTGCCCTCCCCAACGTCGGCAGCCCGGTCCACCAAGGCCAGGGCGATGCCCCGTTCGAGCATCGGCGAGAAGTTGCCGCTGGTCACCGAGCCGACCGGTTCGGGGCCGTGGGCCACCGTCGAACCCTCGCGGGCCGGCTGGCGGCCGCTGGCCAGGAGGCCCCGGAGAACCCGGTGCGGCCCGGCGGCCCGTTCGGCCTCCAGGGCGCGGCGCCCCCGGAACTCGCCCTTGTCCCAACCGACCACCCAGCCCAGGTTGGCCTGCAGCGGGGTGATGCCCGGACCCAGCTCGTGGCCGTGCAGGGGCAGCCCGGCCTCGAGCCGCAGCGTGTCCCGGGCGCCCAGGCCGGCCGGGAGGATGTCGGCGCCCAGCACCGCGTCGAAGAACGAACGGGCGACCTCGGCCGGCACGGCGCACTCCACCCCGTCCTCGCCGGTGTACCCGGTCCCGGCGGCCAGGCACGCTTCGCCCTTCCACTCGAAGGGGCGGACGGCGAAGCGGCGCACGGCGGCGGCCTCGGGGGCGACACCCTCGAGCCGGTGCCGGGCCTCGGGGCCCTGCACGGCGATGACGGCCCGCTCGTCCGTGGTGTCCCGGCCCCCGACGGCGTCGCGTACCCGGGCGGTGTTCGAAGCGTTGGGCATCACGTCGAAGCGCCCGTCCGCCACCCACCACACGATGATGTCGTCGGTCACCGAACCGTCGTCGGCCAGCAGGTGGGTGTACTGGGCCCGGCCCGGCCCGATCTTGCGCAGGTCATTGGTCAGGGTCCGCTGCAACCGGTCGAAGGCGTCGGGGCCCTCGACCCTGACCGTCCCGAGATGGCTCACGTCGAAGGCCACGGCAGCGCTGCGACAGGCGAGGTGCTCGGCCACCGTCCCTCCGGGATAGGCCAACGGCATCTCCCACCCGCCGAAGCCGACCAGCTTGGCCCCGAGGGCCACGTGAGCCTGGTGGAGCGGGGAGCGGCGGAGCGCGGTGGTCGCGCTGGTGGGCGCGGGCCCGGGCACAGAGGGGTCGGCGCCGCTCACCCCCGCAGCCTATGCGGCGGCGGCGGCGCTCAGTTCGAGCCCATGGTGGTCGAGCAGGGCCAGGAAGTCCCGCTGGTAGACGACCACCAGGTCGACCTCGGGATACAGCTCGCGCAGGCGGCGGACCTTGGCGTTCTTCCGGGTCACCAGACGCTGGTCGGCCGTGGTGAGCTCCACGAAACACCGATGGTCGGGCAGCCAGAAGTCGGGCCGGAAGCCCGAGCGGGGGGAACCGCCGTCGTCCCAGCGCAGAGCGAACTCAACCGGCTCGTAGCTCCACCGGATCCCGCTCACGTCGAGTAGGGCCGCGAAGAGCCGTTCGGAGGGATGGGCGAAGCGAACGCCGGCTGCGGGCGCGCACGCTGGATGGGTGGACGGCCGACTGGTCCTCGTCGGCCGGGTCGTCACTCCCCGGCGGCTCGGGCCGGTCGGGTGCTGTCGGCGGTGACCGGCTCGCCGGCGCGGCGTCGGGAGACCGGCTCACCGCGCTCGATGCGCACGATGTCGGCCGCCAGTTCGTCGACCACCCCCGACATCGGGACGATGTTGAACACGCCCTGGCCGCCGGCCAGGAGGTCGACCACCTCGCCGTTGGAGCGGGCCAGCACCGAGTTGGTCCCGGTGAGCACCAGGTTGGCCGAGGCCAGGTCGGTCCCGAGGTCGCCCCGGAGGCAGTCGACGGCCCGGCGGGCGGACCGGAGGGACACCCCGGCGTCGAGCAGCTGCTTGATCACCTTCAGCTCGAGCACGTCCCGATAGGAGTACACCCTCTTCGAGCCGCTCCCCTTGGCCTCGGCGAGAGAGGGCCGGAGCAGGCCCGTCCGGGCCCAGTAGTCGAGTTGGCGGTAGGTGATCCCGACCAGCGCGCAGACCTGCGGGCCGTGGAACCCCCCGACATCGGGCTTGGCCTGGTCACGCTCGGCCATCGGACCTCCTCCCACAACGACGGACGTCCACCGACGCCCGTCCAGCGACCTATTCAGCGAACGGTCCGAGACTACTCGACCAAGACCACACGTGCGTAGTTACGCGGGCGTGATCTCGCCGTCGTCGCCCGGTCGTGGACCGAGGGGGTCGGCCCCGGGGGCCGGCCAGGCCAGCACCGGCCCCGAGCTGGCCACCCCGACCGGAGTTCCCAGGGCCCAGGCCGAGCCCCCGTTGAGCCGGGCCACCAGGGTCTCGGGACCCCAGGGGTGGTCCGGTCGGACCCGGACCACGGCGTCGTGGCCGTAGTACTCGTACTCGACCACCACCCCGGTGAGGGGCGCCCCACCCGGGCTCCGGCTCAGCTGGAGCTGCTCGGGGCGGACCAGGACGATCGCCTCGGTTCCGGGGCGGGGCAACGGGCCGCTGACCGCCAGCACCCCGAGCGGGGTCCGGACCCCGGTCGCCGAGATCACCCCCCGCACGATGTTGGCGTCGCCGAAGAAGCGGGCCAGTTCGGGGTCGACCGGCTGCTCGTAGAGGTGTTGGGGGGTGTCGAACTGGCCGATGCGCCCCTCGCGGATGACCGCCACGTGGTCGGCCCAGCTCAGCGCCTCGTCCTGGTCGTGGGTGACCAGGAGCGCCGTCGTGCCGGCGGTGCGCAGGATCTCTCCGACGTCGCCCCGCACGGTGGCCCGCAGTGAGGCGTCGAGCGAGGAGAACGGCTCGTCGAGGAGCACCACCGACGGGGTGATGGCCAGGGCCCGGGCCAGGGCCACCCGCTGCTGCTGGCCCCCCGACAGCTGGTGCGGATAGCGCGGTCCCCAGCCCCGCAGGCCGACCAGTTCCAACAGGTCCCCCACCACCCCGGAGCGTCGGACCGACTTGGGGAGCCCGAAGGCGACGTTGCGCCCGACGCTCAGGTGCGGGAACAGGGCCCCCTCCTGGGGCACGTAGCCGATGCTGCGGTGCTCGGGGGCCACGTAGTGGTCCCCGTCGTCGACCACCCGGCCGCCGATGGCCACCGAGCCGGTGTCCGCCCGCTCGAAGCCGGCGATCACCCGCAGCAGGGTGGTCTTGCCGCTGCCCGATGGCCCGAGGATGGCGGTGAGCGACCCACCTTCGACCACGAGATCCACCCCGGTCAGGACCGGCTGGTCACCGAAGCCCTTGGTCAGGCCGGCCACCCCGAGGGCGGTCACCCGGGCACCGGGGCCCCGGGCATCCGGTCGAACCAGCGTCCGAGGACCACGCTCGGGACGGCGGCCACCAGGATCATCAGGGCAGCGTAGGGAGCGGCCTGGTGGTACGCCAGGTTGTTCTGGAAGATCAAGAACTGGGTGGCCAGGGTCTGGGCGTTGGTCGGGATCAGCACGAGCGTCGCCGTCAGCTCGGTCACCGCCTCCAAGAAGACGAGGCAGAAGGCCGCGGCCAGGCCGGGAGCGATGAGGGGCAGCGTGACCGCCCAGAGCACCTGGAGGCGGGGGCGCCCGAGGGACCGGCCGAGCTCCTCGTAACTGACCGGGGCCCGGGCCACCGACGAGCGGACGGCCACCAGGGCCAGCGGGAAGAACATGATGGCGTAGGCGCCGATCAGCAGGTACGGGGTCTGGTAGAGGAAGCCGTTGGCCAGGTTGTTCGAAAAGAAGGTCAGGGCGAGGGCGATGACCAGACCCGGCATGGCCAGCACCAGGTAGGTGCTCCGCTCGATGGCCATGGTGGAGCGCCCGGGCCAGCGCACCGAGAGGAGGGCGACGGGCAGCGCGGCGGCCGTGGCCACCAGCGCCGCCGACGCGCCGTAGAACGCGGTGTGCCAGGCAGCCGACCCGAGGGAGGCCGATGGCAGGGTGGAGTCCGCCGACTGGAACAGCCAGTACCCGACGGCCCCCAGGGGGACCCCGAGCGAGAGGGCGACGAGCAGGCCGAAGCCGGCGAGGGCCGGTACCCGGGCCCGGCCCAGCTGGTGGCGACGGGCCAGGCGGGCGGCCATCGGCCCGGTGCGGGTGGCCCGGCCTCGGCCCCGCAGAGCGCCCTCGCCGAAGAGCACCGCCACGCTGAGCAGGACCAGGATCAGCTCGAGGGCGCAGCCAGCCGGGGCGTTGAAGGCGGTGAGGTACTCGCTGAAGATCTCGGTGGTGAAGGTCCGGAACCCGAGGATCTCGAAGGCCCCGTACTCGGCCAGGACCACCAATGCGACCAGGACCGAGCCCCCGAGGATGGCCAGACGGGCCTGGCCGAGCGTCACCCGCCAGAAGGTGTGGAGCCGGCCCACCCCGAGACTGCGGGCCACCTCCTCCTGTCCGGGGTCGGCACTGCGCAGGCTGGCGGCCACCGGCAGGTAGACGAGCGGGTAGACGGCGAAGGTCATGACCAGCACGGCGCCGCCGAACCCGCCGACCGACGGGAACACCGACTTCCATCCGAAGGCCACCGCGAAGTCGGGGATCCCGAGCGGCACCACCACCAGGACCGCCCAGATCCGACGTCCGGGGAGATCGGTCCGCTCCACGCACCAGGCGACCAGGGTGCCGATCAGCGCGCACAGCGCGGTGACCACCACGGTGAGGCTGACTGTGTTGACCAAGAGGGTGGCCGTCAGCCGACGGAACAGGATCGGCGAAAGGGTCGACCAGCCGTCCTGCACCGCTTCGACGATGAGGAAGACCAGCGGCAGCAACAAGATGGCGGCCACCGCGGCGGCCAGAGCCAGCAGCACCCGGGGTCGCCGGCGCCGGCCTCGGGGCCGGCCCGGGGCACTCCGATTGCCGAGCGGCGGCCGGCGCACCTCGACGGTGGTGGTCACAACAGCTGCACCTGCTGGAGGAGGGCCAGGGCGGCCGCCCCGTCACCCAGCTCGCCCACACTGATCGGGTTCGGTTGCAGCTGGCTCAGGGGGATCTCCCCCACCGGGGTGGCGCCCTGGCCGATGGCCACCGGGTACTCGAAGCTGTCGCTGTGGGCGATGATCGCCTGGCCCTGGGGGCTGACCAAGAAGGCGACGAACCGCTGGGCGTCCGCCTGGTGGGTGCTCGACGCGAGGACGGCCGCCCCCGACACATCGAGCACGTAGCCCGGGTCGCCGGGCCTGAAATACGCCAGGGCGGAGTGCATCCCGGCCGCACCGTCGACCACCCGCAGGCGGTACCAGTAGTACTGGTTGATCATCCCGAGCGCCGCCTGGCCGTTGTTGACCGCGCTGACCAGGGTCTCATTGTCCGGGTAGGTGTGCCCGGAGGCGTTGGCCTTGACGGCCAGCAGCCAGCGGCGGGCGGTCGCCACCCCGTAGGCCGCGATGACCGAGGTGACGATCGGCTGGAAGTCGGTCTCGTTCGGGGCCAGGGCCAGCTTGCCCCGCCACTTGGGGTCGGCCAGGCCCAGTACTGAGGTCGGCAGCTGGGCCCGGCGCAGCTGGTCGGTGTTGTAGATCGTGACGCTCACCCGGGCCGAGACCCCGACCCATCGGGCCGCCGGCGAACTGAAGCGCACCGGCACCCGGGCCAGGGTGGCCGGTAGGACCGGGGCCAGCAGGGACTTGGACTCGAGGAACTCGAGCGGCGGGGAGTTCTCGGTGTAGATCACGTCGGCTGGCGAGTGGGAACCTTCGGCCACCAGCTGGTTGGCGAACACGTCCTCGTCGTTGTCGCGGACCGAGACGCTGATCCCGGTCTTCTGCTCGAACGCGCTCACCAGGGCCTGGGTGGTCTGGGGATGCTGGCCGTTGTAGAGGGTGATCGACCCGTTGGCCCCCCCGGCGCCCCCGCAGGCCGCGAGGAAGCCCCCGGCGAGCAACGCCGCCGTCACCGCGGCGGCCAGCCGCATGCTCCGCACCGTCAACTCGGGGCACCTCCGGGCGTCCGCGGCCGGGCCAGCCGCACCTTCCAGCAATATTAGGGTACCCTAACTCTCCCTGGCCACACCCGGCGCGGGCCCCGGCCGGCCCCGGGGCCGCGGTCCGGCCCAGAGACCCGGGGGCCTGGCCCGGACGCTCAGTCCTGAGGGGTACCGAAGTCGGCCCGGCCCTCCGAGGGGCTCGAAGGCTCGGCGTGGAAGCGCAAGGGGATGCGACCGGCCAGCCGGGCCAGGCGACCGGCTTCGACGGCCAGTCGCAGGGCGGTGGCCATGGTGGCGGGATCGTGGGCCCGGTTCACCGCGGTCGCCACGAGCACGGCGTCGCATCCGAGCTCCATGGCCTGGGCGGCGTCCGAGGCGGTACCCACCCCGGCGTCGAGGATGACCGGCACGGTGACCGCGTCGCGGATCAGGGCGAGGTTGTGGGGATTCCGGATGCCCAGGCCGCTGCCGATGGGCGAGCCGAGGGGCATGACCGCGGCGCACCCGGCCTGCTCGAGGCGCCGGGCGATAACCGGGTCGTCAGGTGCATAGGGCAGCACGACGAATCCCTCGTCGACCAGCTGCTCGGCCGCGGCCACCAGCTCGATCGAGTCGGGCAGGAGGGTCCGGTCGTCGCCGATGACCTCGAGCTTGATCCAGCGGGTCCCGAAGGCCTCCCGGGCGAGCTTGGCCGTGAGTACGGCGTCGGCGGCGGTGAAACAGCCGGCGGTGTTGGGCAGGACCCGCACGCCCCGGTCCCCCAGGACGTCGAGCAGGGCCCCCCGTCCGCTCGGGTCGATCCGTCGGACGGCCACCGTGGCCACCGTCGCCCCCGAGGCGTCGAGCGCCGCGCCCAGCGCGTCGAGGCTGCCCATGCCCCCGGTGCCGAGGAGGACCCGAGACCCCACCCGCTCACCGGCGATGACCAGGCCGTCGTCCCCGGCCCCGGCGGCGGCGGCCCCGGGCCCCGCCTGTCGATCGTCATCGGGCACCGACCCCAGGGTACTGCCGCCGCCCGGCCGGCCTGGCCCGCCGGCGTCGGTCGACCGGACTCGTGGGGCCGACGTGCCGGGCACCGCGGCGGCCGGTCCCCGAGGCGGGTGGTTCCCGGCCTCACGCATGGGGGCTTATGCTCACCTCGCTCGCCGGGGACCGACGCCGCCACCGGGGGTGCAGCGGTCCGGTCGCCGGGCCCGGGAGGAGGATCCGATGCCGAGGGTGGGCCTGGTGCTCGGAGCGGGGGGCGTCGTCGGACAGGCGTACCACGCCGGCGCCCTGTGGGCCCTCGAACGGGAGCTCGGGTGGGACGCCCGCTCGGCCGAGGTCATCGTCGGGACCTCGGCCGGATCGGTCACCGGTACGCTCCTGCGCCTCGGCATCCCCCCGTCGGACCTGGCCGCACGGGCCCTCGACCAGCCCTTGAGCGAGGCCGGAGGGGCGATGTTCGAGCGACTCGTACCCAGGACTCTGGACTTCCCGCCCATGGGCCCGGGCCTCCTGTTCCGCCGGTGGCGCCCGCCGTCACCCGCCCTGGTCGCCCGGGCGGCCCGCCGGCCCTGGGCCTTCCGCCCCGAGGTGGCGGCCATGACCCTCTTGCCGGCCGGTCCCATCGACCTCTCGGCCCGGGCCGAGCCCCTGCAGGCGCTGGTCGGCGACACCTGGCCCCCCGGGCTGTGGATCTGTGCGGCGCGCCGGACCGACGGGGGCCGGGTCGTCTTCGGTCGCGTCGGCTCCCCGCTGGCGCCCCTGGCCGCGGCAGTGGTCGCCTCCTGCGCCATTCCGGGATACTTCAGCCCGGTGACCATCGGCGGGGTCGAGTACTTCGACGGCGGCGTGCACTCACCGAGCAACGCCAACGTCGTGCGGGGACGGTCGCTGGACCTGGTCGTGGTGATCTCGCCGATGTCGGCCACCTCGCGCTTCGCCGGGTCGGCCGACGGACCTCTGCGCTGGTCCGTGCATCGCCGCCTCCTCCGTGAAGTGGCTCGGCTCGAGGCGGAGGGCACCGTCGTGATCACCATCGAGCCGGGGCCTGAGGCCCGCGCCGCCATGGGACTCAACGCCATGGCCGAGGACCGCTCCGCCCGGGTCGTGCGGACCGCCTACGACGAGGTGGCCGACCATCCCCCGTTGCTTCCACGGCTCCACCCGCTGGCCTCCTGAACTGCCCAGGGCGGAGGGGGGTAGATTCGGCCCCAAGGGGCAACGGCAGCAAAGGGGTCGCCATGACCGACCGCATGAGTCCGCAGGACACGTGGTTTCTCCACCTCGAAGACGGTGTGAGCCACATGCACATCGCCTCGGTCGCAATCTTCGAGGGCCCGGTGCCGCCCTTCGCCGGTATCCTCGCCACGATCGAGGGCAAGCTGCCTCTGGTCCCCCGCTACCGCCAGGTCGTCAAGTCGGTGCCCCTGCAGCTCGGCCGGGCGGTGTGGGTCGACGATCCGCACTTCAACCTCGAGTACCACGTGCGGCACACGGCGCTGCCGGCGCCGGGCGGTGAGGCCGACCTGCGCAAGCTGGTGGGCCGGGTCATGTCCCAGCAACTCGACCGGACCAAGCCCCTCTGGGAGATCTGGATCGTCGAGGGGCTCGAGGACGACCACTGGGCCATGCTGGCCAAGACCCACCACGCCATGGTGGACGGCGTGGCCGGCACCGACCTCCTAGCGGTCATCATGGACGTCTCCCCCGATCCGGCGACGCCGGCCCCGGTCGCCTGGGACCCCCGGCCGACCCCGAGCAAGCTCAAGCTGGTCAGTGACGCCACCGTCGGGTTGGTCAAGAGCCCCTACGAACAGACCCGGGCCCTGCGGGCATCGACCCGGGCCGTCCGCCAGGCGGCCTCCCAGGTGGGCGAGGTCGCCCGTGGCTTGACCACCATGGCCGGGTTGGTCCGGCCGACCCCGGCCTCGAGCCTGAACGGGCCCATCGGCCCCCACCGCCGCTACGCCTGGGCCTCCACCACGGTCGAGGAGGTCAAGTCGGTGCGCAAGGGGCTCGGGGGGACCTTCAACGACGTCATCCTGGCCGCCATCACCAACGGGTTCCGCGAGCTGCTCACCTCCCGCGGCGAACCGGTCGACCGCGTCGTGCGGACCCTGGTCCCGGTGTCGATCCGCCCCCGGGACCTGAGCGGGCGGGCGGTGGGCGACGGCACCTTGGAGAACAGGGTCTCCGCCATGTTCGCCGAGCTCCCGGTGGGCATCGCCGACCCGGCCGTGCGGCTCCAGGCGATCTCCACGCAGATGGAAGGGCTCAAGGAGTCCAAGCAGGCGGTCGCTGGCGAGGCCCTCACCACGATGTCGGGCTTCGCGCCCCCGATGCTGCTCGGGCTCGGGATGCGCCTGGCCACCAAGATGCCGCAACGCAACGTGAACACGGTCACGACCAACGTGCCCGGGCCCCAGCTCCCGCTCTACCTGGGTGGTCGGCGCATGCTGAAGGCCTACCCCTACGTGCCCTTGGCCGGACACGTCCGGATCGGGGTAGCCATCTTCTCCTACGACGGGCAGGTCAACTTCGGGGTCACCGGCGACTACGACACCACCGCCGACCTTCCCGTCCTGTGCCGGGGCATCGAGGAGGGCATGACCGAGATGCTCAAGCTCAGCGCCTGACCGCCCATCGCGGGCCGCTCGGTAGTCTTCGGCGGTGACCCCGAGGACCGCCCTCACCATCGCCGGCTCCGACTCGGGCGGGGGGGCGGGCCTCCAGGCCGATCTGCGGACCTTCGCCGCCCACGGGGTGCACGGCTGCTGCGCGGTGACCGCGGTCACCGCCCAGCACACGTCGGCTGTACTGGGCGTCGTCGCCATCGAGCCGTCCTTCGTCGTCGCCCAGATCGAGGCGGTGCGGGCCGACCTCGCGCCGGCCGCGGTGAAGACCGGCATGCTGGCCACCCCGGCCACGGTGGCCGCCGTGGCCGAGTTGGCGGCGGCCGGCGAGCTGGCCAACCTGGTGGTGGACCCGGTGCTCGTCTCCTCCAGCGGGCACCCGCTCATGGGCGAGGGCGGCGTGCGGTCCTACCGCGACCTCCTCCTGCCCCACGCGGCGGTGGCCACGCCGAACCTCCGGGAGGCGGCCGTGCTGACCGGTCGGGCGGTCGGCGACCTGGCGACCATCGACGCCATGGTGGAGGCGGCCGAAGAGCTCCGGGCCCTCGGGGCCACCATGGTGGTGGTAAAGGGCGGCCACTTCGAGCGGGCCGGCGGGCGGCGGGCGCCGGGCGGCGCCCCCGACGTCCTGGCCGGCCCGGCCGGGATCGAGGTCCTCGAGGCCGAGCGGGTGGCCACGGCCAACGACCACGGGACCGGCTGCTCGCTCTCCGCCGCCATCGCCGCCAACCTGGCCCTCGGGGCGGAGCCGGTGGGCGCGGTCCGGGCGGCCAAGGCCTTCGTGCACCGGGCCCTCACCGGGGCGGCGGGATGGCGACTCGGGGCCGGGCACGGGCCCATCGACCACCTGGGGTGGTCCGAGGGGCCCCCGGGGTGAGGGCGATCCCGGCGGGGGTCGGGACCACGGCCATCGGCGTCTGCCGCCTCCGGGCGGTCGAGTCGGCCCGGCTCGATCGCCTCTTCGACGACCCGCTGGCCGGCGCCCTGGTCGAGATGTCGGGCTGGTCGCCGGACCGCCCCGGGCCGGACCGTCGCGACGACCCGGCCGGGCGGGCGGCCCTGACCGCCTGGATCGCCATCCGCACCCGCTTCCTCGACGACCTCCTGACCGACGCCGTCGGCGCCGGATGCACCCAGGTAGTCCTCGTGGGGGCGGGGCTCGACACCCGGGCCTTCCGGCTGCCCTGGCCCCCGTCCACCGCCTGTTTCGAGCTGGACACCCCCGAGGTCCTCGCCTACAAGGAGGAGGCGCTCGGTGCGCTCGGGGCCCGACCGGGCTGCCGGCGGGTGGCGGTGCCGGCCGACCTGCGCGCCGACTGGCCCCACCGCCTCGGTGACGCCGGCTGGGACCCCGGGCGGCCCACGGCCTGGGTGGCCGAGGGCCTGCTCGTGTACCTGACCGACGCCGTGCGGGACCGGCTGGTCGAACAGGTCAGCGCCCGGTCGGCCCCCGGGAGCCGGCTCGGGCTCACCGCCGACGCCCGGGCCGGCGAGGGCGGCCGCCCCGGCCGGGGCTTCCGCGCCCTCTACCGCTCGACCGCCTGGGACGACCCGGCCGCCGCCCTCGACGGGCAGGGGTGGCGGACCGAGGTCTTCGACCCCCGCGAGCGGTCGGCCGCCTACGGACGGCCGGGTCCACCCCGGCTGGTCACCGAGGCCCCGGCCGCCCTGCTGGTCAGCGCCCGGCGGGCCCCCTGATCTGCGGGCGGCGCGCCGCCCACGTCGCCCCGGCGGTCCCGGCCCGGGCCTTCGTTAGGCTTGGGCCGTCATGGCCGACGTCAGCACCGCCCCGGGGCCCGCCCAGGGGGGACCCGATCCGGCCGGGGCCCGGACCCCGCTCCCCCCCCTCCGCCAGGGCGGCCCCGGCATGCGCCCGGCCCTCGTGGTCCTCGGATTGGCCGTCCTCATCGTGGTGCTCTTCGGGGTCGGCTCGGCCCTCTGGGGCTCGGGGACGACCGCCGGCCCCCGCCGGCCGGCGGCTACCAAGGTGCCGGGGACGTCGTTGGTGGCCGTCCCGGCCGCCCTGCTGCTCGGCCCCATCGTCCAGCCCGGCTCTCCACCGGCCAACATCGTCGACGCCCTGACGGTGCCGCGGGGCACCAGGGCCGGCGTCTCGGTCGACCACAGCGCCGGCGCCGGGCAGTACGACCAGGAGATGCACCTGACGTTGGCGGCGTCCGAGGAGGCGGTGATCACCTTCTACCGGGTCGAGCTGCCGGCCCTCGGGTGGCACATCACCAGCACCGGGCCGCCGACCGGCCAGCCGGGAACGGAGCTGCTGGCCGAGCAGTCGGGGGGCGACGGCTGGCAGTGGGAGGTGGGGGTCGTGATCTCGCCGACCACCTTCGGCGGCTCCCCCACCGGGTCCACCCCCTTCGCCCTGCGGCTCATCCAGGTGCCCGACGGCAACTGAAGGCCCCGGATCCCGGCCACCACCCGACGGAGGGTCACCGGCTCGCCCTCAGGCGGCGAGGAGGTCGCGTTCGGGTGGCGTCGAGGAGCCGCCCGTGGCCCCTCGGGACCACGTCTCGGTCTCCTCGGCCCGCCGGAGCACGTATGACCAGACGAAGAAGTTGATCGGGTACAGCAGATAGCCGATGCGGGTCGCCGGGGCGAACATGATGGCCACCAGCATCACCCAACCACCCAGGGACGAGACGTCCGACGCGGTCCGGGGGGGCCGGCGGACGAGGTAGCGGGCGAGCAGGGCCCCACCGATCACGGCCACGGTCAGCGGGAGGATCCGGTGCAACCAGGGGAAGGCGACCACGAGGAGGTGGCCGGGCATGGGGCTGGCCGCCGGTGAGGCCACCCCGGAGAGACCGAGCGGGAACTGGATGACGTTCTGGACGAAGGCCTGGGGGTTGCGCAACAGGAACGGCACGACCACCGGGCCGATGACGACCAGCATCCCGAGGGCCATACGCAACGGCTGGCGCTTTCCCTCCCTGTCCCGGGCGGCGAAGAGGGCCAGGGCGGCGAGTGGCCAGGCGGTGAACTTCATGGCGCAGACGACCCCGAGCACGAGCCCGCTCGACAGCGGTTGTCGCCGCTGCGCCAGCACCAGGGCCAGCAGGAGGAAGGCCACGATGGGCATGTCGTCGCCGCCGGTGGCCAGCGGGAGGGCGGCCGTGGGCAGCACCGTGAGCACCTGCAGGGCCCGCACCTTGGGGCCGGCGGGTCCGCGGCACAACACCAGGGCGACGGTCACCACCAGCAGCGTCACCAAGCTGAAGAAGATGCGGGCGTCGGTGACCCGGACCGGCCCGTGGGTGCTCGACGGCAGGCCGAAGACGGTCATCAGGGGCAGGTAGGGGAAGAAGGACTCGTAGGTGGGCTCGCCCTTGACGGCCGAGATCACCCGGTGGCCCTTCACCTCGGCGTGGTAGGGGTCCTGGCCACGGGCGGCGCGGTGTCCGGCCTGCTCGATCACCACCACCTCGGGCTGGACGTGCAGGCTGGGGTTCCCCTCGCTGCGCCAGGTCACCTCCAGGGCCAGCGGGGCGAGGGTCGCACCGACCAGCACGAACAGGAACAGGACGATCCGGCTCACCCGCCACCCGCCGTCGCGACGGCGCTGGGGCGGCGCCGTGACGGTCCCGGTCGCCGGCGCCGTCGCGGTCGACGAGGACGGTCCGGCCCCTGACCGCCCGGACCCGGCCGGGCCCCCGGACCCGACTCCGAGGGACTCCGCGTCCCGGGCCCGCCCTCCGGCGTGCAGGCGGCCGAGGACGAGGGCCACCGCGGCGGCGGCCACGTAGGGCCCGAACGCCAGCTGGGCCCACACCCGGTAGAGGGCGATGGTCGAGAACAGCGCGGTCAGGCCGGCGAACAGGGCCGAGGCACCGTAGAGGGCGGCATCGCCCTCCTCGGGTCCCCAGGTCGAGAACCGAGCACCTGCCCACTGACGGAGCTGACGCGCCATGTCTTTCTCCAGGCTGGGCACGGCGACGGGCCGGTCGTCACCAGGCGTGGGCCTCAACGTTACCAGCCGCCCACCACGGGATCGGGCCCCTCGGGGCACAGGATCTCCTGGTAGAAGGCCAGCTCGGCGGCCGCGCAGGCCTCCAGGGTCTCGGCCCGTCGGAAGCCGTGGGCCTCCCCGGCGAAGGCCAGGTACTCGCAGCGCCGACCGCGCGCCCGCAACGCCCCGACCAGCGCCGTGGCCTGTGCGGCGGGCACCACCGGGTCGTCGAGCCCCTGGAGGATGAGCACGGCGGCGTCGATGTCGTCGACCCGGGCCACCGGCGATCGACGGCGGAATTCCTCGGCCGCCCCGGGCAGGGGGCCGACGAGGCGGTCGTTGTAGCGCGACTCGAAGTCGTGGGTCGCCGCGGACAGGGCCATCAGATCGGTCACGCCGTAGAGGGAGGTCCCCGCGGCGAAGACAGAAGAGCGGGCCAGGGCGCACAGGGCCGTGAACCCGCCGGCGCTCGACCCCCGGATGGCCATGGCGGTGCGCTCGACCGAGCCCTCGGCGGCGAGGAACGAGGCGGCGGCGGTGCAGTCGTCACTGTCCACGATCCCCCAGCCACCCTCGAGGCTGCGCCGGAAGGGCCGGCCGTACCCGGTGCTCCCGGCGTAGTCCACCAGGGCGACGGCGAAGCCGTGGGTGGTCAGGAACTGCACCATGGGATCGAAGCCGGGTTCCACGTTGCCCGTCGGCCCCGAGTGGCAGAACACCACCAGGGGCGGCCGCCCGCCCGGTGGACCGGCGGTGTCGCGCAGCCTCGGCCGGTAGAGCAGACCCGGCACCGCCCGGTCACCCTCGCCCGGCGCGCAGAAGGGCTCGCCCACCGACACGTCGTCCCGGTCGAGCAGCGGGGCCGGGTCCTCGATCACCGGCGACCCCGGCCCGGGCGCGCCGCCGTCAGGCGCCCACACCGCCGCCGGGGACCACGGGGTGGCGCCGATCCAGGCCGGGCCGCCCCGGTGGGCGCAGACGGCGCTCACGGTCACGCAGGGCTGGTCCAGCGTGGTCATCAGGCCCCTCCCCGGACCGAGGAGCACGATGCGGTCCCCGCCCCCGCTCCGGCGCCGGCAGGCCAGCGAGCCGTCGGCCAGCTCGGCCATGGTCGCCTGCCCGAGGGTCCAGTCGGGCCCGTGGTACTCGGCCGGGTCGGTGACGATCGGGGTGGTGCCGCCGCCGAGCGACCAGCGCCAGGGCCACCACCAGCCGCCGGCGTCGCACACATAGGCCAGGGTCCCGTCGGCGCACCACAGGGGTTGGCCCACCGACGCCCCCTCCCCGTCGGCGGCGGCCCGACCCCCGGCGACCAGCCGGGGGTTGGTGACGGCGGGGCCCCCGGCGTCGAGGTCGAGGTCCCCCACCCACAGCTCGGACGAGTCCCAGGGCATGTCGGGATGGTCCCAGCAGATCCAGGCCAGCAACCGCCCGGTCGGGTCGGGGCGGGGAGCGGCGAAGAAGTCGCGACCGGCCCCCACGAGCCGCTCATGACCGGGCCGGCCCACGCCGAGGGCGACCAGGCTGCGGTCGGTGCCGCCGTCGGCCAGCCGCTCGCGCACGGCGAGGACGAAGCGACCGTCGCCCGTGGCCCGCAGGTCCCCGTGGTTCGTCCGCACCCCCGGGGGCGACACCCCGGTGAGCGCCACCCCCGGGCCACCGGCCCCGTCGGGGCCCAGGCCGTGCAGCCACACCCGCTGGTCGGCGCCCTCCACGTAGGCGATCGTCCCGCCGCCGGGCACCACGCAGTAGGCCCCGCCGCCGTATTCGTGCACCCGGGAGCGGAGGTCGGCCCCCGGCGGCGACACCTCGGCCGGTGGGGCCCCGGGCTCGGAGCGAACCAACACCTGGCGCCCGCCCTCCTCGGGCCGGCTCTCCAGCCAGTAGAGGGCGGCGCCGTCGGAGCTGAGCGCCGAGCAGGACCGTCGGGCCCGGGCCACCGATGCCGCGGTCAGCGGCGACGGCCACCTCCCGAACGGCACCACGGCCATCCCGTACCGTACCGCCCACCGGTCCTCTCCCGGCCCGGCCCTTCCGTGGGGACCCCTCTAGGGTGTCGTGATGGCGTTCGGGGCCTACGTGGTGACGCGTGACGGCGAGACCACCCGGCGGGCAGTCACCGAGCTGGTCGATGATGACCTCCCCCCCGGTGACGTCGTGATCGCCGTCGAATGGTCGGCCGTGAACTACAAGGACGCCATGGTCACCGTGCCCGGCAACCGGGTCGCCCGGGCCTCACCGCTGGTCCCGGGGGTGGACCTGGCCGGGACGGTCGCCGAGAGCGCCGATCCAGGGCTCGCGGTCGGCACCGCCGTGCTGGTCCACGGCTACGACCTCGGGGTGAGCCGTCACGGCGGGTTCGCCGAGCGGGCCCGGGTGCCCGGCGGGTGGGTGGTGCCCCTTCCACCCGGTCTCGACCCCCGGCGGGCCATGGTGATCGGGACGGCCGGCTTCACCGCCGTGCTCTCCCTGCACCGGCTCGAGGCGGTCGGCCTGCGGCCCGACGACGGGCCGGTCCTGGTCACCGGGGCCTCGGGCGGGGTGGGCAGCATGGCCGTCGCCCTCCTGTCCGGCCACGGCTACGAGGTGGTGGCCAGCTCCGGCAAGGTCCACGAGCACGGGTACCTGCGCCGGCTGGGGGCCGCCCAGGTGATCGGCCGGGACGAGTTGGCCGGGGCCGGCGGTCGGGTCCTCGGCCCCGAGCGCTGGGCTGGTGCGGTCGACTGCGTGGGGGGCCCGACCCTCGCCGCGGTACTCCGCTCGCTCCGCTACGGCGGGGCGGTGGCGGCGAGCGGCCTGACCGGCGGGACCGGCCTGGACACCACCGTGTACCCCTTCATCGTGCGGGGCGTGTCCCTGCTCGGCGTCGACTCGGTCAACACCGCAGCGGCGGAGCGCCGGGCGCTGTGGTCGACCATGGCCGACGAGTTCGGTGCCCAGCAGCTCGACGACATGGTGGCCGCCGAAGTCGGCCTGGACGGCCTGGACGCCGTGCTCGACGACGTGCTCGCGGCCAAGGTCCGCGGCCGGGTCCTGGTGCGGCCGGGTGGCCGGGCCTGACGCGGCGGCCCGAACCGCAGGAGCCGCGAGGGTCGAGGTCCCGTGGCCTCCGGGTCAGCCGGGATAGACGGGCGAGACGTGGATGGTCCCACCGCCGCAGGGATCGGCCTGGAAGGCGATCACCGCGTAGGCGGTGTCGTTGGGCGGCGTGACCTGAGCCTTGACCGACGTCGGGCACGAGGTCTCGGTCCCCACCGGCACGTCCTCATAGCTCAGGCTGTAGGAACCCTGCCGGCCCGGGGCGACGGTCACCAGGGTCGGGGGCTGGCCGGCCGCGGGGTTCAAGAAGGCGGCCCCACCACCCCGGATGACGGTGGTCGAGAGGTTGTGACCCGAGCCGTCGAGCAGCTGCATCCCCGGATAGCCCTTCATCGTGCAGGACCCGGGCCCGTTGTTGACCATGGTGACCGTCATCTCGATGGTGCCGGCGGCACCGTTGCCCATCCCGGCCATGATGGTGAGCTGACCCGGTTGGCAGGTCGCCACGCCGGCCACCGTCGTCGTGGTGGAGCCACCGGTGGTGCTCGAACCCTGACCGGTGGAGGCGGGCGGCGACGAGGTACTGGCGGCGGCGCCCGAGGTGACGGTCGTCGTCGAGCCCGAGCCACCCGAACCCGAGGAGCACCCGGCGGCCAGCAGGGCGACGGCCAGCGGGGCCAATCCGACGGCGAGCCGCCGCGTCCTCACGAACCCAAGTCTTCGGGCTTGGAACCGAAGTCTTCCGGCTTGATCGAGTCGAGGAACTGACGGAACTGGCCCACCAGCTCCTCTGGGCTCGCGTCCTCGTCGTCGCTCCCGTCGATGGCCAGGATGATGCCCTCGGCGTCCATGAGTTCATCTGACACGTAGAGCGGGCTGGAGGTGCGGACGGCCACCGCGACGGCGTCCGAGGGCCGGCTCGAGACGATCGACCGTTCGCCCCCGCGGCGCAGGTAGAGCTCGGCGTAGTAGGTCGACGAGCGCAACTCGGTGATGACGACCCGCTCGACATCGATGTCCATCGCCGTCAGCACGTCCTTCACCAGGTCGTGGGTCATCGGCCTCGGCATGGCCACTCCCTGGAGGGCGTAGGCGATGGCTGTCGCCTCGGGGGTGCCGATGAAAATGGGCAGTGTCCGGCCCTCGCCCTCGGTCTCCTGCAGGAGCAGCACCGGCGTGTTGGACTGCAGGTCTACGCGGACAGCTCGGAGCCGCACTTCGACCATAGAAGGAAATGTAGCGCCGCCACCTGAGGTTCCGCCCGCACCGTCGCCTCCCCCCAGCACGGCCCTCAGCCGCCGAACTGCTGGCGGAGCTCCTTTCGCAGCAGGGAGGCCCGCAGGTTCTGACCGAGTGCGGCCAGGTCAATGGCCGAGTCGACCGCCCGCTGCCGGGCCTCGGGGTTCCGCTGACGCAGGAGTGGGGTGATGATCTGCTCGATCAGCCCGACCTCCCGGTCCACGGCGTTGCGGTAGAGGCGGAGGTGGCGAGGTTCGATGCCGTAGCGACCGAACTCAGCCACCAGTTTGGCCACCGTCAGCGCCTCCTCGTCGTAGTAGAGGACGCCGGCCACCTGCATCGGCTGGACCAGCCCGTAGCCCTCGAGCGAGGCCACCTCGGTCGCCGAGAGTCCCGTGGCCCCGGACAGCTCCTCGGCCGTCAGGCTCACCCCCGAGACCCCGGCGGCGGCGGCGAACCCCGGGGCCGCCGGCGGGCCGCCCGGCCGTCCGCCCCCTGAGGCCGCCGGGCCCGGGCCGGACGGCGCCGAGGCCGCACGCGGGCCATCGTCGGGGCCTGAAGATCCCGGGCGGCCCGGGAGCCTCGGGGTGGACTCTGCCGAACCCGCCCCCACCGGTTGCCGCGCCACGGCGGGGCCGGCCGGATCGTCACGGCCGGCCGGCGACGGGGCGGGGTCCGGACCAGCGGCGGGGGTGGGCCCGCGGCCGGGCGGTTGGGCCGCCCCCCGGGGGCCGGCGAGCGGCGGGGCCAACGGCGACTGGGGCGGGGGGGACCAGGCCGGAGCCGTCCCGGTTGCCGACGACGATCCGGCGGGTGCCGGCCGGGGCGACGGACCGGGAGGGCCGACCAGTGCCCGGGTCGTCGGAGGTCGGCCGGCGGGCAGGGGGGCAGCTTGGGGCGCCGGCGCCTCGCGAGGAGCCGGGGGGGCGTCCGAAGGCTCGCCGGGGGCGCCCTCGCCGGGCCCCGGCCGCCCGGGGATGGCGGGGGCCGGGGAGAGGGGCCGCCCCGCGGTGGCGAGCCCGACCGCTCCGGGGCGCCCTCCGGCCGGCGGCGGGGCGGCGACCGCCCGAGCGGCCACCACGGGACGCTCGGGGCCCGGCCCGGCGGCCTCGAGGATCCCGTTGGGATGGGTCTCGGCGGCAGCGACGGCTTCGGTCCGGACGACCGGGACCGGCGCGCCGTCCTCGTTGGCCAGCCGGTCCCGGATGACCTTGAGGGGCAGGAAATGCTCACGCTGCTGGCGGAGCACCCAGCGCAGCCGCTCGACGTCGTGGTCGTAGAACTTGCGGTAGCCCGAGGGGGAGCGCTCGGGGTTCACCAGGCCCTGGCTCTCCAGGAACCGGATCTTGGAGATCGTGACGTCGGGGAACTCCTCGCGCAGCAGCGTGAGCACGTCCCCTATCGAGAGGTAGGTCCGGTTGCTCACCACTCCCGCCCCGGCCTCCCGCTGACGGCCGTCCGGGGCGTCATGTCGGTGCCCTGGCGTGGCCGGCCCACCCTCATTCGTCCCCCGCCACCAGGTAGACCAGCTTGAATTTACCGATCTGCACCTCGTCGCCCCCCGACAGTGTCTGCTCTTCGATCCGTTCGCGGTTCACGTAGGTCCCGTTCAGCGAGCCGACATCCCGGATGACCACCTTGTCGTCGGCCTGACGCTCGATTTCGGCGTGGCGCCTCGACACGGTGATGTCGTCCAGGAAGATGTCGCTCTCGGGGTGGCGACCGGCCCGGGTGATCTCGTTCTGCAAGGTGTAGCGGGCTCCCACGTTGGGACCCCGCTTGACGACCAGCACCCCCTCGCCCCGGGGCACCTCGACCATGGTGACCGCCTGCTCTTCGTCCGCCGTCTCCCCGTGGTCATCGACCGGCTGGAGGGAGATGGTGGTCTCGTCGGACGCGCTCGGCAGCGCCGTGCCACACGAGGAGCAGAAGTTCACACCCTCGGGGTTGCGGTGGCCGCAGTTATGGCAGAACACGTCCCCCACGGTAGCCGCTCCTCTCCACCCGATTCCCGGGGCACCGGACGGCCGTGGCGACCACCCAATTGCCCCCCGATCCGCCCTCGGCACCCTCAGGTGTCGGTCAACTTCCGGTACGCCGCCGCATCGAGGAGCGAGCCCACCGACCCCGGATCGGCGACCTCGATCTCGGCGATCCAGCCCTCGCCGTAGGGGTCCTGGTTCAACGTCTCGGGGGCGTCGGCCAATCCGCTGTTCACGGCCACCACCGTCCCGGCCACCGGCGCGTAGATCTCCGACACCGACTTGGTGGACTCGACCTCGCCGAGGGTACCCCCGGCGGCCAGCTCGGTCCCGATGGCCGGGAGGTCGACGAACACGATGTCCCCCAGCGCATCCTGCGCGTAGTCGGTGATGCCGATCCGTACGACGGTACCGGCGGCCCTCGCCCACTCGTGGTCGCTCGAGTAGCGGAGGTCGTCGGGGACGTTCATGGGCAGGGACCCTACCGGACCCGAACCCGGCGCTCCATGGGCGGCCGGGCCGGCGGGGGCCGCCCCGCTCAACGCAGGAGCTGGTGGATCCGGATGACGTACTGCTGGGCCCGGGCCCGGGCCGTGGCGTCACTCGTCCCCTCGGCCCAGACGTGGGTGAGGGGCTCCTCGGGGTCGGGCAGGATCAGGGCCCAGCCCCCCTCCTCGGGGACCTTCACCCCGTCGATGAGGATGAGGTCACGGTCCCCCAGCTGCTCGACCAGTGTGCGCATGACCAGGCCTTTCTGCTCCCAGGGGGTGATGACCTCTTCGTGGGCGATGTGGATCGGCGGGAGGGCGTGGGTCAGCTTGGACAGGGTCTGGCCGGTGGCCGAGAGCATCGAGACCAGCTCCACCAGGGTCGCCGTGGCGTCGTAGGCCGGCAGGAAGGCGGGCCAGATGAACCCGCCCGACTGGCTGGCGGCGAAAGTGATGCCGCCCCGCGAAGCGACCTCCATCAGGTGGGCCGACGACAGCTTGGTGAAGCTGATCGGGACACCCGCCTCGGCGCAGATCGCCTCCGCCGCCCGGCTGACGGCGACCGGCAGGGCCACCCTCGGGTCGGGCTGGGTCTCGACCACGAGGCGGAGCAGGACGAGCAGGGCTTCGTCGTTGCTGAGCACCGTCCCCTCGTCGTCGACGATCGTGAGGTGCTCGCCGTTGGGGTCCACCACCGCGCCGAGGTGGGCGCCCGAGGCGCGGACCAGCTCGGCGACGCGGGCCGAGGTGGTCGCCCGGTCGATCGACATCATCCCGGGGGTGTGGGCGTAGGGGTTCACGACCAGGACGTCGGCGTCGAGCTTGGACAGCAGGTTGGGCATGACGAAGCTGGCCGATCCGTACGACAGGTCGAGCACGATCTTGAACCCGGCCGACCGGGCCCCGGAGAGCTCGACCGTCCCCATCAGGTCGGCCGTGTACTGCTCGACGGCCCGCGGCGGGAAGTCCATGTCGCCGATATCGCCGGCCAGCACCCGCCGGAAGTCCTCCCGGTGGTAGAGCCGCTCGACCTTGCGCTGGGCCGACTCGTCGATGTCCAGGCCCTCGCGGTCGAAGAACCGCAGGACCACCGACTGGGGGTCGTCGCGAGCCAGTCGAACGGTCACCCCGCCCCGGCTGGCCGAGGTGTGGACGTGGTGGCGGGTCACCGGGATGGTGGCCACCTCGAGGTCCTCCACATCGACCCCGACCGCGTTGCAGCCGACCATGATCGCCCGCTTGAGGACCCGGGCCGCCCGGCTGGTGTCCCGGGAGGCGGTGATCGTCGCCCCCCGGTCCAGGGTGGAGGCCCAGGCCATGGACAGCCGGACGACCAGCTCGGGGCTCATGTCGACGTTGGCGATGCCCCGCACCCCGTCCCGCCCGAAGAGGGTGCGCGAGCCCTTGGACTCCCAGACGATGGAGGAGTTGACCACCGCCCCGGTCTCCACCGTCTTGAACGGGTAGACCTTCACCCCGGCCCGGATCTCGGCGTGGCTGCCCACCAGGCACCCCTCACCCAGCACCGACCCCGGCTCCAGGCGAGCACCCGACCGCAGGTCGCAGGAGCGGGCCACCGTGGCCCCCTCCACCCGGACCCCGGTCCCGAGGTAGCCGTTGTCGCTGATCACCGAGCGGCGGACCTCGGCCCCCTCGGCGATGCGCACGTTCGAGCCGAGGGTGGTGTACTCGCCCAGGACCACCCCGGCTCCGATCGAGCAGTTGTCCCCGATGATCGCCGGGCCGCTGATCACCGCCGTGGGCTCGACCGTGGAGCCTTTGCCCAACCACACCCCGGGACGTAGCGGGAAGCCCTCGATCTCGACCTGCACCTTCTCGTCGAGGATGTCCTGGTGCGCCTTCAGGTAGGCCTCGATCGTCCCGACGTCCTCCCAATACCCTTCCGACACGCACCCGTAGATGGGACGGCCGGCGTCGAGCACCGCCGGGAAGACCTCAGCGGAGAAGTCCACCGAGCGGCCCTCGGGGATGAAGTCGAAGATCTCGGGCTCGAGCACGTAGATGCCGGTGTTGATGGTGTCGCTGAAGACCTGGCCCCAGGTCGGCTTCTCCAAGAACCGTTCGATCGAGCCGTCCTCGTTGGTGATGACGATCCCGAACTCGAGCGGGTTGTCGACCGACACCAGCGAGATAGTGGCCAGCGCTCCCTTGTCCTCGTGGAAGCTGACCACCCGGCCCACGTCGATGTCGGTGAGGACGTCGCCCGAGATCACCACGAAGCGCTCGTCGAGCTCGTCGCGGGCGTTGAGGACCGACCCGGCCGTGCCCAGTGGGGTCTCCTCGGTGGCGTAGACCATCCGGACGCCCAGCTCGGAACCGTCGTCGAAGTAGCTGCGGATGGCGTTGGCCATGAAGGCCACGGTGACCACGATGTCGGTGATCCCGTGCTGGCGCAGCAGTCCGACGACGTGCTCCATCATCGGGCGGTTGGCCATCGGCAGCATCGGCTTGGGCTGATTGGAGGTCAGCGGGCGCAGCCGGGTGCCCTCGCCGCCGGCCATGATCACCGCCTTCACCCGGCCACCTCCCCGCTCCGTCCCGGCCCGGCCGTCCGTCGCGCCCTGCGACCCTCGGCCAGCGCCTGGCGCGCCGGCACCAGGTACAGGACGGCGGCGATCCACCCGAACGTCAGGCCCCCGACGCCCGACACCCAGGCGAACCAGTGGAAGGGCACCTGCCAGGCGGCGTCCCCGTCGCTGAGGAGGAAGGCCGGGTAGGAGAACATCAGACCGAACGTGCCCGCCTTGCCGACCCAAAGCACATCGATGCGCTTGGCCCCGAGGGCGGCCAGCACCAGGACCGTGCCGGCGACCAGCACCTCCCGGGCGATGGTGCCGATGCCGAACCACAGGGGGACGGCGCCGTAGACCATGGTGGCGATAACGGCGGTGCCGACCAAGAGGCGGTCGGCCGCCGGGTCCAGCACCTTGCCGAGCGTCGATACCTGGTGGTAGCGGCGGGCCACGAACCCGTCGACCCAGTCGGTGGCCCCGAGCAGGCCCAGCAGCACCGCCGCCGCCGTCTGCTGGCGGGCCCCGAAGAGGAGCCACACGAATAGGGGGATGCAGAGCAGGCGGACCAGGGTGATGACATTGGGGACGGTGACCACCCGGTCCATCCCCGGCTCCTCCACCGGGTTGCCCCCCGCGAGGGACCGGGGTCCGTCCGGTGCGGTGGGCGGCATGGCACCCGGCGGTGGTCCCCCCGGGGTCATGGTGGCATCGGGGTGCGCTGGTTCGGGGATGGCCACGCCCCGAGTCTACGGTCGCCCCCGCGGGGCGCCGGGCCGGACACGGGCGCCGGAAGGCTGTGCCAGGCTGGGCCCATGGCGCGCTTCGAGCCGTTCAGGGGTCTGCGCTACGACCCGGCCCGGGTCCGGATCGACCAGGTGATCGCTCCGCCCTACGACGTCATCGGCTCGGCCGAGCGGGTGCACCTGGCCGGCCGTTCCCCGGTCAACTCGGTCCGCCTGGAGCTGCCCGAGCCCGACCTCGGGGCGGGGCGGGACCGCTACGACGTGGCGGCCGGGCTCCTCGCCACCTGGCTCGAGCAGGGCACCCTCGTCCCCGACGTCCGACCCTCGCTCTACCCCTACCGGATGACCTCGCCCGACGGTCGCCGGACGACCGGAGTCCTGGGCGCCCTAGGGCTGACGGAGCCGGGGCCCGACAGCGACGTGCTCCCCCATGAGCAGACCTTGCCCAAGCCCAAGAGCGACCGCCTCGACCTGCTCCGGGCCTCCCGGGCCAACCTCTCGCCCATCTGGGGGCTTTCGCTGGCCTCCGGGCTGACGGCCACCTTCGAGCCCATCGAGCCGGCGCTGCTCGACGCCTTCGACGCCGACGGGGCGCGCCATGAGCTGTGGCTGCTCGACGAGCCCGACGTCCTCGACGCCGTCGGCCGGGCCGTCGGGTCCGCCCCGGTGGTGATCGCCGACGGGCACCACCGCTACGAGACAGCCCGCACCTACCAGCGCGAGGTGCGACAGGCCAACGGCGACCAGCCCGGCCCCCACGACCTGGTGCTGGCCCTGGTGGTGGAGCTGGCCGAGGACCAGCTCACCGTGGGCCCCATCCACCGCACCTACAGCGAGCTCCCCTCGGGCACCGACCTGGCGGTCGAGCTGGCCAAGTGGTTCGACGTCGTCCGGGCCGGTGACCTGACCGAGCGGGTGGTCGGGGCGCTGGGGGACTCCGGCTCCTTCGCCCTCCTCACCCCCGAGGGCGCCTGGATGCTCACCCCCCGCCCCGAGCTGGCCGAGGCTGCCGACAGCGACCTCGACGCCAGTTTCATCGAGCTGGCCATGGCCGACGTGCCCCACACCAGCACCCACCAGCACTCCTGGCCGGAGGCCTTCGCCGCGCTGCGCCGGGGGGAGGCCCAGGCCGCCGTCCTCCTCCGCCCGGTCACCGTGGCCCAGATCGCCGAGTGGGCCGGGGCCCGGCGCAAGATGCCGCCCAAGACCACCTACTTCAGCCCGAAACCCCGCACCGGCATGGTCTTCAGGTCTCTCGACCACTGAGCGACAGCGTGCCGCCGTCGTCCCCCCGCGCCGGCGCCGGGGTCGGTCGTCGGGGACGGCGCCGACCGACCGCCGGGCCGAGTGCGCAGCCAGCGCAGGGCGACCATGGTTCACCGCGGCCGCCACCACGACCCCGCCGAGCGTCCATCCCAGCTCCACCGTGCTGGGCGTCCCCGTGACCGGGGCCTCAGTCCACGGTCCAGCTGGACCCCGAACGCAGGAGGGAGGCCAGGTCACCGGGGCCCTTGCGCTCCTGGGCGTCGACGATCTGGCGGGACATCTCGGCGCCGTACTCGGAGCGCTCGACCGCCCGGAAGACCCCGATGGGCGTCGGCTCGTAAGGCCCGTGGGAGAGCCGGGACAGGGCGAAGGCCAGGCTGGGATCGTCCCGGGTCTCGTCGTGGACGAGCAGGGCGTCCTCCCCGACGTCGGCCACCTCCACGATCTCCAGGCGGCCGTCGGGGCGTTGCACCACCCCGCGCTCATCGTCGGCCCCGAACCGGATCGGCTCACCGTGCCGGAGGGGGATGAGCATGGAGGAGCGGACGTCGCGGCCGGTGATCTTCTCGAAGGCCCCGTCGTTGAAGACGTTGCAGTTCTGGTAGACCTCGACGAACGCCGCCCCATTGTGCTGGTGGGCCCGCCGGAACACCTCCTGCATGTGGTTGCGGTCCATGTCATGGGTCCGGGCCACGAACGAGGCCTCGGCCCCCAGGGCCAGGCTGATCGGGTTGAAGGGCGAGTCGACCGAACCGAACGGGGTGGACTTGGTGACCTTGGCCACCTCCGAGGTCGGTGAGTACTGACCCTTGGTCAGCCCGTAGATCTGGTTGTTGAACATCAAGATGGTCAGCCGCACGTTGCGCCGCAGGGCGTGGATGAGGTGGTTGCCCCCGATCGAGAGGGCGTCGCCGTCACCGGTGACCACCCAGACATCGAGGTCGGGGCGGGTGGTGGCCAGCCCGGTGGCGATGGCCGGCGCCCGCCCGTGGATGGAGTGCAGGCCGTAGGTGTTCATGTAGTACGGGAAGCGGGCGGCGCAGCCGATGCCCGACAGGAACACCGTGCTCTCCCGCCGCGCCTCGAGGTCGGGCATGAGCATCTGGACCGCGGCCAGAATGGAGTAGTCGCCGCAACCGGGGCACCAGCGGACCTCCTGGTCGCTGGTCCAGTCCTTGCGGGTGGTGACGGGTACGGCGGTGCTGGTCATCACGCTCCTTCGAGCAGGTTGAAGATGGCCGTCTCGATCTCGGCCGCCCGGAACGGGACGCCCTGCATCTTGTTGAGCGACTGGACGTCGACCAGAAACTCGGCCCGCAGCAGGAGCGACAGCTGGCCGAGGTTCACCTCGGGCACGAGCACCCGTGGGTAGCGGCCCATCACCTCGCCCAGGTTGGCCGGGAAGGGATTCAGGTGGACCAGGTGGGCGTGGGCGACCTTCTTTCCCCGGGCCCGCACCCGACGCACCCCGGCGGCGATGGCCCCGAAGGTCGACCCCCAGCCCACGACCAGCACCTCGGCGTCGCCGGTCTCGTCGTCGACCTCCACCGGCGGGATGTCCCGGGCGATGCCGTCGATCTTGGCCGCCCGGAGGTGGACCATCCGCTCGTGGTTGACCGGGTCGTAAGAGACGTTGCCCGAGCCGTCGGCCTTCTCCAGCCCGCCGATCCGGTGTTCGAGACCGGGGACCCCGGGGGGCGCCCAGGGACGGGCCAGGGTCCGCTCGTCGCGGATGTAGGGCCAGAACTTGACCGTCCCATCGGCCTCGGTGTGGTTGGGCTCGGTGGCGAAGTCCGGGTCGATCGGGGCCAGGCTGTCGACGTCGGGCAGCCGCCAGGGCTCGGCCCCGTTGGCCAGGTAGCCGTCGGAGAGCAGGATCACCGGCGTTCGGTAGGTGATGGCCAGCCGGATCGCCTCGATCGCCGCGGCGAAGCAGTGCGAGGGGGTCTGGGCGGCCACGATCGGCAACGGCGCCTCACCGTGGCGACCGAACATGGCGTGGAGCAGGTCGGCCTGCTCCATCTTGGTGGGCAGTCCGGTCGAGGGGCCGCCCCGCTGGACGTCGACCAGCAGCAGGGGCAGCTCCAGGTTGACCGCCAGGCCGAGCGTCTCGGACTTGAGGTCGAGGCCCGGGCCACTGGTGGTGGTGACCCCCAGGGAACCACCAAACGCCGCCCCGAGGGCGGCCCCGATCCCGGCGATCTCGTCCTCGGCCTGGAAGGTGCGCACCCCGAACTCCTTGCGCCGGGACAGCTCGTGGAGGATGTCCGAGGCCGGGGTGATCGGGTAGCTGCCCAAGAAGAGCGGCACCCCGGCCAGCTTCGCCCCGGTGATCAGGCCCCAGGCCAGGGCCTGGTTCCCGGTGACCTGGACGTACTCACCCTTGGCGAAGGTCGCCGGCCGGACCTCGTAGTTCGACTCGAACAGCTCGGCCGTCTCCCCGAAGTGGAAGCCGGCCCGGAAGGCACGGGTGTTGGCCTCGGCCACCTGGGGGAGGTCGGCGAAGCGCTTGGCGATCCACTCGATGGTCGGGTCGGTCGGGCGGGTGTAGAGCCAGCTGACCAGCCCGAGGGCGAAGAAGTTCTTCGAGCGCTCGGCGTCGCGGGGCTTGACCCCCGCCTCCTTGCAGACCTCCTTGGTGATCGAGGTCATCGGTACCTCGTAGACGATGTAGATACCGAGCGACCCGTCGGTGAGGGGGTTCTCGTCGTAGCCGGCCTTGGTGAGGCTCCGCTCGTCGAATGCGTCGACGTTCACGATCAGGGTGGCGCCCTTGGCCATGCCGTCGACGTTGGCCCGGAGGGCGGCCGGGTTCATGGCGACCAGGACGTTGGGGGTGTCGCCCGGGGTGAGGATGTCGTGGTCAGAGATGTGGACCTGGAAGGCCGACACCCCGGCCAACGTCCCGGCCGGGGCCCGGATCTCGGCCGGGAAGTCGGGGAACGTGGCCAGGTCATTGCCCATGAGGGCGCTCGAAGTGGTGAAGCGGTCCCCCGTCAGCTGCATGCCGTCGCCGCTGTCCCCGGCGAAGCGGATAACCACCCGGTCGAGCTGCTCCGGTGTCTGATCAGTCCCCGTTGCCACGCGCTGCCTCGTCTCGTCCTCTCCGGCCGGCGCGGCCGAGGGCCCGGGTTGTCCGACCGCCCCCGCGCCTCGCCGGTGTCCCGGCTCCCCGCCAGCGCTGACCGACGGCCCCGGGCTCCGACCCTTCGCGCCGATCCAGTGTGTCGTTCCCTTGGTCGAGCATACCGCCCGGCCTGGAGGCCTCTGCGCCCGGGGGACGCCGACCGGGTGCCCCCCGGGGTCCGGGTGCCCCCGACGGGGTGCCGGGCTGGTCCGGGCGAGTCAGGCGATGGTGATCCCGGGGTCCAAGAAGACGTCCTGGACGGCGCGGATCAACGCCGACCCCTCGTCCATCGGCCGCTGGAAGGACTTACGGCCCACGATGAGGCCCTGGCCCCCGGCCCGCTTGTTGATGACCGCTGTGCGCACCGCCTGGGCCAGGTCGGTATCCCCCTTGGAATCGCCCCCCGAGTTGATGAGCCCGATCCGGCCGGCGTAGCAGTTCACCACCTGCCAGCGGGTGAGGTCGATCGGGTGGTCGGTGGTCAGCTGGTCGTAGACCAGGGGGTCGGTTTTGCCGAAAGAGAGGGCGTTGTACCCGCCGTTGTTCTCGGCCTGCTTCTGCTTGATGATGTCGGCCTCGATGGTCACGCCCATGTGGTTGGCCTGGCCGGTGAGATCGGCCGACACGTGGTAGTCGACTCCGTCCTTCTTGAAGGCGGGGTTCCGCAGGTAGCACCAGAGAACGGTGAACAGGCCGTTGCGGTGGGCCTCGGCGAAGGCCTCGGAGACCTCGTGGATCTGGCGATCGCATTCTTCGGACCCGAAGTAGACGGTTGCCCCGACGGCGACGGCCCCGAGGTCGATCGCCTGGCGGGTGGACCCGAACATCACCTGGTCGTAGGTGTTCGGGTAGTGCAGGAAGTCATTGTGGTTGAGCTTCACGATGAACGGGATCTTGTCGACGTACTTGCGCGAGACGATCCCCAGGCCGCCGAGCGTCGTGGCGATGGCGCTGCACTCCCCGGCCAGCGCCAGTTCACAGAGGTTCGCCGGATCGAAGTACCGCGGGTTCTTGGCGAAGCTGGCTGCGGCCGAGTGCTCTATCCCCTGGTCGACCGGGAGGATGGAGAGATAACCGGTGCCACCGAGCCGGCCGTGGCCGTAGACCTTCGAGAGGTTCCGCAGGACGTCGGGGGAACGGTCCGACTGGCTGAACACCCGGTCCACGAAGTCCGGGCCCGGGAGCACCAGCCCCTCGGCCGGGAACGCCTTGGCCTCGTGGCCCAACAGGGAGTCGGCCTCGTCGCCGAGAAGTGCGCTGATGTCCATGGTCCGAGCCTAATTCAGGCTCGCACCGCACCCGCCGACCGGTCATCGTCGGACCCCGGACCACCGGAATGGCCACGGCAGCCAACGCGGCGGATCAGGCGCCGCCGCCCCGGTCGGGCCCACCGGGCAGGTCCTCTTCGTCGGGGGTGAACGTTACCTCCAGCTCCGGTTGCTCGTCCTCGGTCGCGTCGCTGGGCTGGTCGTCACCGGCGTCGTGCCGGGCCTTGCGCACGATCTTGAATCCGGCACTGCGACTCTCCGCGCTGTAGAGGGCGACCAGTCGGGCCACCAGGGTCACCAGGAAGATCTGGCCAATCAGGGCCTCGAAGACCACCACGGACCGGGCGACGTTCGAGTACGGCGTGAGGTCGCCGAACCCCACAGTGGTGAGGGTCACGTAGCTCAGGTACACGTAGTTGCTCGGCGGGTGGTACCCGGACTGGGCCAGGAACGGCTTGCCGGCCGGCTCGAGGTGGGCGATCCCGATGAACAGGGTCGAGAAGATGAGGCCCAGGATGATGTAGACGTCGACCACGGCGAAGAGGGTCTCGATGTCCACCCCCTGCTTGGGCAGGACCCGCCGGAGGATGACCACCGGGGTGATCATCAGGAGCACGGTCAGCAGGAGGTAGGAGAGCGCGCCCTCCTGCTTGCCCCCGGTGGCGGCCTCGGCGAGTCCCCCGGCCAGGCTGAGCACCACCGCCAGCTGGGCGACCCGCACCATCCGGCGGCTCGAGGCCGAGGTGTGGACGGCGAACAGGACGGTGACCGCCAGGGGGAACCCGCGGAGCAGTCCGCCCCACCGGGGCGAGTCGACCAGCGTGAGGATGACGTAGTCGATGAGGAGGAGTATGAAGAGCAGCCCGTAGCTGTCCCGACCCCAGATCGTCTCCCGGAGTGTGCGCTCATTGATGACGACCGGCATCGGGCTCCCGCGTTCGGCGACCGACGCTACGGCGTGGGGCCGGCCGGTGGGGGGTTCTTCAGCGACCTGGGGGCCGTGGGGCGTCGGCGGTTGCGGCGGGACCGGTCGGGTCCCAGGCCCTGGAGCCGGTCGGCCACGTCGTAGGCGTCGGGGTCGGCCCTGAGCACCCGCAGGAAGAACTCCCGGGCCCGGGGCAGGTCGCCGGCCCGCTCGTAGAGGTCGCCCAGCGCGTACCACTGCCGGAGATGGCGGTCGGCCGGGTTGCGCAGGGCCTTCGCCGCCCCGGCCCCGGCCAGGAGCGAGATCGCCCCGTCGAGATCGCCCCGGTCGGCCAGCGACCCGGCGGCCACCATGCGGGCCTCGGCCAGCACCTCGGGCTCGGGTGAGCGCTGGCGGAGCTCGGTCCACAAGGTGGCGACCTTGCGTGGCTTGCCGAGCGCCCGGTGGCTGTCCATCAGGGCCGGGATGTGGTCGACCCCGTCGGTCAGGGCGTCGAAGGCGTCGAGCTGACGGATCGCCTCGCGCCAGCGGCCGGCCCGGTAGGCGGCGAGACCCACCAGCTCGCGGACGGCGGGCACCATCGGCGCCTCGTTCGCCACCTGCTTACCGATCTTGGCCGCCTCGGGGTACCGGCCCCGGTCGTAGGCCGCCACGGCGTCCTCCATCTTGGCCACCATGACCTCTTTGTGGTGGGCGGTGGACCCGTCGAGGGCCCGCCTTATCTCGGTCGCTACCTCCGGTGGAAGGGGCTTGGGCCGGCCCGTCGTCCGCCGTGGGCCCGGGGCCCCCGGGCGGACGGCCCCGGACCCGCCTCCGCCCTCCCATCCCGGTGCCCCCAGGTCGTCGGTGCGCTCCCAGCGGTCCATCGGGGGCGGGGGGCCCGAAGGCCCGCGCCGCTCGGGACGGTCCGGCGACAGGTCCTCCTTCCCCTTGCCGACCTCGCGGGCGCCCCGCCGGGCGACGTTCCCCCACTTCTTGGCGGCCGCCGGGAGGGGCGGTCTCGGGTCCTCACGGCCGGCCGGCCGGCCCGGATGCTGGGTGCCGGATCCGCCCCCGGCGGCCCGCCCTCCTCCTGACGTCCGGGACTCGCCCCGAACCGGACGCCCCGGGCGGGTCCCGCCGCTACGTCGCTCCGTGGGTCGGGTCGAGTCACGGCCGTCGCCCATTCGGGGACCCTCACGGCCCGAGCCCGAAAGCCGACCCCGTTCCCCCGGTACCGAAGGCCCAGCCCGCTCGCCGGGACCTGCGCCCCGGGCTCTGCGCGGGCGGTCCGGAGCACCGGAGCGGGGGCGCTCGGGCCGTCCCGGGCGTTCGGACCGCGCGCCACGCGCCGCACGGTCGCTCCGCTCGGGGCGGTCCCGCCCCTCCCGTCGTTCTGCCGCGGTTCCGCCCGCGCTCGGACGCGATGGTCGTCTCGGAGCACCCGAAGGCTGACCTGTTCGGCTCGCCCCGGCGGGACCGCTCGGGCGGCCGGCGCTCGATCCCCGTCCCTTGGATTCGCCGGTGCCGGCGGAGCGGTTCGTCCGACCACCCCCAGCGGGCCGCCCGGTCCGTCCGGTGGACCCTCCGGCCGGTCGCGGGGCGCGGCGATCACGCCGGTCTGGGTTGCGGTCCACCAGGCGAGTGTACGTGGCGCCTCGCGGGACCCCGACCGATGGGCAACCATCCGACGGCGGCCCAGCGCGTCAGCCGGCGTAGCTGCCGATGCGCACTTCGTTGCCGGCGACGGCTACACAGGTCGAAACGTCGGGGCAGGCCACCGAGGACTCGTACTGGAAGCCGGTCCGGAACCATCCGGAGTTGCCCTCCGGTGACCACGAGTAGAGGGTCCCGGCCAGGCAGTAGGTACCCGAGAGGCACGTGACGTAGTTCAGGGGGATCCACTGCTCGTTTAGGGCGGTGATCGTCCAGCTCGGCCCGATGGCCCCCGGGTCGGTGGAGGTGAGCACGTCGCCGATCGGGTCGATCGCCACGCACAGTGCGGGCGTCGGGCACGACACGCCGACCAAGGAGTTGGCCAGATTGACGCATCCGCCGCAGATCTGCACCGCGAAGGTGTCGGTCTCGGTACCCGTCCAGGCGTTCGTCCCGCCCGTGGGGTTCGTCGAGGCGTACGTCATACCCAGCGCACCCACGGCGACGCAGAAGGAGGCGATCGGGCACGAGACCGCATCCAAGGGATCGGGCTTTCCGAAGACGGCGTCGTCGGGGGAGGCCACCACCGTCCAGGCCCCGGTGCCTCCGGTCGGGTCGGTGGACGTGGCGATCGCCGAGCGTCCGACGGCGACGCACAGCGTGGTCGACGGGCAGGAGACCCCCTCCCACGACGCCGCGGACCCGGCCGGCGCCGGGAGCGTGGTCTCGGACCATGCGGGGGAACCGCCGCCCGGGTCGGTCGAGATCACGACGCCGCCCATGTCCGGGATGACGCAGAGCGCCGGCGAGGGGCACGACGGCGTGCCCAGAGGGAACGGGCCAGCCACGTTCGCCTGCCCCCATACGCCGCGCGACAGATCGGTCGAGGTGAACACATCACCCGATTTGTCGGTGGCCACACACAGGGAGACCGCGGGACAGGCCACCCCGGTCAGGGTGCTCCCCCCGAGATCAAGGGTGGTCGGGCCGGCCCAGCTGAAGGCAGGGGCAACCGGCGTAGCCGGCAGCGTCGTGGTCGTGGCCGGCGAGATCGGGAGGATGGCCGGGGTGGCACCGGCCGGGGCCGCTGCGTTGGACCCGCCTTGGGCCGGCGTCGGGGTGGGCACCGGGGCGGCCGTGGTCGGAGCCGAGGGTGGGGCCGACGGTCCCGACGTCGACGTGGTCGGGACCGTCGAGTGGTTCACCTGGTCGCGCCCGGCCCGGGTCACCCGGTGATATGCGGGACCCCGGGGTCCTCGGGCCGCTGCCGCATCGTTCGGGTGGAGCGATGCCGCGGTGCCGCTCTGGCCCGACCCGACAGCCACGGCCACCAGCCCGGTGGCCACCAGGAGCGCCAGGGCGGTGCCGATCACGAACCCGGTCGCGCCCAGGTCGCGCAAGCTCAACGAGCTCCGCACGCTCCTCCACAGACCCATCCGTCGGCGCCGCTCCCACTCCGCCATTCCTCGGGCCCACCGCCTCGGGCGTTGCTCGGGCGGGTGGGGGCCATCGACCCCCGGCCAGCCGGAAACTCGAATTCAACCACGGATCGGGGGAATCCGCCTCCGGACATGAGAAGGGCCCCCCGCGAATGCGGAGGGCCCTTCTCGGTGAAATCCCGGCGGCGTCCTACTCTCCCAGGGGGCCTCCCCCCAAGTACCATCGGCGCTGGCGGGCTTAACTGCCGTGTTCGGAATGGGAACGGGTGTTTCCCCGCCGCCATGGCCACCGGAAA
>Ga0182024_10001374_pt1 | contig 63019 bp, 49 predicted proteins | sample P32metaG_FD_120480 | JGI IMG/M metagenome (GOLD analysis project Ga0182024, IMG submission 120480) | Permafrost microbial communities from Stordalen Mire, Sweden - P3-2 metaG (Illumina Assembly) | ecosystem: Environmental > Terrestrial > Soil > Wetlands > Permafrost | place: Sweden: Stordalen...
CATCAGCCTGCCCGAACATCTCCGGTTCAACCGCGAATGTAGTGTAGACTCGGCGGTAGCCTGAACTGATTCCGCACGACTTAAGTGATCTTTGGCCTCATCCGTGACGAACTTGGGCTAGCGGAGCACGCGGAAGGCCAAACCGCGAAGCTACAGAGCGATATCCGCCAGCCACTCGCCGTGGCCAAGCAATTGCTCTACAACTGTCAGAGGTGACGGCGATGAAAAAACTGGAAATTTCTGCCGCATTTGCGGTGTGCCTTCTGACAGCGACCATGGCGCTGACGGCTTACGGAGCCGACAGCAGTACATCCAAGGGGGTGGAGTCTCGCATTCAACGCGAGGTGAGGCACGAGTTGGTGACGCTTTCCCGCTACAGCGTGTTCGATAATATCGCTTATCGCGTGGACGGGACCCAGGTGAAGCTGGTCGGTCAAGTGGTGCTACCGGTGCTCAAGGACGACGCGGAGAAGGCCGTAAAAGGAATCGAGGGGGTGACCAAGGTCGATAACCAGATCGAGGTCTTGCCCGTGTCTCCCATGGACGACGGCACTCGAAGGGCCGTCTTCCGGGCCATCTATGGCGATCCGAACCTGAGCCGGTACGGCCTCCAAGCTATTCCTTCCATTCACATCATCGTGAAAAACGGCAACGTGACCTTGGAAGGCGCAGTGATGAATGAGATGGATAAGGAGATAGCGAATCTCCGGGCCAACGAGGTGGGAGGGGTGTTTGCGGTCACCAACCATTTGCGTGTTGACAGCAACTTATAGGATCGTACTCAAGACACCGACTGCCCGCGAGGGATGAATGCCGGCTGCGGTCCCGGCGTTTATGGCTGAACTTCTTCAAACCGGTTATAGGTTCGCTCAAACTCAGCCTTGAGGGTTGGGTTGGGTGCGCTCAGTGCATCCACCACCCGTTTCCCCCAAGCGAAATACTGCCTCTTGCGCTCGTAGTCCCAGTCGGCCGGCGGGCTCGACAGAATGCTGCGCAGGTTGGAAATCTTGTCGGCCAGTTTTACGATTTGCGCCCGCTCGGATATCTTCGGCGCATGCTCGATCTGAAGCCGTTTCCGCTCTGCCTTCGGCAGCGACTTGTCATCCGTCATTTCCACCACCAGAGCGGCGACATCGTGGCCGAAGCGCTCCACGAGTTCCGCTGCGGTGACGCCGGTATCTTCAATCGTGTCGTGGAGCAGCGCCGCCATCACCAAATGGGTATCTTGCTCCGGGACGGCAATCGAAACCAGTTGAGCCACCTCGATCAGGTGGTTGATGTACGGTTCGGCATTGACGCCTTTGCGCTTCTGGTTGGCGTGCTTTCCGGCGGCAAACAATGCGGCGTCGAGAATGTGTTGAACCTGGTGCATGCACGTTGGCGGGCGGTCCCAAGAACCGGGGCCTCCTGCTTGTAAGTTAGCATGGCCAATTGTTCGTGACTTGGGCATTTCGTGCGCTGCAATCTCTTGACGAAGACCCTGACCTGGAGCATCCTTGAAGGATCAGATGCCGCGCACGGAGGTGTTCACCATGAGGATTCACACTCGCGGAGCTGCCCTCGCAGCGGGGATGCTCGCGATGGCGCTCGCCCCACAGCCTGGATCGAGCCAGCAGAAGGTCCCCTTCGACAGCCGCTATAACATCCCTGTCGCGCCGCAAGGCCTGGCTGGCCGCAAGCTGCCAAATCTGCCGCTGGAGTTTGACACCGCCGAAGGGCAGCGTATTCGCGTCGTGGCGGTCACGCGCGCGCTTGAGTACCCTTTTAGCGCCGCGTTCCTTCCCGATGGGACGATGCTGGTGACCGAGCGCGCGGGACGCCTCCGCATCCTCCGCAACGGTGTGCTCGATCCCAAACCCATCTCCGGCGGACCCGCCTCTTATTGGGCCGTCGAATCCGGATTGCCCGGCGCAGTGCACGGCTACATGGACGTCGCTCTCCATCCACAATTCGCCCAAAACCATCTGCTGTATCTCAGCTACACCAAGCCTCTGGATGCGAACAAGCGAGTGGTAGCGATCGCGCGCGGGCGCCTCGATGGCAATGAGCTCAAAGACGTCCGCGACATCTTTGTCGCCGATCAGCCCGCTACTTCACGTATCGCCTTCGGGCGCGATGGCACTCTATTCATGACTACCAGCGGCAACGATCCCCAGGACCCGAACACCCTGGGCGGCAAGGTTCTGCGATTCCGCGACGACGGAAGCATCCCGCCCGACAATCCGTTCGTCGGACAAGCCGGCCACCGGCCCGAAGTGTACAGCCTGGGTCACCGCAGCGCGCTGGGCCTGGCGATGCATCCTGGAACCGGAGAGATGTGGGAGAACGAAAACGGCCCTAACGGCGGCGACGAGATCAACATCCTGAAGCCTGGCCGCAATTACGGTTGGCCCATTGTGAGCTATGGCCGCACGTATCAGGGCCCCTGGCAATCCTCGCCTCCCGGACACGCCGGCTTCGAGCCTCCCGTGGTGATCTGGGTTCCGGCGATCGCCGTTTCCGGCATGACCTTCTACACCGGCGACAAATTCCCGAAGTGGAAGGGCGACGTCTTCGTCGGCTCACTGCGCACCGGCGAAATCCCCGGCACGGGGCATCTGGAACGCATTCTGTTCAACGAGAAAATGGAAGAACTGCGCCGCGAATCGCTGCTCACCGAACTGCGCCAGCGCATCCGCGATGTGCGTCAGGGTCCCGACGGCTTGCTATACCTGCTCACGGACGAGAAGGAAGGCGCGGTGCTGCGGATAGAGCCGGTGAACTAAAAAGGCGTGGCACTGGGACAACCGGAAGCATAGCTCAAGCTTCTCTACGGCAGGCCCAGCGCCCGCGCGGGGTTGGTCTTGGCCATCCGCTCAATGTCCGCTTCGGAGATTCCTTCCTTCCGCATCGCCTCGAAGAACGCGATCATGCCATCCGGGTGCAGGGGATTGTTGGGCTGTCCGAGATCGGTGGAGAGAATGAAAGACGCCGGACCGAGTGCGCGGATGGTGCGTCCATATTCCGCTGCATTCATGCGCCCGTAGACCAGCTCAATGTAGGCGCCGAGCCCGGCGGCCTCGCGAATCTGGTCTAGGCTCATCCGCACTGGAACGGTGAGGGCGTGAGTGATCACGATGCGCTGTACTCCCTGACGCTTGGCTTCGCGCACGATCATTAAGCACTCCTCGGGTGAGGAATGCCCGGTTTCGAGCGTCAAGTTGTGCCGCGCCACCGCTGCGATCACTTCTTTGACCTCGGGCAGCAACTCGCCGTTCTTCGATACGGAGATAAACGGCCGGTTTTCTTTGGAATCGCGCACGTGGTTCTCCGCGTCGTAGGTCGGCATCCAGACCACGCGGCCCCACCCGCCCTTCATCATGGTCATGCGCTCCACCGCCACAGGATTCAGCCCGCCCACCGCAAGGTTCAGGACGATGCCGCCGAAGATCTCGATGCCCGGGACTTCCTTACGCACCAGATAGGCGAGCGAGGCGGTCGACTCCCAGTGGTTCTTGAGCACGAGCCCCCGCATTCCGCGGCTCTTGGCCAGCTTGGCCAGGTCGATGGCGTCGATGGATCGCGCGACGCTGTCCGGATCGCTGTGCACGTGGAAGTCGATCACGCCGGTGAGCGTTTGTCCCCAGGCGCAAGCGCCCAGGAAAAGGAATCCGGCAAGCAACCGATGGTTCATACAACCCTCCCACAAGCATCAGAGACGAAAACGTACAGGAAGTCAAATCCCATTCTCGTTGGCGCAGGTCTTCGCGACTCTCGAATCCCAGCCCACAGGCGGCTGCTCGAGCGCAAACAGTGGGGTAAAATCATCCAGACGCCGCGAGTCTCTCAGGTGGGACCCGTCTCAAGCGCCCGAAGCTGCAACACCACTCAAAGATCAAGTGCCGGGAGGTTCCGATGAAAATCTGTCTTTTCGCGATACTCGCGCTGGCTCCGCTGTCGTTTAGCCAGCAAACCGTACCTGAAATTCCCTTCGATTCCGTTCCTGAATTCCCCAAGCTTCCGCCGGGGGTGAATTTCGGAGAAGTCCCAGGCGTGGCGGTTAATTCCAAGGGCCATGTGTTCGTATTCACGCGCTCCAACAGCGCCACCGGTCCGGCCTATGGTCCGGCGGCGGCGCAGTTGTTCGAGTTCGGCCCCAAGGGGGAGTTCTTGCGGGAAATCGGAAAGGGCCTTTATGCCTGGTCCGAAGCCCACAGCGTGCGCATCGACAGGGACGACAACATATGGGCCATCGACAAGGGCTCAGACATGATTATCAAGTTCAATCAGTCGGGCCGGGTGGTCATGACCTTCGGCCGCCGGTCCGAATCCGCCGACGAGGGAGCTAAACCGTGGCAGCACGTCGATCCGCCTTTGCCCCCTGTGGACGGACTCTTCCGCCAGCCCACCGACGTAACTTGGGACTCCGAAGGCAATATCTACATCACGGATGGATACGTCAACTCCCGCGTCGCCAAATATGACAAGAATGGCGACTGGGTGAAGTCCTGGGGCGATAAGGGGACCGGACCAGGGCAGTTCCGCATCCCGCACGCCATCGTGGCCGACCGCAACAACAACCTCTATGTGGGTGATCGCACCAATAGGCGCATCCAGGTGTTCGATACAGAGGGCAAATTTCTGCGTATGTTCACCATCGACGTGCCGCCTGCTCCCGGAACTCGTGCGGTCAACGGCAATACCCCAACCGGCGCGCGCCTGGCCGAGGTGATTGGCGCTCCTAATTCGATCTGCATCACGCCTGGCCCCAACCAAGTGCTTTTCGTGGGGGAGAGCACCTTCCCCGGGCGAATCTTCAAAGTCTCGCTCGACGGCAAGGTGCTTGGGGTGATTGGCCGCTCCGGACGCCAGCTCAAGCAGTTCTCCGGAGCCCACCAGCTTGCCTGCCCCTCGGAAAACGAAGTGTACGCCGCTGAAACTTCCAATTGGCGGGTGCAGAAGCTGATCCTTCATCCGCAAGACAGCATCCTCCAGCACCGGGCGCTAGTGCCCTGAGGAACAGTGCGCCTTGATCTTCAGCGATTCTTCAGTATCGTATGTTCTCCTAGGCGCAGCCCGCGATACACCTGGGCAACGAATGGAGGTCCTATGACCAGATGCATACTGACTGCCCCTGGGGTTCTTTTCGCGATCAGCTTTGCCGCGCCCAACATCGGGCACGCTCAGACGTTCAAGGCTGAAAAGTTCGATATCAAGGGTGACGGAGGCACGGACTATGTCGCCGTCGAAGCCGCCACCGGACACGTGTTCGTTTCGCGCGCCACTCACATGATGGTGGTCGAAGGCGCCACCGGCAAAGTACTCGGTGACATTCCGAACACGCCGGGCGTGCATGGCGCCGGCGTCGCCACCAAGTCGGGTCACGGCTTTACGACGAACGGCGGCGACTCCACCGTCACGATGTTCGATCTGAAGACCTTTGCCGTGCTCAAGCAAATCATGGTCGGCCCTGGTCTGGACGGCATCATGTACGATGAGCCCGACAACAAGATTATTTTGACCAGGCACAGCCGCCCGATCGGAACCATCACCGCGCTCGATCCCAAGACCGGTGACATCGTCGCCACGGCCGATCTCGAAGACCCGGGACCGGAAGGCGCCGCGGCGGATGGCAAAGGACACATCTTCGTCAACCTCGAAGGCAAGAACACGATGCAGGTGATCGACGTCAAGACCTGGAAGGCAACCGCCTCGTGGCCGCTCGCGCCGTGCCAGGGACCGACGGGGATCGCGTACGACAAAGCATCGAACCGTATTTTCTCCGGTTGCAGCAATACTTCGGTCGTCGTTGATGCGGACACGGGCAAAGTCGTGGCGACCATCAAAAACGGCACACGCGTGGACGCCTTGGGATACGATCCTTCGAAGAAGCTAATCTTCATTCCGAACGGCGGCGAGGGCAACGTCACCGTCGTACACCAGGATTCGCCCGACAAGTACACGACGGTTGCCACCGTCGACACGTTCGCCGGAGCCAAGACCATCGCGGTCGATCCGAAGTCGCACAACGCGTACCTGTTCCAGCCTGAGCGCGGTCCAGCGCCGGCGCCAGCGGCGGGTGCGCCACCAGCCCCGGGCGGACGTGGCCGAGGCGGCCGAGGCCCACAAGGTCCGATCGTCGCTGCGTGGTTTATCGTGATCAAGCAGTAGCTATAGCGGCTGCTCGTGGCCGAAAATCGGTCGAGTCCCGGCTGGCCGGCGCCCGGAAGCACTCGCCCAAACCCCAATCTTGAAAAAGTAGTGGACGAGTACAAGAAGATCCGCGCCAAGACGGCGCGCCTGATTCGGCAGAAGTATTCGGGCGAAGTGGGAGAACTCTTCGGGCCGACATTGTTCGTTCCCAGTGTCGCCGCCACCACGATTCCGCATGCAACAACCAGCAATCCTAGTCCACCACTGGCGAAGATGCTCGGGCAGCGGCCTTCGATCTCCCTAACTAACCCGGCGCCCTGTAAACCCTGCGTAAGCCTCGTGTAGACCCAAGATGGGGGCCTTGCACTATTCGTCTAAGTGATATATCTTTCAGGAGGATATGTTTGTACGAGTGAATAGGGAGGAGTAGCGATGCAACCGGCGAGAAGAGCGACTGCAAAACCCGCGCGGCACGTATGGTGGTGCCTGCCGCTGATGCTTGGGTTCGTGTTCATGCGACCCAATGCCCTTCTGCAAGCTGCTTCGAGCGTACCCGCCGTGGCTGACGCCGCCAAGGCCGATGATCTGCCCGCGGTCCGCAAGCTGATCAAGGAGCACGGGGATGTAAATGCGGCCGCCAATGATGGCTCCTCCGCGCTCTTGTGGGCGGCCTACCACTCGGACGCCGAAATGACGAAGGCGCTTCTTGCGGCGGGAGCCGCGGTTGATGCAGCGAACCATTACGGCGTCACCCCTCTTCTCCAGGCGAGCCGCAACGGCGACGTCGAGGTCATCCGAGCATTGCTCGATGCGGGAGCGGAGCCGACGCGTTGGCACGCGGAGGGCGAGACGCCGCTGATGGCTGCGTCGCGCACAGGCCGCGTGGAAGCGGTCCAATTACTGGTTTCTCATGGCTCGTTCGTCAACGCCGTGGATCCATTTCAGGAAGAGACCGCGTTAATGTGGGCGTCCGCCGAAGGTCACTTGGAGGTGGTGAAGGCGCTGCTGGCCGTTGGCGCGGATCCCAACCTCAAGGCCCACGTCTCCACGATCACGGAGCGCAAAAACGCGGACCATCCTTCCGGTGGCTTTACGGCACTGATGTTCGCTGTTCGCAACGGACATGAGGAGGTTGCCAAGGCTCTGATCCAAGGAGGTACAGCGGGCGGCGCCGACCTGAAGCTCACCAACGCCGATGGCGCGACCGCGACCATCATCGCCATCGTCAACGACCGGTTCGATCTGGCCAAAGAGCTGCTCGACCTCGGCGCCGACCCCAACGACGGAGCCTTGTTCTTCGCCGTCGACATGCACGACGCCACCACCGACATGCGCGCGCACGACGGCTCACGGCTGCAACCCAACCATCCCAACAAGATGACAGCCTTAAGCCTGGTGAAGTCGCTGCTCGACCTGAACGCGGACGTGAACAAGCCGTTTGTCGGCGCGTTACACTCGACGACGCTGTGCTGCGGCGCATCGATCAACAGCTCGCCGTTTTACCGCGCCGCGTCCGCGGCCGACGTGGAGGTCCTGAAGCTGATGCTGGCTATCCATACCCCAAATGGGGCGAAGATCGAGTGGACCCCGAGCGAGATCAAGCCTAAGGACGGCAAAGCTCCTGGCCGGCCGAATCCGAACGCCGGCCGGACGCCCCTGATGGCCGCCATAAAAGGTGGTCAAGGCGCACCGATCGCGGGGGGGCCCGGTTTCACCCGCATTGGTCCGCCGTCCTTCCGCGAGCCTGGCAGCCGCGATCCCCTCGAGGCTCTCAACCTGCTCCTGGCGGCCGGGGCCGATGCTAACGCTAAGGCGGCTGACGGCTCGACACCGCTCCACCAAGCCGTGCAAGAGGAGCACGTAGGGATGATTCGTGCGCTTGCAGCCGCCGGTGGAAAGCTGGACGCCGTCAACAAGGATAATCTGACACCCCTGCTTCTGGCCGAGGCGCCTAAAAAACCGAACCCCGCCGACATGGGAGATTTGGACGTGTATAAGCCGAAGCGTAATTCGAAAGAGGAGGTCGTCGCGGCCCTGCGGGTGTTGATGCACCTTGGCCCCAACGATCCGGCGCCTCAGCCTCCGCCACTGCCTGCTCCGGCCGACAAGGACAAAAAAGCGGGCGACGATAAGGATAAGAAAGACAGTCCCAAAGCAGCGGCGGTGACTCCCTCGAAATGAGAATCCAGAAGAGCCTGGCAAGGAAAGTCGTAATCACGGCGGCGCTGGCATGCTTCGGAATTGCCGCGCTGTTGTTCGCGCAGACCGGGAGTCGCACGGCGGCCCCAGTTCGCCCCGCCGCGGCCGTGCCGAACTATGCCAACAGAACTGCGGCCAGCGCAACCGGAGCCAGTCCAATCCCCACAACAACCGCCGCAACAACCGCGGAGGCGGCCAAGTACCGTGCCTTTGTGGATAAATACTGCGTATCGTGTCACAACACAAGCGACCCCTTGCCGTCGGAGGCTCCCGTCGATCTGCAAGCGGCGGGCTTTGACGACCTGTTGGGTCATGCGGGGACTTGGGAGAGAGTCCTTCGGAAGCTGAGTGTGCGGGCGATGCCGCCTCAAGGCATGCCCCGTCCGACCGAAGCCGAGTACGCGGGCTTTACGGGCTGGCTGGCCGCGTCGCTCGATCGCGCCTGGGAAGGCCGGAGCACGCCGGGCCGCTACGTCGTGCATCGTCTGAATCGCGCCGAATACGCGAATGCAGTCCGCGACCTGCTGGCGGTCGAGATTGACGTGTCCGACCTGCTGCCAACCGACGGCGCGGAGTTCGGGTTCGACAACATAGCGACGGCCCTCAAAACGTCGCCGCTTCTGCTTGAGGGATACGTGAACGCGGCGCAGCGTGTCAGCGCGATGGCCGTCGGCGATCCGCAAGTGAGGCCGGGGACGACCGAGCATTCGATCAGCCGCGAATTCAGCCAGAACGGCTACATCGACGGCCTGCCGCTCGGAACGGTCGGCGGCACCGTCGTCCGTCACGTTTTTCCGGCTGACGCCGAGTATAAACTGTCGGGCCGGCTCGTCCGGGGCGTCCAGGAAGGTTACGCCGGCGTCGAAGGGAATGACACGCCGTACACGTTCGTCATCACCGTGGATGGCACTGAAGTGTATTCGGCTCCGGTTGGCGGTCCCAAGGACACCGAGATGCAGGGCGCCGATTTGGCCGCGGCGCAGCCAATTATCGACAAAAGGATGACGGGACGCGTGCGGGTCACTGCCGGTCCCCACGATGTCGGCTTTACGTGGAAAGAGCGGCCGTTCCAGTTGCAGGACGTATGGGAGCCGTCGAAGCGCGACAGCCAGGAAGTCCACATGGTCGCGGGCCTGCCGAGGCTGAGGACTGTGTCGATCGACGGCCCGTACAACGTGAGGGGCATCAGCGAAGGGCCCAGCCGGCGACTTCTCTTTGTGTGCCATCCCAGTGGCGCAGACGATCGGGTTTTGTCGTCTGCGTCTCCGTTGGCGGCACAAAGGCAGACGACAAACAACGATCGTCCGCCCCACTCTGGTGTGAATCTGGATGACACGAACTGCGCGGACAAGATCCTCACCAATCTCGCGCGCCGCGCGTATCGGCGTCCTGTCACCCCGGAGGACCTCGAGGCGCCGATGTCGTTTTACAGGCAGGCGCGCCAGGAACAGTCGGGGAAGCCGGGCGGCAACTTCGACGATGGCATCCGCGCCGGCGTCGCCAGGATTCTTTCGAGCCCGTACTTCTTGTATCGAATCGAGAAGGATCCGGCTGCCGCCCGCGCTGGCGCCGCGCATCCGGTGAGCGATGTCGAGCTGGCCTCGCGCTTGTCCTTCTTCTTGTGGAGCAGCATCCCGGATGAAAAGCTGCTGGACCTGGCGGTCACGGGGCGGCTGCGGGAGCCGGGGGTACTCGCCGCGCAGGCGCAACGCATGATCGAGGACGAGCGCGCCGACGCCCTGGTCGAAAATTTCACGGGCCAATGGTTGCAACTGCGTAATCTGGAGGCCAAAGTCGTTCCGGACCTGCTGATGTTCCCGGACTTCGACGACAACATCCGCAAAGGATTCCGCAAGGAAACCGAGCAGTTCTTCGGGTACATTTTGCGCGAAAACCGCAGCGCTCTTGAACTTTTGAGCGCGGACTACACCTTTGTGGACGAGCGGCTCGCCAAGCACTACGGCATCCAAGGCGTCTACGGCCCGCGCTTCCGTAGGGTGAAGCTCACCGATCCCAATCGTCGCGGTCTGCTGGGGCAAGGGAGCATCCTCTCGATGACTTCCGTTGCGACCAGAACCTCACCGGTGTTCCGCGGCAAGTACGTGCTGAGCACCTTCCTCAACACGCCCCCGACTCCTCCGCCGCCGAATGTCCCCACGCTTGAAGAAAGCAATAAGGGGGCGGCAGCGGTTCCGAAGACGGTGCGTGCCCAGTTGGAATTGCACCGGAAGAACCCGGCCTGCGCGTCCTGCCATCGCGTGATCGATCCTGTGGGTTTCGCGCTGGAGAACTTCGATTCCGTGGGGAAGTGGCGCGACGCCGGTCCCGATGGCGCGCCTCTCGACGTGGCGGGTACGCTTGCGGACGGAACGAAGATCAACGGCCCGGCGGCGCTGCGCGAGGCCATCCTGAGCCGGCCCGACGCTTTCGCGACCGTCGTCACGGAGCGGATGCTGACCTACGCGTTGGGCCGCGGGCTGGAGCCTGGCGACATGCCGGTGGTCCGCCGGATCGAGAAGAAAGCCGCGCAGAACGATTACAGGTTGTCTTCCATAGTCATGGGGATTATCGAAAGCGCGCCTTTCCAGATGCGCACCAAGCTGGAAGCGGCTGAAGTGGCCGGCGGGCCGGCCGGTACGGGTACCGTTGCACGATCAAACAATGTAGGATTAAAAAAGGAGCAGCCATGATCATCACGAAGAAGCACCTTTCGCGCCGCACGTTCATGCGTGGTACCTTGGGCGCCACGGTCGCACTGCCATTCCTGGACGCCATGGTACCGGCGCTCTCCGCGGCGCCGACCTCGCCGTTCCGGTTCGGCGCGGTCTACTTTCCGTGCGGAGTGTGGCCCGACACGTGGCATCCTGAAAAAGAAGGGAGCGCCTTCGAGTTCAAGCCGGTGATGCAGCCGCTGGAGCCTTTCCGCAATCAGCTCGTCACCGTCAGCAAGATGAAGGCGCCATGGGGATCGTCGGTCCATCTCGGAGCCAGCTCGGCGTTTCTGAATGGTCTTGGGCCGGCCGAAAGCCGCGCCGACAATGGAAAATCGGACGCTTTCGGAAAAATCCAATCGAAGAAAACCATCGACCAGCACATTGCGGATCGAGTGGCGGGCGATACGCCGCTGCGGTCCATCGAAGTGGGCACCGAGGACATGGGCACAGCCGTGGGGGCCTGCGACGGTTTCGCCTGCACGTTCTTCAATACTCTCGCGTGGCGCGACGATTCGAGCCCGCTGCCGGTGGGGATCAATCCGCGCGTCACCTTCGAGCGGATGTTCGGAGAGACGGATTCGAAGGAGCGGCGCTTTGCCCGCCTCAAGGAGAAGCAGAGCCTGCTCGACTCGGTGACCGAGGAAACCTCGAAACTGCGGCGCTCGCTGGGAGCGCCCGATCGCGCCATCCTCGACGAGTATCTCGGCAACATCCGCGAGGTGGAGCAGCAGCTCGACCGGATGGAAAGCCGTCTCGGAACCATCACGGGCAATCAGGAAGCGCCGGTGGGCTTGCCAGAAGCGTTCGACGATCATATGACCGTGACCTACAACCTGATGCACCTGGCGTATCAGGGTGACATCAGCCGCGTCTTTACGTTCATGACCGGTCATGAAGCCAGCGACCGCGCGTACCCGCACATCGGTATTCCCGAGCAGCACCACACCATCTCGCATCATGGCAACGATCCGGAGAAGCTCGCGAAGTACGCCAAAATCGCCACGTACCAAATCCAGAAGTTCGCGGACTTCTGCGACAAGCTGAAGGCGACGAAAGAGGGCGACGGGACGCTGCTGGATCACGCGGTGCTGTACTGGGGCAGCGGCATGAGCAACGGCAACGCGCACGATCGGAACAATCCACCCGCGGTGATGGTGGGCGGCGGCTGCGGCCGGCTCAAAGGCAACCGGCACATCGTCGCGAAGGATACGCCCACCTCGAACCTGCTGCTGGCGCTGGCGCACGTGGGCGGCGCGGAGATCGAGAGTCTCCCGGCGAGTACGGGCAGAGTCGAACTCTAAGTACACTGCTTCGGAAGCGCTTGATTATCGACTAATCTTAAGCCGCATCCGTTCATAGCGTAGCCCGACCGACCCATTCGAGTAGGACTTGCATTCTGTCAGCTTGAAGCCGCGCTGCGGGAACTTGCCCGGGAAGCCGGCGATGCCATCGCCTAAACTAACTAACAGTAGGGGACCAACGCCGATGAAGAGTTCGTCCACCAAATCCTCTTGCAGGAAACTGCGGGCCAGTTCGCCCCCACCTCCTAGATTGATGTCTTTCCCCGGGCGGCGTTTTAGCTTTCTCACGAAGGTTGTCAGAGATCCACTCACCACTTCGAATCCCTCGCGTTTGCCCGGCTTCCATCGCCGGGAAATTTCGTAGTTGGCCATGCCGGGGGTGTCGGGTATCTCGCCACTCTTGCGCATCTTCACCCAGCCAGTCGCGGTTTTGCGGCCCATGACGGTGGTGTCGATCTTGGCGAAGAAGTCCGCCATCACCGCTTCTCCTTCTTTGTCTATGACCAGAAAATCCATAGCACCGCTCCGCCGCGCAATATAGCCGTCGATGCTGCTTCCGAATCCCAAGATGACTTTTCGTGGCATGGCGTGATTGTAGAATGGGCGTTCACTCACCGTCAATTCCGTGCGCCATATAGTCTTTGCCTCGATAACGGCGAAAGATCCGGTATAGTCCCGGAGGGATAGTTGAAGGCGTGAAGCCGGATGCCGCGCCGTCCGCGAATTTCGGAATTCCTGAATACCTGCCGCCGTAGTACAGCGTCAGGTTCCGGTTCGCAAGCCGTTAAGGACACTTCGGGGCGACGCGGCTCACCACCGTTACATTGATGCCGTCTACGCCGTCGGCGCCGATCAGGAGTCCGCTCACCGCTACGCGCGAACCGGCCAACGAATCCAGACGGGTCACAACGAACTTGAGCGGCATCGTGCGGCTGCCTAGGGGCCGCGTTGCGTCTTGCTGGCCCGCGGCCGCGCGTTCCGCCCGCTCGGGGGTTGTCGCGTTCGTGACCACCCAGTCCGGGCCGCTCCGAACCAGACAGCCGACCACCCGAGCGAGCGCGTTGGCGGGGAGCTCCGTACTTCCGTCCTTAGGGATAATCTGCACGCCGGCAATGGTGTTGCGCCTAAGCTCGGTGGTTCCCGCGGGAAAGCCGTTGGATTTCAGAATGAGCGCGACGATGTCCGCGTAAGTGGGCTCGCTGAGGGAACCAGGAGTGCCGTTCGGCATGTTGGCGCTGACGAAATCGAGCAGATCGCCGACGGTTTTCTGCGCGAAACTCTTCCAAAATGCATCGCCCGCGAGCGGCGCCTTGCCTTCTGCCACAAGCGCATGACAACCCGAGCAGCTTTGGCCGAAGGCCATCATGCCGCGGGCGGCTTGGGCCTCCGTGTACACACCGTCCCAGACGGTTCGGCGCGGGGAACTGATCTGAGCGGTGCCGAGACCGGCCGCGGCCGATGCGACGAACAAGAGGCCGGCCAGCGATAAGGCCGACGCTGAAGGATGCAGTCCGTGGCCCACGGACCGCCGCTTGCCTCGAACAAGCACGCTCTGCATTTCGTGATCGTCCCAGGTAACCGGAAGCATGTCAAGTCGCATCGGTGCCCTCCGCACCCACGGGCACGTTCGAAAGAGAAACCCCGGATTTGAGACGGCGATTTCGATTGGCGCCCGTCGAGCACGAGGCCGGCCGTCACAGACCTCGCGTGCGAGAATGGCGCTTGTGGGTCGGGAGTTGTTGTTCTCGGGTCAAGCCGTCAGTGCCGATCGAGTGGCTGGGAATTGGATAACCGCCGGGTGCGAACTGAACGCGCCAACGGAACCCAGTCCTTGATGTATGGTTCATTTGCGCGCGGCCCCCGATTTCGGCTTATGAGTGACTTTCGTTTGCGCGCCCGCTATCATGGGCGAACGCAGGAGTACGCATCGTGAAACTGAACCGCCGGCTAACCACGTCACCCGCAATTCTGGTTTTGTCTTGTCTATTCATTCCTTTGGTGGCGGCCCAGCAGCGCTACCTCCCTTCGGACGTCGAGACGGGTTCCCGGCTGTATCGCAACAATTGTTTCGCTTGCCACGGACCGGAGGGGAATTCCATCCCCGGCGTCGATTTTCGCCGCGGACAGTTCAAGCGCGTCTCCACGGACGAAGAGCTGTTCCGAGTTATCGTCAACGGCGTTCCGGGCACCGCGATGCCACCCACGGCTGTGAACGATTCGGCCCGTCTGGCGTTGGTCGCTTATATCCGTTCGATGCACGACTCCGCCGCGAGCGCGATTGGGTCGGGCGACGCCGCACGCGGGCGAACTCTGTTTGAAAGTGAGGGAGCCTGCCTCACCTGCCATCGCGTCAATGGCAAAGGCTCGCGAGTTGCTCCGGACCTGAGTGAAGTGGGCGCGATTCGAACCGCGGAGTACCTGGAACGTTCGATCCTGGCCCCCAATGAATCGGTCTTGCCGGAACACCGCACGGTCCGGGCGGTGACCCGCCAAGGCATAGTCGTCACCGGCCGGAGGTTGAATGAGGACACGCACAGCATTCAACTCATCGACCAGGAGGAACGTCTGCGCTCGCTCGACAAGTCCGATCTCAAAGAGTACGAGATTCTCACGACTTCGTCCATGCCTTCCTACCAGGGCAAGTTCAGTCCGGCCGAGCTTGCCGATGTCGTCACCTACTTGCTGACTTTGAAAGGAGTGAAATGAGTCGATTCATCTTATTCGCAACGTCGCTGATGGCCGGCGCCCTGCCCGGTGTTGTGTCGGGTCAAGCGGCTCCTGGTCAAGTGGCGCCCGGCCAGGTTACGTGGGATCGCCTTCTGCACGCCGATCGGGAGCCGCAAAACTGGCTCACCTATTCCGGAAATAACAACTCGCAGCGGTATAGCGCGCTCGATCAGATCTCGCGCGCCAACGCTAAGAATCTCGAGATGCAGTGGGTGTATCAGGCCCGCTCGTTGGAGAAATTCGAAGCGACGCCGCTCGTTGTCGATGGCATCATGTACCTCACTGAGCCGCCCAACAACGTAATCGCGCTGGACGCCAAGACCGGGGCGGTCTTCTGGGTCTACGAGTACCGCGTCGCGGCCGACGCACGGCCTTGCTGCGGAGCGGTAAACCGCGGCGTGTCGATCCTTGGTGACACGCTGTTCATGGGCACCATCGATGGATTCTTAATCGCGATCGACGCCAAGGGTGGACGTCCGGTTTGGAAGGTTCCTGTTGGCGATCCCAAGGCAGGCTATTCGATAACGCACGCGCCCTTGGTGGTAAAGGACAAAGTCATCGTGGGGGTGGCCGGCGGGGAATACGGCATCCGCGGATTCATTGCCGCCTACGACGCCGCTACCGGCAAGGAGGCCTGGCGATTCAACACGATTCCCGGCCCCGGCGAACCGGGTCACGAAACCTGGACCGGAGATTCGTGGCAGCACGGCGGCGGCTCGGCCTGGGTTACAGGTTCCTACGATCCGGCCTTGAACATGGTGTATTGGGGCGTCGGCAATCCGGGCGCGGACTGGAATGCGGACAACCGCAAAGGCGACAATCTGTACAGCGACTGCGCCATCGCCCTGGACGCCGACACCGGCAAGCTGAAATGGTATTTCCAGTTCACGCCACACGACGAGTACGATTATGACGCCGTGCAGATCCCGGTGCTGGTGGACGCCAACTGGAAAGGCGCCCCGCGCAAGATGATGATGTGGGCCAACCGGAACGGATTCTTCTATGTACTGGATCGCACCAACGGCAAGTTCCTCTTTGGCACGCCCTTCACGAAACAGACTTGGGCCGTGGGTTTGGATGAAGCCGGACGGCCGATTCGCGCGCCTAACTCCAGCCCCACGGCGCAGGGTACGCTGGTCTACCCAGGCGTGCAAGGTGGAACCAACTGGTATTCGCCGTCGTATAGTCCACGCACGGGCCTCTTCTACATATCCACCTGGGTGGACTACTACATGAACGTGGCCAAGATGCCCGCCGAATATACCGAAGGGCAGCGCTACACCGGCGGAGCGCCGCGCTCTCCCGTTCCCACGCTGCAGCGTGGCCCGATCAATACGTGGACCGCTGAAAACGGCTCGGGCGAAGTCCTGGCCGTGGATCCGAATACCGGTGAAAAAAAGTGGCAATTCAAGATGACCGACGTCACTGGCAGCGGAATCCTTACGACCGCTTCCGATGTGGCTTTCAGCGGCGGGCGCGAGGGCTTCTTCTACGCGCTCGACGCCCGCAACGGCGCGATGCTGTGGAAGGCGGCGCTGGGAGGGCAGGTCGCCTCCGGCCCCATGACGTACCGGGTCGATGGCAAGCAATACGTGGCTGTCGCCGCCGGTCATTCCTTGTTTACATTCGCCTTGCGGCAATAGGTAAACTCGGCCCGTATGCGGCTCTCGCTTCTATCGGTGCGGGCGCCAGCCTTGCGCATGATCGAGTGGGGCCAGCGCCTGGAAGAGATCGCTCCGTGAAGCGCACGGCTACTTGACGTCGTTCCGGAACACAACTCCGCCCTTCATCACGAACTTGACTCGCTCCATTTCGGTGATGTCCGCGAGCGGGTCCCCGGCCACCGCGATCAAATCGGCGAACTTTCCTTTTTCCACGCTTCCCACCTCTTTGCCGAGGTCGAAATTCAAGCTCTCCGCGGCGTTTATGGTGGCCATTCGCAGGGCTTGGGCAGGCGTCATTCCCCACTTTACGTAGTAGGCAAACTGGAAAGCCTGTGCGCCATGGCCAACGGTGTAGGCGCCGCTCCCGAACACCTCGGTCACGCCCGCCGCCACCAGCCTTTTGAAACTCAATTCTGTCAGGCGAAAACGCGTGGTCTTTCCGCCGCTGGCTCGCAGGTCCCGTTCCTCCAAGTCGCCGATCAAATCCCATAGCGTCTGCATGACCGGCCGCATCTTGCCGTCCGCCAGGGGAAGTTTGAACAACCGGATGGTCTCATCGTCGAGTCCCGGCGCCCCCGTCACGCCGACGATCACATGCATGGGCATATCCACTCCCGATGTCAGACAGTTCCGCAGGCCTTCTCCCCCGTACGCATGACAGGCGACCTTCAAACCTCTCCGGTGCGCCTCATCCACGATGGCCTGGTCTTCCTCCAGCGTCAACGACGGAACGTTGATCATCGTGCCATCCGGACGGAAAGCTCCCGAGCCGGCGGGGTCCGGATAGCCGCCACCCTCGTAGTCCTCGGTGTCGTAGATCTTGATCCAATCGACACCGTAATGCGAATGTTCGCGCACGGCTGCGCGAGCCAGCCAAGGCGAATTTACGTTCCCGGCGAGCTGCCAGATCCCCGCTCCGGGACCTTGTCCAAATGGAGTAACCACGGATGGGGCTGCATAATAACCCGCTGCCCTGGGATTGAGCTGCGGCCCCGCTACCTGCAATCTCGGACCGGGAACCAACCCTTTGTTGATGGCGTCACGCAATTCGACACTGGCATAGGTATAGGGTGAGCCCATGTCCTGAAGGGTGGTGAATCCGGCGTTCAAATCTTTCAGCGCGTAGTTCAGCCCCGATAGGGCGGCACGAGCATCGTTCGGTTGTTGCTCCTGGAACAAATGAACGTGGCGGTCGATCAAGCCCGGTAATACGGTAGCCCGGCTCAGATCGATCACCAGGGCGCCTTCCGGAATCTGCGCTCTGCTCGCAGGCTGGACATCCGTGATTCGATCCCCTTTGATCACGATTACCTGATTGACCAGATTTGCGCCCGACTTCGGATCGAACAGGCGCCCTGCGCGTACAGCGATGCCTTGGGGGGAAGGCGCTTGTACGTTCATCCTTGAGGCATCGAACGGCCCTGACTCGGGACGTGCGCCCTGCCCTTGCAATATCGCGACTGCCGCGACTGACGTGAAGACCGTTAGTTTTGCCGATTGGAATGACATGGCGTACAGTATATATCGCAGACGACAAGCTCGCCAATTTGGATCGAGCAGGCCATCGAGCAACGCGATCCCTTGATTCTGTTTCTACCGCATCCGTACACTCTCCCCCGCCGTTGGTCGGCCAAGTGTTCGGCACGACACGCGTGCTACAGACTGTGGGGAACAGGGAAGCAAGTCCGGAGAGGACGTCAAGGAGCTACCGGCCTCGGAAAGAAGCCGGCAGCGAAATGCAAGACTACTTCTTGGTAGCGGCCGCTTCGAGCATGGCGCGAATTTCGGCCACGGTTGCCGGGCTGACGGGTGCAGGTCCGCCACCGCCCCGGCCGCCGGCCGCGCCGCGACCTCCCGCGGCAGCCCCGGCAGCGGCTCCGGCAGCGGGAGGCGTTCCCGCGGCTTGTGCATTCGCAGGAGCCGCAATATTACCTGTTACAGCAGGCGCTGCCGGAACGCCTCGGCCACCGCCGCCCGCGGCAACCAGCTCGATGGCCTTCTTGCCGTTGGCCTCGACGAGCCCGGGATTCACTCCCTTCGCGAGCAGGTAGCGCACCAGATCCGTTTTGCCGGCCTGAGCCGCCGCGTGCAGAGCCGAATAACCTTCCTTGGTCGGCGAATTCTGCGGATTATAGGAAATTCGCATCGAGTAGGTCGTGGTGCCGGTGACCTGAGAATTCAAATTAGCGCCGTGCTCGATCATCAGGTCCAGAATCGCGGTATTCGGCGCGGCGACACCGCCTCCGCGGATGCCTGGAGTGACGCCGGCCGATATCAGGAAGGGCGTGAAACCCATTGAGTTGATATTGGGGTTAGCGCCCTTGGCCAAGAGAGTTCGTATCAGTTCGAGATCGTTGGACATGGCGGCACGGAACAAAGGCGTGCATCCCGTGCTGAGTTGGTTGTCGGCGAAGCGTCCGCTGTTGCCTCCCCGGCCGGGGCGATGGAAATTGAGCTCGGCGTTGACATCGACGTCCGCGGCCAGCAGTGTGTTGATGATGTCCATACTGGAAACTTGCGGACCCGAGGCGCGCGCCGCCACCGGAGCCCCGCCACCGCCACGCCCTCCGCGTCCACCACCTCCGCCACCCGTAGCGCCGCGTCCGCCGCCCCCTCGCCCGCCGCCGCCCCCACCGGCGTTTTCCTTCCGATCGACAGCGATGTAGAGGGCAGTGCGTCCCCACCAATCCCAGACGTGAGGATTCGCTCCGCGATCCAAGAGCAGTTTAGCGACGTCGTTATGATCGTTATCCAGAGCGATCATGAGCGGGGTGACGCCTTCCGGCGAGGGCGTATTCACATCGGCGCCGGCCCCGAGTATCGCCTCCACGCACTCATAGCAGCCGCTGCGCGCCGCGTACAACAAAGCGGTCAGCCCGCCGACGGGACGATACTGCGCGCGCGGCTCCGACGTGATCTGGCTCGGCCAATCGCTATACAGAGCCCGGGGCGTGACGCTGGCGTCCTTGGAGAGCAGCAGCTTGACGATCCCGGCCGCATTTTTGGGCGCGTCGGCGGCATACATCAGCGGCGTTTGGTTGTGGAATTTCTCGACGACGTTCACGTTCGCGCCGGCTTTGACCAGCAGGTCGACCACAGGCATTTCGCCGGTTTTAATCGCCACCATCAACGCGGTCTCGCCATCTTCGTTGGCGCCTTCGGGACCCGAGCCGGCATCCAGCAGCATCTTCACCATCGTGGCGTCAGCCAGCCTGGCGGCTTCGGCGAGCGGAGTAGAGCCGAACTCATTGGTGACGTCCACCTTCGCCTTCTTCGCGATCAGCGCCTGGAGCAGCTCATGGTCGACAGTGTAGACCGCCCAGTGCACCGGGCGTGTGCCGTCGGGTTGCGGATCATTTACGTCCGCGCCGGCGCGAATCATCTCGAGCGCGGCCTTGCGGTTTCCGGCTTGAATAAGACTGGCAAGAGCACCTGGCTTTGTTCGAGCTTGGGCCTGCGCCAGAACCGGGACGGCGGCAGCGGCCACGCAGAATACGGCGAGAATGAAACGTTTCACGGTTTTCTCCTAAACAACATTGGGGCCGACTTTGTCCTCGTGCGCCCAGAGCCCCTTACATGTGTCGTACAGAAATTTATACGGATCTTTCCACGTTCTCGGCAGGTCCTTCAGAGCGCCGCCCTCCAGCATGTCCTTGGGGCCTTCGCCGGCCCGGACCCGGTCGAAAACACGCGTCCGGAATTCGTCCATCATGTCGCGCTCCGCCTTGAATTCGGCTTTGGTCATCACGGGACCATACGCGGGCACGATCTTGGTCTGTTCATTGGCGAGCCCCAGCAAAATGTCCATGGAATCCACGCGGCCCCCGATCCACCCTCCCGTGAACCAGTCGAACGCCGGGTCGCGCAAGGGCGATGCGACGTCGCCCACGGCAATCACGTTCGACGTCTTGAAGAAGACATAGATGTCGCCGCTGGTGTGAGCCAGGGTCAGGTATCCGTAGTCGATCTGTTCGGCGCCCGCCTTCATGGAGCCGGTGGTCAGAAAAGTCTCGGTGGGGCGGGCGGCTTTGGGACGGGCTTTCTCGTATCGTTCTTCGGCCGGAACCCAGTAATCGGACGACATCCATTCGCGGGTGCGCAGGTGCGCGACGATTTTCGCGCCTGCCGCCGCGAACTGCTCGTTGTTGCCCGTCTGATCGAGGTGATAGTGGGTGTTGAAGAGGGTTTGGACTTTGGCGCTGGCGGCCATGCTCTTTAGCCCAGCCATCACCTGGTCGCCGGACTTGGGAGCGCCGCTGTCCACCAGGACGAGCCCGTCGCCCGTCGAAAAGGCCAGCACGTTCGCGCCGCCGCCGTCGATTACCGCCAGCTTGTCGGTCAGGCGACGGGCACCGGCAGCCTGTTGCGCGGTGAGAACGCGGGAGGAGGTCAACAGGGCGAGCGCGCCCACAGTGGTACTTTTCAATACTTCCCTGCGGCTGAAGTGATTGAGTACCGCTCCGTTACCGTCGCGGCTCAGTGCGGGGCGCATGGTTATACTCCCGCGATTGTGCCGGTGCTGTCGCCGAAGTGATCCTGCTCATGGCCCACCTTCTGCAGCAGGGTCAGATGCAGGTTCGCGATGGGCGTGCGCTCCGCCAGGACCAGGTGCTGGCCGCCCTGCTTCAGCTTGCCGTTGCCGCCGCCGACGATCAGGTTCGGGATCGGGTAGTTGTTGTGCGCGTTGCTGTTCGACATGTTCGATCCGTACATGAAGATCGAGTGGTCGAGCAATGAGCCCTGCCCGTCCGGCGTATCGGCCATCTTCTTGAGGAAGTCGGCGAACGTTTGCATATGCCACTTCTGAATCTGCACCAGCTTCTTGATGCGTTCAAGGTCGTCGGCGTGGTGCGAGATCGGGTGGAAGCCGTCGGAGATATTGAGGAACGGATAGCTCCGGTTGGTGCCTTCCGCCACAGTGATGTAGGTCGCGACGCGGGTGAGGTCGGCCTGGTAGGCCAGCGCCAGCAGGTCGTACATGATCTTTTCCTGCTCGGCGAAATCCTCCAGCTCGCCGATCGGAGCATTGGGGATCTGGATGCGCGAAAGATTGGAGTTGCCCGCCATCTTGGAACGCCGTTCGATCTCACGCACGTTCTCGAGGTACCCATCGAGAATGGCCTTGTCCTCGCTGCCCAGGTCGCCCTTCAGCTTGTTGGTCCGGTCGAGGATCATATCCAGAATGCTGGCCTTCTGGCGGGCCATCGCCACGCGCTCCTGCGGGCTGTCGCCTTCACCGAACAACCTCAGGAAGACTTTGCGCGGGTTGTACTCCATCGGCAGCGGTGTATGCTCATCGCGGAAGGACAGCGTCGTAAAGGGCCCACCGTTGCCCGCCGCCACCTGGATCGTGGTCTCCGAGGAGAGTTCGAGCGAAGGAAACTGCGTGTCCTGGCTGATGAACTTTGTCATCACCTGATCCAGCGTCGTGGACATATTGTTGCCCTGCGGAAGCGTGGCGCTTAGCCACGTGGCCGGGTTGCGAACGTGCACCGAACCGGCCGCAGCGGCGTTTTCCAGGTTGCCGAAGGTGGTCAACTGCTTCTTGAACGGCTCCATTGGCGAATTGATCTCATTCAGCTTGTAGTCGGCGCCCGAGCCCGAAGGAGTCCAGCGATCCCAGGCTGGGCCAAACTTAGTGTTGAACATGATGGCGCCGTGAGGAATGTAAAAGAAGCCGGCACGGAGCTTGGGATTCGCCGCCGTCTGCGCGAGGGCCGTGGAGGCTGGCACCATCGCGCTCAGGAATGGAAGCGCCAGGTTGACACCCGCTCCCTTCAGGACGGTTCTCCGGGAAATGTGCTTCTTGGTAATGAACATGTTCGTCTCCTAGTTTCCAATCCTCACGATTACTTCTTCACGATTACTCTTTCACTGGGGGCAGTTGCGATTGCGTTTTGTTTGGGAGCCGCCTTGGAGACGGCCTCCGGACCCTGCTTGCGGAACGCATCCGTATTGACAATCCCCAACACCAGGGACGTCAACGTGTAGTTTTCTTTCTCGGCGTCGCGCGCCATCTTGCGAACCTGGGGCATGTCGAAATACTCCAGTTGGCGGTTGATGGCGTACATCATAAGCTTCTCGGTGAGTGCGCGGACGAAATTCTCAGGCTGGCCGGCGAGCTGTTTGCGCAGCTCGACCGGGCCGTTGATCGCGACACCGCTCGGCAGCACCGTGCTGGCGTCGATCTTCGCGTTGCCGGCCTGACGGTCGGTGGTCCGGTACTGGCCGATCGCGTCAAAGTTTTCGAGCGCGAGGCCGGTCGGATCGATCACACCGTGACATTGTTTGCAGGCTGCCTTATCGCGGTGCATTTCAAGCCGGGCGCGAACGGTCTTCGGAGCATCCGCGGTGGATGCAGCCAGATTGGTATCGACGTTTGGCGGAGGAGGCGTCGGGGGCGTGCCAATGATCTTGTCGAGCACCCAGGCGCCGCGCAGCACCGGAGAGGTGCGGTCGCCATAAGAGGTCCTCATCAGTACCGCTGCCTTGCCCAGCAGGCCAAAGCGATTCGGGTCCGTCAGGGTAACCTCCTTGAAGGCGGACGTGCTGGGCCCCTCAATTCCGTAGTGACGCGCCAGCCGGTTGTTTACGAACGTGTGATCGGAGGTCAGCAAATCTACGACACTCTTGTTCTCCAGCAGGATGCTGCCCAGGAACTTCTCGGCTTCCGTCATGAAATCCTTGCGGAGGGTAGCATTGAAGCCATTGAAGATCTTCGGGTCGGGCTGCACCAGGTCGAGGCTGTTCAGGTTCAGCCACTTCATGGCGAAACTGGTCACCAGGCTCTCGGCCTTCGGATCGGCCATCATGCGTTTCACCTGCGCTTCGAATACTCCGGGCTGGTGCGTTAACCGGCCGCTCCCTGCCAGCGCCAGCAGTTCGTCGTCCGGACCGCTATTCCACAAGAAGAACGACAAGCGGGACGCCAATTCCAGATCGGACAGCGGGAACTCGCTGTTTTTCGACACGCCCTTGGGAGCCGGAATGGAGCGGAACAGGAAGTCGGGGCTGGCCAGAACCGCCGCCACCACCTCCGTAATGCCCTGATCGAAAGTGCCGTTGTCCAGACGCCCTTCGTCATAGAAGCGCATCAGGTGAGAAGTATCGTCCGCCGTCACCGGCCGGCGATAGGCGCGATGCGCCAGGTTCTCCGCGATCTGCTTGGCGCACGCGGTCTCGCCGGCCGCCTTCGGGTCGCAAATGAAAATCAGCGGCCGGGTGGTGCTGAACGAGATGCCGGTCGGCTTGTACGGACCTTTAATCTCCAGTACATCGATTCCGCGGCGGAAGGTGGACATGGGAGCCCCTCCACCACCACCGAACCCGCCACCGCCAGCGACGTTGTCGTCGGACTCAACATGCGAGCGCTCGATGAAACCGGCGACGATCTCATGCTTGCCGGCCAGCACTTTCACCGGGATCTTCTGGAACCGATCCAAAATCTGCTGCCAGCCGTCCGTGCCTTTCACGTTGGCGAGCCGCAAGTCCTCCGGGCCGCCCAGGGAGCCCTTGAATACGATCTTGCCATCGAGCATCAAAACCAGGGTCGTCGCGTTCTGCATTTGCCGGTTGTACAAGCCGATGTCAAGGTCGAAGAAATTGAAGCGATACTCCCCGTCGGCCGGGAAGCTGTGCTCGAACTTGATGGCGCCGCGCAGGCCCGGAGGCATAGGCACGGCCGGGTCCTGGTTGCCGTCGGGCTGATACACCGTGCTCGAGATCGGCGGCGCCATGTCGCCGACGGCGCGTTTCGCGACACGGCGCGCGGCGTCGAGGTATTGGTCCAGGAACGCGGGCGACGTGGTAAGGACGGAGGCGATGTTGTCGAAGCCCTCCACTTGAACGTCCTGCGGCAGAATGTCCTTCTCGTTCACATCCACACCCAGGAGGGTTTTCACCGACGCGGCGTATTCGGTGCGATTCAGGCGCTCGACCGGAACGTAGCCCGCGGTGACAGGGCCGGGATTCGCATCCAAGGCGCCTTCCATCCAGGTGGTGAAGGCGTCAATGTCCGCCTGCGGCGGCTGGGGGTTGCCCGGAGGTGGCATCAATCGCCCGCGCAATTTGCGCAGCGCCTTCTCCCAGATTTCCGCATCGGCCGCGGGGTGCTTGATATCCATGGCGTCAAACATCACACCGGCGGTTTTCAAGGTCTTGTTGTGGCAGTCCACACAATAGGTGTCTATGAGCTCTCCACGCGGATCTACAAGCGTATTCGGGGCAGGAGCTTGTCCAACCGCCCGAGTCTGCAGGAGCGCCAAGCCGCCGATCAGAACCAAAAAAGCACCGGTGTAGAAAAAACGCTTCATAGTTTGCAACCTGTCGCTCGATCAACCACTTGCAGCATGTTCATCGGAGGAAGCCCTATTGTGTTGTATCACAAAACAGCGAACTTCGCAGGGGCAGGAAAACGGCAGGACTGGCAGCCAAACACGCCGATTCTAGCGCGATTGCTGGCTCATCCTCTGCGGGCCGTGCAGCACAGATGGTTTTCGACACGGCAGCCCCAAGTCAGAAGGGCGACACTTACCTACGGAGAAGTTACCATTGACTTTGCGGTCTCCGCACAGAGTGAACTCAAACCGGTCCTCGCCGGGTAAATTTTGCCTCGGCATTTTGATAGATGCGGACAGGACATTACCTCGTAGACGCTGCGGCGAGAGAAAGGGAACGTGATCCAAAGACCAGGAGCTTCATCGCGTCCTGGAAGCGCGTCCACGCTTCGGGGCCTTCGATCATTTCCGACTTATGTTCCATCTATTACCCACTTCTGTGTGTTATATTATCATGTTTCCGAATGGCCAAGTTCTACGGTCCCGCTCAGTTGAACAACCACTTTCAGCTCCATGGTTCCGACTTTGGAGCGGCAACAGCGGGAGACTATGAGTTGTTGGCTAGTCAGTTCCTTACATCTCCCTTGCTGGCTCCAAAGCTGGAGCATAAGCGATCACTCGGAGACTTGGTCCGCTTCGACCCGTCCAGCGATCATTTCGGCACGATGCGCGGTAATGTTATCCGCACCTTCTTCATACCAGTGCCATGCGCCACACTCCCGCCACCGCAACGGGCAGCGGCTCGTGCGGCCAAGAAGTGCCACGACTATACAACAAACCTGCTATACTACCAACCAACGTGTGCCTTATGGTGAAACTCTACATCTGTCCAGTGTGTGGGTACAGCATGGAGGTGCCACCCTCTGACTACAACATTTGTTCTTCTTGCGGTACTGAGTTTGAACCATCGATGACAAGGGAATCTTACGCGGAACGCAAGAACGCTTGGATTGCCAACGGGCTAGTTTGGTGGAGTACTCTTAATGATAGGCCAAAAGACTGGAATCCACGGGAACAGCTCCGGGCACTTGAGTTGAATGCCGCCACTGGCCTGCAAACCCCTATATACATTTCGTATTCAGTCCTGAACGGTAACAATTCTACGATCCCGCCCATTCCAGCACACAGACATGCGCGCAAGGCCCCTATAGCGGCCTCGAACAACGCAAACAATACAGATATCGGCGTGTTAGGAGGAGTAGCTATCTAAATGGAAGAACCCCCCAAGCAAGTATCCGCATCCACGAGCGACGACATCAATACTGAATACGCCAATAATGTCTTCTTTGAGGCGACGGTCTGGGATATCAAATTGATTTTTGGTGAATGGTCGTCGAGCGCCAACCTCGTAAACTGGCACACATCTATTACGCTTCCATGGGCTCAAGCGAAGCTAATACAGTATTACCTAGCAATCAACGTAGAAGCGCATGAAAAAATACAGGGAAAGATTCCGTTCCCAGCAACGATGATTCCCCAAGAACCGCCGCCGCCAGACCCGAACGACACGACGGGAGCCGCACAAGATTTTTACGATATGGTCATGCGACATCGCAAAAATTTCATCGATAGCCTCAGGTAGTCTAATTGGCTGTCATGCCACCAACAGCTTTACACCGTAGAGCCGTGTCAGTCAACGATATTACTGCCCAAAAAAGAGTGGGGGCGCGGCCTCGGCCACACCCTATGACTCCGTTCTTACCTACTTGCCTAACTTATTGCTTGTCTTGGCCATGCAGCTCTTTGCCGGCGTCCGCCGGAGTAGGCGGTGGCGTAGGTGGACCCTTGGGGGCGCCCCGACCGCGCCCGAAACCGCCCGCGGGAGCCTCCGGCATTTTCGCCGTGCCGCCGACCTTCAGCGCCATGAACTGGGTGCCGGCCGCGAATCCGACGTACTGCGTGTTATCGATCGTGTAGGTGATCGGGGGAGCCCCACCGCCCAGGTTGAACGGCAGCGCTAGCAGTTCGTCGCCCGTATCCGCCTTGTAGGCGTACAGCGAACTGCCCGCAACCTGGAACAGGAGATTGCTGGCCGTGGTTAGCGTGCCGCCGCCCGTCGAGCCGCCCCTTCCCGGCTTCACCCACTTGATCTGGTTCGTCTTAGGATCGCGCGCTTGCAGCCCACCGCGGCCCACGTTGTCGGGTCCCCAGATCGGCATCGGGGTCTGCTTTTCCTGGCCGCCGCGACCGCCCACCCCATGCGCGCCGCCGCCCGCCTTCGGATCGGGTTCCGCAGCGGCTGTGAAGGTGTAGCTTCCGGCGCTGTAGGGCAGGTAGACCAAGCCGGCGTTCGGGTTGTAGGACATCGGCGCCCAGTTGTGTGCGCCGCCGCCGCCCGGGTAGATCAGAACCGTCTTCTTCTGATCGTAGTAGGCGTCGGGGTTGATGATCGGCCGGCCATTCTTGCTCTTATCGAAGCTGGTCACCCAGTTCACCGGGACGAACGGCTCGGCCGAGATGAACTGGCCGTTGGTCCGGTCGAGGATGTAGAACACGCCGCTCTTGGGAGCCTGCATGATCACCTTGCGGGTCCTGCCCTCGACCTGGATATCCGCCATCACGAGGCCGCCCACCGAGTCGAAGTCCCAGCTGTCGCCGGGGACCGTCTGGTAATACCACTTCAGCTTGCCGGTTTTCGCATCCACGGCCACGATCGAGCAGGTATAGAGGTTGTCATACTTGCCCCAATCCTTCTTCTCGATGCCGCGCATTTCCTGTGGCCACGGCTCGGCGTTACCCGTCCCGGCAATCACCAGGTTCGTATCGGGGTCGTACACCAAGCCGTCCCACACCGAGCCGCCACCGCCATACTTCGCCCAGTCGCCGGTCCAGGTCTTGGCCGCATCCTCCTGAGCCTTGTCCTCAAAGGGCTGGCCCGGCTTCGGAGGAACCGTGTGGAACTTCCACGCGAGCGACCCGTCCTTGAGGTTGTACGCCGCGAAGAAGCCGCGAATGAAGTACTCGCCGCCGGCCACACCAATCACCACCTTATCGCCCGCGATGCGCGGCGCGATGGTCAGCGAGTAGTACTCGCTGATGTCGGCGACCTTGGTGTTCCACACCTCTTTGCCGCTGATTGCGTCCAGCGCGATCAGCCGGGCGTCGTTGGCAGCCAGGATGATCTTGCCGTCCGAGATCGCGAGCCCGCGGTTGTGGGTGCCGCAGCACATATGCCTCGCGGTGACCGGATCGATCTTGGCATCGTACATCCACTTCTGTTCGCCGGTGCGCGCGTCGAGCGCGTACACGATGCTGTTGTCCATCGATTGGTAGATCGTGTCGTTCCACATCAGAGGCGTGCCTTCGGTGCCTCCGCGGCCTCCCGGCATGCTGATCGGCGCCGACCAGGCCAATCCCAGCTTGCCGACGTTTGTCTCGTCGATTTGCTTCAACGGGCTGTAGCGCTGTTCCGACTGGCTGTGGCCGTAGGTGAGCCATGTGCCGGGCATGGCGTCTTTGGCCGTGCCGGCGGTGTTGAGAACTTTCGCGTCCACCGCGCGCGGCTGCTGGGCGGCGGCGGTGAAAACGAAAGCGAGAGTGGCGATGACGCCGGCGGCCAAAACGGCCTTGGTTTTAGACGTAGTCACGATGTATTTCCCTCAATGCAGTATGACCTACTTTGAGTCGCAAAGGAAACTCGGTCAGCCTCCGGAGCAGCGTACGCCGTCACTCGGGTGCGTTTGCCATCCTGGGCGAGCGTAAAATGTCAAATTCAGGCCAAGATTCGCAATCGTCCGCGTCGTAACGGGGGTACAATGGTTCGCGCTTTCGGGCCAGATTTCGGATTCTAGGAAACAGGGAGGATGCGAGGATGAACCGTTTACCCGCCGTCGTTGTGATCTTGTTCAGTGTGATCGTTAACGGGTGTTTTGGCCCAAGTGTCATTGGGTCGGGACGCGTGATTAGCGAAACGAGAAATATGAGCGGCTTCTCCAATGTTTCTCTTGAGGGCAGCGGCCGTGTGGTTGTCGAGCAGGGTGGGGTGGAGTCGTTAACGGTGACCGGCGACGACAATATCCTGCGTTACGTTGAATCCGAGGTCCGAGGAGGCACGCTCGTCCTTGGTGAAAAGAGTGGCGTCAGCCTGAGTCCATCCAGGGATATCGTTTTCAAGGTGACACTGAGGAAACTCGACGCTCTCGAGATTTCCGGTAGCGGGGTTGCGGAGGCCAAGGGGCTTCAAAGCGCCAAAATGAAAATCGACCTCAATGGCTCCGGCGAGGTTTCCGCCGAGGGCGTCGCCGACGATCTCGACATTAGTATTTCCGGCTCGGGCCGGTTTCGTGGTGACGGCCTGAAGAGCAAACGAACCAGAATCGACATCTCCGGAAGCGGCAGCGCCGTGGTCGCGTCCAGCGAAACTCTGAACGCGATTGTAAGCGGATCGGGCTCGATCGAATACGTCGGCGACCCCCAGGTCCACCAGGACATTTCCGGTTCGGGCTCGATTCGGAAGCGATGATGGACCATGAGCTCCGCGCTGGCGGCACATCCATTCTGCACCAAGCCAACATGTGAACTTTTCCACGTTTTTGGCCGTTTGGCACTGCGTCTTGACCTGCAGCTCACGTTTGGAGGGTTTCAAACCGCTCGCGGTACCTGTTACCCCCGGCCTTGCTACCCTCCGCGCCCACCGGTGAAGGAGCGTCGGCCGCGGAGCGCCGCTGGCGTCCATTTTGGACTCCAGACGGTGGGTTTGGGGAGGTCTGGTGTCCGTAAGCCTTTGAAGGGTTTTGGTCGGGCTGCCGAGATTTGAACTCGGGACCTCTTGCACCCCAAGCAAGCGCGCTAGCCAGGCTGCGCCACAGCCCGAACCCTTGCATTCTACCGCAGTCGGCAGTGCGCGCGGAGTTTATTGGACATTTACTTGACAGCCGCCTCGCCGCGTTGGAACTGGGCCGCATTGTCTCACGCGATAATGGCAGACGTGCGGCGCTTTAAAACCTCGTACCGGAGACTCTTTGAGCGAAGGAGGCATTTTGACTCCTCCTTTTACTCGGGCCGCTATCCCGACGTCGGCGCGGCGCGCATGCACCCCTTCGCGCACTACTTGTTGCACGGCGCAGCCGAGGGCCGCAAACCCAATCCCTGGTTCGATCCGGATTATTACCTGGCCCGTTCCCCCGCGGCTCGCCGGCGCGGCGGCGACCCGTTTGTGGACTATCTTGCGCGCGGCCGGCGCGAAGGCGCCAGCCCGCATCCGCTGATGGACGGACTCGTTGGTGCAGGACCCCGCTCCGGCCCCGCCGCCGAAGGCAGCCTTTTCGAATGCGATTCGTAATCCTGCACTATCACTTCCTGAAGAATGCCGGGATGAGCATCGAGAGCATTCTGCACCGCAGCTTCGGATCCTTCTTTTCCTCCATCGACACCGAGGAGCGCGATGGACATATCAGCGAGGAGGCTCTGCTCGATCACCTCCGCCGCAATCCCTTACTGAAAGCGATTTCCAGTCATCAGATCCGTTATCCGGTTCCGTGCGTGGCCGGCTTCCTGTTTTTCGATCTGTGCTTTCTCCGCGACCCGTTCGACCGCGTCCGCTCCATGTACGACTACTTCCGCGAAAAGCCGTCGGCGGGCGATCCGGTGAGCGATTTCGCGAATCGGTTGACACTGGGCGGATTCATCGCGCGCCTGATCGAGGAAATGCCGTGGCACATCAACGACGCGCAAGTGAACCTGCTGGCCAACGGCATCGCCAACGACCCTCCCACGCAAGCCGATTTCGAGCGCGCCGTGGCGAAGATGCTGCGGACGTCGTTCCTCGGCGTGGTGGACCGTTTCAACGAGAGCCTGATCGCGGGGCAGCATTTCCTGCGGCCCGTTTTCCCCGCGCTCGATTGCTCGGCGGAAATGGAAAACGTATCTTCAAAACGAGTGGCGAACTTGAGGGATGCCTGCGAACCCGGCGTCTACGCTGAGCTCGTTCGCCTGAACTCGTATGATGCCAAGCTGGTCGATCTCGCGCGGGCCGAAGTCGAACGGCGGTTCACGAAAGCGAACATCTCAGCGTCCCGCTGATCTGGGCGCGAAGCTGATCGTAGTCCACGATCTGAAAGAAGGCGTGCTGTTCCGGCGGAGCCAGGAATCTGGTCCGGCCGAACTCATCCGGCCAAACCGCCACGATGCTGCCGTCCAGACCGGCCTGCGCGGCCGCCTGCTGGATGGCTGCGTAGTGTTGCGCCATGGAGTCGGGCGGCTGTGGAGCGCCATCCACAAAGACGACCACCACCTTCACGTCCTGAAGGTTCAGATGCGCGATTTCGAAGTGATCCTGCATTGGGGCCGAAACGGTCAATTATGACATCATGAAGGCATGCGGCGTATGTTATTCCTGGTTGCGATGGCCGCTTCTCTTTTCGCCCAGATGACCGAAATCTCCGGTGACCGCATTCGCGCGCACGTGAAGTTCCTGTCGAGCGATCTTCTCGAGGGCCGGGGTGTGGGCGCCCGCGGCGGCGAACTCGCCAGCGAATATATCGCCACGCAGTTCGCGCTGATCGGCGCCAAACCGTTCGGCGACAACGGAACTTACTTCCAGAAGGTTGCCCTGGTGGGCGTCAACCCGCAGCCGTCCACTCAGCTCTCCTTCATCGCGAATGACAACCTGACGTCCGCGGCCTTCCATTGGCTCGACGACTTCGTCGGCGTAACGCTTCAGCAAAAGCCGGATGTCACCTTCGACGCCCCCGCGGTGTTCGTGGGGCACGGCATTGTCGCGCCGGAATACAATTGGGACGACTACAAGGGCGTGGACGTCCGCAATAAATTGGTGGTGCTGTTCACCAACGAGCCGCCCTCGGACGATCCCAAGTTCTTCGGCGGCCGTGCGCTCACCTACTACGGGCGCTGGACCTACAAGTTCGAGGAGGCCGCGCGCCACGGCGCGATCGCCGCGATTATTATTCACACCACGCCGACGGCCAGTTACGGCTGGGACGTGGTGCGCTCATCCTGGGGCCGCGAGGATCAGCAGACGCGGCTCGCGCCGGGCGCGCACGATCTGGCGTTCGCCGGTTGGGTGACCAGAGAGGCCGGCGAAAAAATCCTCGCCGCGGCGGGCGGAAGCGTGGATCGACTCCTGAGCTCCGCCGATGCCCGCAATTTCCGCGCGATCGATTTGCCGTTGCGTATCCGCGGCAGCGCTCCCGCCAAAATCCGCGACATCCAAACCCGCAACGTGGTGGCGCGAGTGGAAGGCAGCGGCCCGCAACTGAAATCCGAAGCCGTTTTGTTTAGCGCCCACTGGGATCATCTGGGGATCGGCGACCCCGTGGACGGCGACGCGATTTACAACGGCGCGGTGGACAACGCCACCGGTTGCGGCATGCTGCTGGAGATCGCGCGCGCCTGGGCCGCGCTGCCGGAGAAGCCGCGGCGCTCGGCGATCTTCGTGGCCGCGACGTCGGAAGAGGCCGGGCTGCTCGGATCGCGCTACTTCGGCGAGCATCCTCCCATTCCCGCCGGCAGGATCGCGCTGGCCATCAATTACGACGCCTTTCAACCTTGGGGCCGAACCAGCGACGTGGTGGTGAACGGCGCCGAGCGCACCACCGCCTTTCCGATTGTCGAGGATGCCGCGAAGCGCTTTAATCTCACGATCGCGCCGGACCCGCGGCCCGAGGCCGGCGAGTATTATCGCTCCGATCACTTTTCGTTTGCCCGCGTCGGCATCCCTTCTTTCTCCATCGAGGAGGGCCGCAACCTGCTCGGCAAGCCTCCGGGCACGGGCGAAAAACTCTTCGCGGATTATAACGAACATCGTTATCATCAGCCCACCGATGAATACTCCGACGATTGGGATTTTTCAGGGATGGAACAGTTCGCCCGCTTCGGGATGCTGATCGGCGTCGATGTCGCCAACGCGCCCCAGCTCCCCACCTGGCGGGCCGGAGACGAGTTTCTCCCGGCTCGGGAGAAGGCGGGAGTGAAGTAGAGGAGGCATTCTTATGGAACTCGGCCCGTGGAAACGAATCGGATTCGCAGCTTTTTTCCTGGCCGCAGCTCTCGCGGCGCAGCAGCCGGCGACGCCGAGGTTCGACGTGGTTTCCATTCGCGCGGTGCCGCCGAACGCGCCTCCAGTCATGCGCGACCAAGACTTCACGCCGGTCTTGCCCGGCGGCCAGTACGTCGATTCGCGGACGGTGCTGCTTTTTATGATCGCCTTCGCCTACGACATGAAGAACCTGAACCTGTCCGAGCAAGTGGTGGGGCTGCCGAATTGGGCGAAAAACCAATCCTATGCGGTAGCAGCCAAGCCGGCGGAGGGTTTGCCCGCGCTTCCTCCAGGCGAAAACCAGGAGCAGGTGCGCATGATGATGCGTGCAATGCTTGCCGATCGTTTTCATTTGCAACTGCACACCGAAACCCGCATGAAGCCAATCTTTAACCTTGAGGTCGCCAAGGGCGGTGTCAAGATTAAGGAGGTTGATCCGCCCGTGCCTCCGGCCAAGGAAGGCAACGTCGGCGCGGCGATGCAAAACGATGGCGGCATTCGGATGGTCGCAAACAAGTCAACCATAGCGGGTCTCGCCCGTGCGTTAACAGTGGTCATGCAGCGACCGGTTGTCGATGAAACCGGACTAAAGGGTTATTACGATTTTGACGTGAGATGGAGTGGCCCGGAAGTACGGGACGGACGGACTCCCGACGCGGGATTCGGCGGCGCCGAACTCATCGGGTTGCTCATTTCGAATTTGCAGAACCAGTTCGGATTGCACCTCGCGAGCACCACCGGTCCGGTGGAATATTGGGTGGTGGACCACGTCGATCCGCCGACAGACAATTGAGGCGCTCCCCCACCTCACCCGGCCAGCGATTCGATCGCCTTCACTTCTTCGGGCGTAAGCGTCAGACCGCGACTCGCCAGGTCCTGGCACATGTGCTCGGCGTGGGAGGCGAGAGACGCAGCGTTGCGTCGGACGCGAGATTGGCGGGTTGCCTAGGTGCATCGGAATGAGGTAGTAGATGATGTATTCTCCGACCGAAAACTTCCTCGTGCCCCGCTCGATGTGGTTTGCCCTGCGCCAATGCCGGGAGCCGCCGCCAGCGCGCGGAACTTCTCATGCAACAGATCAAAGAACCGATCGGCGGCCGATTCATTTTCAGCGGCGATGTACTTCCAGATGCCGATCAAATCCCGATCCGCCTTGGCGGATACGCGAAGCCGCGCCACCTAGCGCCGCGCCCTCGGTTCCCGCCTGTTTGCAGCCAATTCCTTCTTCGCGCGAGCGCGGGCTTCCCCCTTGCTATTGCCTACGATAGACCGATAAATGGGAAATAGTCAAATGTTGACTATGGATCTCAGCCGGCTAGTGACTCGATCGCACCCATTTCCTCCGCGCTAATCATCACCCCGCGGCAGGCGAGGTCCTGGCGCATGTGCTCGGCGTCTGTCGTGCCGGTCAATGGCAGCATGCCGACCGCCTGCGCGAAGCGGAACACAACCTGGGCGAACGTCGCTCCTTCGCGCTGGGCGATGCCGGCGATCACTTTCGCGATGGCAGGATGGCGCAGGTCATTGACGTTGGCAGTCAGCAGCGAGAAGCCCTGGTAGACGATCTTCCGATCGCGGCAGAACGCGCGGACATCGCGATCCCAGCCGAGTCGCGCGAAGCAACGGTCCTGCACGAACGACGGTGCTTCCGCACGGGAGCTAGCCATCTGTTGAAGATGCCGTAGGGAGACGTTGCTCACGCCCAGAAGTCGAGTGCGTCCGGCGTCGCGCTCCTTCACCATCGCGAGCCAGACCTCGGAATCTTCTTCGCTCCAGCCGTCGCCGTAGGCGGGCCCGTGCAGCACCAAGCTATCGACGTAATCCGTCCCCAGATGATCGAGCGAGCTGGCCATGGACTGGGCGACCTGCGTGGAAAGATCGGCCTTGGGGTCGTAGGGCAGCCGATGATCCTGGCCCGCTTGGTAAGTGAATTTGGTCTGGAGAAAAAGATCCGAGCGCGTGACCACGCCCGCGCGATACGCCGCGGCCAAGCCTTCGCCGACTCCGGCTTCGAAGTAGTGCCGCCGCTGGTTGGCGGTGTCTATGCCGCGGAAGCCGGTCTGGATGGCGAGCTCGGTGAGCGCCGCGGTGCGGTCTTCCTTCCAGGCCGTGCCGTAGAGGAAGTCGGGGACTGGCGCGTAGGAAACCGCGATCACTTCTTCGGCAGCGCGAACACCATGTACGATCCAGGCCCCAGCGCCGGCAGCGGCTGGTCGCCATTCTTGACGCGCTGCGCCAGGTACCCGTTGCCGGCGGCCACGCACAAAGCGATGTATTCACGCCCGCCCACTTCATACACGGCGGGAATGCCGTCGGAGCCGTTGGGGAGATCTCTCTCCCAAAGCACCCTGCCGGTGTCCTGGTCGTAGGCCCGAACCTTGCGGTCGGATGCGGTGGTGGCGAAGATCAATCCTCCGGCGGTGACCACGGGCCCGCCTCTGGGGTTGTGCGCGCCGGTGTCGTTGTGGCCTTGCAGCTCTAACCCAAGAACTCCGCCGTTGGGAACCTGCCACTTGATCGTCCCGGTGTTGAGATCGTAAGCCGTCAGGTTGGACCAGGGCGGGCCCATGGCGGAAAGCCCGCTGCTGGGCTGGGCAATAAAGTTGATCGGCGAGTTGTAGTGGATGAAGCTGTCGTCGACTGGAGCCGGCGGCGCGACGGGAGCGGGAGCCGCGGGAGCGCCTCCCCTACCACCGCCACGGCGGCCTTGTCCCGGAAGCTCGAGTTTATCGAGTGTTGGATTCTCTCTGGAGACGATATACAGGAAGCCGTGGGCGGGGTCCACCGCTGCGCCGCCCCAATTGGCTCCGCCGTTGTGACCCGGCGCTGAGATCGATCCGCGCAAGCTGGGGGGCGTAAACAAGCCTTCGTTACGCGAATTCTTGAGCAGCTCACGGATGGTTGCTTGCTCGGCTTCCGTGGCGTACGGATTGATGTCCTTCTCTGTGAAGGATTGGCGCGCGAAGGGCGGAGGCTTGGTGGGAAAGGGTTGCGTCGCGGAGCTCCACTCGCCCGCAACGTCGGATTGGGGCACGGGGCGCTCTTCGATGGGCCACAGCGGCTCGCCCGTAATGCGGTCGAACACGTACAGGAAACCGAATTTTGTGGGCTGGGCAATGGCGTCGACGTTCTTGCCGTTATGCTTCACGGTGAGCAGCTTGGGAGCGGCGGGAAGATCGTAATCCCACAGGTCGTGGTGCACCATCTGGTAGTGCCACAGCCGTTTGCCGGTGCGGGCGTCCAGCGCGAGCAGCGAATTGCCGAACAGATCGTTGCCCTTGCGATTGGCGCCGTAGAAATCGTAGCGGGCCGTTCCCAGCGGAATGTAGGCGATGCCGCGCTTCTCATCCAGCGTCATCTCATTCCAGTTGTGAACGCCGCCAGCGGTTTTCCAGGCATCCGGCGGCCAGGTGTCGTAGCCGAACTCGCCGGGATGCGGAATCACGTGGAACACCCACGCCAGCTTGCCCGTGCGCACATCGTAGGCATGGATGTCGGCGGGGGATGCGTCGTAGCTGGCGCCTCCGGCCGGCAGAGGCGTAATGATCAGGTTTTCGAAAATGCGTCCGGGGTTGCTGGTCTGAAGCGGGCGGGGGACATCGCGATCCAGGCCCGTGCGCAGATCGGTACGGCCGTTGTCGCCGAAGCTATTGATGGTCTGGCCGGTGCGGGCGTCGAGGGCGGTCAGAAATCCGCCGTTGATGTAGAGCAGACGGCGGTCGGAGCGATCCTTGCTCTCCCAATAATTGAAGCCGCGGGTTCCCACGGCTCCCGTGTTCGGATGAACCCACAATTCCTTGCCGGTGGCTGCGTCCAGAGCGGCGATGGCGGTGCCGGCTTGCGGCCCACCCCTGCCCCTGCCGCCGGGTTGGCCGCCGGGAGGCGCGGGAGGCGGAGTGCCGGCCTTAAGAACGTACATTACGCCGTCGACCACGATGGGGTCGAAGATAAATGTGCCGGGTCCGGTGGAATAACTCCAGACCATTTCGAGCTGTTTTACGTTGGCTTTGGTAATCTGCTTGAGCGAGGAATATTGCGCGGAATCGGAGCCGCCCAGATACTGGGTCCATGTGGCGAAGGAGCGCTCATCGGCGGCCGAAACCGCAATCCCGCCAACCAATAGACCTGGCAAGAGGTAAGTCCGGACTCCGCGCCCGAGTGACTGCATGAACATTACGCCCTCTACGGGGCAAGTATACATTACTGGAGGACTTCTTGAGCGGCACAACGGAGCCTGCTGCGCGGCCCTGTGCCGCCTTGTGAGAGAATTTCAAACGAATGACACACACACTCCCGCGCCGAGGGCTTTTGAAGATGGCCGGAGGAAGCCTGCTTGCGGGTCCCGTATTCTCGGGCTTCGGCTTTGCCCAGACTGCCGCTGCGAAGCCGAAAATCTCTCTCAATGTGCGCGACTTCGGAGCCACGGGCGACGGCACAACCAAGGACACCGCGGCCATTCAACAGGGGCTCGATCGTTGCGCGGTTTTGGGTGGCGGCGAAGTGCTGGTTCCGGCCGGCAACTATCTCACGGGAGCGATCGCGCTTCGATCCAACACCATTCTCCGTCTGGATAAAGACGCCAGCATCCTCGGTTCTCCCGACTTCGCCGATTATCCGGTTACGCAAGTCCGCTGGGAAGGAAAGTGGATCCAGGGCCGCACCGGACTGATTTACTCGATCGGAGCGAGCAACATCGGCGTGGTGGGGCCCGGCAAGATCGTGGGCAATCCCGCGCTGGGCGGCCGGCCGAATGCCCAGAATCCTCTCCGGCATCCGGCTCTGATCGAGCCCATCGCCTGCAACGGAGTTCGCTTGGAGGGTTTCTCGACCGATTACCGCCTGATGTGGTCCATCCACCCCACCAATTGCGAAGACGTGGTCTGCTCCAACCTTACTATTCGCAGCACCGGCGGCAACGGCGACGGCATCGATATCGATTCCTCGAAGCGTGTGCGCATCGACGGTTGCGACATCTCCACCGGCGACGATTGCATCGCCATCAAGTCCGGGCGCGGCGCCGAAGCCTACGCGCTGCTCCAGACCACCGAGGACGTTCTTATCACCAATTGCACCCTTGCGGATTCCATCTTCGCCTGCATCGGCATCGGCAGCGAGACCTCCGGCGGCATTCGCAACGTCCGCATCGAGCGCTGCAAGTTCACGCGCGCGCAGACCTTCGCTATCTACATCAAGACTCGCGTGGGCCGCGGCGCGTTCATCGAAGATATTTCCGCCAGTGACCTGGACGTCTCCGGAACTACCGGCGGTTTTCTGCGCATCAACGCTCTGAGCAGCGGCATTCAGGATGAGGTTCCCGTGCCGGGCGACGAGGGCATTCCCACTCTCAGGAACTTCAAGTTTTCGAACGTTCGAGTTGCGGATTGCCCGCAACTGGCCGATGCCACCGGAATCCATCCCCGCAAACCTCTGGATGGGTTCTCGCTCACGAATGTGACCGGGAACTGCGCCAAAGGGATCACTATGGCCAACATCCGGAATGCCGAGATCCGCGATATCAAAGTGACGGGCGTGAGCGGGCCGATGATCGGGCTGAACAACACCACGGGATCGGGGCTCGAAGGCGCGGCGATGATCGACCCGCCGAAGCTTCCGGACCCGGTGCCACCGGCCGCCAAACCTTATCAACTGCGCTGACGCGACACACTTCACCCATAGCTTCCGCCCACCAGACCCGCAATTGTCAAAGATCGGAGAGGACCCCCTCCTACGCTTGATAACCCTCAAACGAGAAAAGGACCGCTGTACCACAGCGGCCAAGGCTCATCCCTTTACGCTCGCGCGGGGTGTCCTAGGACCGCCACGCTCTCGTGATCCGGAATTCGATGAGACTACCGAACTCTTGCCTACAAGTTAATGGGTGAGTCTCAAGTACGGGAGTGGGCGAAAACGCCATGTTGTTGAAGCAAGGGAAGATCGAGTTGCAAAAAAGTGAGTCAGTGCTTGATGAAGGCCCAATGCGCGTTCCAGATAGCCTCATCTGCGGCGATGAGCTTGGGGGTGCCGATTCCGGAATCTGTCAGGAAGGCCGAATACAGGCGGTTTTCAACGCGATAATAGAGGGTTCCGTCCTCGATCAGGAGAGCTTCGGCGTCGTCCTGCTTCATGGTGAATGTCTTCTCGTTATTCAGGTCGTACAGATCGAATCCTCCTGAATAAGTGTAGTGCCCGCCAATCCATTTCCCGTCCGCTGCTTGGAGAAGGAGAAAGTGATTCAGGCTTCGCACAAACATTCCCGCGCCGTCGCGAGTCGGCACACGATGCCAGGTCCCGTCCGTCTTTCGGAGGGCTAGGTAGACCCATCGATGAGTTCCATCCGGGCCGTCACCCATAGGGACAGCCATGAGAACGTTGGGGTTATTGATTATGCCGTTGAGGGCGGGATGCTCGATTCCGGGATTCAACGCTTCCGGGATTTGGTAGCCGAGGTATACGGTTTCGCCGTCTGGCCGCCACCTCTTCAAAATCTGGCCATTCGAATCCATTCCAAACGCCACCATCTCGTTCCATTCACGCGCGGGAGGGTTCAGAATTATGGACTCGATATAGGTTGGCGGAACAGTCTCTGAGCTGGACTCACATGGAAGCGACGGATCAGCCAGCAGGGCCTGGGGAGTATTTTCCCTGTCTAGCCATACGAGCGCGAGTCCTTTCCCCGGAATATCTGCCAGCGCGTTCTCGACGCCTATCCCGGTAGGGCAGCGTTTCACAATCTCGCCCGCGTCGAAATCCACAACCACCATACTGGTGTGGCCACCAGCGCTGGTCGCTGCGGTCAATGCTACAAGTTTTCGTTTTTCGTACGAGGCGTCCATCCAAAACAGCGAAGATTGCCCATCCGTGATTTCCTGGGCCGCCAGCAGACTCCCGTCGCTGCCCACTTGTATGACCTGAGATGAAATCGGCTGCTGTCCTCCTTTGGGGTCCGGGCTGCCAGTGACTATATACAACTGCCCATGGAGCAAAGGCGTCAGGGCGCCTGCAACGATCCAGAGCGAACTGAGAGCCCGGTGTTTCACGTGTCCTAAGTTTATATCGAATTGACCGTCATCGCGCGGGCGAGCTTGGCGGCGCTGATGGCCTGGCCGACGTGACGCTGTGTGTGCTCGGCGATGTGGGTGAGGAGGCCAATCACGGTGGTGGGGAGTTTTCTGCGCCCGATCTCGCGAGGGGCTTCGAGCACTGAGACATCGAGAGCTCGCACTACGGCTTCGGCGCGCTCGAACACGGCATTCAGCGAGCTCAGCAGCTCTTCGAGCGATGCGCCGGGGTCGTGCTCGTGCTTGAGAAAATCCATCTGCGATTCCGAGAGCTGGCGTCCTTCGAGATACATCATCAGACGGTCGGTCGAGCCGGCGATGTGGCGTAGATGAAATCCGACCGAGCCGAAGCCGTGCGGAGTGGCCCAGAGCTGCTCGGCGGTGAGACCTTCGGTGAAGCGCGCCAAATCCTCGCGGGCTTGCTGGAAGGAATAGATAAGAGGCGCAAGCAGCGTGGGGACGCCCTCGATCGGTCCGCGCATCCATGGTTCCACTGAAACACTCGCCCGCACAACGGAGCCTGGCTCGGCAGAGTCTTCGAGGGGTCCTGACTTTTCGGAGGGCCGAGCTGGCCCTGTGCGGGCTGGCGGGGGCTCAGGCCGCATCACGCCGGCACCGGCTTGCCCGCCCACCGTTCCGAAGCCTTGTGAATCCGGCTCAGCGCCTCTTGAATATTCTTGAGCGAATTGGCGTAGCTGAAGCGGAGATAGCCTTCACCGTGCGCGCCGAAAGCTCCGCCGTTCAAACAGGCTACGCCTGCTTCATTCAACAGGAGGTCTGCCAACTCCTTGGACGGCACGCCGGTTCCGCTGACGTTGGGGAAGGCGTAGAAAGCTCCGGCGGGGAGGGCGCAGCGGAATCCGGGAATCTGATTCAAGCCGTGCACGATGGCGTCGCGGCGGCGGCGGAATTCGGCCACCATGGCTGTGACGGCGTCCTGCGGTCCGGTGAGCGCGGCGATGCCGGCGCGCTGCGTGAAACTCGCGGTGCAGGAGTTGGAATTCACCATCAGCTTGACCACCGCATCGGCCAGCCAGGTGGGCATGACGCCATAACCCAGACGCCAGCCGGTCATCGAATAGGTTTTCGAGAATCCGTCCAGGATGATGGTCTTGTCGAGCATACCGTCGAAGCTGGCGATGGAGACGGGATCGCCGTCATAAATGATGCGCGAGTAAATTTCGTCGCTCAGCACCATCACGTCGCGATGGCGCAGCAGATCGGCCATGCGGCGGATGTCTTCGGCGGGGACCAGGCCGCCGGTGGGGTTGGCGGGCGAAACCAGGATCACCATTTTGGTGCGATCCGAGAGCCGGGCTTCGAGCGTGTTCAGGTCGAAGGAGAAGCCGCGCTCCTCGATCAGCGGAATGGGCACGGGCGTCGCGCCCAGGAAATGGATCATGGATTCGTAGATGGGGAATCCGGGATTGGGATAGACGACTTCGTCTCCCGGCTCCAGCAGCGCCATCATGGTGAAGAACATGATCGGCTTGCCGCCGGGGACCACGCACACGCGTTCCGGTCCAACCTGGATGCCGCGCGTGCGGGAAATATAGGCGGCGATGACTTCGCGCAACTCGGGGTCGCCTTGCGTGGGGCCGTACTTGGTCCAACCTTCGCCCAAGGCGCGCTGGCCGGCCTCGACCACGTGGGCGGGAGTGGGGAAATCGGGCTCGCCGATTTCCAGATGGATGACGCTGCGCCCCTGCTTCTCAAGAGCGCGAGCTTTGACCAGGACCTCGAAGGCGGATTCGATCCCGATACGCGTCATTCGTTCGGCAAGTTGCATAGGTTCTCTAAAGGTTAGAATATACCCATGAGCACCACCACTCTCATGCCGGTTGAAGAGTATCTTCGCTTGACGGAGAAACCCTACTGCGAGTACCGGGACGGCGTGGTCTCTCCCAAAGCGATGGGCACCAAGTTCCACTCCATCATTCAACGCGTTCTGATGACGTTGCTCCAGAGGCAGGGGGTTCAGGCGTTTCCCGAACTGACGGTTCGCATTTCTCCCACCCATTATCTGGTACCCGATGTGGCCGTGGCCGGTGACTTTCCAGGCCCCTACCCCACGGAGCCTGTCCTGCTCTGCTGCGAAATCCTGTCCCCTGAAGACCGCCTGGGCGCCATGCTCGGCAAATGCGAGGAGTACCAGGCCTGGGGAGTGCCCTTCTGCTGGGTGATCGATCCCGTCAAGCGCACCGCGTGGGAATATCACTCCGGCGCGGAACCTGTGCGCGTGACCTCGGCGCTCCGCGCGGGTGAACTCTCGGTCAGCTTGGATGAACTGTTCTCCGCACTGGTCACTGCCTCCTAGAAGATGTGAGCCTTGGACATCGTCACCGTGCGCAGGCAAACCGAAGCTATTGGTCAGCACCACATCTGCTAATCTCAGAAATGTTCGGGAGACCTATTTAATGCCAGCCAAAGCCGCCAAAGCCCCCATCCGCGCCAAGCGGACAAAGACCGAGATCCAGCGTGAATTCGACGAAATCGAGGAGCAGTCCGCGAACGCCCGAGAGTCCGCCGATCCCAAGATCGATGAGGCCGCGCGCCGCCGCGAAACTGAAGTGCGAGAGACGGTGGAGGGCGTCTCTGTCGAGTCAGTCGTCCAGCGTATTTCCGGTTTGGGCCTCGATATATCGAAGGCGCTTTCCGGCTTGTCGGGCAAGTTGACTGAGGAGGTTCAACTTCTCGCCTCCGTTCGCGAAGCCGTGGAACTCGAGCGGAAAGAACTCGATCGCCTGCACAAAATCGATGTCGCCGCCACCGCTCTCGACCAGCTTGTCCAGGACTACGGGCGCCAAAAGCAGGAGCTCGAAACGGAAATCGCCGCCCGCCGCGCCACATGGGAAGAAGAAGCCGCGCGCGCAGACCGCGAACGCAAGGAACAGGAAGAGACTCTCAAGAAGCAGCGCCAACGGGAAGCCGAAGATTTCGAGTACAAAAAGACGCAGGAGCGCAAGAAAGCCCAGGACAAGTACGACGAAGAGGTTCGTCTGCAGGAAAAGAAGAATCAGGAAAAGCAGGACACGCTTGAAAAGAGCTGGCAACTGCGCGAAGCGGTATTGAAGGAGCGCGAAGAGGAGCTAGCGCGGTTGCGCAAGGAAGCCGAGGCGTTCCCCAAGCGGCTGGAAGCCGAGGCGAAGGATGCCGCCGAGCGGGCACGGCGTGAGTCGGAGGCGCGACTACAGCAGGAAATCCTAGTCATGAAGAAGGACGCTGAAGCCGAGAAACGGTTCGGCGAACTACGGGTGAAGACACTTGAAGAAACTGCGGCCCATCAACTGGCGCAGATCGCGGCCCTAGAAAAGCAACTCGCCGACGCCAAGCAGCAGGTTCAAGACATCGCGGTGAAAGCCATCGAAGGCGCAAGCGGGGCCAGGGCGCTCTCACATATCAATCAGATTGCGATGGAGCAGGCCAAGAACCGGCCACAGGGGTGACCGGAGACTCCGTCGCGGACGGCCGAACAGTCCTGCATTCAACCGCCACGCCTTCGGCGGCAGATGGGCCGATCCCCCCGACGCGGAGCGTCAGCAGGATTTGTTCGCTCCGCTCGCGTGAACGCGCCGCATCGGTTGCTAGACGGAAACATACTTAATCGGCTAGCAAAATCCCACAGGCTTGAAGGGCTTCCGGCTAGGATGAGCGATTCATCAGGGCCGCGATCATAGGGCTATCAATTCTCTGTCGGCTTCTCTGCGTGTTCGATCACCAAGACTTCCGTCGCAGCTTTCCTCGGTTCCACTTTCAGTCCGATTTGCTCCTGAATCGCCTCGATGCGTGCGTCGGTCAAGGCGTCCGGATTGGTCAGAGCGGCTGCCCTGGCATCTTCGAGCTTCCTCATATCGAATGTGTATTCGTAGGTTCCTGCGAGGCCGGTCTTGTCAATCAGCGGGCGATCCAGAGGACCACGGAGCATGATGAGGATGTGTTCCATCGTGCCCTTGAACACGGGCGGCACCGTGGGTGGACCGTCTGCGGAGATCTCCTTCATTTTCGGCCCGTTTTTGCCCACCGTCACCTCATACACTGGAAGATCCTTCGATTCCCGCCGCAGCTTCAGGTTGAATCGCTCGCCCAGCAAAGCTTGGAGCATCAACCGCACCTGGGCGGAACTCGGGGCCTCGACCAGCGCCTTCGCACTGATGAGATATCTGTCGCCGCCCTGTTCCAAAGCCCAGGCGGGTCCGCCGGAGACTTGATCTTCCCTCACATTGTACGCAGCCACAATCAAGCCGGTCAGAGTTAGAGGCCAGAAATCGATTCTGCTCCCGGAGATACGAAAGCTATTTGTTTCGGGCGGTGCAATGAAAACCCCTACTGGCAGTCGGTATAACTTGATCGACGCCACCTCAAACGCCGGAGGCGTAGGAGGCTGACCGAAAGCGGTGTACACGGCGACGAATGCCATCGAAACGGTTGTTCGCATCGTCCCTACTCCTTAGAATACTGCTGCGCCGATTATATTCCATTCGATGGTCATTGCCCGCCGATAATCCGGCCTGTGTTAAATCAAAGCCGACGGCCGGCGGGTCCAATTCGCGCCCTTCTCTTTGGAGATGGCCTCGACATCCTTCACGTACGCGCCGGTTTGCGTGAGGATGTGATGCAGGTCGTTGCCGAGGCTGATGAGTGTAAATCCCTTCTCGAGGAATTCGCCCACGCGCGAGGTACCGAACAGGAACAGGCCCAGGATGACATTGTTCTTCTTGGCGGCGGCGCGCAGCTTATCGGTGGCCGCCTGCAACTCCGGCGAAGTGTACATGAGCGGGAACTCGTACTTTTCGTAGAGGCCCATGGACATGCACAAATCGTTCTGGCCCAGGAACAGAATGTCGACTCCAGGCACGGCCGCGATTTCGTCGATGTTCTTGATGCAGTCCGCGGTCTCCACCTGCAACGCCACGATGGTATTGCTGTTGGCCGCACCCGCATAGCCCAGCAGACCGGCCTTGTTCATGCTTCTCTGCGGAAAATAGACGGAACGGGTTCCGACCATGGGATAGCGGCAGCAACTGATGGCTTGGCGGGCTTCCTCGGCGGTATTGATATAGGGGACCAGCACGCCGTCGGCGCCCATGTCCAGGGTCTGCTGGATGCCGCCGCGGTCGTGGTAACCGGCTACGCGCACCAGCGATTTCGCGCCGCCGCTGGCGATTCCGCACAGCATGGCGGAAAGGGTCTCAAACCCCATGGGTCCGTGCTGGCTATCGACCAGCAGCCAGTCGTAGCCGCTGTGCGCCAATTGTTCGGCGACGGTGGGACTGTGCGAATTGAGAAACAGACCCAGCTTGGGTCTGCCCTCGCGCAGTTGCTTCTTGAACTCGGCTCCAGTGAGCGCTTCACTACTCATTCCGTGTTATCTCCCGATCCCAGACAAGCCTCCGGCCAGCGAACATAGCGTAGCGGATACGCGTGGTTTGTGCTATCCGGGTCTCATGAAAGTATACACCAGCCTTTAAGGACCACGCGCAAAACGGTGTGGCGGCGCTGAACAGTTTACGATCCTCTAGGCGGAGCGCGCCGCACCCTTTGCGCTTGTTGGTATAAGGTTAAATGAATGGCCGGAGTCACGACGGAGGGCGAGGTTCCTTCATCCGGAGCTCCTTCATCCGGAGCTGCTTCACCCGGATCCACATTATCAAGGTTGCGCACGATCGCTCCGCTGGTGGCGCTGCTGCTGACCGCGGCGGTGTATTTGCCGGTTCTCTGGTTCGGCTTCGTCTGCGACGACAGCAGCCAGATTGTGGAGAGCCAGTCGCGCTACACCTGGAGCGCCGTGCCCGGCTACTTCGGCTCCGATGTCTGGACCTTCATCGCTGCCGCCAAGACCAATTATTACCGGCCCGTGTTCCTGCTTTGGCTGATGCTCAATTCGAAGATGTTCGGATTGAACACGGCGCTGTTGCACGCCGCCGCTGTGGGGCTGCACCTGGGGGCGACGCTGCTGCTGTATTTCCTGGCGCTGCGGCTCACCCGCCGGGCCGATGTTTCCGGCGCCGCCGCGCTGCTGTTCGGCGTGCATCCGGTGCACATCGAGGCAGTCGCGTGGCTGAGCGGGGTCACCGAAAGCCTGTTCGCGGTGCTCGCGCTGGGCGCCATCCTATGCCAGCTTCGCGGGAGGCGCGCGGTCGCGCTGCTGCTGTTCGCATTGGCCCTCTTCGCCAAGGAAACCGCCGTGGTGCTGCCCCTTCTCCTGGCCGCCTGCGACTGGCTGTTTCCGACCGATGCCGGGGCGACTCGCAGAAAGCGCTTCGGGAACGTGCTGGCGACGCTCGCGTGGTGTCTGGGAATCGGGCTAATTTACGTGGCGGCGCGAATTCACGCGCTGGGCGCCTTTGCGCCCGTCACTCGGGGTTGGACTCCGGCGATGATGGCCTGGACCGCGCCCGGCGTGCTGGTTTTTTACGCACGTCAACTGCTGGCGCCGTTTGAATACAGCCTGTTTTACCCCATCTATCCCCTGGCACATTTTTCCTGGCGGTACACAGGGGAGCCGCTCCTGTTGATCGCCGTGGCGGCGGTTTTTCTGCTGTGGATCGCGTGGCGATCCAAGCCTGTAACCCGTGGGCCCCTGGCTTTCGCCGCGCTGCTGCTGGTGCTTCCGATTGTACCGGTCCTCAACCTGAACGCTTTTACGTTCGACGATTTCGAGCATGACCGATATGTATATCTCCCGTCCGCGGGACTGTGCTTGCTGGCGGCGGTCGTCGCGGCAGGCTGGATCACTTCCCGTGCGCCGGGTTCCCGGATGTGGCCGAAGGCCGCGTTGGGAGTCGCTTTCGCCGCGGCGGCGGCGGGCCTGGCGTATGTGAATCTGGAGAACAGCGGCGTATGGGCCGACAACGTTTCCCTGTTTGGCCACGCCACTGAAGTTGCTCCGGATAGTTTCGTGGCCGCTGAATACTACGCCAACGAGCTGCTTACGCAGCAGCGCTTCTCCGACGCTCTGCCGCTGTTTCAAAAAGTGCTTCTGAGCGAGCGTGCCGTCGAAGAGCCGATCGACCTGCTCTACGAGCCGATTGCGGTGTGCTACATCGGGTTGGGGCAACTCGACGAAGCCGAGGGCTACTTGTATCGCGCCATCAGCCTGAAACCGGCCACACATATCGCGCATATCTACCTGGCGCAGATCGAGAAGCGCCGGGGGCACCTGCCCGAAGCCGAGGCGCAAGCGCGCGAAGCCATTCGCCTGCGTCCGGCTCCCACGCCGAAGCTTTCCGCATATCATGGCGAATTGGCTCAGATCCTGGAGCTGGAAGGGAATTTGAAGGGCGCGCGCGCCGAGTATGAGGCCGAGGTGCGCGAAGATCCGGCATCGGTGGAGGGCCGGCAGCGTTTGCAGGAGTTCGACGAGCGGGGCGTGCCCGCTCCCTGAGTTTGCGGGAATGCCGATTTTGCGACAATAAAAGCATCATGGCGCGTGGTTCGATCCCGGTCGTTGCGATCCAAGTCATCGGGGTGGGGCTCCTCACCGTGTCCGCCTGGGGCGCGGCCGGTTGGACCCAATACCAGTCCGGTCCGTTTCGCATCGTCAGTGACGCCGGAGACCGCGCGCGCACGCGGCTGATCGAACTGGAACAGCTCCGTCACGCGCTGGAATCGTACCTGGGAAAGGCGGATCTGACGACCGTTTGGCCGATCGAGATCGTGCTGTTCTCGAATCAACGCGAATACGGCCCGCACGCGCCGCCGCAGCCGCTGGTGGAGGGTCCCGATGCGAACTTAGGAGCCTGGATGGCGGAGACGCCCCTGCCACGCGACCTGCTGCGGGAGATCACGCGCCAATTGATCGAGGACAACGCCGGGCGGATGCCGGAGCCAGTGGAGCAGGCGCTGGGCGACCTGATGGCGTCGATTCAGATGAAGGACACCAAGGGCACTCTGGCGATCACTGTGGGCGCGCCTCCCGGAGCGGGAGAGTTTCCCGAGGAACGCATGCGAGCCTGGGCCAAGATCCAGATGCTGGCGACGCTTCCGGAGTTTAGCGGCAAGCTGCGCGTGTACCTTAACAACCTGCAACAGGGCGGCGAGGAGGAGATGGCGACGCACAACGCCTACAATCTGACGCCGGCCGAGCTCGACAAGCGCGCCGAGGCGTACTTCGCCGCGGGGCACTTCGCGGCGGTTCCGGTGGTGGGCGTGCCGGTTATTCCAGGCCGCGATTTCCGCGAAACGCGAATTCCCGATGCCGGGGCCGCCGCCTTGATCGAGGATCTGAAGGCGGACGGAAAGGATTTTCCGCCGGAGAGTCCGCGGGGGTTGCTGAAGCAGGGAACGCGCGAGTCGCTGGCGGCGGCGATGAAGGCCAATCCGAAGTGGGCGGAGCCGCACATCGCTCTGGCGGACATCGAGTACGATCCGGTGGAGAAGGCCAAGGAGCTGAAGCTGGCGGCGGCGCTGGAGCCTCGCAACAGCGGGCTGTGGGAGGCGCTGGCATTGGCACAGAAGGATTCCCAACTTTTCGCCGACGCTCAAAAATCTTGGGTGATGGCGGAGCGCAACGCGGCCAACGACGCCGACAAGGCTCGGCTTCGCAAGGCTCGCTTGGATATGGCCGACCAGCGCGCCGAGTTTGAGATCAGGGCGAAGAAGCGCAAGGCGTCGGAGGAGGCCGAAGATCTGGAACGCGTCAAGCAAGCCGCGGAAGCTCGCATCCACGCAGCCGAGGATGCCGCAAATAAGCGCAACGGCACCTTGAAACCCGGTGCGATTGTGGTTCCGTGGTGGAACGATGAAGACGGCGAGAAGCTGAGCGGAAAGTTAACCAGCGTGGACTGTTTGAACGGCAACGCGCTGCGGCTGACCGTTCAGCCGGCCACCGGCGCGGCGGTGCGGCTGATGATCCCCGACTCGCACAACCTGGCGGTGAAGGGAGCGAGCGAAGTCCGGTTCCTCTGCGGAGTCCAGAAAACGCCGAAGGCAATCAACCTGGTCCACGACGGAAAGCCGGATGCTCAGCAGGGCACCATCGGGAACGTGCGCACCGTAGAGTTGCCGTGATGTCTAGCCCTTCGCCGGCGATGATGTGGCGCACGCACTCCTGCGTGCCGCGTCGCCACTCCTGGCGACGCCCAGCCCCGGGACATCCTCTACACCTAAGTGCGGTGTCGAGACGAGTCTCGGCACGGCACGCACGAGTGCGTGCGCCACGCCGCCGCGGGTGAAGAACCGGCTGAAGCAGTGGCTGTTCGGTCTTCTGGGAAAGCATCCGGAGGCGATCGTTGTGAGCTTCCGCTCAGGCGAGGACGCGCTCGCCGATGCGATGTGCGCGGAAATCCGCCGCCTGGAGCCATCGCGGCGGCACTTCGAGGTGAGGCTCGAAGACGTTCCCGACATAGCGCGCCTGTTTCGCGGCTACCGCATCGGCCTGGCGCCGGTCCTGTTCACCGGCGATCCCAAGTACCGGCCGCTGCGAATGGCGGCGTTGCGTCTGGCTCCCCGCAAAATTCTGGCCTACAACGCGCGGCTGGAGCGGCACCATCTGCGGTGGTTCCAGCCCATGGCATCGTGGCTTTTTGTTAGAGGCCTGCCTCTGGACCGGATTTTCCTGCGGCCGGCGTGGCTGTGGCCGTGGCGCAAGGATCGCACCACGCGTCCCAACGGTCACCGGGTGATCGAAGGCCGAGCCCGGCGCGAAGGCCGTCCGGTGGTCGCGGTGCTGACTCCGTACTTCCCCTTCCCGCTGGCCCATGGAGGCGCGGTGCGCATCTTCCATCTGCTGCGTGAAATCGCCCAAGAGTTCGACGTGATCCTGTATGCGTTTTCCGAAGGCGAGATCTCCGAAGGTGAGAGCAAAGACGCGGACTTGAGGCCGGTGCTCCGCTTCGCGACGCGCGTGTATCTGGTGGATAAGCCGCGTTACCGGGAGCCGCGCTGGTCCACGCTGCGTCCACCGGAGGCGTGCGAGTATCAATCGCCCGCCATGCGGGCCTTATGGAGCGAGCGCCAAGCCGATGCGGCCCAGGTGGAATATACGCACCTGGCGCCCTATGGCGGCGACATTCTGGTGGAGCACGACGTCACCTTCGACTTGTACGCCCAGGTTCTCGCACGAATGACGCTCGCAAGAAAGAAGACGGTGTCGGCGTGGTGGGACTGGAAGCGATGGAAGCGCTTCGAGGATCGCGCCATCCGGCGATTTTCCCGGGTTGTCGCAATGTCGGAGAAAGATCGCGAGCTGCTGCGCATTGCACACGCTCGCGTAATCGAGAACGGAGTGGATCTGGAGCGGTTCCAGCCTGGCCCAGATGGGAAAGAAACGCCTGGGCGCCGCCTGCTCTTCATCGGGTCCTTCCGCCACTTTCCCAACGTGGTGGCATTCCGCTTTCTGACCGAGGAAATCCTGCCGTTGACGCCGGACGTCGAGTTGACGGTGGTGGCGGGGCCCGATCCGTGGCCGCACTGGCGCAACATAACCGGCACGCTCCAGCCGCCGCCAGACCGCCGAGTGCGGATTCTGGAGTTCGTGGCCGACGTTTGTCCGTTGTATCGCGAAACCAACGTCGTGGTGGTCCCCACGCTCGAATCGGCGGGAACCAACGTGAAGGTCCTGGAAGCGCTGGCGATGGAACGCGCGGTGGTGTCCACGCCATCCGGTTGCGCGGGGCTGGGGTTGGAGCACGGCGTGACGGCCTGGATCGCGGATTCGGCGGAGGGCCTCGCGGAAGGCATCCGGACGCTGTTGGACAATGCGCCGGAGAACGCCGAGTTGCGGCCGAGAATCGCCCAGGCCGGCCGGGAACACGCGCGCAAACATTTCGACTGGAAAGCCATCGGGCGGCGGCAACGGGCGCTTTTGCGGGAAATGACGCGGGTAAGGGCGGGAGACCCGCTGCTGCTGCGCCCCGCCGGGGAGGCGGATCTGGAAGCGATCCTGCGGATTCAGGAGGCCTCGCCCGAAGCATCGCAATGGGCGCCTCGGGAGTACCTGGCGCTGGATTGCACGGTTGCCGTGTGGCGCGCGGACAATGCGGTCGCCGGCTTCCTGGCATCGCGCCAAACGGCGCAGGGGGCCGCTCAAGGTGAGAGAGAGATCCTGAACTTGGCCGTGGACCCGTCCGCTCGGCGAAAAGGGGTGGCGCGGCGGTTGCTGGAAGAGGAGCTGAGGCGCGCGGAAGGCTCGTGGTTTCTTGAAGTTCGCGAGTCCAACCCGGTCGCCATCGCCCTCTATGAGGGGGCCGGATTTTGCCGCGTGGGCCGGAGGAAAGAATACTATAACGACCCCAGTGAATCGGGGATTGTCATGAGGTTCCTTTCATGATATCGTCATGGTGCCGAAGGAGTGAAAAGGCGCGCCGGGCGCCGTTGCGCCGGGCGAGTTTCAAACACGAAAGGTGGTCCTGATGGAGAAATACCAAGACGAACTGAAGGCGCATCTGATGGCCACGAACGAAGAGTTTCGTTCGTTGGCGGAAAAGCACGCTCAGTACCATAAGCAATTGGAAGCGATCGAAGCCAAGTCGCACATGACTCTGCAAGACGAGGATGAGGAGAACCGGCTGAAGAAGCAGAAGCTGCGTCTCAAGGACCAAATGAACGCGATCCTGGCCCACTATCGCACGCAGCACGTGGCTTAGTATCAAACGTGGCTTGATATCATCGGGTGCGCGAAGTCTAGACATCTCAGGCCGGGCGGATGGCCGTCCGGCCTGAAGTGTTTTTAGCCGCGATATAATTGAGGTTCTTCACATGGACGAAAAAGAACGCAGCCGCGCCTTGGGCGCAACCCTGGCCCAGATCGAAAAGCAGTTCGGCAAGGGGTCGGTAATCCGATTGGGCGCGCAGCCGGTGGCTTCCGTGCCGTCGATTTCCACCGGGTCCATTTCCGTGGATCACGCCTTAGGCGTGGGAGGGTTTCCGCGGGGGCGCATCTCGGAGATTTTCGGGCCGGAATCGTCGGGCAAAACCACGGTGGCTCTGCAAGTGGTGGCGGAGGCGCAGAAGCTGGGCGGCATGGCCGCCTACATCGACGTCGAGCACGCGCTCGACCCGGCCTACGCTCGCAAGCTGGGCGTGGACGTGGACAATTTGCTGGTCTCGCAGCCGGATTACGGCGAGCAGGCGCTGGAGATCACCAACGCCTTGATCGCCTCCGGATCGATCGACGTGCTGGTGGTGGATTCGGTGGCCGCGCTGGTGCCCAAAGCGGAGCTCGACGGCGAGATGGGCGACAGCTTCATGGGCGTGCACGCGCGGCTGATGTCGCAGGCCATGCGTAAGCTCACCGGCATCGTGTCGAAATCCAACACGTGCCTGATCTTCATCAACCAGATCCGCGAGAAGATCGGGGTGATGTTCGGCAATCCGGAGACCACCACCGGAGGACGCGCCTTGAAGTTTTACTCGAGCGTGCGAGCGGACATTCGCCGCATTGCTGCCATCAAGGACGGCGAGGTGGTGACCGGCAACCGCACCAAGATCAAGGTGGTGAAGAACAAGCTGGCGCCGCCGTTCCGCGAGGCCGAGTTCGATATCATCTACGGCGAGGGCATCTCCAAGGAAGGCGATCTGGTGGACACGGCCGTGGCGCAGAACGTAATCGAGAAGAGCGGATCCTGGTACAGCTACAAAGGCGAACGCATCGGGCAGGGCCGCGAGAGCGCCAAGCAGTTCCTCAAGGACAACGCCGACACGCGCAAGAAGATCGACCTGGAGCTGCGGAAGATGCTCGGGCTGATCCGCGGGGATGCGCCTGCGGCTCCGGCAGCGACAGCACCGGCGGCGCAACCGGCCGCGGCGAGGGCGACGAGAGGGTAGCGCGCTCCTTTCCCAGCCAGGTCCGAGGAGTCATGAACTTAGATACAGTTCCTTTGCTCGTGCAAGATCAGCGGGGAAGAAGTCCCAAAACACGAAACGCCCGTGCGTCGTGAACGTACCCGAAAAGGAAGTGGCACCCAATCGAACGTTGTATCTGTGCAGACCGTCAACAATGCTTCCGACCCCGTTGACGAATCTTTCCAGGAGGCGCTTCGGAATGGGTTCGTACGCCTCACGGTGACTGAGCAACACAGTTTGTTTCGTCCGTTTAAGATAGTCCGTTGCCTCCTCAGCTAGGCGAGCCGGCCGAATGCCCGCCGAGTCAACTATCAGTCTGGGAAACGCGGGATTCCTTAGCCGGGCACCAATCTTAACTAGCCTCTCTTCCACTGTGTGTTTGTAATCCTCTGGCCGCGCGACGTATGTGCGCCGCCCCGGTGCCGGTTTCAGGGCCGGCTGCGAAAGGTTTGGCACGAATACCTCAAAGCGTTCGTGAGGCAGCGAGTCGCTGCGCAGCAGGTCGCTCGCGTCAAATCCCGGGCCGACGACTTCGACTGTCATCTTATCTTGCCTCTCGTCGGTGATCGCGGCCAGGGAGTACCGATCGCGGTAAGGACTTACGGGTTCCAGGAATGCTGCAATTCTTCCTTCGACGTTCAGCTCCTTTGTCACCGCACGCGCCCTCGACCCAGGAATAATGTACCCTCCGCGACGATCAGACCATCGTTTGTCCAGAGTATCAATTCGGAGCATTACCTCATCGCAGCCATGTCGGTCGCAGAAGCCTTTTACGGCGCGGTTGGCCTCGATTGACCAACGTTTAACGATCACACCATCGAGGATTGGCTGACGTAAAGCCCGAATCCAAGCCATGCTCGCGAATTTCAGATAGCCGTTCAGTGAACCGATCGACTCCCGCAGGTTGCGCTCCGAGAGGTTCCTAAGTTCGAGCAACGGATCGAACCGCGTCATCAGCGTGGCGCGGATAGCAGCTGCGAGGTCCGCGCGAGTGTGGTGAGAAGCCTTTCCTCTCTCCCGAACTTCCGCCAGTCCCACGCTTCAGCGCCGAGGGCATCGGCGAGCAGTCGACGAATGTACTGAGAAGGGATGAATGGCGGATAAAGCGCGTATTTGTCGCCGCGAACAGACTCGTAGTAGAGGTATGATCGGCCCGGTTGAATGTGCTTCAGATCGAGCAGGCTGGATAGCTCATCGAGTGGAAACGATCGAGTGAGCACTTCGACAGGGTCCTTCTCGTTAGGAAACGGAACGACATGCAAGTGGGCGTGGCTGATGCCGCAGCCCCCGGAGTCGGACGAGCGCGCGCCGTGTTCGAAGAATAGTGGGTCGCCGTACGCGGAGCGTATTTGACTCGTTACGCTTGTCTTGAGGGCCTCAGCTACTTTCAGTTCCTCTAAGGACATATCAGCGAATGCGCGGTGATGGCGGTTAGGAACGAGCAACAGGTAGCCCGGCACGATCTGCCCCAGACTTGGTAGCACTCGAAAATCATCTTCCTCTAGAATAGTGCGACTCGCGACGTCATTCGCGTAGTGGGCAACGAATGAGTTGGCGTTTCCGCCAGCGAACTCATCGCAGAACTGGCAGCCGTTGCTGGTTGGCGGATTACTCATTTGTATATTTGCCAATATTGTCCTGGGTGATCAGCGTCGACTTCGTTCGAATATAGTTGACGTTGTGTTCATAGACGGCATAAGGGCAAGTCGAGTCCGGTTGCGCCTCCACTCTGAGGGCAGGCGATGTGCGATTGGTCGAGCCAGCGAGGTAATGTGTCACCAGCATCCAGTTGTCGATCCAGGTAACGCCGAGACTCGGGGTCGAGTCGTACACATAGATGGTCAATCGAGCGCGCGCCTCGGCGTCTAGGCGTGCGGCGATTTCCCAAAGCGTCTTGATCGAACCTTGAATCCTGCCTTTCGTGTCTCTCACTCCCAGGCTGTCCTCCTTTTGACGGAGCGCCGCGCCATCGCCCGTGGGGTCCAGAAAGAATATCTCCACAGTCTTGCCAGCTGTCAGCCGCTCGACCAGAACCGGTGCGAACCCGTCGTCGCGAATCCACTCGCCGTGAGCGTGTCCGAGCAAGGTGCATCGCATCTGCGCACCCCTGAGCCACTTTACCCATTGATCGTTCTCAACTAAGCTTCTGTCCGGCCAGAACCTGGTGACTCCCAGCCGGAGAAAGCTCTGATACACCTCTTCTCCGGCGGGACTGAACAAGGTGACGATTACGGTTGCCAAAATCGATCCGCCTACCCCAGCCAAGATCCCAGCAAGTCGCGGCGTGGATTGCCAAGAGGCTATTCCAAGAATCGCCAGTACGACTCCACTCCAAAATATGCCGTGCCAGTGGTTCAGCTTGAAGAAGTATCTAATGCGGCGGATCATACGCGAATCGCAGCCACATTATATATCAAACACTCATGAAAAGAAATGTTTGGAGATGAAACAGGAAAACGGCAACGGTGTTAGGATTGACTCTTACTCCACGAGGCGGGCATCAAAAAGCAGCAACGCCTGCCGGTACGCTGGCCGTGGTTGGCCTCGGCGCCGCCCCGCTCGGCGCTTGCGTCGCAGAGGAAGGTGGCAGGTTGCGCCGGCGATGGCGAGGGGAAATAACGATGGCATCTGTGATTCAGGCGGGTCAGCCCTGGGAGAGGCGCTTTCCCCGATGTAGCCAGCGTCCGTCAGGACTTCTCTCACCAGCGGTGTGAGCGGGAGATCGCCCAGTTCACGGAGCGACACGAACTTGACCTCCGAGATGTCGTCTGAAGCCCGAAGATCTCCTCCCACCACCCTTGCCCAGCTGTAGATGACGATGCGGTGCTCCTGAGGGGCGTTTATGACCTCATAGACGCGAAACTGGTGCTGCACCTCAACAGTGAGGCCGGTTTCCTCCTCCAACTCCCGCGCCGCCGCATCAGCGATACTCTCAAACGCGTGGATCTTCCCCCCTGGGAGAATCCAATTGCCCCGCTGCGGATCTTTGTTACGTTTTCCGAGCAGAATCCGATTGGCCTCGTCTCGAACGATAAGCGCCGATCCAACTCTGGGAAGTCCCTCGCTCACTCTAGCCACTCCTCTGAGTTGCGTCGCCAAGCCGCGCGATCCACAATGCGGATGCGTTCTTCACATCGTTTCGTCGTCACGGAGCCAGCGTACGGCCTAAAGACATCTTAGCGAGCGGGGAATCGACACGGACCTCGAGTTATGTTGCATGCCGCGCGTGCGCGGCACGTCGAACCGTTTTCCTCAGCCTTATTTCTCCCTTGTGCTCAGCAAGATTCGAGGCAGGAATCTACCGGAGCTGTGGGAATCTCTGCAAAAGCTGTTGAAAACCATCGCCGTAAACATTCTACTATTGAAACGTTGCAAGTCGCTTCTCCGCCAAGGACTTCACCGCCCCAGAATCTGCACTTCGAGCGGAGCCAGCGTGACATGCACGCAATTTAGCGGACCCGTGCCTGTGCTGCCGTCGGTTTCCTGAACTGTGACGGCGTCCGCGGCCAACTGCTCGACCGCGCCTGGAGCTTGCGGCTGCTGTTGATTGCTGTAAAGAATGCGAAGCTGATCGCCTGGATTGTTGAGCGTATTGTCGACAATCACGAAAACAGCGCAAGGATTGACGGAATCCGTGTTGGCGACGGTCACGATTTCCTGGTCCATCAAAATGCGTGAGAATGCCAGGGTGCCGTTGAGAAAAGTGGAAACGCCAAAGTGCTGCCCATCCCCGGAAATGGGCCGGAAGTAGAACCGGCCGTAGCGCAGGGCGGGACTTTCGCGCCGGACCGCGGCAATCCGTGAAATGTGTTGGTAGTACGCGCTGTTCTGCGGAAAGCCAGGCCCACCCCACAGCGCTTCGCGAACCGCCGGATCGGAGCCCGCGCCATGCAAGCCTTGCTCCGTGCCGTAGTAGAGACATGGAATGCCGGGCAAGCAATAGAGACAGGCGAGGCCGAGCGTGACCTGATCGTCATATTGCGTCGGATTCGCGGGATTGACGTAGCGGATGCGCTCCTTGACGTCGTGATTGTCGAGGAACGTAACGAAGTAGCGCGTGGCGTCGCCGTGGGAGCTGAGCACATCGGCTTCCACCTGCTTGCGAAGTTCATACATGCTTACCAGCTCCGAAGGGGGCGCGAAGCCTTTGACGACGGGCTTGAGGTCGAAATAAAGCGGATAATCCAGAGCCGCATCGATGCCGACCATGTCGGTATTCTCGGTGGTGGTGCGGCCGATAAACCGGGCGATCTCCTCTTCTGCATCACCCACGAAAACTTCGCCGAAGGTAAAGAAATTTTTCTTGCCGACGCTGAGCGCAAATTCCCGAATCGAGTTGCCGAACAGGAGCGGCAGACCGTTTTCGAGATACCGGAGCGTATCGATACGGAATCCGTCTATGTCGAAGCGGGCGATCGCATATTGGTAGGCGCGAATCAGGAACTGTCGGAGATCGGTCAGATCGGTTCGAAATTGCTTCAGCGAGGCGAAATCGCCAACCGTGTCGTCAGCGGGTCCGGGCATTCCCTGGCGGCGAAACCAATCGTTCTTCTGTAGCTCGATGGGCCAAACCAGGGCGTCCGGCGAGGGGTTTGGAATGGTGGCGACATCGGGCCAATCGGCATGCGCGCTGCCTTGCGCGTCGCGCCACTGAACGGAGCGGGCCGAAGCGCGGAAGTCGGCTTCCGAGCCTTGCGAGTTGATGCAGTCGCTCTCGCCGGAATTGCACACGTAGGCGAAAACGTCACCGGTGTGATTCAGGACGATGTCAAGAATGACGTAGAGGCCCAGATTGTGGGCGGCGTCAACGAAAGCGCGAAGCTCAGCGTCGGCATTGTTGGGATCGCGGGCGAAGCGGGGATCGACGTGGAGAAAATCGTGAATGCCGTAGCCGTGATACGTGCCCCCTTGGAAAGGAACATTCTTGAGAACAGGGCTAAGCCAGATGGCGCCTGCCCCGAGCTGCTTGATATAAGGAAGCTGATCCTGAATGCCGGCCAGATTGCCGCCCTGAAAATCATAATAATTCGGGTCATCGAATGGAAGATGCCGCGGCGGCGCTAGGGAATTGTTGAAGCGATCGACCATGAGGAAGTAAATCCATTGATCGCGCCAGTCAGGGGGCGAGGCAAAGGCCTGGAGCGGGCCGCCGGTGTCCCGGTTGCCGTTGAAAACAGCCAGGAAGTCAGGCGCGTACAGAGAAGTGGACATTACTAAATCTCCCCTTTACTTTTCCAGCAAAAAATTCCCCACAAACAGCGCGTCGATTCCAGAGGAATAGAAGCTTCGTACGGCGTCGCGGGGAGTTGAGACCAGAGGGTCGCCGAAGAGATTGAAGCTGGTGTTGTAGAGCACGGGCAGACCCGTGGCCTTGCCGGCTTCGAGCAGCAGGCGATGGAAGAGCGGATTCTCGGCCTCGGCCACGGCGTGGACGCGCACCAGATCGCGTCCCAGAATCGCCGATTCGAAAGTCTTGCGGTGCTCCGGGCGGACGCGGCCGACGGTGGCCAGATTGCGCGCGTTGGGTCCGACTTCAAAATAAGTAGAGGCGAGCTCGGCGGGAACCGAGGCGGCGAATTTCCGGAAATGCTCGCGGTGTTTAATATAAATATTCAGGTTCTCGGTCGAATAAGAATCGAGCGGCGAGGCCAAAATGCTGCGGTTGCCGAGGGCGCGCGGTCCGAATTCCATGCGCCCCTGCATCCACGCCAGAATCTTGTGCTCGCCCAGCAGGCCCACGGCCCGCGCCAGCAGTTCATCGGTGGAGCGCAGGTACTGGAAGCGAAGCTTGCAGTTTTCGAGCACCTGCTTGATCTCCTCGGCGCCATAGCTGGGGCCGAGCAGCAGCGACCCGTCGCTGGTGCGGCGCGTGTGCCGGCGCACCTGGTGCCACACGTGAAAGACGGCGCCCAGCGCGGTGCCGGCGTTTCCGGCCGCGGCTTGCACGAACACGTTCTTCCAGCGCCCGCTCGATTCCAGAAACTCCACCAGCAGGGCGTTGAAGAATAGACCGCCCGCCAGGCACAGATTCTCGCCTTCGCCAGCCAGCGCCAAGGCGGTTTCCTGGACGGCCTCTTGAGCGCCTCGCGCCACGGCGGCGGCGATCGCGGCGGGAACCGCGGAACCGTTCTGAATGCCCAGCCTGTCATACAGAAGAGCGCTGAATCCTTCGCCGGACTGGCGGCTAGCATCGAAGAACGCGGGATCGAGACGAGCGGCGGGCGAAAGGATCTCGCGAAACAGGGCGATGAAGCGTTCGTCGCCGGAAGCCGAGAGCCATTGGACCTTATGCTCATCCGCGCCGGCCCGGAAGCCGAGCAGTCTGGTCACCGAGCCATACAGGCGGCCCAGCGAATCCGGGAAATACCACTCTTTTTCCATTTGAACTTGATTCTTGCTGGCGTGCCATCGGGTGCCGCAGCGGAAATCGCCGGAGTGGTCCAGCGTGAGAACGATAGCCTCCTCAAAGGGCGATGCAAAAAAGGCCGAGGCGGCATGGGCCTGGTGATGCTCGACCACAACGATTTCCGCAGTGGGGAAAAGATCGCGCAGAGTCAGATGAACGCTGGCCTCCGGGCCGCCGGTGAAAGGGCGCACGACGGCGACGCATTCGACCTCGGCGCGCGTGACGCCGGCCAGGCGCAAACTTTCGTCCATCGAAGCGGCCGGAATCTGGCCGGGGCGGAAGCCGCGCGAGATTTTGGCTTCTTCGACGGCCGCCTTGAGCTGTCCGTTCTTCAGGACCGCGCAGGCGGCGTCCCCGAGCAATCCTCCGATACCCAGAATCGCCATTTAATTGCTTTTCTTTTCGATTTTAGCCCAAGTATCGCGTAGCGCGACGGTGCGATTAAACACCAATGCTCCCGGCGCCGAATCCAGATCGACGCAAAAATAGCCGAGCCGCTCGAATTGAAAGCTTGCGCCGGGCGAAGCTCCGGCCAAGCTCGGCTCCAGCTTGCACCCAGTCACGACTTCGAGTGAGTTCGGGTTCAGGAGATCGGTAAACTCCTGATCTTCCTCAAGATCGTTGGGATTTTCTTTGGTGAACAGGGTTTCGTACAGGCGCGCTTCGGCCTCGATGGCGTGCTGGGCGGAAACCCAATGGATGGTCGATTTCACCTTGCGCCCATCGGGTGGTGCATTTCCACCACGCGTGGCCGGATCGTAAGTGCAGCGGAGCTCGATCGCTTGTCCGGAAGAATCCTTCACGACGCCGGTGCAGGTGACGAAGTAGCCATAGCGCAGGCGCACTTCACGGCCGGGCGAGAGGCGGAAGTATTGCTTGGGCGGATTTTCGCGGAAGTCGTCCTGCTCGATGTACAGCTCGCGCGAAAACGGAACGGTGCGCGTTCCGGCGGACGGATCTTCGGGGTTATTCACCGCTTCCATGTGCTCTACTTGGCCTTCGGGATAATTTTCGATGACCACCTTGAGCGGCCGCAGGACCGCCATGACGCGCAGGGCGCGGCGGTTCAAATCGTCGCGGACCGAATATTCGAGCAGCGAGAGCTCAGTCACGCCGTTGGTTTTCGAAAGCCCGATGCGGCCGCAGAAATTGCGCAGCGCCTCGGAGGTGTAGCCGCGGCGGCGCATACCGGAAATCGTGGGCATGCGCGGATCGTCCCAACCGGACACGAATTTTTTCTGCACCAGAGTCAGCAACTTGCGCTTGCTGAGGACGGTGTACGTGAGATTGAGGCGGTCGAATTCGATTTGCTGGGGATGATAGATACCCAGTTGCTCGATGTACCAGTCGTAGAGGGGCCGATGATCTTCGAATTCAAGAGTACAGATGGAATGGGTGATGCCTTCGATGGAGTCGCATTGGCCGTGCGCGAAATCGTACATCGGATAGATGCACCATTGCTTGCCGGTGCGGTGATGCTCGGCGTGCAGGATGCGGTACATCACCGGATCGCGCATGTTGAGATTGGGCGAAGCCATGTCGATTTTGGCGCGAAGAGTTCGCGCGCCATCGGGGAATTCGCCCTTGCGCATGCGCTCGAACAGATCCAGATTCTCGTCGATGGAGCGATTGCGATAAGGGCTCTCCTGGCCGGGCTCGGTCAGCGTGCCGCGAGTCTTGCGGACTTCCTCGGCGGAGAGATCGCACACGTAGGCCTTGCCGGCCCGGATCAACTGCACGGCCCAGGCGTGGATTTGCGGGAAATAATCGGAAGCGTAGAACAGCCGGCCTTCCCAGTCGCCGCCCAGCCAGCGAACGTCGCGGATGATGGATTCGACGTATTCGGTTTCTTCCTTGGAAGGATTGGTGTCGTCGAAGCGGAGATTGCATATGCCGCCGAATTCCCGCGCGTATCCAAAATTAATACTGATCGATTTGGCATGGCCGACGTGCAGATAACCATTCGGCTCCGGAGGGAAGCGGGTGTGGACGCGCCCGCCGTACTTGTTGGTCCGGAGGTCCTCGATGATGATGTCCCGGAGGAAGTTGGATGGTCCGGGTGTACTTTCGCTCATAGATTTACTTTCGCGTTACGCAGGAAGCATTTCGAGGGCCCGATCGATGCGCTTGAGACAGGTCTCGCGGCCCAGCACTTCCAGGGTTTCAAACAACGGCGGCGCCTCCTTGCGCCCGCATACGGCCACGCGTATGGGCTGGAACATCTGGCCGGCCTTGATTTTCAATTCCGCGGCTCCGGCGCGCAACGCGGCGTCGAGAGCGGCGTGGGTGAACTCGGCCGCGGCGAGGATTTCGCGAGCGCGACCGAGAGCGGCGCGGGCCATGGCGGCGTCGCCTTTTTGCGGAATCAGGCCGGCGGAATCGTACGGCGGCAACTCGTCGAGGAAAAAGAAATCGGCGGTTTGCACGACTTCGCGCAGCAGCTTGATGCGCTCCTGAATCAGTGGCGCGACCAGCCGCATCTTGCACAGGTCCGCCGCGGGCACAAAAGGCAGCAAGCGGGCCGCGAGCTCATTGAGGGGCAGTTGCTTGAGGTGCTCCGCGTTCAACCAGACGGCCTTGGGATCGAACGGATCGTCTTCTGTAAAGTTCACCATCGCATTGCTGTGATGGATGCCTTCCAGCGAAAACGCGTCAATGAGTTCCTGGCGCGACATCACTTCGCGGTTGTCCTTGGGGGACCAGCCGCGCAAACACACGAAGTTGATAAAACCTTGCGGCAGGAAGCCGGCATCGCGATAGGTGGTGACGCTGACCACGGGGCCGTGCTTGCGCTTGGAAAGTTTGGATCCGTCGGGCGCGATGAGCAGCGGCAGATGGGCGAACTGGGGCAGCGGAAAACCCAGCGCTTCAAAAATGAGAATGTGTTTGAACGTGTTCGCCAAATGCTCCTGGCCGCGCAGGATGTGGGTGATTTTGAGATCGGCATCGTCGGCGCAGGAGGCCATATGATAGGTCGGCGCGCCGGTGGAACGTAGCAGAGCAAAATCCTCGATATCGGCGGTAGACTTCGATACTTGCCCGTAGACTAAATCGTCCACGACAACTTCGGCAAGCGTCTCGCGAGGGACGCGATAGCGCAGCACGAAGGGCTCGCCCGCCGCCGCGCGCCGGTCGCTCTCTTCTTGCGAGAGCTCACGCATGCCGGCGTTAAACAACCAGTGGCTTTCGGCGCGCGGCTCTTCGTCGGCTACCTGAAAGGCGCCTCCCCGGAAGGCGTCTCCTTGAAAGGCCGGCGGCGTGAAATCGCGATAAGCAAGCCCCTTCGCCAGGATTTCGCCGGCCATCTGATGGTGCAACTCGACCCGGTCGGACTGGCGGTATTCTTCATCCCAACCTAAGTCGAGCCAGCGCAGTCCGTCGAAGATGGAGTCGAGCGAGACTTGGGTGTTGCGCTCGACGTCGGTGTCGTCGATGCGCAGGATCATGCTCCCGCCGAAGCGCCGGGCGAAGAGCCAGTTAAAAATGAAGGTCCTGGCGCCCCCGATGTGAAGATAGCCGGTGGGCGAAGGAGCGAAGCGGACACGCAACATGGGGTTCTTTCAGGATAACAGTGGACTCAAGGAACTCGCCCGCACAACGGAGCCTCGCTCGGCGGAAGATTTTGGAGGCCCCTAACCGTTTGAAGTGCCGAGCGGGCCCTGTGCGGGCTTCTGAGGAACTCGCCCGCACAACGGAGCCTCGC
>Ga0182024_10001375_pt1 | contig 62982 bp, 51 predicted proteins | sample P32metaG_FD_120480 | JGI IMG/M metagenome (GOLD analysis project Ga0182024, IMG submission 120480) | Permafrost microbial communities from Stordalen Mire, Sweden - P3-2 metaG (Illumina Assembly) | ecosystem: Environmental > Terrestrial > Soil > Wetlands > Permafrost | place: Sweden: Stordalen...
CGACCCCCGTGATCTGTCGGGTTAGTAAGGGGCCGAATGATCTTGATGAACTCCGCAATCGATCCAGGCCAACCGTGAGTCAGAATGATCGGTAAAGCATCGGTATGCGGTGAGCGGGCGTGGATGAAGCGAATAGCGACTGAGCGCGTAACAGAGCGGCGAGCGACAATCCTGCCAAAACTTTCATTCTCATTTGTAGGCTCCTGTGGGATTGGTGAATCACGGGACAAGCCCGGCTTGCGCATTGGCGCGCGCGGCGCGAATTCCAATCGCCGCGAACATCAGCAGCACGGCGAGCTGCGCTATCTGGAAAGGCGCCTCCGACTGGATCGGGGCAATGGCGCTCGCGAAAGAGCTGGACGACCAGAACGAAAACGTTGAAAGCCATCACGGCGGTGATTGCATACGTCCAGCGCCAGATCCCTTGGGAGCGGTAGCGGAACATCGAAAGGCTCGCGATTATCACCGCGATCAGGGAGAGGACGCCGAGCACTTGGGCGGGAGTGACGCCGTGGAACTGGAATAGCAAGCCTGTTAGGCTTGTCGCCGCCGTCGTCGCCAGGAAGGTGCGCGTCCATCCACCGGGCGTTTTCGCTTTTAGCAACCTGTAGATGGCACCGACGCCCGAGCCGATCCCTATCAGACTCAGGACGACATGCAAAATCGTCACGGAATTCATTGGATCATAGATTTGTTTTTTTCCGATCTATCCACGCCCGGTTTACAGGAACTTCGTTAGCGCGTCGGTTGTCTCCCTGGTGTTCTCCTCCAGAATCCAGTGGCCCGTGTTCTTGAGCACAATCACCGTCACATCTCGCGCCACCGCCTTCATTTGCGCGCCGAGAACTTCGCCCAGTGATTTTTCACCACCGATCGCCAGGACCGGCATTGTCAGCCTGGTCTGGGAAAGCTGCGCAAAGTCCTTCGCTGCCTGATTGAAGGAAACGAAATAGGCCCAGCCCGCTTTCATCCTTCCAGGCCGCGCGTAGGCGGCCGCGTAAGCTTTCCTGTCAGCTTCGGGGATGGAACGGGTCTTGTCGGCGGCGAAGTCGTTCCAGAAATAGTCGAAGTAAATACGCTCGCGCCCGCGCACGAGCGCTTCCGGCGTCGGCCCATTGAAGCGAAAATGCCAGATACCCGGATTGTTGTAGACGGCTTCCCAGCCGGTGACGCCGGGAAGAAAGGCATCCATGACTACGAGCTTTGTGGTTTCGGCAGGGTACATCGCTGCGTAGGCGTAAGCGACCATCAGCCCGATGTCATGTCCCACCACCTCGGCTTTCTGAAATCCGAGCGAAGACATCAGCGCGTGGACGCGGACAGCTGCCGCTTTCATGTCCAGCCCGTCCGCTGGTATGGCGGAGTCGCCTATCCCGGGCAGGTCCGGAGCGATAACCGTGAATCGCTCCGCGAGGGATGGCATCAAGGGCCTCCACATCAGAGAGGTTTCCGCGTAGCCGTGCAGCAGTAGAAGGGGCGCTCCGCGCCCGGATGCCAGGTAGTGCAGCTTGATGCCCTGGACCTCGGCATCATGGGTGGTGACGGGTTCGGCGGCCCAAGCGCTCGCCGATATGGCGGCGCAAAGCAATAATGCCCGGCTCACGCGCCGCAACCCTACCGGCAGCGAAGGAGAGACGAAGCGCCCGATCGACTCGGCAGGCATTTCAGTGTTCATATTCTAGACTGTACAGTCTAGAATGCGCCAAGTCAAGCACTCCGATGCATTATGGAATCAGGGAATGGCTCGCTCCAAAGAATTCGACGAAAAACAGGCGCTGGCTGCGGCGGTTGAAGTCTTCTGGCGCCAGGGCTACGAAAACACATCGCTCGAAGCCCTGATGCGCGAAATGCGTATCGCCAGGCAGAGCTTGTATGACACCTTCGGCGACAAGCGGGCGCTTTACCTCAAGGCGATGGCGTTTTATCGCGAGCGCACGAACGCATCGCTGCGCGGGACACTGACTTCCGCACGGACGGTAAAAGAGGGTTTTACGCGGGTTCTGCTTGGGCTGGTCGCGGAATCACGGGAGCGGCATGCGCGGGGTTGCCTGCTGCTCAGCGCGAACATGGAACGCGCGGTCGATGATGAAGAGATCGCCCGGTTCCTTGAGGACAATCAGGCCGAGGTCGAATCCATTTTCTCCGAGGCATTGCGTCGGGGACAGCGTGCCGGCGAACTTCCCAACACAGCGGGGGCCGGCGCCCTGGCGAAGTTCTTTGTCGTGACGATCCAGGGCATGCGCGCAATGGCGAGATTGAAATCAGACCGCCGGGCGCTGCGTCAGGTCGCCAGGATCGCGCTGGCGATGTTCGATCCATAACTGAGAAGCAGGTGTTCTTCCAAGGAACATACGTACTCGGCAAAACGGATCATACAGGAACGAAGTGTATTCCAGGAGAATTTGGCCATGTCAGAAGCGAAATATGCTGCATATGAAGCCCTCGGACCCTTTTTCGAGATTATTATGAACGGATTGAGCGGGATCGTTGACGGCGATCATTACTTCGATACTGTCGCCGAGGATGCGACCTTCGAGTTCCTCTACGAATTCCCTGGATGGCCCCGAACAATCCGGGGACGCGCGGAGTTGATGACGGCGTACTCCGGATATGGCAACAGCATCAGACTCCGTTCGGCCGACAAGCTTGTCGTTTATCATGCCGACAACGGCAGAGTTGTGATCATCGAATACGAGGTGCACGGCAAGGTCATGGGAACCGGCGCGCCCTATGACAATAGGTTCGTCTCGATCATTACCGTCGCCGATCGAAAGATCGTTCATTGGCGAGACTACATGGACTCTCTGGCTGCGTGGAACGCCCTGAACCCGCGGTCCTCCTGATGTCGATGTCGTTTAATCCGGCCTCCGTGCTCCGAAACTGCGCCGGTACATCACCGGACTGAATCGACAGTTCCTTGCAAATGCTCGCGCAAGGGGTGACGGCGTAGTAGACACGTATCACGACGAAGGAATCATCAAAGTTCAGGCGAATCTGCGTTCCACGATGGTCAGCGGCTGTTCACGGACAACCCCATCACGAGCTGAATGGAAGCGATGCAGCAAGGTCAGCGCGGCGAGTGTGCCGCATCAACTCCCTGTCTCATGTTCGTGATGCTGACGGCTGTACCCACCGAAAGTGCGGCTGGTCAAATTGCTCGATAGGTATGGCCGTTTCCTCGATGCGCTTGCGCACGCGCAACTCTCGGAGCGTGGTGCGTGCGTCGGCCAGGGTGCAATGCAGGACCTCTTGGATTTTACGGACACCCTCAGCGTGCAGGCCCTGCTCAGTCTCCACCGGACCAAGATTCACGAGCGAATCACAGAGAAGTTGCTCCTGCTCCGGCGACATCGGCTAAGTATACAATGCCCGGAATACCTCCTCTGGCGCTGATCATTTTCGCGCCGTCGCGACAATGATGCGGGATGTCACCTTTCCTCCAGTAAACAAACACCAAGACACTTGAATCCAACGCGGGCGGTTTGCTGCTGCTCAAGACTCGTCGCGCTCGCCCTTGATGAAGAAGGGCTCCATGTCCTTGACTCCAGGATCTTCACGGTTGCGCCCTGGGGAGTGTTTCCCTGCGCTATAGCGAGGAACGCCTGCTCCGACTGCGCCACCATCGCGCGCGAGGTCGTTCTTGTGGAACGAGTGATCCTCTAGCACAATCTCAATTCCACGCGCTAGCTCTTTCCACGTGATTCTGGGGATCGAGAGGAATCCCAAGCTCTTCCAGGATCTTTTTCAGGTCGGAAGCTGCTCTGCTATTTCATCTACTCGCTCTGGATAGAACGCAACATGTCTCTTTATCTGGTCAACAGCAGGAAACGGATCCTCGTATGACCACACCGCATTCACGGACTTCTCGCCTCCAGCGGGAACGCTGTAATAAATGCAATCGCCTTTATAGGGGCAGTACGTAACGTGATCCGAGTGTTCCAATTTGGAGAAATCAACATCCTCTCCGGGAATGTATTGAACGGGCGGATACGAGGCTTCGCGGAGCGTGAGGGCGTTGCGCGTATCCGCAATCACACGGCCCGCGACGGACACGACGACGCGAGCGGGGTTGCGTTCGACGGAAATCGGATGATCTGGACCTGGAAGCTTGACCTGCTTTTCGTTCATGTTTTCAATCTCCTTTTGAATGCGACTTCAACGGTGGAGGCTTTGAGAGGCACTGTGCACTGACCGTAAGGCGAGCGTTCCGCTCTTCCATCAAGCCAGCGCGGGGATAAGCGCGGACGTGCCCTGCTTATTCTGAGCGCTCTGCTCGGAGCGCTCAATCTCTCCCGTGCTGTCTCCGATCCGAACTTGTCGCGAGAGATCCTCCATGGGGTTCGCGACGAGCTGATCGGTTTGGTTGAAACCGGAAGCTCATAAGGGGGTTGCCCTTTGAGACAAACTCGCTGGCATTCGTCGCTCCTCGTCATTGTCTTCGCATTGCGCTCAACTGAGTTCTTGCGCGAGTCCGATGAGAAGAACCTCAGGCCCGCGGATGTAGCAGAGGCGATACGTGTCTTTATACTGGACTACTTCGCCTACGAGCTGCGCACCGCGATTGCGGAGCCTTTCAAGCGTCTCGTCGATATCGTCCACGGTGAACATGACGCGGAGGTAGCCTAGAGCGTTCACCGGGGCGTTGCGGTGACGCGAGCGGTATACCCGCTTGTTTGTCCCCGGTCGCTTGACGAAACGCGATCGATTCCAAATAATCCGGCCGACGTAGCGTTCCCGTCGGAGCATTTCGTGGATCATCGACGGACACCAAGTGGCATAGTGCTTCCCAGCCCTCGGCCGCACGGACGGTACGCGCTCTGCGTTTAACGTCTTGGCGATCGTACGAAGCGACGCTCCCAGGGATACAGCGCTCCGATACTTGATAAACTTTCATCGTGCGGCTTTGCCGGGTCCGGGTTGTCTTCGGTTGTATGGTGATCCTTGCCTCCGCGGGCGAGCGGACAGTCGCGGAACAAACCGTCGAGCAACCAGGCGCACGGTTTACTCTCGATACAACGCTGGTTCTGATTCCAGTGGCCGTGACTGACCCTATGAACCGCTTCGTACTCGGCCTTCACAAAGCAGATTTTCATCTCTATGAAGATGGAGCCGAGCAGATGATCGCGAATTTCTCGGGCGAGGACGCTCCCTTATCGGTTGGGATCGCTTTTGACACCAGCGGCAGCATGAGCGACAAGCTCCGGACCTCGCGCCGGGCCGCGATTCAGTTCCTCAGAACGATGAACGCGCAGGATGAGGCCTTTCTCATCGAGTTCGGCGATCAAGCGGCGTTGACCGTCGGGTTCACGAATCAATTCGACGTGATTCAGAACAAGCTGACGTCGGTGGCGCCGGGCGGGCTTACGGCGATGTTCGATGGCGCGCAATTGGCGCTCCACGAGATGCAAAGGGCAAAAAATCCTCGCAAAGCGATTGTGATTATTTCAGACGGCGGCGACAACAACAGCCGGTATTCCGCGCGCGAAATCGAATCCCTTGTGCGCGAAGCCGATGTGCAAATCTACGCGATGGGCGTGTTTCAGCCCTCCATTTTCGCGGGCCTGAGCAAAGAGGAAGTCAATGGACCGCGCATGCTGTCCCAGCTTGCCGAACAAACAGGGGGCCGCGCCTTCACCGCATCGGACGCGAACGATCTGCCGAGCGTGGCCGCGCGGATCGCCATCGAGTTGCGGAACCAGTATGTTCTGGCCTACCGGTCCAAGAATCGAAATAACGATGGCAAATATCGCAAGGTGGAAGTGAAAATCACGCCGCCTGCGGGAATCGCCAGCCTCAAAGCGCACTGGCGGCTGGGGTATTACGCTCCTTCCCAATAGTGGCCTGGCGTGGAGATTCGAAGGCGGAGTTTCCGCGTCTGTCCGCATGCTCACGCATGGCGGTTCGACGGAACGGCGACCGTCAACGGTGAATGGGGTGCGGCGCCGCGACATGGGGAGGGGCGATCGGAATTCGCGGTAAAGGCGCGATAGAAGGTCTCGGGAGAATAGGAGCGATAGGCCGGCCGATTGCGCCGCTTCCCGGGAAAATCGTGATCGGTCGTGGATAAAGAAACCTTCCGGCCGGCGCCCGTCGATACAAAAGGCCGTAGGGGTAGACGGCAAGATAGGGATTAGACCAGGATTGACCGGGGCTCCAGAAACTGAGTCCGTACGGGTAGGTGATACCGAGGGATGAAATGCCGGTCTGCGGAAAATAGCTGAACCCGCCGAACGCAACGCCGGAGGTATCGATTTGATCGGGATCGTCGGTGATTCCGGCTGCAATCTGATTGTCTTCAGAGACAACCGAGCTGCGATTCATCGCCCAGATGTTGAATGCGTCCGCCGCGGGCGCCGTCGCCGGCTCGGCGACCAGCACCGATGCCAAGGGAAGAACCTCGCCGCGTTGAACGGTCACGATTCCGGAGTCGCCATCTGTCCAAACCTCGGCGGTGCCGCTCAAAACTCTTAGTTGCGCCGGTTCTGAATCGATCCGGGCGACGCTGTCTGCCGGTATGCGCACTTGCCAGCCCTTGTATATAACGGTGTCTGGCGGATTTGCCGCCTCATGACTAACCTCGACAATGGCGGACCCGCGCAACAACTCGACTCGAGTATCGGAAAGTTGGTTCGACTGCATGCGGATGGCGCTGTTCTCAGCGACGCGAAGGAAGACGCCGGGGGTAAGAAGGACCTCCGCGCGGCCGAGTTCCGTTCGCAACACAGTGCCTTCGCCGATCTCAGTAAACCGGCCGAATTTCTGTTGAAGTTGCTCGTCCCCGAGGAAGACATAGCCATCGAAGAAATAAAGGAGGCCGGAGTGCGTGGATCTGACCGATTGACCGGAAGCGGCGGACAGCACGGCCAACAGGAAGGCTAGTATCGGAAGCCGCGCGACACGCGGGTGACTCATAAACTGCTCCCTTCGAGAAAGTATGCACTCCTTTCAGCGTCTCGTCAATCCGGTTGGTAATGATTGATAACACATCACTTCCACGCGGTGAAGGCGGGGAGGGGCCCTTTTTAAAGGCCTTTTCACGAACGCAGTGTCGTCAGAAGAGATTTAAAGCGCTCTTTGCTCATAATGGGTGCATATGTCGCGTCCGCCTGGCTGGTAGCCATCGCCATCAACCTGGTCTCGACAGGAACTTATTTCGATATTGCAGTGCGTGATTTAGAGATGGCCGCGGCGGCTTTCGTGCTTGCGCGCATGACGGAGGCCCGCGACGATGCCCAGCACATCGACGTTCCGCGGGAGCGGAGTTCGAATGCCGTAATACCTGCTTGAAGCGATAATTGAACTCGAGTCGTAATCCAGCACCATGGAAAAGCGCGCACCACCGAAATCGCCGATCGTCATGACCATCGGGCACTCCACGCGCTCGGCAAAGGAGTTTATCCAACTTCTGAAAGCCCACCAGGTAGAGCGGTTGGTCGATATACGCAGCGTCCCGCGTTCGCGGCACAATCCGCAGTTCAACCGAAGCCAATTATCGCCTGCCCTGCATTCCGCGCGTCTTTATTACAAGTACATGCCCGGGCTGGGCGGCTTCCGGCGCGCGTCTCGGGATTCCCTCAACACCGGTTGGCATAACGCCAGCTTCCGTGGCTTCGCCGATTACATGCAGACGCCTGAATTCCGGAAGAATCTGGACGATCTGATAGAACTGGCGAAGTCACAGCAGATTGCAATTATGTGCGCCGAAGCCGTCCCGTGGCGCTGTCATCGCTCTCTGATAGCAGATGCGTTGTTGGCGCGAGGAGTCGAAGTGCGAGAAATCACCAGCGCCGTTCGTACACGACCGCTTACGCTTACACCTTGGGGGAAGGTGAACGGAACCGACGTCACTTATCCCGCTGAACACAAAGCATAGATCGGCTCTCCCGCGACCGGGTTACTTCATCACGATCAATAACATGCATACAGGCGAATGGGCCGCAATGGCATGATCGAGGTGTGCGGGCATATGCGTAAAAGCTCCCGGGCCGGCCGCGATCGTCTCGTTGCCCAGCGTCAAGGTCGCCTCGCCTTCCACGAAATAAAGGATGGTGGGCACCGGAGCGGCATGTAGAGTCATTTCATGGCCCGCCGCAAGCCTGTATAGGACCACTTTTGATCGGTCATCATTTTGCAGGATGCGGCTGACGATTCCTTTCAACGGAATATCGAGCCCCTGGCGCAGGTCGGGGATGAAAACGGGAATTGAAGATTCTGGCATATTCAGTGAAAGGAGGATGTCGGTATCCCTGGTGAACCAACGTTGTGATCGCGCATCCGTTCTACGAGGCTCAAGGCGGACACGCTGATTCCAACCAAAAGACCGCCTAATGTCCAGCCCTCCCCACCGTGGCCATGCCGAAGCAATTCGGTGGCTACGATCAGGGCCGCCAGCGTCAAGAGTACCAGAGAGATTCCGCGCTGGAAGCGCGCTACCGCCGAACGCACCCATGGGTCGAGCGGCATGGAAATTGTACGGCCGCGATCGGAATTCGTGCAGTGCGCTTTGATGGAACAGCCGTTGCAGGTGTGCGCCGGCGCCCGGTAATGGATAACCCGCAGTTGGTGATCTATTTCGCCGCGTTCAAGCCTTGCTCCTTGCGAACATTCCCACGCATCGCGATCCTGATGGAAACGAAACCCGGCTGTCTCATATCGATCGGAACGCCTTTGTGAATGCCGAGCCAGCCATTCCAGCAAAACGGCGATAAGCAGCAAGAGGATGGCATAGCCGCCTCCCAGGAGTGCCTCGACGTGAAACCCCTTCATTTCAAGCCTTCGGCCGTTTCGGTGATCTCAGTAAAGAGGATCTCCTCAGGTTCTTCGAGCGTTGTGACGGTGGGAGTGTGCCGGATGCCAAGCCAGGTCAAATAAAGCAACGGCGAAATCCCACCGATGATGAAAACCACGTCTCCGGGGAAGCGCATCCATTCGATAAATCCATTCATTGGGTTCCCCAGGAACTCCAGCGACCGCGCTTCGAAATAGCCGTGTTGGACGGATTCATAGAGCTGGAGGATTCCCAGCGGGAACAGGGTCGCGAAAACCATCCACGCGAGCCCTACATTGAGGGACCAGAAACTGAATTTGGCGGCGCGGTCGGACCAGCGGTTTTCAGGGATCAGGTACCGGATGCAGAACAGCGCCAGTCCGACCGCCAACATGCCGTAAACACCCATCATGGCGGCATGTGCATGATTGGCGGTGAGCGCCGTTCCAATCTCATAGTAAGAAACGACGGGCAGATTGACGAGGAATCCGAACACGCCGGCGCCGAGGAAGTTCCAAAAGCCGACTGCGACCAGAAACATCACTGCCCAGTAGTGAGGAAAAGAAGTGCGCGACTTCGATTCCTGACGCGCTCCAAGTTGCAGGAAACTCCACGCCTCCACAGTCAGGAATGTCAGCGGAATCACCTCCCCCGCCGAGAAGAAGGCGCCGAGAGCCATGTGCTCCGCCGGAGTACCGGAAAAATAGAGATGATGCATGGTCCCCACCACTCCGCCGGCGGAGTAAAGCAGTATGTCGAGGTAGATCACCGTCAGGGCTACCCGTTCGGCGACCACTCCCAGCAACACGAAAATGCAGGCGACCATGATGGTCGTGAACAGCTCGAGAAAATCTTCAACCCACAGATGCACGACCCAAAAACGCCAGAAGTCCGTTACGGTGAAGTGAGCTTCTGGCCGGGCGAGCAGGCCAACGGCATAAAAAGCGGGCAGCGAGAGCGCGGAGAAGAAGAACAGCCACGGCATATTGCCTTTGTGCTCCGTGCGCAGGCGCCCGCGCAATCCGAAATACAACATGGCTACCCAGAATGAGAGTCCGATGGTGAGCAGGATTTGCCAGAAGCGGCCGAGATCGAGGTATTCGAATCCCTGGTTTCCGAACCAACTCCATCCTTTCCGAATCCAGCCATGGATGCCGGCAAACTCGCCAGCTAAACTGCCGAAGACGACGATGGTGAGGGCCGCGAGCAGACCGACAGCGAGCCACTTTTGCGGCTTCGGTTCCCGTCCGCTCAACATCGGCGTGAGGAAAATGCCGGCGGCAAGATAAGACGTGGATACCCAGAAGATGGCCAATTGCAGGTGCCAGGTGCGAGCCAGATTGAACGGCAAAATCCGGGCGAGGTCGATTCCGAAGAAATTTTGAAGGTCGGCGCGATAATGCTGGGAAGCGCCTCCGACTAGCGATTGGAACAGGAACAGCAGGGTCATCACGAAAAAAAACCAAGCAGTCACGCGCTGCGCCGGAGTCAGGGCCACTTCGCCAGGCGGACGAAATGTGAGCGCCTGGCGCTCCCGGCCGTGCCAGCCAAGGATGTTCCAGCGGCCAAACGCCGCAAACAGCAGGCCGATTCCTCCCAATAACGCCACTAGAGAAAGTACGCTCCAGACAACCGTGTCCGCCGTCACGGTGTTTCGAACCAGCGATTCTGGAGGCCAATTGTTGGTGTAGGAATAATCGTGACCCGGCCGCAATGCAGCGGCGGTCCATGCCGACCAACTGAAGAACGCCGTCAATTGGTGCGCTTCTCGTGGGTCGCTGATCGCGTTTGGCCGGAGTCCATGGAGGGTGGTGGGCTCCGAAAAAAATTCGCGGTAATAGTTTTCGAGTTGGGCAAATGCGGCCGACTGTGCCGCCGTGAAGGCGAGCGTGCCGGTGACGGGATCATAGCGGTTGGCCTTGAATTCCTGAATCGTCTGGCCCCTCGCCCGATCCGATTGCGGACCGCCGTAGGAATCGAGAACGCGGGAAGCCGCGCGGCGCAAATAGTCAGCGGTGAAGTCCGGCCCAAGGTATGCGCCATGGCCAAAAATGGAGCCGTACTCCATCAGTCCGTTGCGAAGAAATACCTGCTGGCCGTCGAGGATATCTTCCTGCGTGTAGAGCACCGCTCCAGAGGGATCGACGACGCGACCCGGAATGGGCGCTTCGCCCGTATAGGTCCGATAGGCGAGGAAGCCCAAAATGAAAAAGCCAAAAAGAATCACTATGGCAACGGCTTGAAGCCAAGACTTAGAAACCAGCAAATCTCGCTTCAGCGCCTGTGGGCCATTCTCATCAGACATGCGTACCCCCGTGAAGTATCCTTCTAACTTAACGTGCGGCTACGGCGGCCACAGCTTCGCCTATGATGTCATCAAGGCGAGATGCCTCGGCTTTACTCTATCCAGTTGTGGCGAGTCCGGGTTCTGCTCCTAACCGGGAATCAGTATACTCCCGAATGACTCGCACTGTGTCTCGTTTTCGCCGGAATTAATTCCACAGAACATGAGCAATTTTGACCGGATATCCTGGAGCGCATCGCCTACGATATAACGGCTTGTGTGATGTGAGTCTCAAATTTTAGCAGTCAACGTCGTCAAATTTTCCATCCGTGCGAGTTACAGTGTAGCGAGAAATACTCTCGCGACGGTATATCTTCTATGTTCGAACGAGAATAGTCTGTTGCGGTAGCCGTCGCGACGTAAATCAGGCGCGACGCTGATTGCGGATTTGGTTCAATGGCGCAGATCTTTCACTCGAGCTCCAACAGCTTGGCTAAGATCAGTATTGCGGCTGGGGTGCTTACCCTGGGATCAGTAGTTTGGGCAGCCTACAGCCTGAACGCCGGCTCGTTCACAACCGCGGTTCGGGTAGCGCGCGATCAGCCTGTTCCCTTCAGCCATAAGCATCACGTTGCCGATGACGGCATCGATTGCCGTTACTGCCACACTTCGGTGGAGACGTCCGCCTTCGCCGGACTTCCGCCCACGGAGACATGCATGAGCTGCCACTCGCAACTCTGGACCAATGCGGAGATGCTGGAACCCGTGCGCGCCAGCCTTCGAACGGGGAAGTCCATTGAGTGGACGCGCGTCCACGATCTTCCCGACTTTGTTTACTTCAATCACAGTATCCATGTAAACAAAGGGATTGGCTGCTCAACGTGCCATGGGCGCGTCGACCTGATGCCGCTGATGTACAAAGTCAACACGCTGTATATGCAGTGGTGCGTCGACTGCCACCGCCATCCTGAACGGCAAGTCCGCCCACGCGAAGAAGTGTTCAACATCGCCTATGAGACCCCGGCGCCGAATCAGGATGAGATCGGACCGAGACTTGTCGCGCTGTACAAGATCCAAAGCTTAACGGACTGTGTGACGTGCCACCGATGAACGACCCAAAGTATTGGCGCAGCTTAGAGGAACTCGCCTCGACCGAGGAGTTTCGCTCCTTCGTCGAAGACGAGTTCCCAAATCGCACGCCGGACTGGAACGACCCCGGTTCGCGCCGCCGATTCCTTACGCTGATGGGCGCATCGGTGGCGCTGGCGGGCGCGTCGGCGTGTACTGTTCAGCCGAAGGAGGTGATTGTCCCGTACGTACGCCAGCCCGAGGAGTTGGTGCCTGGCAACCCGTTGTTCTATGCGACGGCGATGAGTGTTGGCGGCATCGCCACCGGGCTCCTTATTGAGAGTCACCTGGGCAGGCCGACGAAAGTTGAGGGCAACCCGCAGCATCCAGCGAGCTTGGGCGCAACCGACGCCGCCATGCAGGCAAGCGTTCTCACGCTCTACGATCCGGACCGGTCGCAAAGCGTAACACGCAACGGGGCGATCGATAGTTGGGGCAGTTTTCTTACGGCGCTGACGGGTGCGCGCGAAGTTGCGGGATTGAAAAAGGGGTCGGGCTTCCGAATCCTGACGGGAACCATGACCTCTCCGACGCTCGCGGCGCAGATCAAGGATTTCCTCGCCGCTTTTCCAGCCGCGAAGTGGCATCAATACGAAGCGTGCGGCCGGCACTCCGCGCGTGCGGGCTCCACGATGGCATTCGGGAAACCGGTCAACACGATCTACCGGTTCGATCGCGCCGACGTGATCCTGTCGCTGGATGCGGATTTCCTGTGCTCCGGAATGCCGGGTGGACTCCGCTATGCCCGGGATTACAGCGCCCGCCGCAGAGCCGCGGCCGCGGATGCGAATGTGGTTTCGCCCCGGCTTTACGTCGCCGAAGGCACGCCCTCGATTACGGGGGGCATGGCAGAGCACCGATTCCGAATGCGCACGGGGGAGGTGGAGGCATTCGCCACCAGGTTGATGCACGAACCCACCAGCGCCATTGCCAAAGATTTGAACGCGCATCGAGGATCGAGTATCGTCATTGCGGGTGAACATCAGCCGCCGCGCGTTCACTCGATCGCGCATGCTCTTAACCAGACGTTAGGAAACACGGGAAAGACCGTGCTTTACACCGATCCCGTGGAATCGAATCCAGTCGATGAGCTGGCTTCGCTCGGCGAACTGGTCGCCGATATGCGAAGTGGCGCGGTGGAGACGCTTCTGATATTAGGCGGCAATCCTGTTTACGACGCTCCCGCGGATTTCAACTTCCTCGACGCGTTGAAGCAGGTGAAATTCCGCGCGCATGCCGGACTTTATTCAAATGAAACCGCTGCCTGGTGTCATTGGCATGTGCCGGAGGCCCACTATCTGGAATCGTGGAGCGACGCCAGAGCTTACGATGGGACCGTCAGCGTGGTGCAGCCCCTGATCGCGCCGATTTATGGGGGGAAAACGCCGCACGAAATCCTGAACGTACTGAATAATCAGGCCGATCGTTCGGCGCATGACACGGTTCGCGACTATTGGCGGAGTCAGCACAAAGGTAAAGATTTCGACGATTTCTGGCAGATCTCCCTGCACGACGGCGTGGTTGCGGGAACCGCGTTGACGGAGATAACGCCACCGGCCGCGAAAGTGCCCGATGCGGGGGCGGGCGCCGCGGGTCTTGAAATCGTATTCCGTCCCGATCCGGCTGTTGGCGATGGAGCCATGTCGAATAACGCATGGCTTCAGGAGATGCCAAAGCCGCAGAACAAGATGACGTGGGACAACGCGATCTGGTGCTCGCCGAAGTCGGCAGAGCGTTACGGGGTCACCACGGGAGATGTGGTTGAGATCGCGGTTGGCGGGCGCAAGCTGGAGGGTCCGGTATGGATCATGCCGGGTCACGCCGACGAATCGATCACTGTTCATTTCGGCTACGGCCGCACGCGGGCCGGCAAAATTGCCGATGGAGTGGGGTTCAACGCGTACGCGATCCGCGGTTCCAAATCGCCCTGGCTGGACGCTGGGGTGGAGATTACGAGGAAGTCGCGCGGCTATGTCTTCGCGACTACTCAACACACGCAAACGATGGAAGAACGCGATCCTTTCCGCGTAGCGACGGTTGCCGAATATCATAAGAATCCGGAATTCGCCCGGCCCGCGGATGACCGCGTTCCGGACACGCATTCGATGTTCCCGTTGTGGGACTACAAACAACACAAGTGGGGAATGTCGATCGACCTCACGGCCTGCATTGGATGCCAGGCATGTACTATGGCGTGCCAGTCTGAAAACAATATCTCCGTGGTCGGAAAAGAAGAAGTGGCCAAGGGGCGCCACATGAACTGGATCCGCGTGGATCGTTACTATCATGGTTCGCTCGACGATCCGGAAATGTACTTCCAGCCGGTGCCTTGCATGCATTGCGAGAATGCGCTATGCGAGTTGGTGTGCCCGGTCGCGGCCACCGTGCATAGCGCCGAAGGCCTGAACGAGATGGTCTACAACCGTTGTGTAGGCACCCGCTACTGCTCGAATAATTGTCCCTATAAGGTGCGCCGGTTCAATTTTTTCCTTTATGCCGATTGGGACACGCAAAGCCTTTTTGGCTCGCGAAACCCGGACGTGACGGTGCGCAGCCGCGGAGTGATGGAGAAATGCACCTACTGCGTGCAGCGCATCAACCGGGCCAAGATCGACGCCGAAAAACAGGACCGGCCGCTTGCCGATGGTGAAATCGTCACGGCATGCCAGCAGGCGTGCCCGGCCGAGGCAATCGTCTTCGGCGATTTGAACGATCCCAACAGCAAAGTGTCGAAACTCAAAAAACAGCAGCGCGATTATTCCCTGCTGGAGGAATTGAACACGCGTCCGCGCACTACTTATCTGGCGCGGCTGCGCAACCCGAATCCTGAGCTTGAGAAGGGATGAACGAGTGACGCCTGAAGAGCCATCCGTCGCGACGATTGATCCGGGGCCGGAGAAAGTCCTCGGTCCGGGCCACGATTACGCCACGGTCTCGGAAAAAATCTCCGGCGTGGTGTATCAGCCGTTCCTGAAGACGCCGCGCGAGATGTTCGTGGGATTTGCGTGCGCCTTTCTGCTGGTGAACCTGCTGATGGTGGCGGTGACGTGGCTTTTTGTGCGCGGCGTCGGAGTTTGGGGCATCATGATCCCGGTGGCCTGGGGATTCGCGATTGTGAATTTCGTCTGGTGGATCGGCATCGGTCATGCAGGTACGTTGATTTCGGCCATCTTGTTGCTGCTCAAGCAGGACTGGCGAACGTCGATCAACCGCTTTTCGGAAGCGATGACATTATTCGCCGTGGCCTGCGCCGGAATGTTTCCGATCCTCCACCTCGGCCGTCCGTGGCTTGCATATTGGTTGATTCCTTATCCCAACACGATGTGGCTGTGGCCGCAGCCGCGCAGCCCGCTGATCTGGGATGTGTTCGCGGTATCGACATACGCGACCGTCTCGCTGTTGTTCTGGTTCACCGGTCTGATTCCGGATTTCGCCACCATGCGCGATAAGGCTCCGAATACGTTGGCGCAAAAGATCTTCGGGTTGCTGGCCATGGGCTGGCGCGGATCGGCGAAGCATTGGGCCAGGTATCAGAAGGCGTATCTGTTGCTGGCGGGACTCTCGACACCGCTGGTGGTTTCCGTCCACTCGGTGGTGAGCTTCGACTTTTCGGTGAGCATTGTTCCGGGCTGGCACACGACTATTTTTCCGCCGTACTTCGTCGCGGGCGCGATTTATTCGGGCTTCGCGATGGTGTTGACACTCGCGATCCCGGTTCGTCGCTGGTATCACCTGGAAGATCTGATCACCATGCGCCACATCGAGTGCATGGCAAAGGTGATGCTTGGTACCGGGCTGATTGTCGCCTACGGCTATGCAATGGAGGCGTTCATGGCCTGGTACAGCGGCAGCCAGGTGGAGCGCTATGCCTTCCTCAATCGCATGTGGGTGGGCGGCTATTGGTGGACCTATTGGCTGCTGGTCCTGTGCAATATTCTGATCCCCCAGTTGCTGTGGTCGAAGCGGGTGCGCATGTCCATTCCCGCCGTTTTCCTCATTTCCTTGGTCGTCAATATGGGCATGTGGCTGGAGCGTTTCGTGATCGTCGTCACCAGCCTGACCAGGGATTTCGTCCCATCCTCCTGGGGTATGTATTACCCCACGATCTGGGATTGGAGCACCTATGCCGGAACCATCGGCGTTTTCTTGAGCCTGATGTTCCTGTTTATTCGCGGCCTGCCCGCCATTTCGATTTTCGAGATGCGCGAAGTCGTGCATCACCTGGAGCCAAAGCATGGTCACGGAGACTAATCTCTACGGCCTGATGGCCGAATTCGATGAGCCGGAGCCGTTGATCGAAGCAGCGCGGCGCGCGCGTGCTGCTGGCTATCGGCACATGGATGCGTATTCGCCGATGCCGGTGGAGGGCCTTGCCGAAGCGATTGGATTCCGCACCAGCGCGGTGCAGCGGTTGGTTTTCGTGGCCGGATTACTCGGCGCTACCGGCGGGTTCACTTTGTGCTGGTGGATGACGGTAGTCGCCTATCCGCACATCGTTGCGGGCAGGCCGCTCAATAGCTGGCCGGCATACGTTCCCATCACGTTCGAATGCATGGTGCTGGTGGCCTGTCTCACCGCTGTGATCGGTATGTTGGCGCTGAACGGACTCCCGCAGCCGTATCACCCGGTCTTTAATGTGGCCCGCTTCGAACATGCCTCACGCGACAAGTTTTTTCTGTGCATTGAAGCGACGGATCCGAAGTTCGATGTTCTCGCTACGCGGGAGTTCCTGGAGCAACTCGATTCTCGGGGGGTGATGGAAGTTGAGCCGTAGAATTCAGTTGTGGCCAATTCTTGTGCTGGCACTTGCAGGTTGCCGCCAGGATATGCACGACCAGCCGCGTTACAAACCGCTCGCGGGAACCGACTTTTTTGGCGACGGACGCTCCGCCCGGCCAGTGGTGGAGGGAACGGTCGCACGCGGCCACCTGCGTATCGACAGCGCGCGCTACACGGGAAAAGTGGACGGTCAGGACGTCGAGTCGTTTCCTTTCGCGATCACCAAAGACGACCTTGTGCGCGGCCAGCAGCGGTTCAACATCTATTGCTCGCCCTGCCACAGCCGTATCGGCGATGGAAATGGTATGGTTGTCCGGCGCGGTTTTCGCCAAGCCGCGTCGTACCACACAGAAAAGTTGATCAAGGCTCCCATTGGCCACTTCTTCGACGTCATAACGAATGGTTTCGGTGCGATGCCGAATTATGCCTCGCGGGTGGAACCGGACGACCGTTGGCGCATCGCCGCCTACATCCGCGTCCTTCAACTCAGTGAGAACGCCAAAATCGAGGACGTGCCCCAAGACCAGCGCACCGGACTGGAGGCGGCTCCGCAATGACACCGCACGACACCGTCCGCGCTCAGATCGGGCAGTGGCAGCGCACCTCGCTGCTAGTCGGCATCGCCGGAGTGTTGCTGCTGATCACCGGTTTTCTTCTGAGTCGTGAGCAAGCGCTGCGTTCCTATCTGTTCGCCTATCTTTATTGGATCGGGATGGGGCTGGGGTCGATGGGTATTTTGTTGTTGCATCATACGGTGGGCGGCAAGTGGGGGATGGTGATCCGCCGCCTGTGCGAGGCGGGGTGCCGCACGCTGCCATATATGGCACTCCTTTTGATCCCCGTGCTACTGAGTATCCCGACGCTGTATCCGTGGGCCAGGCCGGAAGCGTTGCAGAATGCGAATATTCAGGCCAAGGCGGCGTATCTCAACGTGCCGTTTTTTCTCGTCCGTACGATATTTTATTTCCTCGTTTGGACTTTCTATGCCTGGAGACTCAGCAAGTGGTCGGCCGCGCAGGATCAGACCGGCGACGTGAGCTTGATCGGAAAAATGCGCGCGGTCAGTGCCCCCGGGCTGGTGGTGTTCACTTTTGTCACAACCTTCGCGTTCATCGATTGGATCATGTCGCTGGAGCCGAACTGGTTCTCGACCATCTACGGAGTGATGTTCCTGGTCGGGCAGGTGCTCGAGTCTTTTGCGTTCGTCATCGCTTTGGTCATTATTCTCTCGAAGCGATCCCCACTCAAAGAGTACGTGACCGTCCAACATCTGCACGATCTTGGAAATATGATGTTCGCGTTCATGGTCCTGTGGGCGTATCTATCGTTTTCGCAGTTCCTCATCATCTGGGCGGGCAATCTGCCTGAAGAAACTCCGTGGTATTTGCGACGGCTTCGCGGAGGCTGGGGATGGGTTGCGCTGACCTTGGTAATTTTTCATTTCGCAACGCCATTTGTGCTGCTGTTGATGCGCAAGACAAAACGCCATGCCGACCGGCTGATCAAGGTCTGCCTGTTGATGATCGCGATTCGCATCGTGGATGTGTACTGGGTGGTCGAACCGGCATTCTACGAACAGCAGCTCAAAATTAGCTGGCTCGATTTCGTGACGCCATTCGCGGTTGGAGGCCTGTGGCTGGCGTTGTTTTTCTGGCAACTGAAATCGCAACCCTTGGTTCCGATGAAGGATCCACGCCTCCAAGGTTCGTCACGGGAGACGGTCGCGTTCTAATGACCGATTCAAAGCACAATTCGCTCAGCCACGAGACGGATGCCGGAGACGTTCGCGCGATCGGCCTCACCGGCCTTTCCCTCGCAGTTGGAATTGCGATCGTTTTGATGCTGGTATACGGAATCTTTCAGTACCTCGCGCATCATCAGATCGTCATTACGCCCGCGAATCCCATGGCGGAAACGGACCGGCAACAGTTTCCTCAGGGCCCGCGAATCGATCAACATCCAACACTCGAATTGAAGGAACTGCACTTGCAAGAAGATCGCATCCTCTCGACATACGGCTGGACGGACAAGAAGGCCGGAGTGGTCCGGATTCCGGTCGATCGGGCGATGGAACTGCAATTGGAACGGGGATTTCCAATACGCAAGGAGGCGGCGAAGAAATGAAGCCTCTTCTCTTATTTCTCTGTACGGCCTTTTCCGGCGCGTCTATCGCTTTCGCGCAGGTCCAAACCGGTTGGCGCCCGGCGGTGCTGAAAAGGGTTGGCATCGATCAGAAAATGGGTGCGCAAGTGCCGATCGATCTTCCCTTCAACGACGAGTCTGGACGCCCGGTCACGCTGCGGCAGTACCTCGGGAAACCGGTGATCCTGGCTTTGGTTTATTACCAGTGCCCGTCGCTTTGCAACATGGTGTTGAACGGAGTCTTGCGCAGCGTCAAGAACATCAACATGACCGCAGGCGAAGAGTACGACATCGTCGCCATCAGCTTCGATCCACGCGAGACCGCCGAAATGGCGGCTGTAAAAAAGGCTTCGTATGTGAAAGGCTACAATCGTTCCGGCTCAGAACAGGGCTGGCATTTTCTCACCGGTCCCGAGGCATCGAGTAAGTCCCTGGCCGACGCTGTCGGCTTCCATTTCGCTTACGACGCAATCACCAATCAGTTCGCGCATGGCAGCGCCATTATGCTGCTGACTCCCGAAGGCCGAGTGACGCGTTACTTCTATGGCATCGATTATCCGGCGCGCGACGTGCGCTTGGGCCTTGTGGAAGCGTCGGATCGCCGCATTGGATCCGCGATCGACCAGGTGATGCTGTACTGCTATCACTACGATCCTTCCAATGGCAAGTACGGAATGGTGATCATGAACGTGCTTCGCATCGCCGGAATTACAACCGTGGCGGCTCTGGCCACGTTCATGATCGTCATGTTCCGCCGGGACTTCAAGGTGACCTGAATGGGCGACTTCTCCATTTTCCCGCCGCGTGCCTCGGCAACCGCCGGAGAGGTCGATGCTCTCTACGGATTCCTTCTTGTAGTGGGAATCGCGATGACGGCGCTCATATTCTTCTTCGTTTTCTTTTTCGCCATCAAGTACCGCCGCAAGGGCCCCGATGATCGCCCGAAGGCTATCCATGGTTCGATCCCGCTCGAAATCACCTGGAGCGTAATTCCATTCCTGATTATGCTGGTCATGTTCGGCTGGGGAACCAAGCTCTATTTTCAAAACTACACGCCGCCGCCCAGGGATACGCTCGATATCTACATCACGGGCAAGCAGTGGATGTGGAAAATACAATATCCCGGGGGGCAGCGCGAGATCAATGAGTTGCACGTGCCGACCGGCCGAGCGGTCAAGCTGACTTTGGCCAGCGAGGACGTTATTCATAGCTTCTTCATCCCAGCCTTTCGCCTGAAGCACGATGTTGTACCGGGCAGTTATCAGACGTTCTGGTTTGAGCCGACGAAGCCTGGACGTTATCACATCTTCTGTGCCGAGTATTGCGGCACCAATCACTCCCGTATGATTGGCTGGGTAACCGTCATGGAGCCTGCCCGCTACGAGGCCTGGCTGTCGGGAGGAAGTACCGGAGGATCGATGGCCGAACAAGGCGAGAAAGTGTTCGAACAATATGGCTGCGTCACCTGTCACGTGCTGGACCAGCAAGGCCGTTGTCCGTCCCTGCGCAATGTTTTCGGCAAGCCCGTACAGCTTGATGACGGACGCACGGTGCTGGCCGACGAGGCCTATGTTCGCGAATCGATTCTCAATCCCAACGCGAAAATTGTGAAGGGATACCATCGCGACATCATGCCGGTCTTCCAGGGGCAGATCGGCGAGGAATCCCTGTTGCAGCTGATCGTGTATATCAAGAGCCTGTCAGCACCCGCCAATCCTCCCCCTAACAAGGCTGAGCAACCCAACCTGGCCAAGCCAAGACAAGTGAAGCAGTGAGGCGCGCACTATGAGTACAACCCTGCCGCATTCCGAACTCGAGGTACAAACAAACTATCTCAACGCCGATTATGGTTGGAAGTCCTGGCTGTTCACAACAGACCACAAGCGTATCGCGCTGCTCTATCTGTTTTCAATCACGGCCTTTTTCTTCGTGGGCGGCGCGTTCGCCGTAGCGATGCGGATCAACCTGCTCTCCCCGGATGGCATCTTTGCACACGACACGTATAACAAGCTGTTCACCATGCACGGGGTTATCATGGTGTTCTTTTTTCTAGTCCCCTCCATCCCGGCCACTCTTGGCAACTTCCTGATACCGCCGATGATCGGCGCGCGAGATCTCGCCTTTCCGCGTATTAACCTTCTCAGTTGGTATATTTACATCATCGGCGGCGTCATGGCCCTTACCGCTGTCGTGAGAGGCGGGGTCGATACCGGATGGACGTTCTACGCGCCCTTCAGCTCGACATATTCAAACACTCATGTGATCCTCGCGGCGATGGGCGTTTTCGTTGCCGGCTTTTCTTCAATTCTAACCGGCCTCAACTTCATCATCACCATTCACACGATGCGGGCTCCGGGAATGTACTGGTCCCGATTGCCCTTGTTTGTGTGGGGACACTATGCCACCGCCCTTATTCAAGTATTGGCTACTCCCGTCCTTGCCATAACGATCTTTTTGCTTTGTCTGGAACGCGTCTTGCGCACGGGAATCTTCGATCCGGGCTTGGGGGGCGATCCTGTGTTGTTCCAGCATTTGTTCTGGTTCTACTCACATCCAGCGGTCTATATCATGATCCTGCCGGGTATGGCTGTCGTCAGCGAACTGGTAGCCTGTTTTTCGCGCAAGGCGATCTTCGGATACAGTTTCGTGGCGTTTTCAAGTGTCGCAATCGCGGTCCTGGGATTCCTGGTGTGGGGGCATCATCTCTTCGTTGCCGGTCAATCGATGTACGCCAGCATGGTGTTCTCGTTTATAAGCTTTCTTGTCGCGGTTCCCTCGGCGATCAAAGTGTTTAACTGGACCGCCACGATGTATCAAGGCTCCGTGTCCTATGAGACTCCGATGCTGTACGCATTCGGCTTCATCGGCCTCTTTACGATCGGAGGTCTCACCGGCCTTTTCCTGGCCACCATGGCAATCGACGTCCACGTCACGGACACTTACTTCGTGATCGCGCATTTCCATTACGTAATGGTGGGTGGCATGGTGATGGCTTACTTGGGAGGTATTCACTTTTGGTTTCCGAAAATCACTGGACGCCTGTACCCGGAAAGTTGGGCCAAATTCGCCGCGCTGGTGATCTTCGTCGGATTTAATCTGACATTCTTCCCGCAATTCATTCTCGGCTATCTGGGAATGCCACGGCGTTATGCGACCTATGCCGAAGAGTTTCACTTGTTGAACGTGATGTCCACCGCGGGCGCTTCAATTTTGGGTATTGGCTATTTGATCCCGATGATTTATCTGACATGGGCCTGGCGTCATGGTCCCATTTCGCCCCAGAATCCGTGGAATGCGAAGGGCTTGGAGTGGGAACAGTCGCCGACCCCTCCGCCAACTTTCAACTTTATAAAGCCGCCCGTGGTTACCGAGCCTGCGTACAATTACTCCGGCTCAGAGGAGGAGGCTCAGATTGGCCAATAGCGACATCATTGTAGAGCATCCGCCGGAGTTGAAACACCACTTCGACGATGTCGCACAACAGCTCGAGTCCTCGACCCTGGGCATGTGGCTGTTCCTGGCTACGGAGATCATGTTCTTTGGCGGGATGTTCTGCGGGTATACCGTTTATCGGAATGCTTTCCCCGACGCATTCGCCTCCACCAGCCACTATATGAATGTAACGATTGGCGCGATCAACACGGCGGTGCTGATCTGCAGCAGTCTGACCATGGCGCTCGCGGTGCGCGCAGCTCAACTCGGCCAGAAGAAGGCGCTGATTTGGCTGTTGATACTCACCCTCATTCTGGGCTGCGTGTTCCTGGGGCTAAAGGCCGTGGAGTATCACGAAAAGTGGGTGGATCATCACATCCCCGGCCCTGGCTTTCACTATGCGGATGCCCGTTACGCTCAACAGGCGCAGATTCTGTTTTATCTCTACTTCGCCATGACCGGCCTGCACGCCGTGCATATGATCGTCGGTGCGGGACTCCTCATGACGTTGATCTTCATGGCTGCGCGGAATCGCTTTAGTGCCGGTTGGTACACCCCCGTCGACATGATCGGCCTCTACTGGCACTTCGTCGATATTGTCTGGATCTTCCTGTTCCCGCTTTTATACCTGATAGGACACACCAAATGAGCCATCCGGTTGTTCCAATAAAGATCTACGTTGGAGTCTTCCTGGCGCTGATCGCGCTCACCATCACTACCGTGGGCGTCTCTAAGCTCGAGCTGGGAGCGTACAACTTCGTCGCTGCCATGACCATCGCCGTCATTAAAGGCACACTTGTGGTTCTATTCTTCATGCACGTCAAGCAGTCCAGTTCGATGACCAAACTGTTCGTCGTCGCGGGATTCTTCTGGATGGCGATTCTGTTTGTCTTCGTCCTGAGCGACTACTTCAGCCGCGGTTGGCTGCCGGTTGGTAAATGGTGGTAGAAATCAGCTCCTCCGCGGTTTCTTCATAGCTCGGACGGTAAGCCCGCTTCTCCAGAAATCAGTTTGGCGGTTCTGTTGCAAATAGCAGAAGGACGACAAGCGGCAGCATGAGTTGTCCCAATTCTACGCGGCGATGCCAAAGAGATGGTGAATAAATTGGCGCTGCCCTGTGACGTCTCCCTTGTCCAACCATCGAACCTGCCCTTTCCGAATCATTTGCATTGCCTCGTAGCCTTCGATCGTCCTCCATGCGCCTTCTGGCGACCGGAATCCGAGGCTCGCGGTAATGCGCTTCTTGATGAAGCGGTGGTCCTGCTCAATGATGTTGTTTAATAAGGTGAGGGGCGGCACAGACAACGCCGACCGAGATCGCGCGAATCCTTTAACTCAGCAATGGCGCGGCCATAGGCGGGATGCCCCATCCACGTTTACAACCCGAGGCCGGATCCCGCCGCTTCCCGATAATGCCAAACGCAGGAATAGCTTGGCTGCCGTGAGGTCTCGCTTCGGCGACCGCATAAAATCGATCGTGTCGCCAGAGGAATCCACAGCTCGGTCCAGATACGTCCATTAACCGGCGACGCAAACGTACGTCTCATCCACGCGCCAGGAACGATTCGGTCGCCGGAGTTCGCGCCGGAGCCGTTGATTCAGAATGGGCGCGAAACGCTGGACCCAACGCCAGATCGTGACATGGTCCACTCTGAGGCCGCGCTCCGCCGTTATTTCCTCCAAATCCCGGTAGCTGAGAGAATACCGTACGTACCAGCGGACACACAGTAGGATGAATCCGTCCTCGAAGTGTCGCCCGCGGAATAGTGCCGGTCGGTTCTTGGTCAAGGTTCACCTTGCCAGATCGGCCCGCGCTGTTTGCAACAGAGCCCCACCAACGATTATCGTGTAGGACTTTAGACGACCCGTCGGCTCGTCAATGTGAAGAGCAGAATCCCGGACTCGCCAGAATTGGCGTTGGATTCCAGGAAGGCACATTGGTCCGACTCCGCCTTGCCGGCGTTCCGCTTTCTGGATGCGGAGTAAAGTGACGTCACCGTCCGGTCACGTCACTTAAGAGGACTTCACGGTCCCGCCGGCGCCCGCTAACGGAAGCTTCACTTGTGCTTCCCCCCGGACGAGTGTCCTCCCGAATGCGAGCTGACATGAGGCGCCCGAATGTGAGGGGCCTTGCTCGGCTTGGACATACGGGGCGCGGAGCTGCGAGGCATCTTTGGGCTCGAGTAGCGGGCCGATGGCGCCGCCGCTCGCACTGCGGGAGAAGCGGCGCGATAGCTCGATGCAAAGTTCGGCGTCGCTCGCTGGGGCGCGCCACGCGCCGGGCTTTGATAACTCCTTACCGGCGAATTGTAGCGGCTCGGGTCCACAGTCCTGCGGGTGCTTTCCGCGCTTCGATTGTACGACTGGTAAGAGCGTCCAACCGTCGCGGCACTCGGCGCGTATCGACCGGAAGCGGCCGGCCGGGCTTGCGCAAAGCCTGGACCATAACTTCTGGCGCCATTGAATCGCGCATTCGAGATCCCGGCGGCCGGGCGCCCTGCGCCGAAGCGACCCGCGACCGCGCGATTCGGATAGGGGACGCCCAGTCGATGCCCCGGATTGTGCGCCCACACAGTCCGCTCGCCAAGCCCAGCGCCCGCGCTTCCGAATCCGAAATGACCGAAAAAGAGGTTGTTCAGAAACAGCGCGTGAGCCAGCCAGTTCAGCCCCCAACCCCAGCCGCTGAAGCTGAGCAGGCCGGAAAATATCGCACTGATCAGCACGCCCGGATCGAAACCAATTCCGGACCCGGTGTTCTGATAACCGAGTGCCGGATATGCGCCCACGGCCGGCGGACCCCAAACGTACGTCGGATTGTACCTCGGAACATAAACCACCTGAGGGTTCGTCGGCTGGATCTCAATTGCCGGTTGATCGTCCCTGGTCTCAATCGTGACCGATTGCTCCGGCGTGGTGGCGAGCGCGCCGTTGGCCTTGGCTCTGGACCGCATCCTCTGCACCGCATTCATCACGTCCGCCTGCTGCGCGAGGAACGCGTTGCCGAGATCGGTGGTCCACCGGATGTCCTTGTTGAGAAGGGTCAATACGTTCGGGAACGCTACCAACGCCTGGACGCTCGGGTCCCAGTTCTGTTGCTTTGCTGCCTGCGGCAGTTGCGTGACCTGGAGACCCCTGTTCTGTTGCAACCACTGCTGCGCCTCCACAATCTCCAGTGGATACGTGCTGGCTGCGAGGACTTGAGCCAGGAGCGAGTCAGGGTAGAGGGCAACGGGGGCGACCAGATCGTCAAGCTGGTCTGAAGATAGAAGCGCAACTGGAGCCGGCTCTGGAGTTTGCGCCATCGAAGAGACCGGGCAGAGCAGTAAGAGCCTGCACAGGATCGCGCCCGCTTGGCAGTTCCAGCATCGATTTGACCGCTGCATACGGCCTCCTTCGTTGTCGTTGGACGCGCTCGCCGAGCCGAACGTTCTACAGAAAATGTTGTCTGTAGGGAATTTAATGATCTCGCCCGGCGTGCTAAAAAACAAGGCGGCCCGCACTCCTGTGCCAAATGGAAGCGATATATACGATCCGCCACACTCTTGGCTCGGGCGGGGTGACACCTGCCGTTCCAATCGCTCCAACCGACAAAGAGTTCTTCGCCCCTGGCGGGTGCGCCCTTCAGTTGTTCAAGCGGTCAAAATAGAAACGGCCTCGATGAAGGCTTGCCCCAACGAGGCCGTACAATCAAGAAAAGAAGCTATCTAACGATGTGCCGTGGTATCAGCAATTCGGTTCTCGAAGCGGCAGACGTAAAACAAGCTTCTAAAGTCTTTCAGCAACCGACAAGGTCCGCAGCTATATATCTTTAACTCGCTGCACACTTCATCTTGAAGAGATAGGGGATCAATGCACTCGGTCCATTGCGGTCCCCCGCAACCAAAAAGTTTCTTCCCACCTCTGCCGACCGGTAACAATCTCTTGTGTTAACCTGCCACGCATGGAGAATCTCAAGAGGCGCAGACTACGAATTGGTGGTGCATCGCTCGCGCTCGGTTCGGCTACGCTCGTAGGCTCGACGTTTCTGAGTGAAGGCGGCCTACGTTGGGCTTGCAGGTGCGTGGCAGTCGTTTTTATGATCCTGGCAATAGTGAGTTTCGTAAGAGCCAGTGGCGAACCGGACTAGCTGAAAGTGGAGAACTTGCGTGTGGGCGTTATCGCTCTTTTGAGCGCCAACCGAAACCGGAGTTTCCGCGCCAACCAAACCTTAGCAGCCGGGTTCGGACCGCGGTACAATCCGGCAGGAGGAATTCCGATATGAATCGCCGCAGATTCATGCAGGCCGCACTAGCGGCGGCGGCAAGCCCTATCCCCGTCGTCGGGCAGGAGGCGTCCTCTCGCGCGAGGGCTCTGAACCTCAAGATCACGGGAATGAAGACGTTCGTGGTGAATGCCGGCAGCCTGAACTGGGTTTTTTGCAAGATTTACACCAACGGGGGTCTGGTGGGGCTCGGCGAGGGCTCCGTCACCAGCAAGGAGGCCGCCGTCGCCCAAGCCATCATGGAGCATGAGCGCTTTCTGATCGGCAAGGACCCCACCGACATCGAGCTGCTCTGGCAATCCATGTTTCGCGTGCCGCGGTGGCGCGGCGGCCCGATTCTCAACTCGGCGATCAGCGCCGTCGAGATCGCCCTGTGGGACATTTTCGGCCAGGCGCTGGAAGTGCCGATTTACAAGCTGCTGGGTGGCGCGGCGCGCAGCCGCGTCCGGATGTACCTCGACGTGGGAAGTTCGCCGGAAGACTTCCTCCGCGCCAAGGAACTCGGTTACACCGCCGCCAAGGCCACGCCGCTTTCTCCCACCAACAATCTGGTGCAGCCCACCGCCATGATCCGCGAAGGCGTACGGAAACTGCAAGCGATCCGCAAGGCTGTAGGGGACGACTTCGATATCGCCGTCGATGCCCACGGCCGCTTGACCACCGCCATGGCGATCGATTTCTGCACCAGGGTGGAAGAACTCGACCTGCTTTTTGTCGAAGAGCCGACCCAGCTTGAAGACCTTGGTGAGCTGGCCCTGCTGCGCCAGAAAACCAAGACCCACCTGGCGACAGGGGAGCGATCCTTCACCAAGTACGGTTTCGCCGACTTCTGCTCCCGCCACCTGGTGGACTATATTCAACCTGACGTCTGCCACGCCGGAGGCATCATGGAGTTGAAGAAGATCGGCGTACTGGCGGAGACCTACCGCGTGAACCTGGCGCCGCATAACCCACAGAGCTATGTCAGTACGATGGCCTCTCTGCATGTGGATGCGACCACGCCGAGCGCGGCGATTCAGGAGTACACACTCAATCGGACAGAGTGGGTTCAGGACTTGTTCGGTGGCAGCGGGCCGGTGATCAAGGATGGCTACGCGGAGCTCCCGAGCCGGCCCGGGCTCGGAGTCACGTTGAATGAAAAGGTAGCGGCGGCGCACCCCTACAAGCCCAGCAACCGGCCGGAATACAAGTTCGGCGATGGCTCGATCACGGACCAGTAGCGACTACACTGAGGAGAGATGTCCGCTCTTCCGGAACAAATAGGCCCGTACACCATCACCGGGAAACTGGGAGAGGGAGGCGTGGGTGTTGTTTACAGCGCCATCGACACCCGGCTGAACCGGCCAGTCGCGCTCAAAATGATCCTCGATTCCGGCAATGACGAGGACAGCCGGAAACGTTTTCTCCGCGAAGCGCAGGCGGCCGCGCGAGTCACCCACCCCAATATCTGCCGCCTCTACGACATCGGCGAGGCTGACGGCCGGCCGTTCCTGGTGATGGAACTGCTGGAAGGCGAATCCATGTCCGCGCGTTTGGGGCGTGGGCCGATGCCCCTGGCCGAAGCCTTACAGATTGCGCTGAGCGTGCTCTCGGCGCTGGCGGCGCTGCATCGGTCGTCGATTGTGCATCGGGATCTGAAGCCATCGAACGTGTTTCTGTCGACGCAGGGCGTGAAGCTGCTGGATTTCGGGCTCGCCAAGCCGGTTTCGCCTCTCTCCGGCGACGGACTGACGCAGACCGAGCTGACCGGGCATGGAGTGATCGCCGGGACGCCGCGATACTCGTCGCCGGAGCAGGTCACCGGAAAGCCGGTGGACGCACGATCGGATCTGTTCGCGGCTGCCGCGATTCTTTTCGAGGCGTTAGCGGGTAAACCGGCGTTCTCCGGTAACTCGGCGGTGGAGATTTTTCACTCCGTGCTGTATGAAACCCCGCCGGCGCTCAGCGGATCGCAGGCCATTTCGGCCGTCGATCGCATCGTGCGGCGGGCGATGGACAAGAGTCCGGCGAACCGCTTCGCTGCGGCCGATGAGATGGCCGCGGAGCTGCGTACGGTGATGCGTCTGGACGATTCGGGCTCGCATGTGGAGACGCGCGCGGTGAAGCGGCTGATCGTGCTTCCTTTTCGCGTGCTCCGCGCCGATCCGGAAACCGATTTTCTGGCGTTCAGTCTGCCGGACGCGATCGCGGCTTCGCTTGCCGGCTTGAGCTCGCTGGTGGTGCGGTCGAGCCTTGCGGCGGCCCGCTTCACGGGAGCGGTCCTGGATTTGAGAGAGATCGCGAAAGAGGTTGACGTGGATACGGTGCTCACCGGGACTCTTCTCCGTGCCGGGACGCAGTTGCGTCTGACCACTCAATTGGTGGAGGCTCCCAGTGGCACGCTGATCTGGTCGAAAGCGTCGCAGGTGGAGCTGCGCGACATTTTTCAATTGCAGGACGCGCTGGTGAGCGGCGTGGTCGAGTCGCTGGCACTGCCCCTGACTGCGGGCGAGCGGCAGCAGCTCGCGCACGATGCGCCAGCCAATGCCACTGCGTACGATCTGTACCTGCGCGCGAATGAAGCGGGCAAAGCATTCAGCGGGTTCTCAGAGGCGATCGGTTTGTATGAGCAGTGTGTCGCGCAGGATCCCGGATACGCGCCCGCGTGGGCTCGTTTGGGGCGGGCGCGCTGGCTGATCGGCAAGTATTCCGAAGGAGCGGAAGAGGAGCTGGTGGCAGGGCGCAACGCGGTGGAGCGGGCGCTGGAGTTGAATCCCGATCTTCCGCTGGCGCACAATCTGTACACCAACATCCAGGTGGACCAGGGGCACGCCCTAGATGCGATGAGGCGTCTGCTCAAGCGGCTGCGCAGTTCGAAGACCGATCCGGAATTGCTGGCGGGCCTGACCCACGCGAGCCGCTACTGCGGTCTGCTGCAAGCGTCGCTCGAGGCGCATCGTCAGGCCCGGCGGCTGGATCCGAACTTTCCCACCACCGTGACGCATACGTATTTCGCGATGGGCGACTACCAGGGCGCTGTGGAGGCGTCCGGCCCGGATTTTGGCTATTTCACGGCGCTGCGGGTGGCGATGCTCGGGCGAGTGGAGGATGCGATCGCGACGCTGAAGGAGAAAGAGCTTACGGTACCGCAGCGGCGCGGCCAGGTATTCATGTTTTCTCTGCGCGCGCTGCTGGAAGGGAATCGGGAAGCGAGCCTGAAGGCAAGCGATGAGCTGTTCGTTGGGGCCTTCAAGGACCCGGAGGGGAAATATTACCTGGCGCGGCAGCTCGCCTATCTCAGCGACATCGGCCGCGCGACCACCGTATTGAAGAGCACTGTCGATGGCGGGTACTTCTGTTACCCGCAGCTGGCCTCCGATCCGTGGCTCGATCCGATTCGCGGCGATGCCGAGTTCAAACGGATCCTGGATAGAGCGCGGGTGCTGCATCAGGAGGCGATCGAGGTATTCAGGGCCGAGGGTGGTCCTCCGCTGCTTGGCCAGGCGTAGCAAACCAGGCTCAGGCTCGTGGTCCGGACGCCCGATTGCGGAAAGTTGACGTTCATTATGAGAGTATTCTAGTTATGGCGGGCAAGCGAACTGGGATTTTCGGCTCAGAGCACACCGTGCCTCTGAGGAGACCTGAGAATGCGACACGGGATCGGGACAATCCCTCTTCTGTTGGCCATGGCCGCGCTGCCGGCGCCCGGCCAATTACCGGCCTCTTGCGGTGGAGTCGGTGCGAAGAGCTACACGCCTCCGGCAGTGACCATTCCTGCCGTGGTCCTCAATCGCGGAACGGTGATCACCGTCACCAACGCCACGGGCGTGGTCAACGGCGACACTTCCTCTGTGAACGCGCTGATAGCCAATCCCGGGCCCGACGGAATCTCTCTCGTTGAAGCTATCACGGCTACGAATAACGACCCCGGCACTTGGAATATCCAGTTCGCTCCTGCCCTGAAGGGTTCCACCATCCTTGGAAGCATGCCCTACTTGAGCGGGGGAAACGTCACCGTCAACGGCGACATCGATGGCGACGGCCAACCCGATATCACGGTCACCAGCACGATTTTTGTAATTTCCGGAGGCAACACCGTCAATGGCCTAGCTTTCCAGAACGGAGCTTATGTTGGGATCCAGCGCCCTTCGGCGAAATTCCAGCTCCCCGCGGCCACCGGAAAGACGTTCTCCAATATCACTATCAGCAACCTGGTGATGACGGGCATCCAAAATGAGGCTATTTCGCTGAACCCAACGACTGGCGAACCCGGGCTTGCACCTTCCAGCCCGGCCCCGGCAACGGGGAACACCTGGGACCATCTTCTGATCGTCGGCAACACGATCTCCATTACCGCGTCCGGCCCGACGCTGGGGATCGATTTGTTGATCGGCACGGCCGGTGACACGCTGCAACACACCACCATCGCCAACAATCATATTGTGATGCAATCGCCGGGCGGGGGCGGAATTCAAGTCATCGCCGGAGCTGGGATTGGATCGACGAACAACCAGGTGCTTGACACCTTGATCGCGAACAATGTCATCACAGCGACCTCGATCCAGTCCGCAATCCACGTCGGGACGGGCATAGGCAGCGCCTCGAAGAATTCGATGAACGGCATGGAAATTATCGGCAACCAGATGCACTTGACCGGCCCGGGCCAGTATCCAGCCGAGCCGCAAGGCATCGCAATTGTGGGTGGAGACGCCGCCAGCGACGATATGAATCCGCCGGTGCTGCCCATCCAATATTCCGAGAACAACACCATCAGTAATCTCAACATTCTTTCGAATACCATCCAAACCAGCCTGTCCGGCGCCGTGGCGGTCGGCATTGCTCCGTTTGGGATCAACGTGCAGGAATCATGCTGCGGGAACCGCAATAACACCCTTAGCGGCCTCTCGATTCTGGGGAATACAATTTCGGGCACATTGAATGTCGGAGTAATGCTGAACAGTGGCTCCAGCGGTGGGTTCTACAGCCGGACCACGACGGCGGATGTGCTCTCCAATGTCCTGGTTCAGGACAACACCATCCAGATGACGCCAACGGTTTACAACGGCTGCAATTGTTACCCGGGAACGATGGGAATCACCTTCGGCGGCATTCAGGTTTGGACGGGATCGGAGGAGCCGGGGAATACCATCAATGGGCTCTCGATTCTCAACAACGAGGTGGACACGCCGTTTGTTGGAATCAGCGTGATCGGGGGATTGGGAGGCTCTGGAGCCCTCAATGCCCCCATTTCCCCCGCCGACAATAACGTCGTGTCCGGGGCGCAGATCTCCTGCAACCAGGTGGATCAGGCTGCCACGCTGGCTCTAGCGCCGTATACGGGAATCAAGGGCATCAACGTGGTGGCGGGAATGCTGAATGCGAGCGGAAACCAGGTGCAATTGAGCGTGGCGAACAATTTGGTGGGAGGCGTACTGAACGACGTGTCCTTATTTGCCTACCTGGGTAGTGGCGGCTCCGGGAATTCGATCTCGCTCGCGAGCCCCTCTGGAACGACGAACGGGCCTCAGACCGGGGCAGGCGCGGTGGTCAACGCTGCCACGTTTCAACAAGGCGCGCTGGCGCCCGGCTCTCTGGTGAGCATGTTCGGGCTGAATCTGAACGGGGCAACTGTGCAGTTCAACGGCGTGTCAGCCCCCATCCTCTATGCCTCTTCGTCGCAACTGAACTTGCAAGTGCCCTGGGAGTTGCAGGGCACGTCGACAACCTCTGTCACAATCACGGGCAATTCCATCGGCAACGAGATCCAGTCGGTTCCCGTGGCGCTGAGCGACCCCGGTATTTTCTCCCTGGGTGCGCCGCAGGGCGGGCAGGGCGCCATCGAGAATGTCGCCGGAGCCGTGGTGGATGCCAACTCGCCGGCTCATGCCGGAGATTACATACTAATTTTCGCCACCGGGCTGGGTGCCGTGACCAACTCGCCGCCTACCGGAGCCGCGGCGTTCGAAAGTCCGCTTTCCATTGTGATGCCGATGACCTACCCGACGGCGACTGTCGGCGGCATGGCGGCTTTCGTCAGTTTCGCGGGACTGGCTCCTGGTTTTATCGGGCTCTACCAGGTGAACGTGCAGGTGCCGCAGGGAGTCGCAGCGGGGGACTCGGTGCCTGTTGTACTTTCGACCGGGGCCGTCCTTTCGAATACCGTTACTATTTCCGTCCGTTAGCCCGACTAGACTTGAGCTGTCTGTGATTCTGTTGGGAATGGCTGCCGACGAATCCACTTCTGGCCGTGCCGACCGGCCACCATGCATGGGCAACGTAAACGCTGTCGTTCAGTAACCAATCGTTCAATAGCCGCCCAGCAGCGCTAATCTCTGACATTTCATTACGTCCGGGGGATTGACCAGGGTCGCCCGGGTTGCGCATACTTGGGTGGAAGCAGGCCCCAACATGAAGACTCGACTTGCCCTTATTCTTATTGCAGGCGCAGCCGCTGCGCAAACGCCGACTTTTACAAAAGACATCGCGCCCATCCTCAACAAGAATTGCATGGTCTGCCATCGGGCGGGGGATATCGCTCCGATGTCGCTGATGTCGTATGAAGAGGTCCGGCCTTGGGCAAAGTCGATTAAGGCTCAGGTCGGGACGGGCAAAATGCCTCCGTGGCACGCAACCGAGCCGCGCGGAACTTTTTCGAACGACCGGCGGTTGACGGATCGGGAAAAGGAAACGCTGATTGCCTGGGTGGATCGCGGCGCGCCGAAGGGCGATCTCAAGGATCTGCCGCCCTCCCCAACGTTTACGCCCGGGTGGGAGATCGGCAAGCCCGACGTGGTGATCAGCATGCAGGCGCCGTACGCGGTTCCGGCGTCGGGGAAAGTCGATTATCAGTATTTCCGGATCCCGACCAACTTCACAGAAGATAAATGGGTCCAGTCGATCGAAGTACGTCCGGGCGTGCGCAGCGTGGTGCATCACGTATTGGTGTTCTGCCGCGAGCCCGAAGGGGAGATCGCTCGTCCTCCGTTTACACCCGTTGTTCCGAAGATGCCGGCGGTGGGGACCAGCAACGTAGATAAAAGTCGCGGGGCGTTGATCGCGACGACGGCCCCCGGCACCAACGCAATGACGTTTCCGGAAGGAACGGCTCTGCGCATCAAGGCGGGCTCCATACTCATGTTCCAGGTTCACTACACAGCGAACGGCAAGCCGACCGAAGATATATCCAGCGTCGGAATGATTTTCGCCAAAGGGCCGCCGAAGCAGGAGATGCGCACCAGCGCGTTCATGAATCCGATGTTCACGCTGCCGCCGGGCGATCCGGACAAAGAAGTGGATTCGGCGATCGAATTTACCGAGGACACGCATCTCTACGCGATCTTCCCGCACACCCATCTGCGCGGGAAGGACTGGTCGTATCAGGTGGTCTATCCGGACGGACGAAAGGAACAGGTTCTGTCTGTCCCGCATTACGATTTCAACTGGCAGACATTTTACACGTTCACCAAGCCTCTGGCAGTTCCCAAGGGGGCGCGCCTGGAAGCGGTCGCGCATTACGACAACTCGGAGAACAATCCTTCGAATCCCGATCCCAAGGCCGCGGTTCATTGGGGCGACCAGACTTGGCAGGAGATGCAGTACACCGGGCTTACCTTTACGGTCGATCAAAAGAGCGCCAGTCAGCCGTCCGGTGGAAGCAATAATCGGTGAACATCAAAGGTCAGGCGGCGATCGTGACCGGAGGCGGTTCGGGCCTGGGCGCGGCAACCTCCGCGAGGCTCGCCGAGAGCGGCGCGAAGGTCGCGATTCTGGATGTGAATTTCGACGCCGCGCAACAGGTCGCGGCGCGCATCGGCGGACACGCGATCAAATGCGACGTCTCCAATGAGGAGAGCGCGGTTGCGGCCATCGCTGAAGCACGCGAGAAGAACGGCGGCGTAAGAGTGCTGGTGAACTGCGCGGGGATCGGCGGAGCCAGGCGGATTGTCGGCAAGGATGGGCCGATGCCGCTCGCGGATTTTTCGCGAATCATCGGCGTGAATCTGATCGGCACGTTTAACATGATGCGGCTCGCCGCGGCGGAGATGGCCGCGCTCGACCCGGTCGAGGATGGCGAACGCGGAGTCGTCATCTCCACCGCATCGGTCGCCGCCTATGAGGGACAAATCGGACAAGCCGCTTATTCCGCTTCGAAGGGAGGCATCGTTGCGCTGACGATGCCGGCGGCGCGCGAGCTGGCGCAATTCGGAATACGCGTCTTGACCATCGCTCCCGGGCTGTTTCTCACGCCACTGCTACAGAGCCTGCCCGCCGAGGCGCAGGCCAGCCTCAGCGCGTCGGTTCCCTTTCCGAAAAGGCTGGGCGATCCGCGCGAATACGCGGAACTGGTGGTCCACTGCGTTCAAAATGGATATTTGAACGGCGAAGTCATTCGGCTGGATGGCGCACTGCGCATGCAGCCACGTTGAGGAAACTGCTCGACTACATGAACAGGTCGGCGAGCACTTTACCCTTGACCAGTTCTCGCGGCTGGTTCAGGTGGTTCCGGATTTCCATATCCGGATCGATTCCGAGCGCGTAGTAAATGGTGGCGAGAAGATCGTTGGGATGCACCGGCTTCTCTTTCGGACTCGACGCGGTTGCATCCGATTCGCCGTATTGCATGCCGCGCGCGATCCCCGCTCCGGCCACCACGCCGCTATAGCAGTACGGCCAGTGGTCGCGCCCATCCGGACTGTTGCTATTCCCGCTGGTGGAGACGCCCATCCGCGGGCTTCTGCCGAATTCGCCGATCGCCACTACCAGCGTCTCCTTCAACAATCCGCGCTGGTCCATGTCTTCGAGCAGGGCCGAGAGCGAGCGGTCGAGTTTGGGGCAATGCAGATTCTTGAGCGGCGCGAAGTTGGCGGCGTGCGTGTCCCACGCGGTCTTTTCGGGATCTCCATTCGCGACCGACGGCCAATTCACCTGCACGAACTTCGTACCGGCTTCAATCAGCCGGCGAGCCATCAACACACTCTGGCCGAAGGTATGCATGCCGTAGCGCTCCCGCATTTGCGGCGTTTCCTTGGTCAGATCCATGGCGTCACGGGCCTTGCCGCTCAGAACCAGATCGTACGCCTTGCCGTAGTATTCGTCGACGGCCGATTTGTTCAGCGCCTTTTCGAGATCGGGCATCGAGCCGTTGATGCCTTTCAGCAATTCAAACCGCTCCTTCAGTCTCTCCGGCGGAATATCCTTGCGCAGAGACAGGTCGTCGAGAGTCACTTTGCCCGCCGGGTCCTGATACATGCGATACGGGTCGTACGCCTTTCCCAAAAAGCCAGCGGCGCCACCCTTACCGATGATTCCCGATTCCTGCAACGGCCTCGGCAGCTCGACAAAAGGAAGCATCGCATCCTTCATCGGCTTCAGTTTGCTGACATGACTCCCGGCGGTGGGGAAATCCTGCGCATTGGGCGGCTCCAATTGGCCCGAAGGCGAAACTTTGTCCGGCGGGTATCCGGTCAACATTTGATAGATCGCCGCGGTGTGGTTAAAAAGGCCGTTCGGCGTGTAGCTCATGGACCGGATGAGGGTCACCTTGTCCATGGTCTGCGCCATCATCGGCATGTGCTCGCCGATCCAGGTTCCGGGAATTTTGGTCTTAATCGGCTTGAATATGCCGCGAATATTCTCCGGCGCCTCCGGCTTCGGGTCCCAGATGTCGATATGACTGGGCCCTCCCTGGAGGAAAATCATGATCACGTTTTTCGCGTTGTTAAAACCGTGCGCGCCGGCGTACTTGTTGGCGGTGTCCGCTGCTTTGGCCGCTTGTTGCGAAAGAAAGAAGCCAGGTAGGTGCAGCCCCGCGAGGCCGAGCGAGCCGATTCTCAGCAGTTCCCGCCGCGTGGGTCCTTCGCAGGTCTGTCCGGCGATTCGTCCAGGAATATTCAGCACAAGCGCCTCGTTTCTACAAATCCTAGCTTATCCCCTCCATGACTGTCGGGGTTCCACTGCTTCAATGGAACCCCGACAGTAATGGAGGGGATATGGCTATTAGTAAACATAAAGAAATCCCTTGCTGTTTAGCAGTGCCCACAGCAAATCCTGAGCCTTCAGAGTCTGCGGTCCTCCAGCGAGGTAGTGCAACGCGTTTTCGGCTTCACTCTTGGTCGGCAATCTGCTCAACGTCGCGAGGTACAGATCTTCCACCATGGCGGCATCGGTCACGCCGGCCAGCACATTTTTCGCGATGCGGCCTTTCGAGGCGGCCACCGCTTCGGAAATGGTCGTGCCATTCACCAGGTTCAGGGCCTGCGGCAGGCTGAAGTCGGCCCGCCGTTCGCACTCGCAGGACGATTCGCGAGCCGGGCGTCCGAATAAGTCGAGAAATCCGTCGGCGCCCACGTGAGGATCGGGAAGTTGCGACGCCGTTGTGTCTTCGGGCACCTCGGGAAAATTCGGACGGACGCCCGCCGCCTGCGTCACCGCGTCCATCAACGGCTCCGCGCTCAACCGGCGCGGGATGGCATGCGAGAAGTTGTCGCCATCGAGGGCGTTCCATTCGTTGGTTAGGAAAGACGCCTGATACGTTCGGGACTTCACGATGACGCGCATCAGGTGCTGCAAATCGAATTGATGGTCGGTCAGATCCTTGGTCAGAGCCGCGAGTAAAGGCGCGTTCACCGGCGGATTCGACGCGCGAATATCGTCAACCGGATCGATGATGCCGCGGCCAAGGAAATAGCTCCAGATCCGGTTCGCGATCGCCTTGGCGAAAAATGGATTCTCCTTCGATACCAGCCAGTCCGCGAACGCGTCCCGGCGTTTTTCGTCGGAAGGGATTTTTATGGCACCGGCGGAGGCGACCAGAAATTCCGGCGCCATCACCCGATTATCCTTAGGGTGGTGCATCTCGTAGCCGGAGCGCTGATCGTAGACGATCTCTTCGCCCACTTCATATCCAGGGCGCAGTCCGACCGCCGAAAAGAACGCGGCCATCTGGTAATACTGATTCTGCGTCCACTTCTCGAACGGATGATCGTGGCATTGCGCGCAGACCATGCGGACGCCCAGGAAAACCTGCGTCGTTTTCTCCATAGTCGGCTTCGGATCGCGCGTGGTGCGGAAATAGTTCGCCGCCGGAATGTCGTAGACGCTGCCCCTGCCGGTCAGTAGTTCGTGAACCATCTTGTCGTACGGCTTGTTCGCGGCGACGCTGTCGTGGATCCATTCGCGGAACTCATACGTCGCCTTTTCTCCCAGGAACTTTCGAGAGGACTGCAACAGATCGCCCCACTTCACCGTCCAGCGGTCGGCGAACGCGGGACTGCCGATCAGTTTATCTATGCGTTTTTCCCGCTTGACCTTCGACGGCGCCGGGTCTGCCAAAAACTCGCGAACTTCGGCAGGCGTGGGCAACTGGCCGATCAGGTCCAGTGTCACGCGGCGCAGAAATTCCGCATCGGTGGACAGGCCGGATGGCTGGATATGGAGCTTCTGAAGCTTCGCGTCGATGAATTGATCGACATAATTGTTTTGGGGCAGCGCCTTCCATGCGAACCCGGGCTTCGGGTTCAGCACATTGACTGGAATCGTCGCGTACTTGCCTTGATACCTGACCAATAGCGTGGCCTCGCCGATGCGTTCGCCGCTGACGGCTGCCGCCGCGTCAATCTTCGCGACATCCGGCGTGTTCGATTCAATCACCGCCTCGTTGGTTACATCGCGAGTGAGCCCGTCGCCGAAGCGCGCGATGATCTTCACGCTGGCTTTCTCGCCAGGGCGAGGCATCGCGATCTCAGCCGGCACAACTTCAAGGGCGGAGACGCTGTCCTTGGCAGGATCACCGAACGGAACGCCCTGCGCAATCCAGTTGAAAATAGTCCGGTAATACGGCGAGTCCTTCTCAAATCGTAATCCGCCGCCATGCGCCACCTGCTGCGTTGGCTTCGAGAGCATCAGGCTGCGAGACGGGTCCGCGCGATTAAACCGGCGTCCGGATAGATCGTACAGCAGCGCCTCGTAATCGAATTGCGGATCGTACCCTCTGAGCGAAAGCTTGAACCCGTTCTTTCCCTTCGCCGCGCCGTGGCACGTGCCCGACGTGCAGCTCGTCTTGTTCAGGATGGGAGCCACGTCGCGCAGGAACGTCACCGGCTCGGCGAGAGCGAGCGAAGCGGCGGCGCTAGCGAGCAGCAGTATGCGCATTTTTGTCTTTCTCCTCGTCCATCGGCGGCAACGGGAACGCTACCAGCGGTGCGTAAATGTCGCGTCGAACGCCGCCTACTGTCAGACGTCCGCTGATAACTACATTGTAGAGCGCGGGCAGCGTGTTTCTGGTGGACGTTACCAGAAACGTTCCGGTCTTCTTATCTTTCGGATCGACCGCCATTTCAATGACGCGCAGGTCGGTGAAGTTCGGAACATCCACATTGACTGTATCGGGCCAGTTTTGCATGGCGCCCGCTGTGGTCCATGTCCAGCGGAACAGGAATTGATAACCCGATTCCTTCTTGGCGACACTCTCCAGTTTCAACGTGAGCGTCGCCGGAGGGGGATCGGACAGCGCGGCAGGCAGCGCGTATCCCAACCAGGCGCCCGTTAGCGGCCGTTGACGGTCGACCACGCCTTGCTCGGTCGCACCCGCCACGCCAATGGAGTAACCGATTCCTGTGGCCGGGCGATCGAACGGCATGCCTTGCTCATCGGAACCGAGCGCGCGGAAGCTGAGTTGGCCGGCCTTGAGCGTCGCACCAGCCGCGGCAGTCAGCGTCAGGACCGCGTTCCGGCTGGTCGCGCGATTATTCGGGTCGGCGACCTCGGCTGGAATATCGCCGCCAGCAGCAGTTATGCCGGGAGGCAGGTTGACCGGTTCAATTTGGAGAGGGCCGTTGTAACCGCGGCGCGCGATACTCACATTCACCACAGCAGTGCCACCCGCGGGGATGTTTAGAAAAGGCGTGCCGATCGTCGCTCGAAAATCCTGCGCGGCGCGATACACCATCAAGCGGTAGCCATACTGCGGGCCGCCTCGCCGCGCCAGATCCTCGACGCTAATCCAGATGCGGCGCACGTTTTCCGGCGTCTTGAATTGAAGGAACGGATCGCCGAGGGTCCGGCTACTGGCTGTCACAGCGGCGACATCCACGGGAAGTGGTCCATCGCCGGCGGAGGCAAGCTTTTTCCCCTGCTCATCCCAAATGGTCAAGAGCCCCGTGAGCTTCGAAGTGCCCAACTCGCGAGCCTGCAAATTGAAGAAAAATTCCTGGCCGGGTTCGACGCTCAATTCGTACCGGTCGACTTCTCCCGGCTTCGCCAATCGCCCGTTGACGGTGACCGGCAGCTTCAGCGGTCCTTCGACCGGCTCCTTCACTTCAGGGAAATCGCCGACGGCAAACGGCAGCGGCAACACCGGCGAATCCGGCAAATTCACGAAGACCTGAGGCGTCTTGGCCCCGGCCAGATCGACGTTCACCTTCGTGCCCGAAAGTTCGACCTCAACTTTTTCTCCGCGCCTGCCTCCGAGCGGAAATATTTCCGTGGGGTACGCATACGCACCGGTCTTCAAACGATAAAAATTCTGCGTCTGTGTGGAAAAACGCGAATCGTGAACCTCGACGTAATAAAAACCTTCCTTCGGGAAGGTGACATCCACACGCGCGTCGAGGTCCAGCAGCGGATCGTCGTCACTGCGCGCCAGCACCTTTCCGGAGCCGTCCATTACGCGGATCACCGGGTCGATCGCCGAACCCGCGCGCCGCGCTTCCACCTCAAAGACCCTCCGCTCGCCCGCCTTCACTTGAATCCTGTACACGTCGATCTCGGGGCCCCGAAGCGTTCCGTTTACCGTTACGGGAGTCGACGGAAGGGGCTGCGCGCGCTCGATCGAATCGTTCTGATGGGGCAACGCGCCCGGCTTGCTTTCTTCCTCGTCAATCTCCGGAAACGCGCCGACGCTGAACAGCAAAATGTTCGAAAGTCCATTCGGCCCTTTCACCCGGACGGTGTAGACGCCCACTGCCCAGTCCGCTTTCGGTTCCACCAGAAACGACGCGCTACGATCGGCCATGCCCTGTTTGTCGGATCCCATTGGCGTAAACGACGCCGGAAGATTTGAAATCACACTCAGGCCTTCGCCCAGGTTCTGCCCGACCACCGTCAGCGAAAAAGGCTTGCCCTTCTGCGCTCCGCGGGGCTGTAGCTCGACAATCGACGGTGGCTCCGCCCAAAGAGCGCACGCGAGAAGCAAGCCTGCCGCGACCGTTCTCATTGGGTGCTCCCCGCGGAGAGCGGCGCAGGAACGAACGAACGGATCAGGGCGCAATCGGCTGTCGAGTAGATCCGCACCTTCCCATCAAACCCTCCTGTCGCGAGCTTCGTGCTGTCGGGAGAAAAAGCCACGGCATAGATCCCGGCCTCGTGGCCCTTGCAGGACGCCTTTTTCTCGCCTGTCTCCGGATCGTACAAATTCACCGTGGGCGCCATGCCGGCCACCGCGATCCTGGTCCCATCGGGCGACCAGTCCAACGCAGTGATGACTCCATCCTGCCGGTCGAGCTTTCTCACCAAAGTCGAGTCGTCCGCGATCTTCATGTTGCGCGGCCGGTCAAGCAGGTAGATATAAGGAATCCGCTCCGCGCCGCCGATAACCACGATGTCCTTCTTGGGATGCCGCGCGATCGCAGCTAACTCTCCGCGCAGCAGGTTCACGTTTTCGAGGAACGCGCCGCTCGCGGCGTCAATCAATTTCGCCGCGCGATCCCCGCTGGCTGACACGAATCTCTTGGAATCGACGCCGAAGACAGTCGCCAGCACCCAGTTTTCGTGATTACTGATTTTGTACAGCTCTTTCCCGCTCGCCGTCTCGATCACATGCACCGAGTTGTCCGTGCCCCCGACGGCGATCTTCGATGCATCCGGTGAAAGCGACGCGCCGAACACGGTATCGGTGGTTAATCGCGCGGATCGCAACAGCTTCCCGTTTTTCGCGTCCCAAACCTGCACCTCGCCAAACTGCGCCGGTGTTCCGCCGCCCGCGATCAGCAGTTTTCCGTCCGCGCTGTACGCCAGCGACAGGATCCGCTCCGCGCTACCCATCAATCGCCGGAGCGGCGCCTTGCCGTCGACCGAGTGAATCAGCACCTCGCCATTGCCCGAAACGGCAATCTCCGATCCATCCGGCGAAAAACGCAGCGCAGTGATCACCGGCGGTTGAAGATAAATTGGCGTTCGCAGTTCGGTGGTCTCCGGCAGCGAGTCGTTCTTCGCGCCGTCGCGAATCCACTCTTTTATGAGCGCTATTTCCGCCTCCGGCAGCGCGGGTTCGCCCAGCGGCATCCGAGGCTGTAGCGCCGCCGTCAAATAACGAACGACGACGCTATCGTCCGGCCGCTCCGCCACAAATGCCGGACCGCGCTTCCCGCCTTTCGAAAAACCGTCAAACGTGGTGAGGTCGAGGCCGGACGTTTTTGACGCAGGCTGGTGGCAGCCCTGGCACTTCTTTTGCAGAATCGGCTGGATGTCGCGGGAGAAACTGGGGGCGCCGGCCCAGGATAGGCGCGCCGCCACGAACAATAGGATTCCTAGAGTTTTCACCGACATCGGGTCTCAATGAGAAGTATATCCCCTCTTGACATCGAGTGAAGCACTCCAATAAGCTGACCCTCGACTTCCCATGCGCGCCCGGTTCATTCTCGGCCTGATGCTGTACCCGTCCATCGCAGCCGGGCAGGACATGCCGCTCGATACTTCGGGCGTCAGACCAGGACCTGTCCGGGTCGAAAACGTCAACGGCGGATTCGTGGTCGAATGGCCGGACGAGCGGAACCGCGCCTGGGCCGCCAGGTTTTCGCTGGACCCGCGCACGCCTCCGATCGCATCCATCGCCGTGAACGGAATGACGGTTCTTTCCGGAGGCCGGCCATTTTACCGCGTGGAAACAGGGAAACGCCGTGGAGGATGGGATGCGTTTTTTGATTTTCCGCCCTCGGCGCCCGAAGGGACGCGCACGTTCCTGGGTGAGTTTCACCCCAAGCGCGCACGCGCCACCACCATCGGCGAAAGAGTGGAGGTCGCCTTCGATGGGATGCGACTGGGGATTTTCGAGGGCGAAATCCGATATATCTTCTACCCCGGCAGCAGGCTGATTGAGCAGCAGGCGGCGATGAAGACCGCGGAGCAGGATGTCGCCTATTTTTACGATGCCGGTTTGCGCATCGGCGCCGCCGCGGATCTGACGACGGGCGGCACCATGAATTCCGAAGTCAGCTATTTCGATACGCAGGGGAAGTTTCAGACCATCGCTCCGCCGTATGGGTCGGAGCGTCTACCGGCGGCGGTACGATACCGCGCCATCGCTGCGCGGTCCGCCGGCGGATCGGTTGCGGTATTTCCGGCGCCGCACCAATACCTGTTCGCCAGGGATTACACCACCAACATGGGCTACGTTTGGTACAACGCGTGGCGAGGAAATATCTCGCTGGGCATCCGCCAGTGGCCCGACGACGACTCGCCCTATTACCCCTGGATGAATGCGCCGCCCGGAACCGAACAGTTGATGCGCATGTTCATCGTGGTCGACGATGCTCCGGCCAAGGCGGCACTCGACGGCGTGATCCGCTACACGCATGGCGACCGTTTTCAGAAGCTACCCGGTTACGTGACGTTCGCGCCGCACTGGCATCTCGCTTACACCATGCAGGCCAGGGAGCGCGGATTCGATTGGGAGCCGCCGTTCAAACCCGCCATGAAAGCTGCCGGAATCGATGCCGCCATGATCATGGATTTTCACGGCGATGGCCACCCGCGCGACACGGGCCAGGTGCGCCTGAAGGAATTGAGTGATTATTTCCGGGCGACGAAGGCGCAATCGGGAAAAGACTTCCTGCTGATCCCCGCGGAGGAGGCAAACGTGATCCTCGGCGGCCATTGGGCGTTGGTGTTCCCCAAGCCCGTGTACTGGTTCATGGATCGATCACCCGATCAGCCATTCATGAGCACCGATCCTGAATTCGGCACCGTCTACCGCGTCGCCAATCCGCAGGAAGTTTGGGAGATGATCGAGCGCGAGCATGGATACGCATACCAGACCCATCCCCGCACGAAGGGTTCGACGGGCTATCCCGACGCCATTCGCGACACCGCGTATTTTCGCGATCCGCGATACTTTGGGTCGGGATGGAAAGCCATGCCGTCGGACCTGTCTTCGCCGAGACTGGGCGAAAGAGCCTTCAAGACGGTGGACGATATGAACAACCTGGGATTGCGGAAAAGGATGATCGGGGAAGTGGACGTGTTCCAGCTGGACTCCACCCACGAACTGTACGGCCATCTGAATATTAATTACGTCCGTCTGCCCTCGCTTCCGTCCTATGAGCACTACGGCGAGTTGCTGGACGCGGTGGCGAAAGGCGAATCCTTCATCAGCACCGGTGAGGTACTGATCCCCGATGCGAACCTCACCGGCGCCGGAGACACGATCACAGCTACCGCAACCGTGGATTACACGTTCCCGCTGCGCATGGCCGAAATCGTTTGGGGCGATGGTTCGGCGACCCATCGCAAGATAATCCTCCTCGAACAAACCCGGGAGTTCGGCCATACGGCGTTCCGGTGGACCGCCGAGGCGAAGAACTGGAAATGGGCGAGGCTGGCCGTGTGGGACGTGGCGGGCGACGGCGCCTTCACGAATCCGGTCTGGAGGTGAGCGGGTTGCCGAACGAGAATCAATTGAAGAAGTCGGCCGCGGAATCGGCCGCGGCGCTGGTAACGGACGGCATGCTCGTCGGGCTGGGGTCGGGATCGACCGCCGCGCTCGCCGTGGACGCCCTTGGACGACGCGTCCGCGACGGCCTGCGGATGGTGGGCATCCCCACATCGGAGAGCACGGCGGCGCGGGCGCGAGCGTTGGGAATCCCTCTCACGGACCTGACTGGCGCATCGCAAATCGAGATGACCATTGACGGCGCGGACGAGGTCGAGGAAGGCAGCTTGAATCTGATCAAGGGCCACGGCGGAGCGCTGCTGCGGGAAAAGATCGTAGCCAATGCCAGCAAGCGCCTGGTGATTGTCGTCGATGAGAGCAAGCTCGTTCGCCGCCTTGCTGAAAAGTTCCCGGTGCCGGTGGAAGTGATTCCCTTCGGCTGGCAGGCCACCGCCCGTCAACTGGCGGACCTGGGCGCGAGGCCTTCGCTGCGGCAAAATCCCGACGGGCAGCCTTTCTTAAGCGACGGCGGTCACTATATTCTTGACTGCGCCTTCGAGCCGACCATCAAGGCCGAAGGGCTCGCCAGCCAGCTCGATCATGTGGTCGGCGTGGTGGAGCACGGTCTGTTCATCGGATTCACTTCAGAGGTTCACGTAGCGGCGGCGGGCGGGGTACGGGTATTGAGAAATCAAACCAAATAATCCATGACTATGCGGCTCGCCCTCGCTTTCCTCGCTGCCGGAGTGAACTTCGCGGCCTCCGCCCAGGATTACAACCTCGGCGCGCTGCACTGGCGCAGCATCGGACCGAATCGCGGAGGCCGCTCGCAGACTGCCGCCGGAAGCGTGCGCCGTCCGCTGGAATATTATTTCGGCGCCACCGGCGGAGGCCTCTGGAAGACTACCAACGGCGGAGTGACCTGGTTTCCCGTCACCGACGGCCAGATTCACAGCTCCTCGGTGGGCGCGGTCGCGGTCGCACCGTCAAATCCGGACGTCGTCTATATCGGCATGGGCGAGACGGAACTCCGCGGCAACATCATGCAGGGCGACGGCATTTATAAATCGACCGATGCCGGAAAAACCTGGAAGCACATGGGCTTGGCCGACACGCAAGCCATCTCGCGAATCCGCATCGATCCCACCGATCCGAATCTCGTTTATGTCGCGGCGCTTGGCCACGTCTACGGGCCGAATGAAGAGCGCGGAGTTTTTCGATCCTCGGACGGCGGCTCAACATGGCAGCGCGTTCTGTTTCGCAACAATCGCGCCGGCGCGATCGATCTTTCGATGGATCCGAACCATCCGCGAGTTCTTTACGCCACCATCTGGGACGTCTACCGCACTCCCTGGACGCTCGCGAGCGGCGGCCCTGCCAGCGGACTTTTCAAATCCACCGACGGCGGCGATCATTGGACGGAGATCACTGGCAACCCCGGATTGCCGCGCGGCATTCTGGGAAAGATCACCGTATCCGTCTCTGGAGCCGACTCCAATCGCGTCTACGCTCTCGTCGAAGCCGACGAAGGAGGCCTGTTCCAGTCCGACGACGCGGGAGCCACCTGGAAGCTGGTCAACGCCGATCGCAGCATCCGGCAGCGCGCGTTCTATTTCTCGCGAATCGCCGCCGACCCCCAGCGCCGCGACACCTTGTATGCAATGAACGTCGAGTTCTACCGCTCCGACGACGGAGGCAAGACCTTTCGCCGCGGCCACACGCCCCACGCCGATCATCACGATCTATGGATCGCTCCGGACGATCCGCAGCGCATGATCGCTTCCGACGACGGCGGCGCCTCGGTCACCACCGACGGCGGAAATACCTGGACATTGCAGCACTATCCGACCGCCCAGTTTTATCACGTGACGACAACGGCCGAGTTCCCCTATCACGTCTGCGGCGCGCAACAGGACGATGGGACCGCCTGTGTCCCGAGCAACCCCACCGGCGCCGCCAGCGATTACGTGTATGGCGCGGGCGGCGGCGAGGCCGGTTATCTTTCCGCCGATCCGAAGAATGCCAATATTTTTTACGGCGGCGATCAGGCCGGAATCATCACTCGCTACGATCGCCGCACCGGCGATTCGCGCGTCATCAACGTCGATCCTCTGTTCTTTTCCGGCATGCCGGCGCAATCCCTTCGCGAGCGCTGGCAATGGACGTTCCCAATTGTTTTCTCGCCCGTCGATCCGAATGTCCTCTACGCTTCCTCGCAACATTTGTGGAAGACCACATCGCAGGGCCAGCACTGGGAAGTCATCAGTCCCGATCTCACGCGCAACGATCCGAACACCCTCGGCGATTCCGGCGGCCCGATTACCAAGGATCAGAACGGGCCGGAAATCTACGGCACCATTTTCTCCATCGCCCCCTCGCGCCACGACGTGAATACCATCTGGACCGGCTCCGATGACGGATTGGTTTATGTCACTCGCGACGGCGGAAAACACTGGGCCAACGTCACGCCTCCCAATATGGGGGACTTCAATCGCGTCAGTTTGATCGAAGCGTCGACGTCCGATCCCGCCGCGGCCTATGTGGCGGCGAAGCGCTATCAGATGGACGATCGGCAGCCCTATCTGTTCAAGACGCATGATTATGGCAAGACCTGGACGAAGATCACCGAAGGAATTCCAGCCGTCGATTTCTTGCAGGCCGTGCGTGAAGATCCGGCGCGCGCGGGACTCCTGTACGCCGGCACGGAGCACGGCATCTATATTTCGTTCGACGACGGTTCGCACTGGCGCTCGCTGGCGCTGAACCTTCCCGATACGCAGATCGCCGACATCCTGGTGGAAAGGTACGACCTGGTCATCGCGACACATGGACGGTCCTTTTATGTGCTTGATGACATCGGCATGCTGCGCCAGTTGACGCCCCAGGTAACCAGCGCGCCGTTCCACCTTTTCGAACCCAGGCCGGCCATCCGCCCGCTGAAACCGGCCGTCTTCGACTACTATCTTTCACAAGGCGGCGGAAAAATAACCATCGACGTTCTCGACGCGAAGGGCCAGTCGATCCGGTCTTTTGACAACACCGCTCAGGCTAAAGCCGGGTCGAACCGTTTTCTATGGGACCTCCGGTATCCCGGAGCCGTCACTTTTCCAGGAATCGTTTTGCGCTACGCCACTCCAGGCGAAGGTCCCATCGCCCCTCCCGGAGAATACTCTGTCCGGCTGACCGTCAACGGAGCCTCCCAGACACGGCGTCTTGTCGTCCAGAAGGACCCGCGCCTCACTGAAATAAGCGACGCCGATCTGCGGGAACAATTTGGGCTCGCGATGCAGATCCGCGACCAGACGGATCGCGCGCATCGCGGTGTTTTGAAAATTCGCTCCATCCGCGAACAGTTAGAGCAGAAGGCCCAAGCGGCCGGCGACCCTTCGATTACGCAGCGCGCCTCCGAGATCGCCTCCAAGCTCGCCGAGGTGGAGCAGGATCTGTACCAGGTCCGCAATCGCAGCCCGCGCGACACCCTGAATTACCCCATCAAGCTGAACAATCAGCTCGCCGTGCTACAGCATGAGGTCGACACCGGAGACAGCCGGCCCACCGATCAGGACTACGTCGTTTTCAAAGAGCTGACCGCTCGTCTCGATGAAATTCTGGCGCGTTTGAATAGCGTGGTGTCCGGCGATCTGGAGTCGTTCAACCAAACCCTCGCCACGAAGCATGTCGAGCCTATACGGCCTTAATCGTGTCTAAGTATTGGTTCAGGTGCCGGGAAGGCTCCGGCGGGGCATTGAAGTTTGTGAAGATTACGCATAATCGGTTCCGCGGTCAGCGGAGTATGCGCAAGGCGGCGAGGCCCAGCAGCGCTACGCCTACAGGATCGGCATCCTTCGTGGTCGCCCGATGGCCGGTGGATTGCGTTCGCGAGCGATCGGGACGGCGCCGCGTGTCACGTGCGCCTCCGGCAGCGCCTGGCGCCGCCCAACAGCATTAATAACCCGCTGGCCATGAGGATAATGCTGGAGGGCTCCGGAGCGGTTCCGAGAATGGCGATGGGGCCGTTCTGTTGAATATTGTTGAGCTGCGTCGCGGTGAGGGCGGTGTTGTAAAAAAACGCGTCGGCAATTTCACCGTCGAATTCAAAGTCGAAGTTCGGGTTGATGCCGATGTCCGTGACACCGGCGACGCTGTTGCCGTCAAACGACGTGGCTCCGGTGAACTGGTTCGTGCCCACCTGGAAGACGTAGGTTCCGTTGTTGCCGCCGGAGTTGTTATAGCTGACGGCGACGAACACCCATTGCCCAGTCACGATCTGGCCTCCGGCGACAGGACCTGCCCCGTTGAAGGCGCTGTATTGGTAGCCCGTGTTGCGGGTATCCAGGTCGAGCGTGCGGTCGAAGTTGCCGTCGTCGTTCGAGATGAGACCTTCGATGTTTGTTGTGGGAGCACCGGAGGGGATGTAGAACCATGCGCCGAACGTTTCCGTGGGCTGGCCGGCAACGGTGCTATCGATCGGCACGCTGACAAAATTGGCCGTCGAGCTTCCGTTGAGCGTAAGGGCCGAGCCGCCGAAAGGTCCGTTGTTGGTGTAGGTGACGGAGCCATTCACCGTTCCGTTGTTGCCGTTGCCGCTGGAATCGCTGGCGTTGCCATTGAAGGTGTAAAAACCGATAAGCCCCGCGTGGGCGGCGGCCGGAAGCAGCCATGCAGCGGCTGCCACCAAGAGAGTTCGCTTGGCGATAGACATTGTGACCTCCGATCACGAAAATTGTATCATGCCCGGATCAAGATATACTTTCGGGATGTTGCGTAGCCATCTCGCCTTCCTGATATGCGCCGCCGCGTTCGCCGCGACGGTCCCTACCATCGATCAATCACTGGGCACGCAGGCGGTTTCCGGGGCGGACATTTCGCCGGACGGGAAATATGTCGCCTACCAGGTACAGCAGGCGAGCTGGGACGAGAACGATTTCGTTTCGCAGATCTGGATCGCGGTCACGGATTCGGGGAAGAGTTACCGGCTCACGAGCGGAAAAAAGTCGTCAACGGGACCGCAGTGGTCGCCCGATTCCAAGCGGATCGCGTTTATCTCCGATCGGGACGGAAAAAGGCAGATATACCTGATTTCGCCCACGGGAGGCGAGGCGGTCGCGTTGACGGCCGAGGAGAACGGTATCGGTGCGATGCAATGGTCGCCCGACGGAAGCTGGATCGCATTCACGTCCACTGGTCCGGATGCGAAGGCGAAGAAAGAGCGTAAAGACAAGTACGGCGAGTATTACGTGGTCGAGGGCGAGTATGAGATGAACCGCTTGTGGCGCATCAAGGTGCCGGCGGAGATGCCGTATGACGCGAAGTCTCTGCCGAAGCCGGAGGCCTTGACCAAGGGCGAGCAGAATGTGTCGAGCTTTTCGTGGGCTCCAAATGGGGCGCGAATTGCGTTTGCGGGGAGCAAAGATCCGGACCTGGGGTCCAACGGAACACAGCAGATTTACGTTCTGGATTTGGCGGATTTGCATGTACGGAAGCTGCTCGATACAGGAGGGCCGAATTCGAATCCGAAGTGGTCGCCCGATGGGAAGGAGATCGCCTATCAGACGGCCAACGGGCAGGAGTTTTACTTTTTCGCGAACCGCTATATTTCCGTGATTCCGGCCGAAGGTGGGACGCCTCGCGTATTGACTACGGAGTTCGATGAAGATCCGAATCTGATCGATTGGGCGGCGGACGGGATTTATTTCACGGCGTTGCAGAAGACGGCGGCGCACGCCTTTCGAATTGATCCCGCGACAAAGGCGATTAAGAGGCTCAGCTCGCCGGATTCGTATCATTTGACCGGCGTGTCGTTCACCAAGGATCATAAGGTGCTGGCGGGGATCGGCGCGATGCCGAATCATTTCGCGGAGGTGATCGCAGCATCGACGTCGGATTTTGTGCCGGAGGTCTTGACCGAAGTCGGGGCGCAGTACAAGGATTTCAAGCTGGCGACGCGCGAGGTGGTGTCGTGGAAGTCGGGCGATGGCGCGACGATTGAGGGAATTTTGATTAAGCCTGCGGATTACGATGCGTCACGAAAGTATCCGCTGATGGTGGTGATTCATGGCGGCCCGACGGGCGTGGACACTCCTCTATTGAGCGCGGATCGATATTATCCGGTGGAGAAATTCGCGGCCAAGGGCGCTCTCATCTTGAAGCCGAATTATCGGGGGTCGGCGGGATATGGGGCGAAATTTCGCGCGCTGAATGTGAGGAATCTGGGAGTGGGGGATTATGCGGACGTGATTTCGGGGGTCGATTTTCTGATCGCGAAGGGGATCGTGGATAAGGACAAGGTCGCGTCCATGGGGTGGAGCGAGGGCGGATATATTTCGGCGTTCATCACATGTTACAGCGACAGGTTCAAGGCCGTTTCGGTGGGCGCGGGGATTTCAGACTGGACGACGTATTACGTCAATACCGACATTCATCCGTTCACCAGACAGTATCTGAAGGCGACGCCCTGGGACGATCCGGAGATTTACAAGAAGACGTCGCCGATCACGTATGTGAGCCGGGCGAAGACCCCGACGCTGATCCAGCAGGGCGATCAGGATAAGCGCGTGCCGCCTCCGAACTCGTATGAACTGTACCAGGCGCTGAAGGATCGGGGAGTGCCGGTGAAGCTGATTTTTTATAAAGGATTCGGGCATCCCATCAATAAGCCGAAGCAGCAGAGAGCGGTGATTGAACATAACTACGAATTTTTCAGCAAATATATTTGGGGCGAGGAAGCGGGAAGTAATTAGAGGATCACTGCCGCGCTGAGCACGATTTTCTTGAGTTTTTCCCAGTGCGGATACTCCGGCGCGCACTCCGCGATCATCAGATTCGGATCGTCGAGCTCGATGCGGCCGCCGCTCAGGCGATAGTATTCGACGAAACGCGCGCTCTCCGTCCAATTCGGAAATCCGCCGCGCTGAAACTCCTCGGCGCGAAGACGGAGTTTTTCCTCGATCCCGGCGATCCATTTGAAATGATGAATGGGGATATAGTAATTCCGCGACGGGCAAGCTTTTCCTTCGATCGCATGATGGTTCCCCGCCAGCAGGACGATGGGTCCGCGCACGGCAACCACTTTTCTCGGATCTCCAGCGAGGATCTGCGGGGTCAGTGCGCCTCCCAAGGGGAACTGATCCCAGACCGGCTGCTCCGGCACAAGGGGCGGAAAACCGCCATCGCGCGCGAGACGGTCGATCATGCAGCCGCGAATGTAATCCCAACGTCCGCAGTCCGCAATCACGTCCTGGATGGGCGCCGGATACACCTGAAATTCATCGTGATCGGCCAGCAGGAACCAGTCGGATGGATACTGCTCGCGCTGCCTGAGATATTGCTGTTGCTGCAGAAGCATCCAGTTGCCGACGGTGACGGACGCGATGCCGCATCCGAAGCGGCGCGTGATGGCGTCCACCTGTTCGCGCGCTGGGTCCTGATCGCTTGACAAATTGAGGTTGACGAAAAATGATTCAATCCCGAGGGAGCGGTAGTGTTGGAGCATTTGCTCCAGCACATCGATCCTTCCGCCTACGGCGGTGACCAGGTGAATCATCCAACAACAATTATGCCTTTATTTTCGCAATGGAGATTCCAGCGTCTTGATGAAGAAATCGACATACCTGGGCGCCAGTTCCTGGCGCGCGTACATGCGGGCGGCTTGCCGGGTTTTCTCCACGGCGTCGTTGTAAAACGGCTCGTCGAAGGCCAGCTTGGCGATCGGCTCGATCCACGGTTCCACCGCCGACACAGGCACGGGACGCCGCGTCATCGTGGTCAGGTCGGCAGGCAGAGGAAGCACGAAGCCCGCGCCGTTGCAGCTCTCCGCTAATCCTCCGCGATCGCTCACCAGGGGAGGCACGCCGTTCACCAGCGCCTCCGCCACCACGCGGCCGGAGGGTTCTTCCCAAACCGACGGCACCAGCAGGGCCCGGGTGTTGGTGAAAATGTCGCGCGGCTTGGCCACGGCTCCGGCGATCATGACGCCTTCGTGGCGGCGCAGATCGAAGCCGCCGGAAAGTCCGGCTTGCAGCACCATTCCGGCGGTGCCGCGCGATTCAATCGCCAGCATGGCGATTTCCGGATAACGCTTGCCGATCTCTTCCGCCAGACGCACGAAAAAGAACAGGCCTTTTTCTACTGACGGATTGACCATGGTCATAAAGATGGGGTCGCGCTCCGTGGCCAGCACGTCTTCCAGGTCGAGAGGCGTGGGAAGAGGGATGCTCTTCATCCGGATCTGCTCGCGGTAGCGTTCCGCGAGGAATTCGCTGGGGGTGAGGACGCAATCGATATGTTCGAAGAAAGAGGCCTGGAGGTAGGCCAGGTTGAACACGCAGAACCCTATGCGGGCTCCTTTCAGGTGAGCGCGCCGGTGGCGGCGAACGTCGCCGGCGAGGCCGCCGTAGGTGAACACGATATCGGGCGTGAACGATTCCAGTTCGGCGTCGAACAGCAGGTCGTACTGGCGGCCATGGGAGGCTTCCCACCTGGTGACGGCCTGGCGTCCGGTGTCCAGCAGCGTGTAGTGGATGCCGCGCTGGGTGAACCGGAACTCGCGGCGGTTCTTGTTGGAGGGAGGCGTTACCTGAACGTCCAGCCCGATGCTCTGGAGATAAATAAGAGGATCGGCTTTGGAGCCGCGCTCGGTCGACGTGGTGCCCAGCGCGCGAACTTCAAATCCGCCGTCGAGCGCCATTTCCACGGCGGTCTGCGCCGTGCGTGCGGCTCCGCTCGCGGGATCCTGCGGCATCTGCGGCAGAGCCATCAGAATCCTTGGCTTCATCCTTTTAACAGTACAAAAAAGAGAAACCTAATGCTGGCGGAGACGAACCGGCCGCGGCTGTGGTACATTGAAAAAGGTCGTCGCTCATTCTGCGAAGATAATCTAACAGCGAACTTCTCGAAGTTCGCGCCAAAAAGACGGATATTTATGCCAAAGTTGAAGACCCATAAGGGTGCGTCCAAGCGATTCAAAAAGACGGGTACGGGCAAAGTGGTTCGCCATCATGCCTTCGCGCGTCACATTTTGACCTCCAAGTCGCGCTCGCGGAAGCGCCGCCTCGTAAAAAGTGTCGTGGCTGATGACAGTAATCAGGCCGAGCTGCGGCGGATGATTCCGTACTAAGCTTGGAGCAGATTTCCCAGGAAATCTGCTGTTAAATGAAAGTCCTGGTGTGGACAGTGCGCAAAGCACGTGCCTGATCCACCCGTATTTTATTAAGGAGATAAAAACGTGCCGAGAGTAAAACGTGGTACCAAGCGGCGTAGTAGCCGCAAAAAGACACTCGCCTTGGCGAAGGGCTTTTTCCTCACCAAGAGCAAGCTGCACCGTTCCGCGCAGGAAGCGGTGGAGAAGTCGCTCAAATATGGATACGTCGGCCGCAAGCTGAAGAAGCGCGATTTTCGCTCCCTGTGGATCGTCCGCATTGGAGCCGGCGCGCGCCTATCGGAGCTGTCGTACAGCCGCTTCATGGACGGGTTGAAGAAGGCGGGGATCGACCTGAATCGCAAGATTCTGGCGGACCTGGCTTACAACGATCCACCTGCGTTCGCGGCGCTGGCCACGCAGGCCAAGGCTGCATTGGAAGCGGCTCACCCGAGCTCGCCTGGGGCGACACCACAAAAGGCAGCGTAAATCATGTCCGTTCCTGAAGCGGATTCCCTATCGGACTTGGAAGCTCGCATCCATCGCGCGGTGGAACTTGTGGCACAACTGCGCGCGGAGCGCGACGCCGCGATTGCAGAACGCGATGCGGCCCGCAGCGGTGCGGGAGCAGCCTTGTCCGAAATGCAGAAACTGCGCGACGAGGTGGAAGAGATGCGTGGGGAACGCAAACACGTGCGGGTGCGCATCGAAAAACTGCTCGGGCAGTTGGACCACTTGAGCGGATCCTAACCTTTTAGGGAGGTGCCCATGGGCGTCGAACGCAAGACGGTGAAGGTCACCATCTTCAATCAGACGTATTCCCTTGCCGCCACTGAAGAAGAGGGCGAAATTGAGTCGCTCGCCCATTCCATCGACGAACTGATGACCAGCATCGCGACGCGCGCCGGCAATGTCGATGGGAATCGAGTAGCGGTGCTGGCGTGTCTGCACATGGCCGACCGCCTGCGCTCCATGGAGCGCGAGCTGGCGGAGTTGAAAGAGCGCGTGGACCAGAAATCGCGCCAGTTTTCAGTGTTGCTGGATCAGGCGATCCGGTAATGGTGGCGCAGGCTTCCGCCTGTGATTCAATTACTTCGCTTCCGCCGCTGGTTTGGCGAATTTACTATCTTCGAGCGGCACGTTCGCTTTCACTTCCGTGAGCTGAATGGTGAAGCGTCCGTTGGGGCGCGAAAGCGTCCAGCGGAACGGGGTTTTCGCGCCATCGACATCGCGATAGTCGGCGTAGTCGATCTGCACCGGCATGCGGCCCAGCGGGTTTTCGGTGTAGCGGATCATCCGCAGCAACAGGCCGGTGTTCGCGTCGAAGAAGAATCGTACGGGCGGCAGTCCTTGGCGGGTTCCCATCAACGTGTTGACGGCGACCTCGCCGATTTTGTCGGGACGGCCGGCGCGCATCTGCGCGAAGATCTCTTTCATCCGAAGCGGTAGATAGAATTCGGAGTCGAGCGCCGACCCCTTGGCGTCGGCCGGCGCCATTTCGCGAGCAGGGCGCCCTGCGCTGCCCATCCATCCGATGGCGCCGTCGAAAGCGGTGAAGCTATCGCCTCCTTGTGCATGGTTGACCGTGATGCGCTTGTTGGGAGCCTTCGTGAACACCTCGATCGGCGTATCCTTGCCGGACGACGTGATGACGCCTTTTCCGGCGCGGCTGGTGACCTTCTTGATGGCATCGGCGCCGCCGAGCGCAGAGACGTATTTTTCGAGAATCGAATCGGCGGTGGGAGGAGTCGAGGGCCCGGCGGGTCTGACCTCGGGCTTGGCCGGAGCATCGGTTTCGAGCACCGGCGGAATGGCGACCGGCCGCTCCGATCCGCGGTGGCAGGAATAGCAGGTGACCTGCGTCTGGCCATGGAAGGCGTTCTTGTTGATGGCCATGGTCATCGCGATCATCTCTCGCGCGGTCTTTTTGGCGCGCTTATCGTCGGCCTCGAATTTTCCCTGCACGTGGCAGGTTTCGCAATTGACGCCGAGGGACGCGGAGATGAACTGCATGGTGGGCACCAACTGGTCGGCGGGGATGCCCTTGAGTTCAGTGATGTTCTTGTAAACCTGTTCGGCGGTTTTCACATCGGCGGTTTGACCGAAGATTGGCAGGGCTGCGAGAAATAGGAGCGTGCGCATTGTTCTACTTTAACGCGTGACGGATTCGCCTGTCTGGCCCAAGGCTGTCTTGGACAGCGCCGGCACTTTCGTATCCGGATCCAGGGGCGGACGGCGTTTATGCCACTCCGTGGCTTGTTGATAGGCGTGCGCGAGGGCCAGTACGTTGACCTCGGCGAGATTCGGACCGCTGATCTGCATGCCGACGGGCATGCCTGTCTTCGAGAATCCGCAGGGGATGGTGATGGTAGGAAGGCCGTAGTCGTCGAGCGAGCGTGTATTGCCGGGCTCGGGATGACGGGCGCCAGGTCGCGCGGCGCGGCTCAGCTCATCTTCGATCGACCAGGGCAGGTGACGAATCGTGGGAGTAATCAGCAGGTCGATGTTCTGCTTCGTAAATACGTCGTCGTCGACCGTGCGGCGGACCAGCCGCAATTGCCGCCATTCGCGGATATAATCCACCGCGCGCGCACCGCCGCCGAAGCCTCCACCACCACCACCGCCTCCTCCGGCTGCCGCGGGCGGCGCCGTTTCCGGATTGACGAAGAAGCCGCTGCCGAGGGTTTCGCGATACACGCCGCCTTCACTGTTCGCTCCGGTACCGAGAATCGACGGCATCTCGACTTCGCGTGAACCCTTGGTCAGTTTATTGAGTAGCGCGATCGCCTCATCCATGGCTGTCGCGACCTCATCATCGAGGCCGTCATAAAACATCGGCGGAATGCCGAGCCGGAATTGCGAAACAGGCGCGCCGATGGCTTTCGAATAATCGGGCACCGGATAATCGATCGATTGCAGGTCGAGCACGTCGTAGCCGGCGATGTGCTGCAACACCATCGCGGCGTCCTCTACCGTGCGCGCAATCGGTCCGCAATGGTCGAGCGACCAGGTGAGCGGAACAATGCCGCGGATGCTGACGCGGCCGTAGGTGGCTTTGAAGCCGGTGACGCCGCACATAGCGGAAGGAGTGCGAATGGAGCCTCCGGTATCGGTGCCGAGCGCGGCGAAGCAATCGTCATTCGCGACGCCGGCGGCAGAACCTCCGGACGATCCTCCGGCGATCAGCGCGAGGCTCCAGGGATTGCGGACGGGGCCATAGTAACTGACGGCGGAGGTCGCGCCGCTGGCGAAGATGTGCATGTTCGCCTTGCCGACCACAATCGCGCCGGCATCGAGAAGGCGGCGAGTGACCTCGGCATGCTCGGTGGGCACGTTGCCCGCCAGCGTCTTGCTGCCCGCGGTGGTGCGGGTTCCCGCGATGTCGATGTTGTCCTTCAGGCCGATGGGAATGCCGTGCAGAGGGCTGCGGAATTTACCGGAGTGCTGCTCTTTCTCTAGGGCCTTCGCTTGCGCTACGGCCTGGTTCCTCATCACCGTGATCCACGCGTTGGTCTTCGAATTATAAGTTTTCATGCGTGCGAGACACGCTTCGGTGAGTTCGACGGGCGACACTTTTTTCGCGCGGATGCGGTCGGAGGCCTGCTTCAGCGTGAGGGAAGAGAGGTCGTTACTATCCACCGGTTTGCTCCGATGCGGATTTAGACAGCACCGGGACCTTGGTATCGGGCTGCAAGGGCGGCTTTCGTTTGTGCCACTCAGTGGCTTCCTGATAAGCGTAGGCGAGCGCGAACACGTTCACTTCGCCGAAGCGAGGGCCGCTTATCTGGAGGCCGATGGGCATGCCGTCTTTCGAGAAGCCGCAGGGCACGGTGATGGTCGGCAGGCCGTAGCCGTTGAACGGACGCGTATTCTCTTCCGGATCGGAGCGGGTCGGCGTTTCCGCCGCCGCTGCGGGCGTTGCGGGCGTTGTTGCTGCCGCGGGTGCAGGCGCCGTGCCTCCTCGTCCACCGCCGCCGCGTCCTCCTCCACCACCGCCTGCGGGCGCGGTCACCAGCGTCTCTTCAACCGTCGGAGCGGCGTGGCGCGCGGTCGGCGCGATCAATACTTCGACGTTCTGCTTTTGAAAGACGTCGGCATCGAAGGTCCGACGCACGAGCTTCAGTTCGCGCCATCCCCTGATGAAATCGACTGCTCTGGTTGCGTCCTGTGCAGTCGGAAATACGCGGGCGGTGCTGGGCTCGTATCCACCGCCGTTCACTCCGCGCAGTCCTTCGTGATACGCCGCAACCTCTCCGGCCGCGCCGGCGCGCAGCAGAGAGGGAAGGCTCACGTCATGCGCGCCTTTGGTGAGTTTATTCAGGACAGCGATGGCGTCCTCCACGGCGCGCGCTACTTCATCGTCCAAATGATCGAAAAACTGGACCGGGATGCCGATGCGGAATTGCGAAACCGGCGCGCCGATGCCGGAAGAATAATCGGGCACCGGTTTATCGACGCTATCGATATCGATGTGATCGTAACCGGCGATCTGCTGCAACAGCAGTGCCGCGTCTTCGACGGTGCGGGCGATGGGTCCGCAATGATCGAGCGACCAGGAGAAGGGAATGATGCCGCGCAGGCTGACGCGTCCGTAAGTGGGCTTGAAGCCGACCATGCCGCAATGGGACGCGGGGATGCGGATAGAGCCGCTCGCATCGGTTCCCAGCGCGGCGAAGCAGTTGTTCATGGCGACCGCGGCGGCCGATCCGCCGGAGGCTCCGCCCGCGACGCGATCGAGACTCCAGGGATTGCGAACCGGGCCCCAGTAACTGACCGCTGAGGTCGCGCCGGCGTCGAATTCGTGCATGTTGCATTTGCCGATGAGGATCGCGCCCGCAGCCTTTAATCGGCGCACGACCTCGGCGTCCTCGGTGGGGAATCGATATTCATAAACCGCGCTGGCGGCGGTGGTGCGCGTTCCAACCGTGTCGATCGAGTCCTTGATGCCGATGGGAATTCCGTGCAGCGGGCTGCGGAAGTTGCCCGCGGCCTGCTCCTTCTCCAGGGCCTTGGCTTGCGCTACGGCCTGGTCCCGCATCACCGTGATCCAGGCGTTGATCTTCGGGTTATAAGTCTTGATCCGATCGAGACAGGCTTGCGTCAGTTCGACCGGAGAAACCTTCTTGGAGCGAATGCGATCGGAGGCTTGCTTCAGCGTGAGCGCCGCGAGATCGTCCGAAGAATCGGCGAATGCAATACGGGACGCGACCGCCGCGCCGAGACTCGCGGCCAGCCATTCACGCCGGGTAGAGGATTCCATGAATTGTTTTACCGCGCCTGCAGGAGGCATGTCAACAACACGCTGCGCTATACTATTGCTCCTAGTAGCCTGTGGTTCGTAGCGAGCAGCTCGCACCACTCCGAACGCTACTAATCAGGACTTTTTCATGAAACCAGCTTTCTTTCTCACTCTTCTCCTCGCCGCGGCGGCCGTGGCGGAGAAATACGATTCTTCCGTTTTTAGCGCGCTCCAGTGGCGCAGCATCGGGCCACAGCGCGGCGGCAGGTCGATCACTTCGGCCGGCAGCACTTCGCGTCCCAACGAATATTATTTCGGCGCGGTAGGCGGAGGATTGTGGAAGACTACCGACGGCGGCACGACATGGCGTCCGGTGACCGACGATCAGATCCAGAGTTCTTCGGTGGGCGCGGTGGCGGTGGCGGAATCGAATCCCGACGTCGTGTATCTCGGCATGGGCGAAACGGAACTGCGCGGCAACATCATGCAGGGCGACGGCGTGTACAAATCCGTCGATGCGGGCAAGACGTGGAAGCACATCGGCCTCGGCGATACGCAAGCGATTTCGCGCATTCGCGTCGATCCGTCGAACGCGGATGTCGTTTACGTATCGGCCTTGGGGCATCCCTACGCGGCGAATGCGGAGCGCGGCGTGTTCCGCTCGCGCGACGGAGGAAAGACGTGGCAGAAAGTTCTTTATAAGAACGATCGCGCGGGCGCGGTGGATCTGGTCATCGACCCGCATAATCCGAAGGTCCTGTTCGCGGCGCTGTGGGATGTGTATCGAACTTCGTGGACATTGTCGAGCGGCGGTCCGCTGAGCGGCCTTTATAAATCGACCGACGGCGGAGATACATGGACCGAGATCACCCGTAAGCCTGGGTTGCCGAATGGAATTATCGGCAAAATCGGCGTGGCGGTCGCCAGCGATTCCAACCGCATCTACGCAATGGTCGAAGCCGAAGACGGAGGCCTGTTCCGTTCCGAGGACGCGGGCGCGACGTGGACGCGCATCAGCGAGGATCGCCGCATTCGCCAGCGCGCGTTCTACTATTCCCGTATTTATGCGGATACGAAGGCGAAAGACACGGTCTACGTCTTGAACACTTCGTTTTTCAAATCGACCGACGGCGGAAAAACGTTCAAGGTGATTCGCACGCCTCATGGCGATAATCACGATCTGTGGATTGCGTCGAACGATCCGAATCGCATGGTGGAATCGAATGATGGCGGCGCGAACGTGTCGATCAACGGCGGCGAAACGTGGACCGGGCAAGCGTATCCGACGGCGCAGCTCTATCACGTCGCCACCACGCGCGATGTCCCTTATCATGTGTGCGGCGCGCAGCAGGATAACACGACCATCTGCGTTTCGAGCGCCATGGCCGGTCGCGGAGGAGGCGGCGGGGCGCGTGTGGCCGAGCTGCAATATTCGGCCGGCGGAGGCGAGAGCGGATACATCGCGCCGCATCCGGTGAATCCGAATATTTTTTACGCGGGCAGCCAAGGGGCTCTGTTGACCAGGCTCGACCGGTCGACCGGCCAGATGCGCGACGTGCAGGTGTATCCTCTGTTCTTCTCCGGAATGTCGGCCAGCGTGTTGAAGGAGCGATGGCAGTGGACGTTCCCGATCGTTTTTTCGCCGCTCGATCCGAACGTGCTGTACACATCGTCGCAGCATTTGTGGAAGACGACGAACGAAGGGCAGAGCTGGGAGAAGATCAGTCCCGATTTGACGCGCGCCGATCCGAAGACGCTGGGCGATTCGGGAGGGCCGATTACCAAGGATCAGAATGGGCCGGAAATTTACGCGACCATTTTCACGATCGCGCCGTCGAAGAGCGATCCGCAGACCATCTGGACGGGTTCGGACGACGGCTTGGTGTACATCACGCGCGACGGCGGGAAGAATTGGAAAAACATCACGCCTCCGGGGATTCCGGATTTCATCCGCATCAGTTTGATTGACGCGTCGCCCAATAAACCGGGAACGGCTTATGTCGCGGCGAAACATTATCAGGCCGACGACCGCCGTCCCTACGCGTATCGCACGGACAATTACGGCGCGACGTGGACGAAGATCGTCAACGGCATCCCGGCCAACGATTTCGTACAAGCTGTGCGCGAGGATCCGAAGCGCGCGGGGCTGCTGTTCGCGGGAACAGAACATGGGATTTATGTTTCGTTCGATAACGGAGCGGAATGGCAGTCGTTGCGTCTGAATTTGCCGGATACGCAGGTTTCCGATTTGCTGATTGAGGGCGACGACCTGGTGATCGCGACGCACGGGCGCTCGTTCTACATACTCGACGACATTACGCCTCTACGGCAGCTTTCAAGTGGAGTGTTGACGGGCGCGGCGCACCTGTTCACGCCGCATCCGGTTGTTCGGTCGGTGAATCGAGCAGGCATCGATTACTGGCTGGCGAAGGATGTGGACACGGTGACCATCGACATTCTCGATGCGAAGGGAACGGTGGTGCGCAGCTACGTCGGGTCGGCCGAAGAGGAGAAGAAGAGGGCTGGCGGGCGCGGCGGCGCGGCTGCGACTGCGACTGCGGATGACGCGGAAGAAGGCGGCGGGGGGCGCGGCGCGGTTCGTCCTCCGGCGCGCAAGGCGGGCGGAAACCGGTTCACGTGGGATCTGCGTTATCCCGGCCCGAAGACTTTCGAAGGCCTGATTTTCTGGGGCGCGCAGCCGGAGCAAGGTCCCACGGCCGCGCCTGGGCCGTATCAGGTTCGGCTGACGGCGAACGGAGTTTCGGAGACGCGTCCGCTGACTGTGTCCAAAGATCCTCGATTAACGGGGGTCACCGATGCGGATTTGGCCGAGCAGTTCAAACTTGCGGTTGAGGTGCGCGACAAGACCAGCGAGGCGAACGAGATGGTGATTCGCATCCGCGAAATCAAGAAGAATATCGCCGAACGGGTGAAGAAAGATCCATCGCTCGATGCGGCGGGCGAGCGGCTGTCCACTAGACTCAGCGCTGTAGAAGAGGATCTCTACCAGGTCCGAAATCGCAGCAATCAGGACCCGCTGAATTTTCCCATCAAGCTGAACAATCAGATTGCGGCGCTAATGCGGGTGATCGAAACGGGCGACGCGAAGCCAACCGACCAGAGTTATGTCGTGTTCAAGGAATTGAACGAGCGCCTCGCGGAGATTCGCAAACGGTACGAAGAGATTCTCAAGTCCGATACGAACGGGTTCAGCGCGGTGGAGAAAAAACCCTAGTGCTGTGACCACGTGAAATAGTTTGCTTTTATCCGGACATCGATGCACCCTGGAGCCCCATGCGTCAGCTTGGGGCTATTGCGGTTTCTCATGCAAGCCCCAAGCTGACGCCTGGGGCTCAATTGCCAATAAATCATCTGGTCGTAGCACTAATTCGTCAGCGTCATCAGAACTTTTTGGACGTACTCCGGCGAACCGGTGAAGATGCCGACCGGGAGCGTACGGTAGACGAGGATTTTTCGATACAGGATGTCTTCCAGGTCGGCGTTGATTCCCCAGCCGGCCAGATAACTGAGGCGCAGGTCGCCATCGCCGTTGAGAGCGGCGCCGGCGGTCCAAGGCGCCAAGTCGGGGGCGTTGCCCGCGTAGGTCGAGAATAATTCCAGCAGCGAATTGACGCCGATTTCACGCAGCGACTGGCGAACGCCCGCATGATCGTCGCGGTTGATGCGCTCCTGCGCTTCATCAATGTTGATGCGCAGCGGCGTGAGTTGGCCCATGAAGACCATGTCGTAGCCCAGGCCGTCGCGGGTGTTGGCCCAGACTGTGCCGTAGGGAAACGCCTCGAAAAACGTAGCGAGTTCGCTCTTGATGGTCGGCTCGTCGGTCTCGTACAGAGGGACGTAGAGCGTGAACATGCCTCCGGGATTGAGATGGCTTTTGACGGAGTCGAAATACTCCTTCGAGTAGAGCGCAGCAGTTCCTTTAATGAAGACATCCAGGGGATCGGAGGCGATGATGTCGAATTTCTCGGTGGTGGTAAGCAGGTAGTGGCGCGCGTCGTCGAATACAATATGCGTGCGCGGGTCGAGCGCCACGCGATAATCGGCGTCGCCGAGAAATTGCGTGGAGGCGGGCGGAATCAGCGGCTCGATCTCGCAGATGGTGATTTTCTGAATCGCCGGATAGCGGGTGAAGGTTCCGGCGGAAACTCCCGCGCCGAATCCGATGCCGAG
>Ga0182024_10001376_pt1 | contig 62946 bp, 56 predicted proteins | sample P32metaG_FD_120480 | JGI IMG/M metagenome (GOLD analysis project Ga0182024, IMG submission 120480) | Permafrost microbial communities from Stordalen Mire, Sweden - P3-2 metaG (Illumina Assembly) | ecosystem: Environmental > Terrestrial > Soil > Wetlands > Permafrost | place: Sweden: Stordalen...
TCTAAGCAACTAAGGTGGAGCAAGGACTCAAACGCCGCCCTTGCCCCACGCCCCCATCCCGCTCTTGCCATGAGGAAGTTTCTACTTGGCTAAAAAGAGGAACTTTCTACTTGGCCTTGACAGCTTACCAGGTAGCGACTCTTCGGAGAAACATCAGACGTTCTGTTGTTCGCTGGACAAGATGTTCTCAGCAATGGCGCGGGCACAACTGTCCACACCCGAATTCTTCACGCTGACAGTGCGTGTCAGAACGCCGCTGTCATTTTGCAGAGCCTCCAGGGTGATGGCGTGGGCACCTGCGACGGCGCGATCAACCGGCAGAATTCCTACACCCTGATTTCGTCCCCCGGTCTTTGCCCTATACAGCGCAGTGTCGGCAAGTTCGATGGCCTCTTCCGCGCAGATGGCCTCGTATGCGCCACGGCTCCACGGGAAAGGTGCCCAGCCGACCGAACAGGTTTTCTGCACTCGAACGCCGTGCCCCAGATCGAAAGTCTCCGACGCCATGACTTCCAAAATCCGCTCGCAGAATGCAGGCGTACCCGCCGGGTCAGCGGAGCGGGACATGATGAGAAATTCCTCTCCACCCCAACGAACCAGAACATCGGACTTGCGCACGACCCTGCCCAGACGTTCGGCCACCCGCTGCAAGAAGCGATCGCCCGCGGGATGACCATGCAGATCGTTTACTTGCTTAAAGAAGTCTACGTCCACCATGATGAAAACCAGGTCGCTATGATCCAGTTTGCGAATGTCGCTCTCGCTCGCTCGCGCATAATTTCGCAATACCTGCCCCGCTTCTGCCGCGAGAATCTCCTCTAGATAACGCCGGTTCCACACGCCAGTCAAGGCGTCGGTGAAGGAGATCTCCTGAAGTTCAAGATTCTTGCGCTGCAGTTCCAGACTGTGCCACCGCAACGATCGTTCCTTACTCTCCAACTCCTCTTTCAGTTTGCACATCTCGTCAAGATTCTGCCGCGACAGATGTAGCAGGTGGAGTAGTTCCCGGTCCATCCAGTGCTGCTTAAGAAGAACCAGTGCGCCCATGAAGACCATCGCCGCCACAGTCAAGAACAGCCTATAAGAGCGCACGCGGGGTGGGGCGCCTCCGCCAAACTCAGCCCATGCCACCATGAGCGGAGTGGAGAAAACAGCCATCATGGCCAACCGCGCGGTCCACATGCTGTGGTGGGTGCGAGGTTCCTGGTCAGTGGGCTGATCGGATGAGGATCGGCGCGCCATGAAGCCCACCGCTGCGAACCACAACATGGCGGCCACCAGCGGAATATCGTAGAGGCTGCCCGTGTAGTACTTGTGAAAGTCAATTGCTACGCCAGCCAGAATGGAACCCACGCTATAAAACAACGCTGCTTTGAAAAGCTGCCCATAAATGAGGCGCCAGGATCCTTGACTGCGCCTCCAAACCAAGCCTACTCCCACAATCAGAACGATCTGTTCACAGGCATAAAGCAAGTCGAAGCTGCGTCCGTACGCCGCTTCATTCGGCGAAACGTACTGCCACGGGATCACGATAAACAAATACAGATATAGCCACCAGGTGAGCAGCAGAAAGAAATCCAGAGAGACCAGCCGCAAGGAATGATCGTTTCGTCGAATATGCGGCTGCACCACCAGGGCAGCCATCATGGGCACGACGTGGAGGAAAAGAACCACATCTCCGACAAACGGGTTCGGCGCATCCTGGCGGAGGAAGACCTCGAAGTAAGTCCACAGAATCTGCGTGCAAAGCCACATTCCGCAGCCGAGCGCCATTAGAGACCAAAAGAGTTGAGCTTTCTTGTAGTTGGTTCTGACGTTCGAGAGAACGAACAGCGTAGCGCACAACAGCAGAGCAGACTGCGTCAGGTCGCCAAAGGCGGTGAGTCCAATGCCGCGCGGAGCTAGCACAGACACGAAGAGGTGAACGCACACCACCGCGCACACGATTCCCGTCCACCTGCTAGGTTGTTTCACGGAAATTGGTTCCACGCTAAGAGTTTAATTTCCGGCCCGATAGCGCGCGTATTACGGAAGTAATCGTGCAAACGGCCTGACCGCTGCTATCCACCGTTCTAGCCAATCGCGGCGGTAAATCGTCGAACGAACCGAAAAACATCCTGATAGGAGTTGTACAAGGGCACAGGTGCGACTCGAAAAGTATCCGGCTCCCGCCAGTCGCCCACGATGCCCTCCTGGGCTAACCGTTCGCAGAATGCTTGTCCCTGCTGTGGGATGCAAATAGAGATCTGCGCGCCGCGCCTTTCCTTTTCATGCGGAGTGATAATTGAGAAGTATGGAGATGCTTTCTGACCTAGCAAGAACTCCAGATAGCCGGTCAGCGACACACTCTTAGCCCGTAACCTCTCCATGCCGGCTTCGTGGAAGATGTCCATCGATGCGCGCAAGACCGCCAGGCTTACGATTGAAGGATTGCTCAACTGCCAGCCGTCGGCGCCGGACATCGCCCGAAACTGTGGGCCCATTTCGAATCGTGACTCTTCGTCGTGCCCCCACCAGCCCGAAAAGCGAGGCAGGTCCCAGGCGCGCGCATGCCTTTGATGAACAAAACAACCGGCCACACATCCTGGACCGCCGTTCAGATATTTGTAGCTGCACCACACAGCAAAGTCCGGGCCCCACTCGTGAAGATTCAAAGGCAAATTGCCGGCCGCGTGCGCCAGGTCGAAACCCACCACGCAGCCCCGAGCCTGACCCAGGCGCGTGATCCGCGCCATATCAAACGCCTGGCCGGTTGCGTAATTCACTCCTCCCAGCATGATCAGCGCAATCTCGTCCCCCGCGCGCTCGATCAGCGATTCAATGTCTTCATCGCGCAGGCAAAACTCGTTGGACCGTGGGGTCAACTCGATCAGAGAGGTTGCGGGGTCAAAGCCATGAAAGCGAATCTGCGACTGCACTGCATATTGATCGGACGGAAACGCTCCGCGTTCCACAACAATTTTGTGCCGCCCCTTCGTCGGACGGTAAAACGACACCATCATCAGGTGAAGATTCACCGTAAGCGAATTCATCACCACAACTTCAAGAGGCTTTGCTCCTACCAGTTCCGCTGTCTGTTCGGTAAGTAATCGGTGGTAGGGCATCCACGGGTTCTTCGCGTGGAAGTGACCCTCCACACCAAGCTCAGCCCACTCCTTTAGTTCCTGCTCCACATATGCCGCTGCGGTCTTGGGCTGCAGGCCGAGCGAGTGACCACATAGGTAAACACCATCACCATCGGTTGTTTTTGGGAGAAAGAATCGTTCACGATAGTGGTTCAGCGGATCGCGTTCATCCATCGCGGTCGCAAAATCCTCGCCCGCCTGGAACTCCGGGTGAAATTCGAGGTTAGTCACTGCCGGAGCTCCAAGGGAGTGAGATCACGGTGAATCAGCCGGTCCGCTTTGTCCCAGTCGAGATCCTCTACACGACTGATCGATTCGCAGAGTTCAGCGAGCATCCTGTCCTGAACCGCGCCGCGAGCCAGGGCGACAGAGTAGGGAATGCGATGAAACGTCACCATGGAATACTTCGGCACGAAGAGTTGGGGGTACCGCGCCTCCAGCGCCAATTCTACTTTCTTTCGAAATAGGAACCGCGAGTCCGCAACACGATCTCTCATTTCCGTGAAATTCTCGATGGCCATGTCCGCGATGGCATCGGTGTTAACCTTGCGTTCTTTCTCGAATTCGGCGAACACGCAGGACCAGTCTGCGCCGTGCCGGTCGAGCAACTCCAGCAGGCAGCTACAGTCTTCGAAACCGGAGTTTATTCCCTGGCCGAAAAAGGGGACTACGGCGTGCACTGCATCACCCAGAAGCAAAGCTTTTCCTGCCACGTGCCACGGGGAACACTTGATTGTAACCATCGCTCCGGTTGGGTTGGCGAAGTAGTTGTCTGCCAGGTGCGGCATCAGCGGAACTGTGTCCGGAAAGCGCGATGCAAAAAACCGCTCCACCTCCGCCGCCGTGGTTAGGCTTGCGAAGCTGTCTGCACCGTCGAACGGCAGGAACAGAATGCAGGCGAACGTGCCATCGATGTTGGGCAATGCAATCAGCATGTGATTGCCCCGCGGCCAGATGTGCAGGGCGTGAGTCTCCAGCAGATGCGTTCCCTGAGGACTGGCTGGAATCGTCAACTCTTTGTAGCCGTAATCGAGGTATTGCTGCGAAAAGTTGAACCGGTTCAGCTTGAGCATCTCCGCTCGAATCGACGATGCCGAACCGTCGCAACCGATTACAACCCCAGTTTCCAAAGTCGTTTCTTGACCGGTTTCTTCATCCCGGGTTCGGATGGCGCCCGTCTTTAAATCGTAGCCCGTGCATCGCCGATTAAAGTAAATGGTCGCGCCGCCTTTCTCAGCGGCGTTTATCAGCGCGATGTTCAATTCAGCGCGGGAAATCGAATTGATGACTTCCCCTTCATTCTTTCCATAGGGCTGGAACGTGAGATCTCCAGCAAGGGAATGCATCATCCGGCCCTTCATCGGGATGATGATGTTTCGCATTTGCTCCCACAGGCCGGCCTGCTGCAGTGCGTGAATGCCGCGGGTCGAGAGAGCGAGATTGATGGACCTCCCCGCATTCATCCGCACGCGCCGCATGTCCGGACGCCGCTCATAGATCTCCACGGTAAATCCCCGCTGCGCTAAAAGAGTAGCCAGAAGCGGACCGTTCAGTCCGGCGCCGATCAGTGTGATTTTGTTAGGTGAGGCCTTCATCTGAGAGATTCGACGAACAAACCTTTCGGTAAGCAATGCTGAGGGGAAAAAACGCTTCACCCGGTGAGCAGCGTCCTTGCCTCCCACAATTCAGGAAAGAATTTCTTGTCCAGTGTGAGCTTCAGATAAGACGCTCCCGAACTTCCGCCAGTGCCCATGCGAATGCCGATGATGCGCTCGACCAATTGAATGTGGCGCAATCGCCAGCTCACCACCAGTTCGTCAAACTCGGTCAACCGTTCGCACACATCAATCCAGTCGCGATGATGACTTTCGTCCTGGTAGAGCGCATGGACAGCACGGGCGCGAGCTTCGAATCGCTCCTTCTCGGTTGCGTCCTTACTGGGCGGCGCGAGCTTGCCCATCGCCTGCAAGGCTCCGAAGAATGCATCATGCAACGATGGTTCGTCCAAGCGGCGCTTCAAGCTTGCATAGGCTTCGGGCGTGGGCTTGTGATAGCGGAGCATTTTCTCATCCTTCAAGCCGCATAGAAATTCAATCTCTCGAAACTGTTCGGACTGAAATCCGCTCGCGGGTTCCAGCAGGCCACGAAATGCCAAAAAATGTGTGGGCAGCATCGTTTCCAGAATCGTGAATTGCTCCACTAGTACTCGCGTGATTTCCGTACAGCGGCGCAGCAACCGGGCCGCTTCGTAGACCTCGTCGCGCGATTGCGGAGCCACACCGGCACTTTGCAGATTCGCGACCACCGCATCGAGGTCATGCAGCAATTCCTTGAACCACAGCTCGTAGGTCTGGTGCACGAGTATGAAGAGCATCTCATCATGATGCGGCGGCGAAGACTGCGGCTGCTGCAACTCCAGGAGTTCCGGAATTTTCAAATACGAGCTATATGTGAGATGCTCGGGCTCAGGCACAAGCGGAGATGAGCGGACAGGCGCGTCAGACCTCTTATCTTCCACATCGTGCTCCTCGTTCTTAAGTCCCAGAAACTGGACCGCATTTCCGCTTAGTAGCTTGGCCTTGGTATGTTGTGGCAAATTACTTTGGCGAATGAGTGATCCCACGCGTTCTTCGCCCAGCGGAAAAGGGTAGTCCGAGCCGAGCATCACCTGATCCGCTCCCATCGTTCCCACCAGAAATTGCAGCGCACGTTGGTCGAACACCGCGGAGTCCACATAGAAGCGGTCGAGATAGTGACTGGGCGGATGTTGGCACTCGCCACGCGCGACAGGTTGATGATGCCAGGCATTTTCCAGACGCCCGAGCAAGAAGGCGAAACTTCCGCCGCCGTGCGCGAAACAGATACGAAGCGTTCTTGGCAGCCGGTCGAACGCTCCACTCAAAATCAGCGCTACCACAGAGAGTTGCGTCTCCGCCGGCATACCGACCGTCCACGGCATCATGTATTTCGGCATGCGATCGCGCCCAAACATTTCCCAGGGGTGGACGAGCACGGCCGCGCCCTGGTCTGCACAGTGCTGCAGAAAAGTTACGATCCCGGCGTCATCCAGGTCCTTGTTTCCCACGTGGTTGCCGATCTGGACGCCGAGGTGCCCTGACCGCATGCAACGAGTTAGCTCTTTGCAACTTGCGTCAACGTCTTGCAGCGGAACCTGACAAAAAGACTTCAACCGGCCTTTTCCCCGGCTGCAAAGATCGAGTGCCGCGTCGTTGAACAGTTGCGCGCAATCCAGCGCATCCTTCACTGGACGCTCATACGCGAACAGCACCGGCGTGGCCGAGATGACCTGCTGGTCGATGCCATCGCGGTCCATCTCCTGGAGCCGAACCTCCGGGTCCCAGCACGCTGAATAAATATGGCGAAAGAATCTGTCTCCCACCATGATGTCGGCTTTCCCCGGCTCAGTATGTTTGATCCACGGCCAGTTCGGCGTGCCGTAGCGCGCCGCCAGGTCGGGCCAGGAGTTGGGGAAAAAGTGATTATGAATGTCGATGACTTGCATGCGTCATTTGCCCGGATGAATCGTGCCGCAATGCTTACATTTGCGCCGGCTCTCGTTCGAATAGAATTGCTCAAACAGAGGCGGCAGATCCTTGACTATGCTTTTCAATTGCACTTCCGCGCGATAGATCAACTGGTGGCAGCTCGGGCAGTACCATTCGAAAGCGTCCAGAGAGCCTTCGGGGCGCGGCACTTCAATGACAACTCCGATGGTTTCAGTCGGCCGCTGCGGTGAGTGGCGCAAGTGCTTGGGCAAAAGGAAAATGTCGCCTTCTTTGATCGGTATTTCGAGAGGCGGCTTGCCCGGCGTTTCCATGATGCGGAGAATAATGTTGCCCTTTAACTGGTAGAAGAATTCCTCCGTCGGATCGTCATGATAATCGCGCCGCTGGTTTGGACCACCGACTACCGTCACCATCATTTCGCCGTCTTCCCATACCTGCGCGTTCCCGACTGGCGGCTTGAGCTTGTCTTTGTTTTCTGCAATCCAGGCTTGAAAGTTGAATGCCTTCAGATTCTTGATGGACGCCATCGTATCTCCTATGTCTGCGGTTTGTAAGCCGTGGCTCTGATCTCAATCAGCAAGTGGGGATGCGGCAACTGATGCACGGCCACTGTGGTCCTCGCGGGACCATCGTATCCGAAAAATTCGCCGTAGACCTCGTTATAGCCCGCAAAGTCATTCATGTTCACAAGGTACGTGGAAATCTCGACTACATCCTGCAGCCCTGCGCCAGCACTCCGCAGGATGTCGCGAACGTTCTCGATCACCGCGCGTGTTTGCAGGCGAATGTCGAGCCGCGTAGTGCCTAGTGAATCCACATCCGCGCCCGCAATCGAATTGTCGGCACAGCGCGCGCTGGTTCCGGAAACAAACAGAAAGTCGCCGGCCCGCTTGATGTGTGGATACTTGCCGCGTGGCGTCGCTTTCCCTTCGACGACTTTGCTCTCTGTCCCGTTCATCTTCTCCGATCACAGCCGTACGCAGATATTGTTCAGCTCGGAATAGAAATTGAGTGAATGCATTCCACCCTCGCGGCCAATGCCAGAAAGTCCCGCCCCGCCAAACGGCGTTCGCAGATCACGCAAGAACCAGCAATTCACCCAGGTGATACCCACATTCATCCGTTGTGCGACACGGTGACCTCGCTTCAGGTTGCTGGTCCAGATCGACGCCGCGAGTCCATATTTTGTGTCATTTGCCATAGCAACGGCTTCTTCTTCCGAATCAAATGGCGCGACATGGCACACGGGCCCAAAGATTTCCTCTTTCACGCAACGTGCCGATTCTGGAAGTCCAGTATAGATGGTCGGCTGGACGTAAAAGCCGTTGTCGCGATCGTCGCCAAACTTCGGAACTCCTCCGCCGGTTATAGCCGTCGCTCCTTCATTCTGAGCCAGTCGGTAGTAGGAGAGTACTTTCTCTCGATGCTGCTTCGAAATCAAAGGACCCAAGTCGGTCCTCTCGTCGGTCGGCAGGCCCGGCTGCAGGCTCTCCGCCTTCTGTTTCAACGCGTCGACAAATGCGTTGAAGATCTTGCGTTCAACATAGACACGCTCCGCACACAAACAGACTTGCCCCGTGTTAAGAAACACAGCGTCGGCCAGTCCGGTCACGGCTTCTTCAAAGTTGCAATCCGCGAACACGATTGCCGCATTCTTGCCGCCCAGTTCAAACGACACCGGTTTCACCGTAGACGCTACCGACCTCATAATGGCCGCACCGGTTCTCGATTCGCCGGTAAATGTGACGGCGTCGACTTCCGGATGTTGCGTCAGGAATTCTCCCGCGGACCCTGGCCCAAAGCCATGCACCACGTTATAGACACCATTCGGAATCCCCGCATCCTGCATCGCCTCGGCCAGAAGCGTAGCTGTGGCCGGAGTTTCCTCCGAAGGCTTGACCACCACCGTGTTCCCGCAAGCCAGCGCCGGCGCGACTTTCCAGGTGAGTAAGAGCAGCGGCAAGTTCCACGGCGTGATCACCCCGATAACCCCCAGCGGCTTGCGTATGGCGTAGTTCAGAGCGTTTGCTCCGTCTGGAGTCTCCGTCTGAAACGATTCCAGCCCGGCCAGTTTCACGAGATCGGCAAAGACACGGAAGTTCGCCGCCGCACGCGGAATGTCGAGTTTCGACGCCAGGGAAACCGGCTTGCCCGTGTCAGCCACTTCCGCCTGAACGAAACAATCGAACCGCTTCTCAATCGCGTCTGCGACCTTGTGCAATCGCGCCGCTCGTTCGCGAACTCCGAGCCGCCCCCATTCTCCTCGCAGCGCGCTTCGGGCCGCGCACACGGCTTCGTCCACTTGAGTCTCTTCGGCTTCGGTGACCTGTGCAATCACCGTCCCGTTCGCAGGATTCACATCCGCAAACTCGCGCTTTCCGGCCACGAATCGACCATCAATGTAATTCTGGATTAATTTCACGAGATCCCCAGGCGGGCATCGGCAATCCTAGCAGGGCGGCCGGAGGCGAAGCAATCGGCTGCTAGCTTGCCGGTCTCTGGCGTTGTTCCAGGTAGCGCCGCAGCGCATCACGCCAGGAAGGCATCTCAATTCCGAGGGCCTGCAGACGAGTCGGCGACAACACCGAATAAGCGGGTCGAGGCGCTGGCCGCGCCATCTGCTGACTGCTCACCGGCCGCACGGTTGTGGCAAGCCCAGCACTTCGGACAATTTCCTCCGCGAACTCAAACCAAGTGCAGTTACCGACATCCGTTACGTGCACAATTCCGGTCGCGCTCTTCCGGCACAATTGAATGATCGCGCGCGCCAGGTCTACAGCGTAAGTTGGACATCCGCGCTGATCGTTTACTACATCGAGCGCCGGACGGCTCGCTGCCAGCTTCAGGATCGTATCCGGAAAACATTTTCCGCCGGCCCCAAACAACCATGACGTTCTCGCGATGCAGCAATCTGGCATCAACTCCAACAACCTGATCTCCGCCTCAGCCTTGGTTCGTCCATACACGCTTTGCGGATTCCGTGCGTCGCCAGTCTCATAGAGCGTAGTCTTTTTTCCGTCGAAGACGTAATCTGAACTGAGAAATACAAGCCGCGCCCCGACAAGCTTTGCCGCTGTCGCGACATTTACGGCGCCATCACGGTTTACGGCAAAAGCCAGGTCCGGATTGCCTTCGCATCCATCCACATCGGTGTAAGCTGCAGCCAACACGATCCACTCCGGACGTGTTTCGTGCACCGCCCGCTGCACGCTCTGCGCATCGCGGATGTCCGCATCACGCGAACCGAGTGCGGTCACAGGATCATCGCTCCACTCGCGCGTGAGCGCTTTGCCCAGCAGGCCGGAGGCGCCAAAGATTGTGATTCGCATCGGGATTCAGTCGAAACTCTCGGCGTCGCGGAAGGCCACACCCCGGCGGTCTTTTGCCGATACGATAGGTTCGCCGTCCAGTCCCCAGTTGATCTTGAGGTCGGAGTCGTTCCAGGCGAGGGTTCGTTCGTATTCCGGTGCGTAGAAATCAGTAGCCTTATAGAGCACGTGAGCCGTTTCCGAGAGGACTCGGAATCCGTGCGCAAAGCCCGCGGGAATCCACAACATGCGTTTGTTCGCACCCGACAAGCGCACAGCTTCCCAGCGGCCAAAAGTCTGAGCACTCTGGCGCATGTCTACGGCGACATCCAGAATCTCACCGTCGGCAACACGCACGAGTTTCCCCTGCGGATGCTTTACCTGATAATGCAGTCCCCGCAGAACACCGCGGGAGGAGTACGAATGGTTGTCTTGCACAAAGCTCTCGGTGATTCCCACCTCAGCCATCACCTGCTGGTTGTAGCTTTCGAAGAAAAATCCGCGCTCGTCACCGAATACGCGTGGCTCGAGGATGAATACGCCGGGTAGCGACGTCAAAATTTTCTTGAGGGCATCCATCGCAGGGCGAACTGCCTGAACTCCATCCATCAGAATACCTTCTCTCGTAAGAGTTGCAGCAGATACGTGCCGTAAGTATTGTTCTTCATCGACTGGCCAATTTTCTCTACCTGATCTGCTGCGATGTAACCGGAGCGCAGCGCGATCTCTTCGGGGCAAGCCACCATTAGCCCTTGCCTCTTCTCGATAGCTTGAATGTAGAGCGACGCATCCATCAAGGATTCGTGCGTGCCTGTGTCCAGCCAGGCCATGCCTCGTCCCATGACCACAACTTCCAGTTGGCCGCGCTCCAGGTATACCTTGTTCACGTCAGTGATTTCCAACTCGCCCCGCGCACTGGGCTTCAGCGACTTCGCAATTTTCACCACCTGATCATCGTAGAAATAAAGCCCAGTCACGGCGTAACGCGATTTTGGATGTTGAGGCTTTTCCTCAATGCTAAGAGCCCGCCCGGCGCTATCGAATTCCACAACTCCGTACCGCTCGGGATCGTGCACGGGATACGCGAACACGCGTGCGCCCCTAGTCTTAGTTGCCGCTTCCCGCAAATCCTTGGCCAAATCGTGCCCATAAAAAATGTTGTCGCCCAACACCAGCGCGCAAGCGCTGCCTCCAAGAAATTCTTCGCCTACCAAAAACGCCTGTGCAATTCCTTCCGGCTTGGGCTGCACCTTGTATTGCAGATGAATGCCGAACTGGCTTCCGTCTCCCAGCAGTGTTTGGAACTTGTTCACGTCCTCCGGAGTGGTAATAAGAAGGATGTTGCGAATCCCCGCCAGCATTAGTGTGCACAGCGGGTAATAGATCATGGGCTTGTTGTAAACCGGGAGCAGGCTCTTCCCCATGGCATGCGTAACGGGATACAAGCGGGTTCCCGACCCTCCCGCCAAAATGATCCCCTTATAATTCGCACTTTTTGATGCTTGTATCATAGGGCGATTCTTCCGGTGGCCTGCGGCCGCAACTAACAACGCAATCCAACAGCTCCAATCATGATGAGTAGTGCGTTTCAATCCACTGCCGGTAACCGCCGCTGGTTACGTCGCGGACCCACTCTTCATTCTCCAGGTACCACCGTATTGTCTTGCGAATTCCGGTCTCAAATGTTTCCAGCGGACGCCAGCCGAGTTCCCGCTCAATCTTGGTTGCGTCCATAGCGTAACGCCGGTCATGTCCAGGGCGGTCCTTCACATATGTAATCAGGCCGCGGCGCGGCGCCTCGCGGCGCCCTGCCATTTCGTCCACGATGTCGCAAATCGTTTCCACGATATCGATATTCCGCTTTTCATTCCAACCGCCGATATTGTACGTCTCCCCCACTCGTCCTCGGGTGAGCACGGCTGCGATCGCTTCGCAGTGATCCTCCACATAAAGCCAGTCGCGAACGTTTTGTCCGTCGCCGTAAACGGGTAGCGGCTTACCGTCGCGTGCGTTCAGGATGATCAGCGGTATCAATTTTTCCGGGAACTGAAATCGCCCATAATTATTCGAGCAGTTCGTGGTAAGCGTTGGTAACCCATAGGTGTGGTGGTAGGCGCGCACAAAATGATCGGACGCTGCTTTCGACGCGGCGTACGGGCTATTGGGCGCATAAGCAGTTGTTTCAGAAAAAGCAGGATCTTTTGGCTCCAACGAACCATACACTTCGTCAGTCGAAACGTGCAAAAACCGGAAGTCGATTCTTTCCTCTGCCGCCAAGGCTCCCCAATAAGCTCTCACTTCTTCCAGCAACGCGAAGGTTCCATCCACATTCGTGCGGAGGAAGTCATCTGGTCCACGAATGGAGCGGTCTACGTGGCTCTCGGCGGCAAAGTGCGCGATAGCCTGCGGTTTGCGGCGTTCCAGTAGGCCCCGTACCAGGCTGCGATCCGCAATATCTGCATGCACAAATTCATAACGCTTCCGGTCTGCAATAGTCTCCAGATTGCGCAGATTCCCCGCATAGGTGAGCTTGTCCAGGTTAACAATGGAAACTGAATCCCGTTCCATCCGTTGCAGGATGAAATTGGATCCGATAAAACCTGCCCCACCAGTGACGAGAATCGTGTTGTCCATATCGTGGAACTTGCGCTGGATCACCAACACGCGACCGCTCGCCAGCGCCAGTCGCCAGCGAACTATTAATTGTAAACAAAAAGGACGGGATTCCCCGTCCTCTTTGTTGGTACATTCGCTTTTGCGTTAGCTTAGAGTGTTCGTGCGACTGTAAGTGTAGTCGTATTAGCCTGCTTTTCGCTGCGCGGCTGGCGAGGCAGTTGCCACGCGTGCGACCGGCTTTCGGGCCGGCGTTCCAGCCAATTCCCAGCCCATCGTTTCGAAATACACGCGTTCAATCTCATTGGCAATCTGTGACCACTGATAATGTTGGCGGATGCGGCGTTTCGCGGCCTGTCCCGCAGCCTCGCGCACTGCTGGATTCGCAATCAGGAATCGCAGGCGGTCCGCCAAGTCCGCGACATCACCGCCGCGGAAAGTGAAGCCTGCGTCGTCCACCGCCTCCCGATTTTCCGCGACATCACTACTCAGCACGCACAATCCAGCTCCCATCGCATCCAGCAATGCCAGGGACAAGCCCTCCAGATCGGACGGCAAGACGAACACCATTGCATTGGTCAGCAACTCGTCGAGAGCTTCTCCAGAAACCCATCCCAGCATCTTGACGCGGTCCCCCGCGTGGGTCTGCAGACGGCGCGAGTAATCATCGCAATAGCTCGACGCCCCCGCCATCACAAGCTTCACGTCAGTTTCCAATTTCTCATATGCCTCGACTAGCAGGTGGCAGCCTTTCTCGGGAGAAAATCTCCCCAGGAACAGAATGTATTTCCCCGGCTCCAGACCCCAGCCAAAGATCTTGTCGGGCACGCGCAGCTCGCGCAGCACCCCGCCGTTCGGCACGTAGGAGGTCTCCACCCCATAGCCCCGCCGATAGTGATCCTGCAACGTCTGCGAGACCACCATGGTTTGGGTAGGTAAAGTGACTGTCGCCCGCTCCCCCAGTCGCAGGACAGCCGACGCAATGCGCCCCCATTTCTTGCGCTGCCAGTCGAGACCCTGCACCGTCACGACCGTCTTTTTCCCAGCAAGCCGCGGGATGAACGAGAATAGCGCTGGCCCCAGCGCGTGATAGTGCACGACGTCACAAGGCTTTAGTAGAACATGTGGCGAGCTGAGAAAAGTGTGCACCAACGTTTCCAGATGCTTGGAGCGGACCGTTGGCAACCTCACCACTCTTATGCCGTCGTGTTGCTTTCCCGGCGGAGTGAAGTAGGTGCGGCAATACGCTGTCACTTCGTGCCCCATCTCCGCCAACCGCTTCCCGACCTCCTCGTAGTAGGTCTCAATGCCACTGTACTTCGATACCACCCCTCGGCCGCCTATGAATGCAACCCGCAGCGCCCGTTTCCGGAACGGTGCCGGGGGAATATCGACGGGGCTCGGCAACGTCGGGGCCAAGGTGAGGCGCTGCAAAGGAACGAACCCATCTCCATCCCCTCGTCGTATCTCAACTTGTGATGCGCTCACGGCGAGGGCTGTCTTCCGAATCGTTCCCTGTCTGGGCGCGCCTGACGATTGACCTCTTCCATCGATCAGGCGTTCATACAGACTGACTAACGCGGCATAGTGCGCACATTCGGCGTGTACCTTTGGCGCACTCGTTCCCTGCCCTCCAACCCCATTTTTTCCGCCAACTCCGGCTGTTCGCTGAGAAACCGGATCGCCGATGCCAGTTGCTCCACATCACCAGCCCTGTACAAAAGCCCCGTCTTGCCAGCCTGCACCAGTTCCCGCCGCGATCCCAGGTCCGTGGCCACCACGGCTCGCGCTTCGGCATAGGATTCGAAGATCGTCTTTCCCAGCGTTTCATACGCATGCGAAGGCAGCACTGTGAAGAGCGAGCTGGCAATCGCACGATCGAGTTCCGCTCCCCGCATGTGACCGGCAAATTCCACGTTGGACAATTTCAGATCAGCGGCCACCTCTGCAACCGTGCGCGATCCGGCCCGTCCCCAGCAATGATCAGACGAAGACTTGGAAGGCGATGCATGGCATGCAGCAAGTCGCCAACGCCTTTTTCGGACGACAGCCGACCGAAGTAGAGCAGTGGAGCGTTCTCTGCGTTTCGCTCTGTAATGGGCCGGACTCGCTGGAAGTGTGGCAAAACTTCGAATTTTTCCGGATCCCATCCATGTTCGATAAACTTGTCTCGTACGAATTGACTTGGAGCAAGAAAGCAATCTATGCACTTCCGGTATGTACCAAGCCATTTGTGTATGTAAGCCTCCGCCACCAGTGTCATGCGCGCACTCCATCCCGGGTAGCACTTCTCTTTCAGCGCGTGCCAGAATACGCCGCCCTTGCAGGCCTCGCAGGCTTCTCCACGCAGAACAAGGTTGTAGCTTGGACAAAGCGCCTTGAAATCGTTCAGGTGATAGACAACCGGAATCTTCTGCGCCCTCAACTCCCACAAGATCGACGGCGACAGATGGTGATAGATATTGCGCACATGGGCCACATCGGGTCGAAATTCTGTAATCATCGCCCGCATGCGACGCCGTGCGTCGGCCGAATAAATCGCATGCCCCGCCAACCGCTTACTCCCAGGCCTTGCTCCTTCTTTTCCTCCTGGGCGAATGCGGCCACACAAAGCTGTAAAAACAACACGCCCATCACCGCAACTTTTGTCCAGCCAACGAAGGGCTTCATTGCGTGATGAACTCTATTTTCCTGGATTCCGAGGACCGCTCAGCTTCCGCGGTTCTCTTTGTGAAAGGTATCTCGACGCGGATTCCGCGGCAAGACATGGGAAGTGCTGTCCACCAAGGTGGATAGCTCCAACTCGCAGGCGGAAACCGCTTAACCGCATGTCTTCGCGAGTTTTCGTCGCGCGCCGCGTTTCGATAGGCCCGACGGACCGTTCCCATGCGGGCTACCCACAAAAGTAGACTTGCATGTTCACGTCATCACACATTCAGTCAACAACTGAAGACCGAAAGGTACAGGTGCAGCCGCGATGCGCCCATATTCCCCGAAATTCATTGAAACCCGCAGACCCCTGCTCTTGCTAGTCGTCGGCTTTCCACAGCGTCGCCCTCTGTTGTCCCGATTTGAGAACCGCCCTCGAATAATGTGCCCTGTTTCCTTGAGTTACTGCTCCGCGCGCACCTAACATCAGGACGTTACTTAATTCCGTTTCATTCGGAGCCTGCTTCATGAGTCTGTCCTCTGCCGCCGTGCCGTCCGCGATCGCCGTCCTCATTGCAGACTCCAATCGGATGCAAGCGCAGCTGCTCACCAGCGCCCTGCGCCGCCGTTCCGAGTTCCATATCTCCACCTGCCAGGTTGACATCGCTTCCATCCTTCAGGCGGTCACCTCCACTCCTGCCAAAGTCGTTGTGCTCTCTCTCAATCATTCCGTCAACATCGCCGGCCAGATGGCGGCGATGCGCGGCATGCTCCAATTTGAAAACCTTGCCCTGCGCCTGTATAAATCTCGGGACGAGATTTCGTGCCCGACAAGCCCTCCAACCCTGGCTCCCACGCTCAGCCTCGCGGCGCCACTCTGATCGCCGCCGGGCTGCTGATCGCCGCGTTGGCACTGGTCGTCCTCTACACCAGCCGCGGAGCTTTGCTGAGTCCGGTGGCTTTAGTCGTGGTAGCCGCCATCGGCGTGGCTGCGTTGCTCTTGCAACTGCGTCTGCGTCCAGATCTCTCTTCCGTCCGAGCTGCATCCGCCCGAGGTCCGCTTTTGCTCAATGTTCTAGGTGTCGTCTGCGCCATCGGAGCCTTATTCGCCGACATCCTTCACCTCAACGGAGGGTTCATGCTGATCGCCGCGCTGGCCGCCGTGGTGTCCTTCGCGGTCGGCGGAATTATCATTCTGAACGCCCTGCGCAAACACCCGTGACCGGCAACCAGCGCCAAACTTTCGCCGACGGGGTCGTCAGCCTAGATTGCTTTGATTTTGGATTTGGAAGTCGAGACCGAAAAGCGCTATATGACCGGCGCGCCAGAAGCCTGACCCTACGGCTTGAACTCCACCGCCACCGTCGTCTCCACTATTACCGGCTGGCCGTCAACCAGGTAAGGTTTGAACCGCCGCCACCGCAGGGCGTCCATTGCGGCCTGCGCCAGCACGTCCGGCCCGTTCAGCGGGCGCATGCTCAAGACTGATCCGTCGCGTCCTACCACAACATCCAGCGCGATCACTCCTTGCAGATTCGCCGACCGAGCCGCCTCGGGATAGTCGGGATCCACACGGTGAGTAATCAGCTTCTCCATCACGTCGGCTGGGACATGGGCCTGAGGTTCTTGCGGCTCAATTGTCTTTTCGTTCTTCTCCAAGCCCGACTCTACTTCTTGCCATCCCCGATTCCAGCGCCACCACAGGACTGCCAGCAAGACTGCGGCCGACAGCAACAGGAATATCAGTTCCCGCCAATGCCGGTTGCGGGAAGGCGGCGGCGCACCCCCTGATCCTCCACCTTCGAAGCCTTTTCCTACAGCGGTTTCGATCGGAATTGTCGCGAGCACTCTCAGTTGCGGCTCGGCTTTCGCTTTTTCAGACCAAACGCGAATCGCAGTCCGCTGCTCCGCCGACAGGCTGACAAATTCCATCCCCACGCGTAGTTTGTCGTGATGCCGCACCAGCGCCCGCGCACGCAGCGGATCCGACGCCGGCGACAGCCTGATCTCCATTGCCACCGTATCGCCCGGCAACAATTCTCCCGCCAGCACAACCGCCACTCCGCCCTCGCTTAGGTTGAACGACCGCCCTGGCAAGGTATCAAGAATCCCCGCACGTAACACCGTCACATATAGCGGCACCTCCGCGCGGTATCGCAGCCCACGCCGCCGCGAAAACTTATCCCGCCCCTGTGCTTGTGCCGCCGCTGTCATTCAAATATCCCCTGCTGTGCTTTTAAGTATCCGGGAGACGCTAATTCACCACAGAGACACAGAGAAAAACAGAAAAAGGGTTTCTCTGTTTCTCTGTGACTCTGTGGTAAAAGCACTTTCTGTTGCGACTCAAATCCCACGCCGCAGCTCGACGATCTCGCTCCCATTCGCTATCAGCACGACGCTCGCCATTCCAATGAACAGCCCGTGCTCTACTACTCCCGGCATATCGCTAAGCTGCCGCGCCAGCCCATCTGCGTCCGGAATCTGCCCAAACCGGCAATCAAGAATATAGTTGTTCTCGTCAGTCAAGTATGGTTGCCCATCGACTCCCCGCCGCCATTCCACTTCCGCCCCCAGCGCTTCAATCTTCTTCACCACTACCGCCCGCGCGAACTTGATCACTTCCACCGGCAGCGGGAACCTCCCCAGCACCGGAACTCTCTTGGTCGCGTCGGCCACAATCACAAGCTGCTTCGTAGCCGAGGCTACAATCTTTTCCCGCAGCAACGCCCCGCCGCCACCTTTAATCAACCGCAATTGCGGATCAACTTCGTCCGCTCCGTCCACAGTCACGTCGATCTGCTGGCATTCATCCAGAGTGGTCAGAGGAATCCCCAGCCCAGCCGCCTGCTCCCGCGAACGGTCCGACGAAGGGATGCCTCGAACCCGCAGCCCGTTCTTCACCTGCTCGCCCAGCAACTGAATGAAGTACGCGGCCGTCGATCCTGTCCCCAGACCTACGACTTGACCATCCTCGACGAACCGCAAGCTCGCCCGCGCCGCTGCTTCTTTCTCCTGATCATTCGCCATGGTTTTTCGATGCTGAGGATTCGTAATGGTTCGTATCAGGGTATGCCTTTAGGCATACCTTAAGGACCGCATCATGAATTCGCCTTCAGGCGCTGCGAGTCGGCCCCGCAGCTTCCCAACTGTGCACATCTTCCTAACCCAAACTCTTCTGCACGTAAATCAAATATCCCGCCAGCACCATTCCAAACAGCACCGTCAAGATCGCAACCAGGTCCACAACAAATCCTGCCGGCTCAAACTTTTCCTCATCCAGTTGCGTCCGCGTCCTTCGATAGCGTGCCAGTCCGGCGACCATCATCACTACCCCTGCCAGAATCGCACTCATGCCCATCCAAACTGAAAGCCCGGTAGTTTTCGACTCATGCCCCTGAAACTCCGTCAATTGCCTCATTGCGATCGCAAACCGCCCAATCGCGAATCCAAACACCACAACGGCGACGCTGGTGCGCACCCACGCGAGAAACGTACGCTCGTTGGCTAAATGATCGCGGGCTAGATTGGAATTCTCAACCACTGGACCTCCGCGTATGGACCGGATGATGACGGCAGCATTATTCCACAGCCTTCGCCACTAGCGCTCCGGCGACCGCAATATTCTTGATCAAGTCCTCCGGTACGCCATGCCGCTGCTGAAGATACTCCGGACTATTGTAGGAAACCCAAACCTTCCCGCCTTCGTCTTCCCAAACCAGAGCTTTCAGCGGCAGATCGATCGCAAGCGTGGGCGCGGCCACCATCAGCGGAGTTCCGCCCTTCGGACTGCCGAAGATCAACAGCTTCGTCGGCCGCATCTTCATCCCAATCTTTTCCGCTTCGCCACTGTGGTCAATCAGAGCGAACAAACGTACTCCACGCTCGTCGAGAACCGATTCGAACCGCTTAACGGTTTCGTCCACCGTATACCGGCTTGCGAGCTGCAAGAGACCGTTTCCTGGCATGAAACCTCCTTCAATCCGTTGAGCGCGTTATTCTGCTTCGCGCCGCTCAACGGCCATATGCTAAATGCCAACCGCTGCTAGCCGCAGTTCACTGATTCTCGCATGAGTCGAAAGACCCCCGCTTGCTACACTAGAAGATTGAGCATGCCCTCACGCTACGCGCAATGGATGTACGACTGGGAGCACAAGCTCACTTCGGTGGACAACAACCGCGTAGTGCGTCCGCTGGACTGGGGTGTCGAGTGGACGCGGGATTGGCCTTGCCGGAATGGCTCGCGCCCGGGGCAGGCAGTGGATGATCCGGCGAAGTTCTTCGTCGACTTCAACCGGCGAATCGTTGCAGCCAGCGACGAGTTTTACGCCTATGCGCGGCCCAACGATTTCAGACTAGAGAAGCGCGAGGTGCAGGTTTTCTCCACGCGCGAAGTTCCCGATCAAAAGCTCGAAGCGAAAGTAAAAGGAACATTCGCCGAATTCCTGCGATTCACCGCGCCGGTGAAAACGCCGTATCCCGAAAATAATCTGGTGAATGCACGCTGGTTCCCGGCGCGCGGGCGGCGCGCCGTCGTGCTCCTGCCGCACTGGAATGCGGATGCCGTCGCTTACGCCAGCCTCTGCAAAGTTCTGAACATGATGGGCATCGCGGTATTGCGACTGACGATGCCTTATCACGATATCCGCATGCCTGCCGAGATCAGCCGCGCGGACTATGCAGTCTCCGCCAACATCGGCCGCACACTCGATGCGGTGCGGCAGGGCGTAGTGGACGTTCGCTGCTGTCTCGATTGGCTGGAGCAGCAGGGCTATAGCAAGCTTGGCATTGTAGGTACGAGCCTGGGCTCGTGCTACGCGTTCATCGCGGCGGCGCATGATCCTCGCATTCGTGTCGCCGCCTTCAATCACGCTTCCACCTACGTCGCCGACGTGGTGTGGCATGGACAGTCGACCCGTCACATCCGGCAGGGGATGGAATCGCAGGTCACGCTCGAGACGCTGCGAAAATCATGGCTCGCTGTGAGTCCGATGGCGTATTTTGATCAGTTCTCACGCTGGCCGAGGAAGTCTCTGATCATTTATGCAAAGTACGATCTGACTTTTCTGCCGGAACTCTCGCGCAACGTCGTGCAAGAGTTCGAACGCCACAGACTGGATCACAAAGTAGTGGTGCTGCCCTGCGGTCACTACACCATGGGAGAGGCGCCCTACAATTACATGGATGGGTGGCACTTAGCTTCGTTTTTGCGGACGGCGTTTGAGTAGCGCCGTAGTAGTGCCGCCGTCCCGGCGGCTGTCGTGCGGGCGCCCGCACACGCAGGCACATCCAAACATTAAATCTTCCACTCCAGCGGTTGATGCTACGCGAGGATCGAAGCGGTAGAATGTGGGCATGGTAACTGGTCGCACTGTTGATTCTGAAGCGGTGGTGGAATACCGGCGCGGAGAGTTCCTCGTCAGCACCGACCGTGAACGCCTGAGTCTGGAGGTGGTTTATGGTTTTCTCACGAATTGCTATTGGGCCAAAGGCATTTCGCGGGAGATCGTAGCGCGCTCGATTGAGCACTCGCTATGCTTCGGCATCTATGAAAGTGTCGGCACGCAAGTCGGGTTCGCCCGCGTGGTCAGCGACTTTGCCACCGCGGCCTACCTCGGCGATGTATTTGTACTGGAGTCTCATCGCGGGCGCGGATTGAGCAAATGGCTGATGGAGTGCGTGGTCCAACATCCCGCGCTCCAGAATCTGCGGCGCTGGATTCTTTTAACCCGCGACGCGCACGGACTTTATTCGCATTTTGGCTTTACGCCGCTGAAAGCTCCTGAGCGATACATGGAGCTGCACCGCCCCAACGTATACGAGACACCCTAGGAAAACGACATGAAGAACTCCGCAGCTAAGATGTACCGCCCGCTCTACGAAGCCGATCCCCAAATCGCCGCGGCCATCGACAACGAAACCCGCCGTCAGCACGAGGGCCTGGAACTGATTGCCTCGGAGAACTTCGTCAGCGAGGCCGTACTTGAAGCTGCGGGCTCGGTGTTCACCAACAAGTACGCCGAAGGCTATCCCGGCAAACGTTACTACGGCGGATGCGAGTACGCGGATGTCGTCGAGAACCTGGCGCGCGACCGCGCCAAACAATTATTCGGCGCCGAACACGCCAACGTTCAGCCTCACGCCGGTTCCCAGGCGAATATGGAAGCCTACGCGGCCGTGCTGCAGCCGGGCGACACCATCCTTGGATTGAACCTGGCTCATGGCGGCCATCTCACGCACGGTCATCACCTGAACTTCTCGGGGAAGACCTACAGGATCGTCCCTTACGGCGTGACCAAGGAAACTGAAACGATCGACTATGACGCATTGGAGAAGCTGGCGGAGGAGCATCGCCCGAAGCTGATCATCGGTGGCGGCAGCGCTTACCCGCGCATCATCGATTTCGCCCGCATGCGCCAGATCGCGGACAAAGTAGGCGCACTCTACCTGGTCGACATGGCGCATTTTGCGGGGCTAGTAGCGGGCGGAGCGCATCCCTCGCCGGTGCCGCATGCGCACATCGTTACTTCGACAACCCATAAAACGCTACGCGGTCCGCGCGCAGGCATGATTCTTTCCAAGGCAGAATTCGCGGCGGCGATCGACAAAGTAGTTTTCCCCGGAATGCAGGGCGGCCCGTTGATGCATATCATCGCGGCCAAGGCGATCTGTTTTCAGGAAGCGATGCAGCCCGAATTCCGCGGGTACGCGAAGCAGGTCGTAGCCAATGCGAAGGTGCTCGCGGAAACATTGGCGGCCGAAGGCTTCCGCATCATTTCCGGCGGTACCGATACGCACCTCATGCTGGTCGATGTTTTTTCTAAGGGAATGCTCGGCAGCGAGGCCGAGAAGGCGCTCGGCGAGGCCGGAATCACCGTTAACAAGAATGCGATTCCATTCGATGTCAACCCGCCGTTGAAGCCAAGCGGCATCCGCATCGGCACGCCAGCGCTGACCACGCGCGGAATGAAAGAATCCGAAATGCGCCATGTCGGACGCTGGATCGCGGAAGCGCTTCTGCAGCGCACGGATGCCGCGGTGCTCGCGAGGGTTAAGAAGGAAGTGCTTGGACTGTGCGAGGCGTTCCCGCTGTATGCCGAGCGCCGGGCGAGAGCGCAGGCCGAGGTGCGGGTGTAGCTTGGGCTTTCTGTGATTCTGCTGTAAAGCCCGCTCCCTCTGTGGTTAAATGCCTTCGGTGAAGATCGCCATCGACATTCGGCGGATGACCGAGTTTGGCGTAGGCACATACATCCGTAATGTCGTTCGGACTCTGGGACGTCTCGACCACGAGACCACGTATTTCCTCATCGGCTCTCCCGCCAAGGTTAAAGAGATCGGCCCTCTACCCCCTAACTTTCATACGGTTCCTCTAGCCGAGCCGGAGCGCTCCCTGAAGAGCTTCTGGGAGTTTCGCGTAGTGGTGAAGCGCCTGGAATGCGATCTGGTGCACATCCCGAATTTGTTCTCCATTCCCCGCGCGCTGCCCTGCCCCTATGTCATGACAGTGCACGATATGCTGGAGCACCTTTCGCGGGCGCACCAGCAGACAGGGTTTTGGAGCGGCTTGCACTTTCAGTTCACCAAGCGGGTCTTGCGGGGCGCGGCGCGGATCTTTGCGGTTTCAAACTTTACCAAGATCGAAATCGAGAAACTGTTTGGCATTCCTTCGGGACGCATCGAGGTGGTCTACAACGCGATCGATGAGAGATTCCTTCACGGACACGCCAGCGCGGCCGACCGCCAGTTGATTGCCGAGCGCTACCAGGTCAACTATCCTTTTCTGCTTTATGCCGGAAGAATCAGCCCGCATAAGAACGTCGTGCGCATGATCGAAGCCTTCTCCGCCCTGAAAACGGAGTTGGAAAAAGAAAATGCGTTTCCCGATCTGAAGCTCATCATTATTGGAGACGATGTTTCCGGCAACCCCGATTTGCGGCGAACGGTGATTCGCTCCGGCGTACAAAATGACGTGCGCTTCTTGGGTTTCGTGCCCATCGAAGTCCTGCGCACTTTTTACGATGCCGCGAAGATCTTCGTTTTTCCGTCTTTGTACGAAGGCTTCGGCCTGCCGCCGCTCGAGGCGATGGCGCATGGCACACCCGTCGTGACCTCGAACGTGACATCGCTGCCCGAAGTCGTGGGCAACGCCGCGGTCCTCGTCCACCCGGAAAATGTTTTCGAGATCATGCGGGCGCTGCACCGGGTTTTGATGGACCAGCCGTTGCGCGAGAAGATGAAGGAGCGCAGCTATCGCCAGGTGACGAAGTTTTCCTGGGAGAAATCAGTCCGACGGATCATGGACGTGTATCAGGAAGTCTTGAGCGCGAAAGGCAGCGTGGAGCCTCCCATCCGGCCGCCCGAGCGGGACAGAAAGACCTCGGCAGGCGTAGCTTGATCCGAAGGCTTGCCGTGAATCGCCTCATCAAACGCAAACTTAAAAAATCTACTTCAACAAAGGCTGGCCCGGCGAAGCGATGGCGAGCTTGTGCAGTTTGGCAGTGACGCGGTCGCGATCGCCATCGGTCTTGGCTGAAGCGAGACGTTTGCGGAGGGTTGTGATCTTGTGCTGACGGGCGCGGCGCCGGCGAATCTCCGGGCGGCGGCTGGGTGCTGACATGTAGTATGCTCCTGAACGTGAGTTGTGAAAATAAACTTGCGGCAGCCGGACCTGTAAGCCGAATTCTGTCCGCCGGATTGCTCCAGCGGGACGGTCATTCCTCTGGGCCACGCATCGCTGCGAGGCTCTAGCGACCTACCCGAAGGTTTGACGCACCGAGCCGGCACGTGCCGAAACTTGATTCGTGAGAATCAAGTCCCGGCTCCCTTCCTATTTGGTCTTGCTCCGTGTGTGGTTTGCCCTGCCCGCTGCATTACTGCCGCGGCGGTGCGCTCTTACCGCACCTTTTCACCCTTACCCGCTTCCGTGAGGATGCGGGCGGTATGTTTTCTGTGGCACTTTCCGTCGAACGGACTTGAATCCGCCCTCCCGGACGTTATCCGGCACACTGCTCTGCGGAGTTCGGACTTTCCTCTCCCCGCGTCCGAAGACGCAGAAAGCGACCGTCCGGTCCAGCTGCCAACAGAATCATTATATACGGCGGGCTTCGGCCTTCGGGCTTCGGGCTCCGGCCCTCGACACTGCAACGCCGCGGTCGAGGCCAGAGGACTCTGTTGCTGGTAGACTTGTCGACAAGCGGGGCCGTGCCAAAACCTCGTTTTTGCCGAAGCCCGCAGCCCGAAAGCCGAAGCCCGCTCCATGAACGTCGCCGAAGCCATCCGAATCGCGCTCCAGTCGCTGTGGGCGAACAAGCTACGCTCCGTGTTGACCCTGCTCGGCGTGGTGATCGGAGTGGCTGCCGTCATCGCTGTAGTCACCTTCGTTTCCGGCATCAACGACTACGTGGCGCAGAAGGTCTTCAACCTTGGGGCGGATGTTTTCTTCATCTTCAAAGTTTCTCCTGCCGTCACCAACGTGGATCACTACCTCGAAGGCGAAAAGCGCAAAGACCTCACCATGGAAGACTATCAAGCCGTGGCCGAGGCCTGCCGCGATTGCAAGTACATCGGCGCGGTCGTCCGCAACGAAACCGGCAATGTAAAGTACGCCGAACAATCGATCAGCGATACTTCCGTGCGCGGGATCACTCCTTCGATGGCTCCCATCTACGACACGGACCTGAGCGCAGGCCGCATGCTCAATGAGACCGACTTGAGCAACCGGTCGCCGGTTGCCGTGGTGGGGAATGACATCGTCGAGCATCTGATGGCGGGCACCGACCCGCTGGGCAAAGAGATCCGCATCGACGGCTGGACCTACCAGATCATCGGTGTGGGCACGAAGAAGGGCAAGACCCTGGGGCAGAGCGCCGACAACTACGTGATGATCCCCATCACGGTGTTTCTTAAACAGTATGGGGTGCACAAGAGCAGCATCCGCATTTCAGGCAAGGCCGCAAACGCCGGGCCCCCACTCAACGAGGCCATCGACGAAGCGCGCGCCGCCTTGCGCGCCAAACGCCACGATTCGCTCGGCGGCGATGACAGTTTTGACATTGAAACCAATGCCAGCCTGCTCGGCATCTGGACCAACTTCAGCCAGACGTTCTTCCTTGCCACCATCGGCATCGCCTGCATTTCCCTGGTAGTCGGCGGCATCGTGATCATGAACATTATGCTGGTATCGGTGACCGAGCGCACTCGCGAGATCGGCATCCGAAAAGCCCTGGGCGCCCGGCGGGACGACGTGTTGCTGCAGTTTCTCATCGAGTCGGTTACGCTGGCACTGACGGGCGGCGCTTTGGGCGTGTTGTTGGGAGTGGTCATCGCTTTCTCGGTTACCGCGCTGATCGGGATGCCTTCGTCGATCAAGCTTTGGGCCGTAGCCGCCGGACTGCTGGTGTCGGCCAGTGTGGGAGTATTTTTCGGAGTCTATCCCGCGCGCAAAGCAGCGAGACTCGATCCGATCGTGGCTTTGCGATTCGAAACGTAGGAAAGATTTTGTAATCTGGTAATCGGGTAATTCTATGATTTGACGCCTAAACCACCGCTCCACGCGTCGAGTTCAAATTACCCAATTACAAAATTGCCAAATTACTAAATGCTCACATGATTCGCAAAGATGAATTCGGCGAGATTGTGCAGATGGCGACCGACACCATCCGCGGCAACAAGATGCGCTCGTCGCTGACTGTGCTCGGCATCGTGATCGGAGTGGCCATGGTCATCGGCGTTTCTTCGATCGGGCGCGGCCTCGACGACAACGTCCGCGAAGTAGTCGCCAGCATCGGTTCTAACGTCATCTTTGCCTATCATCTTGAGCCGTTCACCTTCGGACGCCCCACCGAAGAAATGCGCGTACGCAAGAAGTTGACCTTCGAAGACGCGGAAGCGGTCCGCCAACTCCCGCACATTAAGGCCGCAGGCGCGCTGGTTCAGTTCGTCCGCCCCGAGCTTGGCGTCGGCACCTTCGCGGTGAAGTATGAAGACCGCAAAGCCAAGAACACCATCCTCGAGGGAGACACGGCTTCCATGAAGGACGTTGTCGACCTGCAGATGACTGCTGGAAGGTGGTTCACGGAATCTGACGACGAGAGGCGCGCTACGGTCATCGTCCTGGGCCACGATACGGCGGAAGAATTGTTCCCGGTGGAGAATCCCCTGGGCAAGGAAATCAACATCGAGGGCCGTCTGTTTGAAGTGGTCGGTGTCTTAACCAAAGTGAAGTCGGTATTTTCAGGTGGAAAAGATCCCGACGATAACAGAGTCCTTTTTCCTCTTACGACGTTCAGGACGCTTCACCCTGAAATAAAAGACCACTGGATTGTCGCCAAGGCCGCGTCCCACGACGATGTGCCAAAAGCCATCGACGAAATCCGCGAACTGCTGCGGCGGCGCAGGAAAGTTGCACCCGACAAAGTTGATAATTTCGCTGTCTTTACCTCGGATTCGATCTCGGACGTTTGGAACCAGTTGACCGGCGCACTATTCGTAGGCATGTTTGCGATTTCGAGCGTAGGCTTGATTGTCGGCGGCGTGGGTGTGATGAACATTATGCTCGTGAGCGTCACCGAAAGGACGCGGGAGATCGGCGTTCGCAAAGCCATCGGCGCCCGCAAACGGGACATTCTCTTGCAATTCACTTTGGAAGCGATCATTCTCACCATGATCGGCGGCGTGATCGGGATTCTGTTAGGGGCGGCCATCGTCTGGATTCTTCCGGTGTTGTGGCCCTCGCTGCCCGCTCACATGTCAATGTTCTGGACAATCTTCGGCTTCACTTCCGCCGCGGGAACGGGACTCGTTTTTGGCATTTATCCCGCATGGAAGGCAGCGAACCTGGATCCGATCGAGGCGCTGCGTTACGAGTAGTCTGGCCGCCGTCCCGGCGGCCATAAGGGATGTAAATGTGGCGACAGCCGCCGTACTGACTGCATGATTCATTCCATCCTCAGAACAGTTCAGATCATCGCCGTTTTCGGCATGGTTTCGAGCTCGATTTACTACCTGCTTTGTCTTTGGAGTGCGGCGAAGTTTCTGCGCGAGCGAGAGGCGGGCTGGGGCGCCCGCTCTACACACTCTTTGCCGCCGATCTCGATTCTCAAACCTCTCAAGGGCACCGATCCTGAAATTTATGAAAGTTTTCGCAGCCATTGTCTGCAGGACTATCCGGAATACGAAATCATCTTTGGCGTGAACGATCCCGATGATCCTGCGATCGACAGCGTGAAAGAATTGCAGCGGGAGTTCCCGGACCGCAGAATTCAGCTAGTGGTGAGCAAGAAGATTCTCGGTGCGAATGTGAAGGTCAGCAACCTGGAGCAGATGTTGGCGGAAGCGCGCTATGACCGCCTGATTGTAAACGACAGCGACATTCGAGTGGAGCCTGACTACCTGCGGCGCGTGACCGCGCCGCTGGCCGACTCGCAAGTGGGATTGGTCACTTGCCTTTACCGCGGAGTCGCGGGCTCGACGCTGGGCTCGCGCCTTGAGGAGTTGGGCATCAGCACGGATTTTTGCGCCAGCGTCCTGGCCGCGCGTCAACTGGAGAGTGGTATTCGCTTTGGGTTGGGATCCACACTGGCGTTCCGCCGCGCCGAGTTGGAAAAGATCGGCGGGTTCACCTCATTCGTGGACTTTCTCGCCGACGACTACGAACTGGGAAAGCGAATCGCCGGCCTTGGCCTGACCGTGAACCTGTCAGACGTTGTGGTGGAAACGTATCTTCCATCCTATCGCTCGCGGGAATTCTTCGCCCATCAACTCCGCTGGGCCCGCGGAGTCCGCGACGCGCGCGCCGGCGGTTACCTGGGTCTCATTTTTACGTTCGGTTTGTTTTGGGCCTTGCTCGCTCTGGCGGCGAGTCGAGGAGCACTCTGGGCTTGGAGCGGGCTGGTGGTCACGCTGTTTCTTCGCTTTGCCGTGGCGCTGGTCGTGGGCCGGGGCGTTCTGCAGGATCGCCACACCATAAAAGATGCCTGGCTGATCCCGCTGCGAGATTTGCTTGCGGTCGCAGTCTGGGTTGTCAGCCTGGGTGGCCACACCGTGACCTGGCGCGGCGACCGGTTCCGGTTGAAAGATGGCAAGCTTAGCCGGATCCTACCCTAACTGCTGCGAGGATGCGGCCGCCTCCGCCGGGACGGGAGCGGTGTGACTACTGTGATCGAGAACCGTTCGGATTTTCCCGGCTAGTTGTTTCAGCGTGAACGGCTTCTGCAGAAAATTATTTTCGACATCGACAACTTTATGGTCCAGCGCAGTTTGTCCGGCATAGCCCGAGACAAACAGTACTCTGGTTTCCGGACGCAGTGTTCCCAGTTCTCTTGCTAATTCGCCCCCACTCATGTGGGGCATGACGACGTCGGTGACGGCCAGATGGATGGTTGATGCATGACTCTTAGCCACGGATAAGGCGTCCAGACCGTCTTTCGCCTGCAGCACCCTGTATCCGCGAAGGCTGAGGAGTTCCGCTGCCGCTCGGCGCAGCGCGTCTTCATCCTCGACCAGAAGCACGGTCTCTGTCCCGCGAAATACTTTGTCAGTGTTCTGATCTGAAATCTCTAACACGCTGGGTTGATCCGGCACGCAGGGCAGGTAAATCTTAAAAATGGTGCCCTTTTCAGGCTCGCTATAGACCCAGACGAATCCGTGATTCTGCTTGACGATCCCGTACACCGTAGCCAGGCCAAGGCCGGTGCCCTTGCCGGAAGGTTTCGTGGTGTAGAAGGGTTCGAAGACATGCGACAGATCATTCGCAGGAATATCCATCCCCGTGTCAGTCACGGTGAGGACAGCGTAGCGTCCTGTGGGAATGACTGCCCTCTTACGGTCGGCGTATTGCTCGTCGAGTTGCACATTGCAGGTTTCAATTGTGCATCGTCGTCCCTGAGGCATGGCATCGCGCGAGTTGGCCGCGAGGTTCATGAGGATCTGCTCCATCTGCACCGGATCCAGACGAACTCTGCTCACTCCGTCCCCCGGGATGAAAGCAAGTTCGATATCTTCTCCGATCAGGCGGTGAAGGCTCTTGACGATTCCACTGACCACCGGATTGAGCTCGGCGACGCGCAACGCTTGCGGTTGTTGGCGGCTGAAAGCCAGCAACTGCCGCGTCAGGTCGGCGGCGCGATGGGCGGCAGAAAGGATCTCCCGCATCCGCGACTGAGTGGCGCTTCCAGCAACCGCGGAGTCGAGTGCGAGTTCGGAGTAGCTGGTGATGATGGTGAGCAGATTGTTGAAATCATGGGCAATGCCTCCAGCCAGGCGGCCGATGGCATCCATCTTTTGTGCCTGAATCAACCTGGCTTCCAGCCGCAACCTTTCAGTGAGATCGCGACCGTTGGAAACAAAGTGTGTAAGCATTCCCTCGGGGTCCCGTATGATACTGATGCTCTCGTCGACGTAGTACAACTCACCGTTCTTCTTTCGGTTTACCACGATGGCGCGGGGCACCCCGCCCGCACGAATGGTTTCCCATAACTCGCTGTAGAGTACCGGCGGTTGCAGGTCTGACTTCAAAATGCTCTGGGCCTTGCCTGTGACTTCCTGGCGGGAATAGCCGGTAAGAGCTTCAAAAGCGGGGTTCACATATTCGATGATGCCTTCGCTGTTCGTAACAAAGATGGTGTCGGCCGACTGCTCGACCGCGCAGGAAAGCTTGCGCAAGGATTGTTCCGACACTTGCTGCCGCTTCTGCGTCGCATGCAGATTGAGCGCACACCGAATCGTGCCGACCAGGTTGGTGCCGGTGAGCTGCGATCTCTCTACGCAATCATAGGCGCCCGCCTGGATGATTTCTGCAACCGCCTTTTCATCCGCGTGTTCGGTCAGCAAGATGAAGGGCATCGCGCCCCTGGTGTGCAGAAACTCGGAGAGAAGCTTGGTGGCTGCAGCATCCCCCGTCTCATGTTCGAACAACACGAAACCATAGTCACCACGCTGCAACATCGTCTTGGCTTCTTCCAGCGAGCCTGCATGATTGAGTTCTGCTGGCAAAGCACTCCGGTTCCGGTCAAGGATCTCCCGGATGAGAAAGAAGTCCTCCTCCTGGCTCCCTACCAGCAGGACATGCAAGAGGGAGGGCGCGAGTTGGGTGGCCGTTGACAATGGATTCCTTCGCCTACCCTCTTTACATCGGACGGTTTCATTGCTGTCGTCGGCTTGGGAGAATGCCGACGATCATTGAAGCCGAGAAGGAATCCCAGATCGGGATAAGTTCAGTTTGGGACCGAAGCGGACGTGGCCAGATTCGCGCGCGCCAGGTCGGTGCCGGGACGCAACTGCTAGGCAACATCCCTCCATTTGTTTTCCACAACTAAATCTTTCGCATTGTGACATCTGACCTTTCCTTCCACAGGCTCATCGCACTAAGGTGGGAATTGCAAGGCTTGGATGTGTGTCGTGCCTAGTCCTAGGAAACTCACGGCCCCCGCAACCTCCCCATGCGAGTGAGGGACAGAGGGACATCTAATCAGGGCGTCTAGATAAGCTACCCCGAATAGCTCGGGGCTGGGCGCACGGTATTGGTGGTGATCACTACCATTGAATTTGTCAGGCAAGAAGGAAGCCAAGATCAAGAAAACGGGAGAGTTAAAGAAGAAGAGGAAGAGCAAAAAACCCCAGTAAGAAGCTCTGAGGTGCAACGCGGGAGGTGAAATGCCCCGGAGAAGCGACTGCCAATAGCACCGGTTCACCTGTGGGATGGGAAGGCACCGCCTGTAACCAGTCCCGAAGAGCTTGCCCTGAGCGAAGCCGAAGGGGACGGCTGCTACACCACGTCGCCCTCCGCGCGACCCATTCACTCCAACCAAAACTCTACCTGCTCGCACAGCCCCCGCCCTCATTGACTCGACTTCGCAGGACTCCTACCATGGCACCAGCATTTCTGCACGGCCTATGATTGACCAGACCATCTCGCACTACCGGGTTATCGAAAAGCTCGGCAGCGGCGGCATGGGCGTGGTTTACAAAGCTGAAGACCTGAAGCTTGGCCGCTTTGTCGCCCTGAAATTCCTGCCGGACGAATTCGCCAATGATCCGATGAGGCTGGAGCGTTTTCAGCGCGAGGCCCGTACCGCTTCAGCCCTCGACCATCCGAACATCTGCACGACATACGAAATTGGAGAGCATGACGGACGTCCCTTCATTGCCATGCAGTATCTGGAAGGTGTAACCCTGGCCCATCGCATCGCCGGGCGTGCGATCGAACCGGAAGCGGTGATCGAACTGGGCATCCAGCTCGCCGACGCTCTCGATGCGGCGCACGCCAAAGGCATCATCCATCGCGACATCAAGCCCGGAAATATCTTTGTGACGGGGCGAGGGCAGGCCAAGATTTTGGACTTCGGATTGGCAAAAGTCGCTCCACGTTTCGCTTCCGGCGCGGGCGCGTCAGTAACTTCGGGCCTCACTGCCACACAGGAACACCTAACCAGTCCAGGCTCGGCCTTGGGAACGATTGCCTTCATGTCGCCCGAGCAAGCTCTGGGAAAAGAGTTGGACGCGCGCACCGACCTGTTTTCTTTTGGAGCAGTGCTTTACGAAATGGTAACCGGCGCACCGCCCTTCCGAGGAGACACGACAGCGGCGATCTTTGACTCCATTCTGCATCGCGCTCCGGTCGCGCCGGTGCGGCTCAGCCCCGACGTTCCCGCCGAGCTTGAGCGGCTCATCAACAAAGCGCTGGAAAAAGACCGGAATCTGCGCTACCAGCACGCGGCCGACATCCGCACCGACTTGCAAAGGCTGAAGCGAGACAGCGAGTCGAAGCGCGTGAACTTGATGACAGAGCCGCCGGAGGCCTCAGCCGAAATCAGAGAGCAGCGCGGAAGCTCAGGCCGCGTGAAAGCCGACGGTGGAAGCGGCAGTCGCGCGGCGAGCATACCTCCGGTAGAAACACCCTCCTCTCCTGCAAGCTCAGCACAACTTGTCGGCCGTCCAGGCTCAGGCGCGATGGGCCGGAAAATCCCAGCGTCCACGGGAGTTATCGCAATCGTCATTGCCTTTGCGCTCGCCGTTTTCCTTTATTTCCATTTTCGCAAGCCGCCGCAACTAACCGACAAAGACGTAATTGTGATCGCGGACTTCGCCAACACCACCGGCGATCCCGTATTCGACAGCACCCTGAAAGAGGCTTTGGCGGTCGATCTGGAGCAGTCGCCGTTCCTTAACGTGCTCTCGGATCGCAGGCTGAACGAGACCTTGAAGCTGATGGGCAGAACCTCGGATCAGCGCGTAACCCGGGACGTGGGTCGCGAAGTTTGCATGCGCACGGGAAGCAAGGCTTTGCTGGTGGGGTCGATCGCCAGCCTCGGAAGTCACTATGCGATTGTTTTGAAGGCGGTGAGCTGCAAGACTGGCGACGTGCTGGGAGCGGCGCAGGCCGAGGCAGAAAGCCGCGAGAAAATTCTGCAGACCCTGGGCGAGGCTGCTGCCACGTTACGCGGAAAGTTGGGCGAATCCCTGGCGTCGGTGCAGAAGTTTGACAAGCCGCTGGACGAGGCCACCACTGCGTCTCTTGAAGCGCTTCAGTCCTATACCGAGGGCGACAGACTGGCCCGCGAAAAGGGCGACACGGACGCTCTTCCTTTGCTCAAGCGGGCAGTGGAACTCGATCCCAACTTTGCTCGTGCCTACGCCTCCCTGGGCATTCGTTACAACAATCTCGGCCAGGCCACGTTGGCAATTGAAAACGTCCGCAGAGCTTACGAGTTGCGCGACCGGGTCAGCGAGCGCGAGAAGTATTACATTTCCTGCACTTACTTCACGCTGGTCACGGGTGAGTTGGAAAAGGCGATTCAGCAATATGAACTATGGATCAGAGATTACCCCAGGGATTACGTTGCCGAAACCAATCTCGGAGTGAATTACTTCACCATGGGACAGTTCGAGCGAGCGGCCGCCGTAACCCGGGAAGCGCTGCGGCTCGAGCCCGCCAACATTCTTAGTTGCAACAATCTGGGCGTAGCGTATTTTTCCATGAACCGGCTGGATGAGGCGAAGTCCACGTTCGATGAAGCGCTGGCTCGCCAGCTGGACGGCCCCTATCTGCGGCAATCCATTTATTACCTCGACTTCCTGCGCAAAGATGCTCCGGGCATGCAGCAGCAGTTCGCCTGGGCGATAGGTAAGCCGGGGGCTGAGGACATCTTGCTGTCGGCTGAATCCGACACGCAAGCGGATCACGGCCACCTGCAGAAGTCACGCCAGTTCTCGGCGCAGGCAGAAGAATCAGCCAAGCGCAACGACTCCAAAGAGACGGCGGCGTTCTGGCAGGGAAACGAAGCGCTCCGCGAGGTTGAGTTCGGCAACTTCGCCGAGGGCCTGAAGCAGGCTCGCGAGGCTTTAGCCCTGGCTCCTGGACGAGATGTAAAGGTGGAAGCGGCGCTGGCGTTGGCTCGCGGCGGCGACGTCAATACGGCCCAGAAACTCGCAGATGCACTGAATCAGGAGTTTCCGCTGGACACGCTCATGCAAAACTATTGGCTGCCTACGGTGAGGGCCGCGATTGCGTTGCAACGGCACGACTCGGTCGGAGCCATCGCGATTCTGCGCGCATCCGTGCCGTATGAGTTGGCCGATCCGCCGCCATTTTCAGTGGGCACAATGTATCCAGCGTACTTGCTTGGCCAAGCCTATTTGAGTTCCGGAAATGTTTCCGGAAATGGCGAAATGGCCGCTGCGAATTTTCAGAAGATCCTGGATCATCCCGGCGTGATCGTGAACTTTCCCCTGAACGCTCTATCTCACCTCGGCCTGGGCCGCGCCCGCGCTCTGTCCGGCGATAAAGCCGGCGCCCGCACCGCGTATCAGGATTTCTTTGCTCTCTGGAAAGAAGCTGATGCCGACATTCCCATTCTGAAGCAGGCTAGAGCGGAGTATGCCAAGCTGCAATAGCGGAGGCGTCTGACCTCCATTCGTAAGCCTGTCTAGAATTCGCGCTTCGCCGGGATGGTGTTTTTGCTCACGTACTCGATCGTGGCCAGAACCGCTTGCTTGATGGTTAGCCGCGGCCGCCAGCCCAGAGCGCGAATGCGAGAACAGTCCAACAAGATAAACGGGCTATCCCCCACCCATCCGCGTTCGCCGCCCGAGTACGTCAGCTTGGGATGCAGCCCGAGATGCTCGCAAATCCAGCCGATGGAGTCGTTGACTTCGCAATATTCGTCGGTTCCGAGGTTGAAGGTGTTCACTTTATCCTTAGCTCGCTCGATCGCAGTAAAAATCGCATCCATGCAATCCTGCACATACAAATAGGACTTCTTCTGATGCCCGTTGCCCAGCACATGGAGATGTTCCGGATGCTCGGCGAGCTGCTGGTAAAAATCGAATACGTGTCCATGCGAATAACGCTCTCCCAGGATCGATACGAATCGAAAGATGTAGCCTTGCAGTCCAAAGCCTTCGCAGTAAGCTTGAATCAGGCCCTCCGCAGCCAGTTTGGAGGCGCCGTAAAGAGAGGTCTGGGCAGGGAAAGGGCAAGTCTCGGGCGTAGGAAAAATCTCGGGTTCTCCGTAAACCGACCCCGTCGATGAAAACACGATTCGCTTGCAGCTCTGCTCGCGCATCGCTTCCAGCACGTTCCAGGTTGCAATGGTGTTCTGCTCCAGATCCTTGCGCGGATGTTCCGTGCCGAAACGCACATCGGCATTGGCCGCGAAATGCACCACCAGCTCCGCTCCCTCCATCGCCTGAGTCAGACTTGCACGCTCAAGCAAGTCGGCCTGATGAAAAGTAAAGCGAGGATGGACGAAGGCGCTTTCAAGAAAACGCCGTTGTCCGGTCGACAGATTGTCGAATCCAACAACGCTATGGCCCGCCGAGAGTAAGCGGTCGACCATGTGGCTGCCGATAAAGCCCGCAGCCCCCGTGACGAAAACGCGCAAAATTACCTCCGTATGAATCGACTTGAATTATTGCCGATCGTGACGTAACAAGAGTCTATCGGCTGTCCGAAGAAGTCCGCCGCAGAGCGATTCGTGTCCCCTTTAACTCAAAGCGGCTGTCGCGCCAAAGATAGCGCAGGTTCAGGTAGCTGGCGAACCACACCAGAAAGCCAAGCAAATCGCGCAGCGGATAAAGCCAAGGCGCGCGCCGTACCTGCGGATCACGAACCACCATCCAACCCACCAGCCAAGCTTCCGCCAACCGGTTCACCAAGGCCACGCCCAGCAGGAGCGCTCCAATTCCCCAGTGTCCCAACAGCCCAGCCGCAAGCAAGCCAACAATTCCGTAGGGCATGGCAAAGATAAGTCCGCTTCCAAAGTGCCCCTTGGGACGCGAGTACCGCGTCGTTTGCGCCCAGCGCAACTGGTTTTGCCACATGCGGCGGAACGATTTCTGGTTCACTACATGATCGATGATGTGTCCCGAAAGCACCACGCGATATCCCGCCTTCGCGATCAGGTTGCCGATGGCGAAGTCATAGGCAATGTAATCCCGCAGCGCAGTGTAACCGCCGATGCTCGCCAGCGAATCTTTGCGCACCACGGTCGTCGGACCCAACCCGAACTTCATTCCTTCGAGCAGATTCGCCACCAGCACTCCCGCCGTCATCTCGACAGACATGCCGATGGCCGTGAGCCCAGAGAAGAATCCGGCCGCATTCTTGCCGCGATACACGCATGTCACCATGCCAACGTGTGGGTCAAGCAACGGTGCCACAATTTCTCGCAGATAGCTCCGGTCAACTTCCACATCGCTATCCGTTGTAACCAGAATTTCGTGCGCCGCAGCTTCTGCCATGCAATGAAACGAGTAGACCACCGGGTTCGGCCACGGCGTGCCGGTGATCAGCACCCGGCTTCGAATATGCGGATAGCGAGCGCAAACTTCCCGAACGACTTCCAGCGCCGCATCATTGGCTTCGTCCGCCGCAAACAGAATCTCGTAGTCGGGATAATCCTGCCGGAAGAAGCTTTCGATGTTCTCCCGAAGCTGCGCTTCCAGACCGTGCACGGGCTTGAGCACCGAGACCGCAGGCAGGCGCGCATCCTCCGGAACCAAACTGAATTGCCGGCGCGCGTCCGCGCGAAACCGGAGTACTCCCGCCAGCGCCAGTCCCAGGAACACAGCAGAAGATAATGTGCCAACCAGCGCCACAGCCAGAACGAGATATAAAATTAACCCAATCAATTTGTGTGATCCGGGCCGCCGGATTGCCGGCCTGCATAGTCAGAACGGCCACTCACACTATACATTTCCGGGGCGCCAGGAAGTAAGTTTGCGGAGACACCCGTGTAGGAAATGCTCGTGTGGAGACAGCCGCCTGGCTCTCCGCCGAGCGCAGCGAGAAGCCCCGGAGTTCAACGCCGCCAGTCAATCTCACTTTGAATCTTCGCGTGCGCTCTCCGGGCCGCGCAGAGGCGCAGCACTTGTGATTCTATAATCTTTGTACTCAATCGACAGAATAGCCCGGCCTCCCAGCCGTATCACGCTTTCCGTATGGTTCTCGGCCGGAAGCCAGAAGTCATTCACCTTAACGTATCTGTGCTTGATCTCCGTCTTCTTGATCCAGAAGGACGGATTCCTGGCCGGCTCTCCTTCAATCCGCACCACCGCGAAATCCTTTGCGTCAACCCAGATTTTTCCACGATAAAGGTACTTGTTCCTGGTCTTGGGCAGCAGGTTGAGCACATATTGCTGTCCCTCCGGTGTACTTTCATATCCCGCGGACGTGAAATCATAGTTGTCCGTGCTGAGTGCGGTATTCCGGCGGTTCTCTTCATTGGCCGCCTCCTGCTCGCCCTCCAGAAGTTTCTTGAAGACACGGTCGATGATCAATTTGGAACCGCTCTGCGAGACCACGACGAACTCCTTAGAACTGGGAGCGTGGTAGGTCACGCTGACCACCATCTCAGCATCGCGATCGCTCGGAAAGCCGCGATACTGCATGCGGTAGATGCGGGTTCCGTTGAACTCCCTCAGGGCGGCGGCTCGCTGCGCATTCCTCTCCTGAAGCCTTTTGGCCACTTGCTCGGCCGGCAAGGGAGCGTTCTGAGCGGAATACGGTGAGCTTGCTGCCCCCGGTCCTTGGAACAGCGGCTGGCAGATAGCCGCCATGTCCCAACCCAGCAGCAACAGAACAACCACAAACTGACTTGTGACTCGCATGTGCCGCATGTCTACCCTTGCATGCCGAAGCAGCAATTCCAGTCTAACTGAGATTAGGTCGGTCCCGAAGGAGCAGGCGGGCGCATCTGGGTCTTCTTTCCCACCTCGGGATTGCGAAAGAGATCGTCCGCGGCGAAGAGATTCCGATCGTCCTTTCCAAACGACTTAAGAGGACTCCGGATGGTTACTTTTGTGCCTCCCTCATCGGAGCTATTCTGATTTGTGTAAGTTTGTCGCACACTATCTCCGGGCCCCAATATGCAAGCAACGCGTGTCACAACAAACCGGCGCCGGCAGAATCGCACGCAGGCCGTGCTGCCCGTGCGAGTGCGAGGAACGGACGCTTCTGGCGCGTCGTTTGAAGGACTGGCGCATACTCTCGACCTAACGCCGAATGGAGCGCGGCTGGGCGCAATTCGCCATGAACTGAAGGTGCTCGACACCTTAACGATTTTTTATCGCCAGCGCCGCATGGAATTTACCGTGATGTGGACCAAGTTGCTCGATGGCAAGAGCGAATACCAGGTTGGCTTGCAGGCTTTTTCGCAGGAAAAGGAACCTTGGGGATTGAGTCTGTTCAATTCCGGCGCTCAACCGCTGACCCGCGCGTCAGCGATCTCTGCCGCCTGAAACGAGGATAATCATGAAACAGTTTCTCACCAAACTCTGGTCCAATGAAGAAGGTCAGGATGTCGCTGAGTATGCCGTGATGCTGGCGGTAATTCTCGTCATCGTCGTCAGCACGGTCAAGCTGATTGGGTCGAACGCAGGCAATGTATTCTCCCAAGTCGGAAGCGCAATCCAGTAGGCCGGCCCGCCAAGCCTGCGCTTGATCCTCACTTCTTGTAAATCGCGCCGCTTTTCATCACGAACGAAACATTCTGCACCGCAGCGATGTCCTGCAGCGGATCGCCAGACACCGCAATTATGTCGGCGAGATAGCCCGCCTCCAACGCGCCAATCTGGCCATCCCAGCCCAGGAGCTTCGCTCCATTCAGCAGATCCGCCTTCAGCACTGCCGAAGGCGACATGCCGTGCTTCACCATCAGGACAAGTTCCTGGGCCTGCGTCCCGTGGGGAAACGGTCCCACGTCGGAGCCCACCGCCATCGGAACCCCCGCCGCAATCTGCTTGCGGAAGTCCTGCACCTTCAAGTCGAGCATCCGGTGTTCATACTCGGCCCGTGCCGGCGTAGCAGCATGGTCGGCGAAATACTCGAAAATAGTAAAGGTTGGCACGGCGAAAATCTGCTTTTCGCGCATTAGCCGCATCGTCTCGTCGCCAAGTTGATTGGCGTGGTCGATGGAAACCACTCCTGCCCGCGCGGCAAACAGCGTGCCGGGCTCGCCGGTGGCATGCACCGCAATGCGTTTGCCGATGCGCGCGGCCTCTTCCACCGCCGCCCTCAATTCAGCTTCAGTGTATTGATAGATCGTGGAAAACTGGCCGTCACGCAACTTGTCCGGCCCAGTCTCGTAAATCTTGATGAAGTCGGCGCCTTCCTTAAACTGCTGGCGCATAACCGCCACCAGCTCGGAGGCACTGTCCGCATAGTCGGCGTTGGAAAGCACATGCTGTGCTGGGTTGTAGCCAATCGCGTCTTCGTGTCCACCCAAGATGTTGATGGCATTCCCGCTGATGCGCAACCGCGGCCCCGGCACTGATCCCTCATCAATCGCGTCGCGAACTGCTGTATCGGCAGATCCCGCGCCCTCGGTTCCCATGTCGCGTTCCGCCGTGAAGCCCGCCATCAAATCGTCGCGCGCCGCGAGCACCGCCATAATCGTGCGTTGCGGCACAGACTCCTGCACCGTCTGCAAGTCCTCCGCTCCAGGATGCAGAAACAAATGCACATGCGCATCGATCAATCCCGGCATCAGCGTGCGATCACCCAGATCAATTACCTCGGCGCCCGCTGGCCGCTTGACAGACGAGCCCGCCTCCACAATCCGTTCGCCCAACACCAGCACTTCGCCCGGCTTCACGATGCGCCCACCCTTCACGTCCAGCAAACGAGCTGCATGCAGCACAATCGCATGCGGGGTCGCTGGAGATGGAGCCTGCGAAGCAGCCAACCCATGGAGAAACAGCACTAATAAAAAGGTGGAGAGGAATAATCGTGGCTTGGTCATGGAGTCCGCTGGAATGTTACCACCACGGCGGCCCGTGCAGGGGCTGTCACTTTGCTTTCGAGAAATCCTCCACGAAAAACATCTGCCCACCGCGTTCGATCACTCCCACACCGATCGAGTTCATGTCCGCATCCAGCATATTCGCGCGGTGGTTCGCGGATTTCAGAAACTCCTCTTGGATAGTCTCTACGTTACGGCCCTGGATCACGTTCTCCGCAAGCCACACAAAATGTGCCCCGGCCTGCATTGCGCGCGATGCCAGGTTGGGTTCCCCGGCATACCCATGTTCCGCGGAATTATGTTGCGCCATTAATCCAGCATGCCGGCGCGCCGCCGCTGCCAGCGCTTCATCCCATTTCAATCCCGGCAGCCCCTGCGCCTTGCGCGCTCGATTCACCCCGGCAAACAATTGCTGCTCCGCGGCGCTCGCGCCGGTCTGCGCTTGTCCCGCCACAATTGCGGAAAGGCAAATTAACACTAGAGCAGGAAGCTTGATCATAATTCTGTACTACTTCGCCGCACCCTTCTGTTCTTCCTGAGGCGCCGGCGGCTTGGCGAACTTCGAATCATCCACCGGAACATTTTCCTTTACCTCGCTCACCTGAATGGTGAACCGCCCACCCGGCCTTGCGAGCGTCCAGCGGAACGGAATCTTCACTCCGCCTGCTTCGCGATAATCCGCGTAATCGATCTGCGTGGGCATCCGTCCCAGCGGCGTCTCTCCGTATCGCACCAGTCGCACCAGCAAACCGGACTGCTTGTCAAAATACAGTCGCAGCGGAGTCTTCCCCTCACGCTGTCCAATCACCAGGTAAGTTTCGTGATCGCCGATCTTCTCCGTCCCTCGCACCTGGGTATCACTCAACATTCCCTTCAAATGCGCGGCAAAGTGAAGATCGGCATCCATCGCCGCCGCGTCAAGGTCCGGGCCATGCATTTCGCGCACCGGCCGCTTGGGAGCGCCCAGCCAGCCTTCGTGACCGTCAAAAGCGGTCACGCTGTCTCCATCTGGCGTGTGCGTAAACGATATCCGCTCATCCGGATCTTTCGAGTAAATGTCGATTGGAACATTCCTGTCGCCGAAAGTGATCGCGCCTTTCATCACCCGGCTCGTAATCTTTTCGATCGCAGCGGCTCCGCCTACGGCCTGCAGGTACCTGTCGAGCAACTGATCGGCGGCTGGCCCGCTTGCTTCTTTGCCTTCCGCGCCCGCGCTCTTTTCTTCGGCTCTGGCTTCGCCCGCGCCCATAGCTGGTTTCGGCTCTTCCGCCATCACCAGGGGCGTTCCCACCGGGTCGGTGCTGCCCCGATGGCACGAGTAGCAAGTCACCTCACGATGTCCCTCGAAATTGTCTTTGTTTATGGCGAACATCATCTCCATCATTTTCCGCGCCGTCTGCTTGGGCTTCTTCTCGTCCTTTTCGAATGCGCCCTGCACGTGGCAGAACTCGCATTCCACGCCCAGCGACGCCGTGATGAACTGCATCGCTGGAATCAACTGATCCGCCGGGATGCCCTTGAGCATCTGAATATTCTTGAACTGCTCTTCCGCCTTCTTCGGCCCCGCAGTATTAACCGCAGCCTGCGGGCTTCCGGCCGACTGCGCCTTCAAAACGCTCATCCCAACGACGCCAGCGACCAAAAGCACAATCATCTCCGAAGCAAACGCGACTTTCCTCTTCATCGATTGAGTCCTCATTTAGGTTCGTCTTTCCTCAACTCTGTTCAAGCATCTTCGTCATTCCGAGCGAAGCGAGGAACCTGCTGTTCGCCGCCATCATCTCCGCTCCCAACCGTAGAAATAGTGCAGAAATCCTCGTCTCCCCGATCTTCAAAATTCAAGCTTTCTGCGAGTCACGGACGATTACTGTACACGTACTTACTCGAAACCTCCGCAACAACGAACTTCTCGGGCAACAGTCCATCGACTTTTGCCTTCTCGTATGGCGGCACGAACAAGAATACCCTCCCGCTCCCGGCCCAGTCGCGCTGCAAGTCCGCGTCGGTCAAGTAAATTTTGGGAGCGTCCGCGAAAGTCGACCCGAACCACATCGAAGTAGTCCGTCCCTCCACCAGATCGATGGGCCGCCGCAAATAAAACAGCAATGACGACCCGAATGCCTGGTCACCATAGATCATTACTTTATCCTCCGGTCGCGCCCGCGCCGCGATCTCCCGCGCCAGCTGCTTCGACGAAAGATACGGACCAAATCGCCCCAGCGCAATGTGCGCCGCCACCAGAAAAACCGCCAACCCCGCGGCCAGCAGCCAGGTCGCGGAATAATGCCGCCGCCGCAATCTCAGAATAAACGAAGTCAACGGAGCCACCAGCAGCGCCACCGCCGCCAGCGCCGCCGGCAACCGCAGCGCAGCAAACGACGCATAACTTAAATCCAGCATGTGCGATGTCGAAAGCGTATACGCGTTTGTATCCTGCTGGCTGAGCAAACGTCCAATGTCGGGCTCGAATGGCAGATTCCGCGACTGCCACAGCCCCACCGCCAGCATGGCGCTGGCCACAATCCCAATCACCGCCAGCAACCCCGCGGAGATTGTGAGCCAACCCGCGCGCGCTCGACCTCCACACTCCGCCCGCTCGCTTTGGGCCACACCGTCCGCCAGCAACAGCAGAAGTGGCAGGTATGTGGGGAACGTGTAGTACTCCTGGTTGGTAGAAACGGCGAAAAAGATCAGCACCACTCCCGCCCAAATCCAGCACAGCAGCCGCGTCCGCGAAGCAAAACCACTTTCCCTCTGAACGCTGGTCTGGTAGCCTGCACCGCTTCGTCGGCCTCGCCACTCCTGTACCGCAATCTTCACCGCTGCCGGCAGATACAAACTCCAGGGGAACAACCACACCAGATGCAGCGTCCAATACAGTGTTGCGGGAAGCTTGTTGTAATCCCTGGGATAGCGCTTTCCCAGGAATCGCAAGTAATGTTCATTCACAAAATAAAACCAGAAAAAGCCGTGATGCTCCGCAGTGCCAGGATTCCGAAAACCCGCCAGAATATGCCACGGAGCGGCAATCGCCAGAAACAATGCCAAGCCTGAAAGCACCCGAAACTCCCGCCACCGCCGCCAATCTCCTGTAACCAGCAGAAAGAAAAATGCCGCGCCACACGGAAACACGAGTGCGATCAACCCCTTAGTCAACACGCCCAACGCCATCATCGCGTATCCGGCGTACCATCGCCACGCCGCAGCCTCCGGCTCGAGCGCAGTCAGAAAGAAATACAGCGCCGCGGCAATCAGCAGGCTCAGCAGCACTTCCGGAATCAGAATCCGCGTGAATAGGTAAACGCCCGCGCAGGTGTAGACGAACAAGCCCGCATAAATTCCCGTCCGTTCGCCGAACCCACGACGGCCCCAACAAAATGCCAGCAGCCCCAGCAGCATCACCGACAGCACCATCGGCAGTCGCGTGCTGAATTCGTTCACTCCCAAGATCTTGTTACTGAACGCAACCAGCCAGTAAGGCAGCGGGGCTTTTTCCAGATAGCGGACGCCATTCACATGCAGCGTAACGTAATCTCCCGTCGCGACCATCTCGCGCGCCGCCTCGGCATGCGTGCTATCGGCGTCATCAAGCAGTCCCGGCGTAAACATTGACCCCACGTAGACCGCCAGAAACACCACAGCCACCGCCCAGTACGCAACTCTGGACTCGCGCTTGCTCTGTCCTGGATTCTTCAATGGCAAAATTACCCGATCACCGAGTGAGCCAATTCTCGTTACTCAATTTTCTTTGTTCCGCATAAAGTACTTCCACTTGTCCATCTCCGCCGGCACGGCTACATCAAAAAAACCAACCATCATTTCCTGCGATGTCTGGTCGCCCCAGGTCACCATTTTCTCCGGATCAGGATTGTGCGGATTATTCCGCGAATTGTCATACCACGCCACCGCGCGCAGCTTTGTCCCCGCCTTCAACTCCCTGGGCTCCGCCAGCTTATAACTCAACTGCCAGTGAAAGTGATAGTTCACCCGCAGCAACGTCTCCACGCTTCCGTCATCGTGCACAACGTCATATTCAAACCGCTTTCCTCGCAGGTGCATATGCGGAAAGAAGCTGAGCAGAGTCGCATCGTTCGGCAAGGTCCCCTGTACCTCCACGCGAAAATCTTCCGCCCCCGGCGGAATGATCAGCGCATGATTGTTTAATTGCAGTGTGATCACCCTCCGCTTCGGCGGACTCTTCGCGAACACCAGCCCGACACGGGTCTCATCGTTCGCAGCTTCGCCGTTCGTGGTGTAGTGCATCTGAAACACCAGGTCCGAACCCGCCGGCACAAACTTCGCCAGCCCATCCTCCCAGCGGTCGGGCGCGCTCCCCGGCGCATACACCAATAAAAGATCGCTGGTGGTTTCGTGCGCCTGCCGCCGTTCCTCCGGATCGGTCAACATCGAAGCCGTGAACGGCTCGCCCACCGGCGCATGCCGCAGCCACGCCGAGTCCGGAGGCCGTATGTACACCACTGCATGGTGTACATGCCCCGCGCTCGAAGGCCGCACCTCCACCATCTGCACCCACTTGTCTTCGGCAAAATGCGTAGGCGCAATTTCGTAGGTATATTCCACCTCACCGCGCACCGGAATCTGCACTGGCTTGGGCATCTCCACCACGAAATCCGGCTGCGGAATATTCCAGCCTTCGCTCCACTTCCGGGGCGCTGGCGCATCATGCGCATCTCCTGCCGGCGCTCCTGCCTTTGCCCATGTCGCTATCGTCGCAATCTGCTCCTCACTCAACGAGGGATCATTCGCAAAATGTCCATACTGCGGATCGGCAAACCACGGCGGCATCATTCTCATCTCCACCGTATCCGCCATTTTCCCCGCCCACAGCCGCGTCTGCTCATAAGTAACCAAGGGCATCGGGGCAGCCTCACCGCTGCGGTGGCAACTCTGGCACTTCTCCTGCAGAATCGGAACCACATCTTTATAGAAAGTGGGAGAAGAAGTTTTTTCGGCTCTCCCCGCATCCACGCCCGGTATCTGCTCCGCCGCCTCCATAACAAGGAGAGCGGCGACCGTCACGAACAAGGCTCCTAACGTTTTCACGAGCGCAGAAACTCCAAAGCCAGCGCCCACGCCTGGCGCGCGGAATGCGGCTCGTACGCCGCCCGCTCGTCGCAGAAGAACCCATGGTCGGCGCGCGAGAATTCTACATTCACATAAATCTTTTGCTGCGCCGTCAACGCATCGGTCACTGCTTTCCGGTACTCTGCGGTAATGCGCTTGTCCAACCCGCCCCAGATGAGCAAAGAAGGCGCTTGCAGCTTAGCCGCCCGATCCAGCAACCCGGGAGCGATTCCTCCTCCGTAAAACGAAACCGCACCACGCAGCGCGACTGCGCTGTTGGCAAGAAACGAAACGCGCCCGCCCATGCAGAATCCCACACTGGAAATCTCGTTTAGCTTCACCTGCGCATTCGACCGGACCCATTCGTACGCCGCGAGCACGTCCAACTCCGCTGTTTCTGTTGTTACCGCCTGGAAATGCGGCGCAACGGAAGCAAAGTCTGTATAGCTACCTTCAAAACCGGATGGCGCCGTGCGATGAAACAACTCCGGAGCAATCGCCACGTATCCTTCCGCCGCAAACCGGTCACACACATTGCGGATGTGCCCGTTAACTCCAAATGCCTCCTGAAACACAAGCAGTCCGGGATGGAGCCCACCCCGCTCCGGACTCGCCACATAAGCCGCCATCCGCGTTCCGTCCCCGACCTCGAGTTCCACTTTCCCTTTCCCGATCGCTATTCCACTCATCACTTTCCTCTACCCACCGATATTCTGTGCTCGCGCCAAAGCTGCAATCGCTTCCACCCTGTCTTCTTAGTCTCGCACACTCGTGACTCCCGAGTGCACACGCGTTCCCGCAAAAATGCTACATTGAATCGGTTCATGTCTGCGCCCAATTCCCTTTTCGTTCGTGCCTGCAAGTCCCAGCCTGTCGACCGCACTCCTGCCTGGTTCATGCGCCAGGCTGGCCGCTATATGCCCGAGTACCGCGCCGTTCGCAAGCAATATTCTTTGCTCGAAATCTGCAAGAAGCCCACGCTCGCCGCCGAAGTCACCATCACCGCCGCTGAAATTCTCGGCGTCGACGCCGCCATCATCTTCGCTGATCTGCTCCTCCCTCTCGAAGTCATGGGACTGCCCTTTCATTTCTCCGCTGGAGAAGGTCCCGTGATCGATAAGCCCGTCCGCACTCATGAAGACGTTGCCCGGCTCCGCACCGATCACGCCGCCGACCTTGGTTACGTCTCAGAGGCGGTGGGCATCGTAGCAAAGCATTTCGCCGCAAAGCTTCCCGTCATCGGATTTTGCGGAGCGCCCTTCACTCTCGCCAGCTACATGATTGAAGGCGGCAGCTCCCGCAATTACCTCCACGCCAAGAAGATGATGTACAACTCGACCGCTGACTGGGACGAGTTGATGCGCAAGCTTGTTGACGTGACCGCCGAGTACTCCGCGGCCCAAGTGCGCGCCGGCGCCGATGTAATCCAGATTTTCGACAGTTGGGTCGGCTGCTTAAGCGTGGAAGACTATCGCCGGTACGTTCTGCCCCACTCAACCAACTTAGTCCAGCGGCTGCAGAAGACAGCCGCCCCCATCATTTATTTCGGCACCGACAGCGCAACGCTCTTGCCCGCGATGAATGAAACTGAAGCCGAGGTCATCGGCCTCGACTGGCGCATCCCTCTGGACAAAGGCTGGAGCGATCTTAAGCATCGCTGCGCCGTGCAGGGAAATCTGGATCCCGTCATGCTCTTCGCGGACTGGAAAGAATTGAAGTCCAGCGCCGAACACATTCTTCAACTCGCCGCCGGACGCCCCGGCCACATCTTCAATCTTGGCCACGGCATCTTGCCCGAAACTCCGGTTGAAAATGTGAAGAACCTGGCCCGCTACGTACAGGAATATTCCGCCGCCGGAAGAGGCGTGCAGTAACGTGAAGAGCGGCGCTTAAGCGCCGCGTAAAGCGTCAAGAAGACTATCGGCTTTAGCCCCGGCGGTCGCATTTTGCGTCCCCGTTCAGCCGCCGGGCAGAGACCGAACTCGATCACATCCATGACTCGCATCGCCATCGTCGGCGGCGGCATCTCCGGACTCGCCGCCGCTTTCACCCTCGAAGAACATCGCCGCGCCGGCGCAATCGAGTACGTCCTTTACGAATCCTCGCCCCATCTCGGCGGCGTTCTCCGCACCGAGCGCATCCATGACTGTATCGTCGAAGCCGGACCCGATTCCTTCCTTACCGAAAAACCCGCCGCCGCCGATCTCTGCCGCACCCTCGGCCTCGCCAATCAGCTAATCGGCTCGCACGACGCCGATCGCAAAACCTATATTCTCGTCCGCGGCCAACTCATCCCCATGCCCGACGGCCTGATGTTCATGGTCCCAACAAAAATCCTGCCCGCCGCTCTCTCGCCGCTTTTTTCCTGGGGCACCAAGCTCCGCATGTCCCGCGAACTACTTCATCCACCACGCGCCGGCGAAGCCGACGAAAGCGTAGCCTCGTTAGTCGAGCGCCACTACGGAAGAGAAATGGTCGATCGCCTCGCCGACCCGCTGCTCTCCGGCATCTACGGTGGCGAAGCCGCGAGCCTGAGCGTCCGCGCAGTACTGCCCCGTTTCGTGGAGATGGAGCGCACTCACGGCAGCCTTGGCCGGGCCATGCTCGCCGCGCGAAACAAATCCTCAAACAAGGCTGCCCCGCCGCTTTTCACTTCGCTCAAGAACGGCGTGCAGCAGCTTGTCGAAGCTCTCGTGCTCAAACTTGACCAAGCCTCTTTGCGAACCAACACGTCGGTGGACGCAATTCAACGCGATACCGCAGGCTGGACTGTTTCGTCAGGAACGAAATCCGACTGCTTCGACGCCGTAATTTTATCTGTGCCCGCGCACGCCGCGGCCCAGCTTGTCTCGACCACCAAACGTGAGCTTTCCGCAGAACTCGCCGCCATCGCCTACAGCTCTTCCATCACTGTCTGCCTCGCCTACGATCGCGGTGTCCGCCAATCGCTCCCACCCGGCTTCGGATTTCTTGTGCCGCGCAGCGAGGGCAACCGACTGCTGGCCACGACCTTCGTCCACAACAAATTCGCGCACCGCGCGCCCGATGACCGCGCCCTGCTACGCTGCTTCTTCGCCGGATCGAACGCAGAAAATATCTGGCAGCTCTCTGACGACGCCATCATCGCCGCGGTCCGAAATGAATTGCAGCAAATCCTCCGCATCCGCGCCGCGCCGCTCTTCGTCCGCGTCTATAAGTGGAAGTCCGCCATGGCGCAATACGGTGTCGGCCACCTCGAACGTCTCGGCCGTATCGAACGCCTTTGCCAAGAGTTGCCCGGCCTGGCGCTCGCAGGCAATGGCTACCGCGGCATCGGCATCCCCGACTGCGTCCGCTCCGGGACCGACGCCGCGAAGCGAGTCCTTAACCTTTGATGTCGTGAATGTGGGGACAGCCGCCTCGGCTGTCCAGCGAGCGCAGCGAGTGTCCCGGCACCGTCGCTGTTCCCGGAACTATGCCGGCACATCTATTTTGCTCACCCTCTGCTCACGCCTCAACCGCGCCACCACCAGCCGAATCTCGTCGTAGGTAACCTCCGGAGGTAAAGCATCCTTCAGCGGCTTTAGCCCGTTGATGCCAAGCTTCGCGCAAGCCGCCTCGATGACCGCCAACGTATTGCGATCAATCCAAGCCGCCTCAAACTCCAGATCGCCTCTTTCCACTAGATTAGCCACAGCGTTCACGATCGTAGACAGCTGTCGCCCGCGGATCTTCGCGATGTCTTCAAAGCTGCGGCCCTCGGCCAACAGCCGCAGAGTTTCCAACGCGGGCGCAGTCTTTTTCTCAGGAACCGCTGAAGCGCGAGCGCCGCTTCCGTAGCGCTCCAGCGCTGCCAGGATCTCCTTACCGTACACCTCGGCCTTTCGCTCACCGATGCCGGTGATGCTGAGCAGATCGGCAATCGAGGAAGGCCGCCGCACGCAAATCTCCTCCAGCGTTGTATCGTGCAAGACTACAAACGCAGGGACACCCTGCTCCTTCGCCGTGCTCCGCCGCCACTCTCGTAGATACTCGCGCAGTTCCCCGTCAGCCGCCGGAACTCCCGCCGCCACGATAGGCCGCACCCGCGATTCCTTGCTCGCATAAATCACGCCTCGGGCCGGCGCCGTCATCCACTCCGTCACGCTCCCGCACACATCACAAGCGTCGCAAGTCTCCCACTTCGGAGCTTCTCCAAAATGTGAGCAAATTTGCCGGTGCCGGCAGCGCCGCGACTCCACAAACTCCCGGATAATCCGGTACCGCTCCCAAGCCCGCTCGCGTTCCGCCGCATCCGTAATCTGATTCGCAAAGAAACCCAGCAGTCCGGCGTCTTTCTTCTGCCAGAGCAGAACGCAGTCCGCGCTCAACCCGTCGCGCCCCGCCCGTCCCGCCTCCTGGTAGTACTGCTCAATCGATTTCGGCAGCGACAAGTGAATCACCGACCGCACCGCCGCTTTGTTAATGCCCAAACCAAAAGCAATCGTCCCCACCAGCACCCTCACTTCGTCCGACATCCAGCGCTCCTGATTGCGCCGCCGGTCGTCCGCGCCCATCTTGCCGTGATACCCGACGGCAGCAATGTCGTGATCGCCAAGAAAATCCACCGTCTCCTCAACCCGATTAATCGTAGGGGAATAAACAATCACATTGCTGCCGGAGTAACTGCGCAAGGCCCGCACCAGCAGCTGCATCTGCTCCAGCCCTTCGCACTCGCGAACCAGGTAGCGCAGGTTCGGACGGTAGAAGCTGGCAATGTATTTATCGGGACTGCGCAATTGCAGCTGTGCCAGAATGTCGTGCCGCACATGCCGCGTCGCGCTAGCAGTAAAAGCTGCGATAGGACGATCCGGAAACTTCGAGCGCAGCTTATTTAATTGACGATATTCGGGACGGAATTCATGTCCCCACTCGGAAATGCAGTGCGCCTCGTCGATCGCAAAGAATGCGATCGGCACCTGCTGCAACCAACCCATCGTGTCGCCGCGAGCGATGCGCTCCGGCGACACATACAAGAGCCGGTAAGCCCCTTCGCGCGCCTGCTTCATCACTTTCGTCTGCTCGCCGTCGCTAATCGTGCTGTTCAGCACTGCCGCCGGAATCCCCATCTGCGCCAATTGCGCCGCCTGGTCCTGCATCAGCGCGATCAGCGGAGAAATCACCACCGCCGTCCCTTCCGACACCACCGCCGGCAACTGGTAGCACAACGATTTCCCACCGCCCGTCGGCATCACCACGCAAGCATCGTGCCCGGCCAGCAGACTGCGCACAATCCGCTCCTGCAGCGGACGAAACGTGCTATACCCCCAGTACCGCCGCAGCGGCGTAAGCAGATCCGTTTCCGGGCTCATGAAAGGAGTATAGGCTCAGGCGAACATTAGGAGAAAGGATTCACGCAAGTTTCTTGCAGGATACTTTCCAAAAAAGGAACCATCTGGGGACGGCCGTCTCGGCTATCCAGCGAGGCAAAGCGAGCACCCGTGCACTCAGCAGGACCGAGGCATCGGCACTTACTTCGCCGCAATAGCACCGTGCTTCTTCAGCAGCTCGACAGTTTCGTGCAGCGGCAAAGCCTTAATTGTGTGCCCGTTCCCAGACACATCGTGCGCCCGAAACATCGAGTTATCAATCGCCTCTTCCGTCGCCTCGATCACAGCTTCAAACAATGGCGACATGCTCTCATTGCTCAATAATTCCTTGGGCCGATACAGCGGCTCGCTGGCTTGGATTCGGACATCTGGAGAACTCGAAAACGCAATCACATAATCTCCGCTTCCATTGCTGCCGCTTGATCCCGTCCGCGCCAAGCCCATCATCGCCCGCGCCGCCATGCGGCTCAAGTTCCGGTGGTCCAACGGAGCGTCAGTCGCCACTACAATCATGCAGGAGCCATCAGGCGTGTCGCGCGCAGACACTGTGTGTTTCTCTGCCGAGGCAATCTTTGGATAAACCTGCCCCAACTCCTTGCCAACTGGGACCCCGGCAATCATGAGATTTCCGCCAAAATTCGTCTGCGCCAACACACCCACGGTGTAGCCGCCGAGCGAGGCCGGCAGGCGCCGCGACGATGTCCCAATTCCTCCCTTCCAGGAAAAGGCAATGGTTCCCGTTCCCGCGCCCACTACGCCTTCCTCCACTGGACCACCGGTGGCGTTATTGATCGCCGCAAAAACATCCTCGGGAGTAATTGGGCGGGAGCGAATGTCGCTCAGCCACCCGTCGTTGGTTTCCCCCACCAGTGGATTTACCGACAGAACATTTTCGTTTCCTTTGAGGTTGAAGGTGTAGGTGATTACGGCATCGGCCACCTTGGGCACCGAGTCAGTGGCAGTCAGCAGAATGGGCGTTTCAATTTCGCCCATTTCGTTCACTTGCGTCGAGCCCGCCAGTTTTCCGTATGCATTGCCCAAAAAAACCGCACCCGGAACTCGCTCCTTATAAAGATTCCCTCCGTGCGGCAAGATCGCAGTCACCCCGGTGCGAATGTTGTCACCGCGAACGAGAGTGGTCTGTCCGACCTTGACTCCGGCAACGTCCGTGATGGCATTCAGCGGCCCCGGGAGCAACACTCCTATTTCCACTCCCAGATCCCGAATTCGCGGCCGGCTTTCCGTCTGGGCAAATGCCACGGTACTCATAGCGGACACCAAAGCGATCATTAAAAAAGACTTCATACTCATAAAAAGCTCAATTTCCCAGGGGATTTACCCCGTGATCCCCCGCTTGCCCTGAGCAAAGCCGAAGGGTGTCCACTGTGGTAAGGATTTTTCTTTCCCCGCCACTTCCCGATAAACCGATGCAAATCCAACCCACACCACCGCCATCACCACAAAACAAAGCAAGCTGCCCTCCGGACCAACCATCCCACCCGTAAGCCAGGGCGGACCATGAAACGACGACTTCAGCAGGTGCCCCGGAAAAATCGTCCCGCTATCTGGCACCGAATAAAAAAATGTCTCGCCCCAATCCCACGCCGCGTGAAATCCCACCGCAAACCACAAACTTCCGGTGCGCCGCAGCGTTAAACAAAAAAAGAAGCCGATCACCGCCGCCCCCAGCACGCCAGTCCACTGCTCGCCTGCATTCTGCAAATGGATTAACCCAAACATGCACGACAGCACCACCGCCGACGGCCAGAAACCAATTGCCCGAGTCAGCGTGAACTGCGAGTATCCACGCAACAGAAACTCCTCGAAGAACCCGACCAGCAGAAACATCCCTGCCCAGAAAACCCCATACTTCCAAATACGCGCACCATGGATCGCCAGATGCCCCAAGTCATACACTCGCAGCCCGTACATCGTCCCCAGCAGCAGCGTGATACTGGCAAATCCCCACACCGCACCCGCCCAAAACAATTTCCCAAACGCCTGCCGCCCCGGCAAACCGAACACGCCCCACCGCCGTCTCTCCACTCTCCCCAAGATCAACGCCGGAACTACCGCCGCCACCAGCACTCCAAACTCATCCAGCATGAGCCCCCAAAGCCCGTTCACACCCACGGCCGCAGACCCAATCCAGCGGCCTGCCACAAACTGCAGCGGATAAAACATCGCTACGTAAAACGCCAACCCCCACCCCACTCGGAGTCCGTCCGGACCAAGAAACACCGTCCGCACATACGAAGGCTGCACCGCCGCTGCAAAATCCGGTGCGGGGTTCTTAGGCACAGTCGAAATGTCAGTCCCCTCATCCATTCCAACCCTCGCACTCCAAACCCTTGTCATTCCGAATCGGGCCATAAGGTCCGGTGAGGAACCTGCTGTTCGCTCAAGCCTCTACCTGTCGAATGTTAAGCCACTGCCCCGACGCAGAAGTTTCTCGCAAGAACACCCGCTCATGGTAAAACACTTCGTCCTGCCTTATGACCCGATTTTTCACCCGCGAACGCTTCGGACGCCCGCAGTTTCTCGCCGGAACCCTGCTCGCGGCGTTCTTTGTGCAAGGAGTTTGGTTGGCACATTCCGAGCTGAACGCGTCCGGGCTGAACACTCCTGAGCAATCCCTCCTAGCCGCCGGCTGGCGTCAGTTCCACGGCGCAGGCATCGCCGGCGCGCCTTTCCCCCATTCCGCAGACGCCCTTCCACTCGAAGTCTCCCACGACGCCCGCGGCTTCGACACGCAACACTCCCCACTGGTCTCCCTCGCGATCGCTGCACCTTTGCTCGCCTGGCCGCAGCGTCTGCTCAATTCGGAATCTTCCCGCTACTGGCGCTGGCTGCCGCGCCTGCCGTTCCTAGCCTGCGGAATCCTCCTCGGCGCATCGCTCTGGTACGTAGCCCGCCGCCTCTGCGGAAATACCGGAGGACTCCTAGCCCTAACTCTCTACTGCTTTTCCCCGTCCATGATCCAGGCCAGCGCCGTCTGGCACACCGAGCCCGAAATCCTCGCTGCCTGGGGATCCTTCGGTGCAATCTTCACCGCCATCGCCGTGGCCCACACACTTTACGCCCCGCGCGAAGTCGTTCTCTGGAACTGGCGCCGCATCGTCTTACTCGGAGTCTCCCTCGCCATCGCCGTCGGATCCCAGTTCTCCATGATCATCGTTGTACCCATAGCTCTAGCCTTCCTGCTTTATCTAGCGCCCATCCGCCGCGGCGCAGCCCTCACCATTTGGACCGCCGCCTGCGTCGTGGCCCTCATCCTGATCCTCGCCACCTACTTCTTCCACGTCCACGTGTTCGTCGAAGCAATGCGGCACGCCTCATTCTGGGGAGCAACCTGGCGCAGCTTCACCGTTCAAGCCGTCTATCGCGAAGTGGCAATCGAACTCCTGCGAGCATGTCCAGCACTGGCTCTGCTTCTACCGATAGCCATCACAACCTACGTCGTCTGGCCGCGCACGCGTTACTTCGGCAACACCGCCCCAGGATTAGTCGCCCTGCTCTTCATCGGACTAGGCATGGCCCACCCCGACCAGGCCGGCGCAGGATTCCTACTGGCATCCATCCCCTTCGTCCTGATCTTTGTCTCCGGAACCCTCGCCGACCTGATGGAAACCCAGCACCGCCAGCTAGTGACCGCATCAGTCTGGGCATTGGTAGCAGCCAACGTTCTCTGGACCCTGCTCAAATTGGCCCAAGTCCCGAGCGGATGAGAGTGCGAGGTCGTGTGGGGACAGCCGCCTCGGCTGTCGACCCGAGCGTAGCGAGGGTCAGTGCAGTAGCCACTTTCTGATTGACTCTTGTCATTCCGAGCAAAGCGAGAGCCCGCCCTGAGCTTGTCGAAGGGAACCTGCTGTTCGCCGCAGCCACCACGACCCTCCACACCAATCACGAATCTAGGTACTAGGTACCTGCAACTATTTTTGGAGTATCATATTCCCGTGAGATACCCGGCCCAGCGCTCGATTCCGGCCACGCTGGCGGCGTCGTTCGCACTCTCCGCGCTTCTAACAGTTCTCAGTCCGTGGGCTGCGGCTCAAAGAAGTGGGCACGCCGCCTTTCATCCCGGAACCCCGACCTTCAACTCGCCCACAAACAATCATGCGTTCGGACAAAGCGCCCATCGCTCCGGATTCCGCCGATCATCCCCATATACTTCTCTCCCATTCCCGTTCCTGGGCGATTTCTTCAATCTCGACGACCTCTACTCCGCGGGCTATCCCGTCGCCTCGCAGCCACCCGTCATCCTCGTGCAGACAGCCCCAGCCATGCCCGATTCCTCGGGCTACACCGCCCAACCCAAGAACGACCGTGAGCCTCCCCCGGCTCAGCCGCTAATGATCGAACTGCAGAATGGCCACTACATGCGCCTCAGCAGCACCGCTGCCAACGGCGAGCCACTGCTCCCCGAGCCCGATCACGCTCGGCCCGCGAAACCAGATCGCCCGAATTCCACTCACATCGCCGCGTTAAACTCCATCATCCAGGCTTCCGCTCTCGACCTGCCGCCGGCACTCCTGGTTTTCCGCGATGGACACAGCGAAGAGGTCCGCGACTACGCCATAGCCGACGGCATCCTCTATGCCCGAGGCGACTACTACGCCGACGGATACTGGACCAAGAAGATTGCCATCTCCGCGCTGAACCTCTCGCAGACTTTGGAAGCCAACACAGCGCGCAACGTAAAATTCGTCCTCCCAACATCTCCCAACGAAGTAATCACCCGACCCTAACTCCAGCGATGTGCTGCAGCAATAAGCCGAGCAACAAGAATGGGCACAGTCGCCCCTGCGAAACAACGCGACTATCGGAACCGCCATAAGCAACAATCCTGATCGGGACCCACTTTCCACATCCCCCAACGTGGTAGAATATCCTTCGACGAAATCCCATTAACCACCTGCAAATGCAACCGCTTAGCCCTAACAGCGAGAAGCCGACGACCGAACAGAAGACCGAACATCTGAGACCCAAGACTTAACCATGGCCGACGATCAGAATCCCGAACTTCCCCTGACCCCACCGCCCGGCGACAACGGCAGTCCCGGCGCTCTGCACATTCAGCCCGTCAACATTGAAGACGAGATGAAGAAGTCGTATCTCGACTACTCCATGTCGGTCATCATCGGGCGCGCCCTACCCGATGTCCGCGACGGACTCAAGCCCGTTCACCGCCGCATTCTCTACACCATGCAGCAGATGGGACTCCAGCCCAACAAAGCCACGCGCAAGTGCGCCCGCATCGTCGGCGATGTCATGGGCAAGTACCACCCTCATGGAAATCTCGCGGTATACGACGCGTTGGTGCGCCTCGCACAAACCTGGAGTTTGCGCTACCCGTTAATTTTCGGACAAGGAAATTTCGGCTCCGTCGATGGAGATCCGCCCGCAGCCGATCGCTACACCGAAGCCAAACTAGCGGCGGTTTCCACCGCGCTCCTCGAAGATTTAGACAAAGAGACAGTAGACTTCCGCCCCAATTACGACGGCAGCGAAGTCGAGCCCGACGTTCTTCCGGCAAGAATTCCGAATCTATTAATCAATGGCTCCGACGGAATCGCCGTCGGCATGGCCACAAAAATTCCGCCGCACAATCTGACCGAGATCGTCAACGCCACCATCACGCTCATCAACGACCCCAACGCCCAGCTCGCCGAGATTCTAAAATTCGTCCAGGGCCCCGACTTCCCCACCGCAGGCGTAATCCACGGACGCGCAGGAGTCTTCGAAGCCTACCGCACCGGACGCGGCCGATTTATGATGCGCGCCAAAGCCTCCATCGAGAACATCACCAAAGACCGCCAGGCCATCATCGTCACCGAAATTCCCTATCAGGTAAATAAAGCGCGTTTAGTTGAGCGCATCGCGCAACTGGTCAACGATAAAGACATCGAAGATATTTCCGATATCCGCGACGAAAGCGATCGCGATGGCATGCGTATCGTAGTCGAACTGAAGCGCAGCGCCGAGCCTCAAATCGTTCTCAACCAGCTCTTCAAACACACTTCCATGCAGGAAGGTTTTTCCATGATCCTGCTGGCGGTGGTCAACGGCCAGCCCCGTGAAATGGGATTGATCCAGGCCATCAAGCATTTCATCAATCACCGCGTAGAAGTAGTCCGCCGCCGCACCGCCTTCCTCTTGCAGAAAGCAAAAGACCGCGAACACATTTTAGAAGGCTACCTAAACGCGCTCGATCATCTCGACAATGTGATCACGATCATTCGAGCCAGCGCCAACCGCGCCGACGCCCGCGAAAATTTGGTCGCCTACTTCGGCGGCAAGAAAATCGACATCAACACCACCGGCCGCGCTCCCAAACAAAATCCCGAAAAGCCCTTCACCGCGCGCCAGGCCGAAGCGATTCTGGAACTCCAACTCCACCGCCTCACCAAGCTCTCCATCGACGAAATCTCCAACGAGCTGAAAGAAGTCCGCGGCCGCATCGAAGATTACGAATCCATCCTCGCCTCGGAGAAAAAACTCCGCACCGTAATCATCAAGGAACTCGAAGAAGTAAAAGAACTCTACGGGGACGAACGCCGCACTCGCATCGAAGACGAAGCCGCCGAAATCGTTCTCGAAGATTTAATCGCCGACGAGCAGGTCGTCGTAACCTTCAGCCACTCCGGCTACATGAAGCGCACGCCAATCTCCACCTACCGCATGCAACGCCGCGGAGGCACTGGCCGCACCGGCATGAAAACCCGCGATGAAGATTTCGTCGAGCACCTCTTCATCGCCTCCACTCACGCCTACATTCTCATCTTCACCAACAAGGGCCGCGTCTACTGGCTCAAGGTCTACGAAATTCCCGACGTCAGCGCCGCCGGCAAAGGAAAACACATCGGCAACCTGATCGGCCTGCAGCCCGGCGAAACTGTCCGCACCATGCTCGCCGTGCGCAATCTCGAAGAAGAAAGCAAATTCATCTTCTTCGCGACTCGCAATGGTCTGGTAAAAAAATCTGAACTCCGCGAGTTCATGCACGTCCGCTCCAACGGCATCAACGCCATCAACATCGAAGAAGGAGACGAACTGGTCGCCGCCCGCATCACCAACGGCAACCAGATCGTCTTCATCGCCACCCACGAAGGCGCGGCCATCCGCTTCGACGAGAATCACGTCCGCCCCATGGGCCGCGCAGCCTACGGAGTAAACGGCATCAACCTGGAAGAGCGCGACTACGTAGTAGGAATGACGGTAACGCCAAAGCCAGGCGAAGCGGAGACAACCACAGACCATGTAGGGACAGCCGCCTCGGCTGTCCCGGGAGCGAAAGCGACCGAAGGAGAAGCAACAGCCGAAGGAGAAGCAACAGCCGAAGCCGAAATCCCACCCGGCGAAGTAATCGACCTAACTCAAAAAGGCACGCTGATCCTCTCCGTAACCGAAAACGGATACGGCAAGCGCACCCCCGCCGACGAATACCGCCTGACCAACCGCGCCGGCAAAGGCGTAATCAACGTCAAAACTACGGAGCGAGTAGGCAAAGTCGTAGCCATCGCGCTCGTAGACGAAAATTCCCAGGTAATGCTGATCAGCCAGTACGGCAAAATCATTCGCATGGATTCCAAAACCATCCGCGAATCCGGCCGCAACGCCCAAGGCGTCCGTCTACTCCACATGGAACCAGGCGACCGAGTAGCCGCAGCAGTAGTGTTAGCCCCAGAAGAAGAACCCAACGGCAACGGAGGCCTGCTGCAGTAGTTGCGGTTGATTCTGACTGTGATTGTGTGGAGCGGGCGCCCTCGCCCGCTGCCTTTGACGTTGATTTTGACTCTACCGGGAAGGGCACGAAGTTTTAGTCGTGCCTTTTAAATGCTCAGAACTAGGTACTAGGTACTGACCACTACTTCACTCCCTGCTTCCGATTAATCTCCCGCGAAAACTCCGTGAAGAAATTCAGCAGCGTCCCCCATCCAATCTGCTCCAGCGCAGCCTGTCCCCCTTCGTCAAACAAACTGTGCGATCCCGGCTTCCAGGTTGTCGAAATCATCCCGCCGGCAAATGCTCCCCCATACAACGCCCACTGCGGACGCAAATGCTCCTCGCTGCGATCATAAGTTACCAGATTCCTCATAAACGCATGCCGCGTCCGCGGCCACAGCCCCTGGCATTTGCACTGGTCGTAACGCACTTCATATCCCAGCTTCGCATTCCCCAGAGCTGCCAAACTGTTCGCCGTAACAAACTGTCCTTCCCGCGAAGCGAACCGCTTTCCATACCCTCCCCATCCCCCACCCCACTGCCACGGAGTCCCGCGCGCCTGGTCAATCGCCGCCGCAAACATCCGCTTCATATAAGCTTCCGGAGTGATCAGCGTCTGCCGCAGATAAATTTCTTCCCGCTGCTCGCGCGTCAGCGTAACCAAAGGCCGGTTCCGCCCCACATACTCTCCCGCAATCCAGCCCGACTCCCAGTCCCGCGCCTTCTTCAAACCCGCAGTAGCCGCATCCTTAGTCTTGTCGGCCACCGCCTGCACCGGATTCGCACTCTCTTCTTTCTTCTCTTTGGTCTCGCCCGGCGAATCGGGAAGTGGTTGTCCCGCGGCCTGCCCTGCGTTCGGCGAAGAGTCGGGAGTAGAGTTAGGAGCGGTATTCGGAGTCGAATTCGGATTAGGATTTTGCGGTGGACTCTGCCCCGGCTCACTCCCCTGGGCCCAACCACTAGCGCAGGTAATCAGCCCCAGCACAAACATCATCGCCAGAAGGCCCCAAATCCCCCTCCGGCCGCTCGCCTCGTCACGTAGCATTTCGCCGACGCACTCTCCGCGAACTTTGCGGCCTTTCCTCTGGCGATCGTAAAAGCCTTTTCACTGCTCACCATACCCTAAAATCCCGATGCTAAACTGCCTTAGATGCACAAGCTCTAAGATTCCGTTGCAGCCTAAATCCCGCACGCCGATGAACCTTCGCATCGTTTCCACCGTCGCCTGCTTTGCGCTACTGCACCCCGTGTGTTTTACCCAAGACGCCCCGGCCAAAATCACTCCCGCTCAAGACATCCAAAAACACGCGGAAGCCCTGATCGAACATGCCCGGCAGCTTTCCGACATCCGTGGTGCAAACGCCCCCGCATTCCAACTCAAGGCGACTTTCTCATTCACCGGCGCCGATCTCGAACCCGTGCACGGAACTTACACCGAGGTATGGATGTCGAAATCGCAGTGGCGGCGCGAGATTGCCTCCAAGTACTGGCGGCGCATCGAGATCGCCGGCACCACCAGCATTTGGCGCCTCGACAACGTTGACGATTTCCCCGAGACGGCCTCGCAACTCCCCAGTCTCTTAGATCCGTTTCCCCTGCAGTCCCAGAGTTTAGTATTCGAGGCAGTCCTTGACCACCCCGATTCAAATCCCCCGGTCGAATGCGCGATCATCAAGCCTGACACATCCCATCGAAAATCTGCCTTCTGTTTCGACGAAAAGAGCGGCGTGTTGCTAGAGAAAATCTTCCCCCAGGTGCGGCTCAGAAATGTCGCCGAAGATTCCTGCGACTACGGATCCTTTCGCAAGGTCGGAGGCTTTTGGTTCGCGCGTGAGATGATCTGCTTCGAGGATCGGCACAAGAAGATCGCGGCCAATCTCGTGGACCTCTCGCCTGCGCCAATGCCCGATCCCGCGTTCTTCACCCCACCGCCAGGAGCCATCGAACTGGGCATTTGTCCTGTAACTCCAGTGCCGCCTCAAGTGGAGTTCAGCCCTCTCACAACATTTCGACTCGGGATGCCAGGTGTAACGCCCGGCGCGATTGATCCGGACAGCATTTCCTGGATCACCGTTTGGTTTGTTGTCGACATAAAAGGCAAACCTCAATACGCCAGGATCGTACGTTCAGCGCCCCGCAACAAAGCCGCCCAGAAGAGGATCCTGGATAAACTTCGCGACTTGGGGCTCAAGCCCGGCACCTGCAATGGCGTACCCACGCCCATGGCACTGAGTGTACAGCTTCCAGACTGACAACTCTCATACCCGCAAGCTGCTCTCGAATACCGCATGCGCCGATCCTCGCAACTCGATCCTCGCGACTCAGTCCCCGCTGCCCGTCCCTACCCTCGCTCAAACGCGTGCTTCTTCTCCAACTCCTGCACCGCCGTCCGCATCGCAGCTTCAAACTTCTCGCTCTGCCCCATCAACCCAGCCGTAGCGACCGCCAACTCGCCCTCCATCCGCACCAACCCCTGAGCAGCCAACCGCCCCGCAATCTCCAACAAATGCTCCGGACTGCTCTCCAAATACTGCGCCTCAGTAGGATCCCCAATCCAAATTTTCTTGTTCGAATCAGCAAGCTCCCCGCTCTTGTCATTCCGAGCATCCTTGTCATTCCGAACGAAGTGAGGAACCTGCTCTTCGCCGCCATCACTCGTGCTCGCCGGACCCACCTCACCGCGGCCCCGCTCGGTACTAGGTACTAGATACTGGGCACTCAACTTCGTCCCCCAATAAACCTTCCGCTCCAAAAACTCCGCAATCGCCTCATCCGAAGCCTTCCCAAACACCCACTTCCCGCGCTTGAAGTCATAATGCCGGCTCGAAAACGCCACCGGTTTCAGCTTCCCCGACTTCACAAACTCAATCTGATGACGATCCACTTCCTTGCGCAAAGCATTAATCACCGGAGCCTCGACATCCTTGGCCTCCAGCGACGCCACCACTTCCCGCACCGTGGCCGACAAATTCACCGCCACCGGTGCATGCAGCCCATCCGAATTCTCCAGCCGGATGTCCCCATGCAGCACCCAAAAATCCGCCCCCGAAGTTGACCGGTGAAATGGCCACTCCAACGCAATCGTCAACGGCAACCCCGTCAACGTAACCCAAATCTTCTTCGACCCCTCACCCGCCTGCGTCATCGCCTCAACCACCTTTAAATAAGAATGAAATGAACCTGTCATGCTGAGCGAAGAAGGATCGTCCAAAAGACGATCCTACGCAGTCGAAGCATCCCTACCCTCACCGCGAACCCATCCCCATCAGGATGTTATCGACCGCGCGGGTGCCCCATTTCTCGCGTCCTTTGCGAGAAGTGGGGATTTCTCGCAGCATGAACTACCTGGCCTTCTTCCGCACCTTAGCCCCCATCCGCAACAATTTCCGAACCGTCCCCGTAGGCAGCCGCTTCATCTGATCATGCAACTCTGTCACCGCCTCAAAAAAACCCGCCATAGCCGCCAGCCGCTCCCGCGTAAACTCCGCCCCAGCTTCCTTCGGATCCAATTCCTCCAAACTCCTTCGCAGCATCTCCCGCGTAGGATCAATCTCCCGCCGCTTCCTCTGCTCAATCACCAGCCGGAACATCTCCCAAACATCTTTCATCGACTCATAATGTTCCCGCCGGTCCCCCAGCACATGCACCGCCCGCACAATCCCCCAACCCTCCAGCTCCCGGATCGACGTACTCACATTCGACCGCGCCACACTCAATGTCTCCGCAATCTCCTCCGCCGGCAAAGCCCGCGGCGACAAATAAAGCAACGCATGAATCTGCGCCACCGTCCGGTTAATCCCCCACCGCGTCCCCATCTCGCCCCAGTGCAGAATGTACTGCTTCTGCACCCCAGTCAAACTAGCCATATTCAGTACTTTCAGTTCAATCAGAATCTACAGAACACACAGCAGGCGTGTCAACAAGAGCGTCTTCTCCAAGGAGTCTTGTCATTCCGAACGAAGTGAGGAATCTGCGTCCCGCCGACGCCACCACGGTCTCGACGCGGAAGCCCACGCCGCGGCCCGCAACATACTAGATACCGGGTACTAGGTACTAGGTACTCGCGCCTCGCGGCTCGTCTTCTCCACCTTCTTCTTAGGAACCTTCCGCTCCGCCTCAGCCTCAGCCCGTTTCCGCTCCTGATGTCGCCGGTCATGAAACGACTGATCCGCCAATTGTTTCTTCATGCTCTCAGCTTGACACAAGCCAGCAAACATAACCAGCCCGCACGGAGATATGCTCGTGTGGAGCGGACACTCCTGTCCGCTGCCTTTGACTTTGATTTTGATTTTCGATGAACCCTTGGATTTACCGCTTGCCCCGGAACGCCAGAAAAACCAGATTGAACAGTTGCACCAGCGTAACTCCAATCGTCACATACACCGCAATCTCCAGCCTCCGCCCCGTCTCCTCGATCCTCCGCAGCAGGTTGGCAATGTCCTGCGTCGCCTGATGCAAGGTATCCGCCAGTTGCTCGAAGTGCTGAGTCGAGGCCCGCATTTTTTCCGACACGCGAGACATCGCCAGCGACGCCTCCGCCATCTGCTGTCCATTCCGCAAATCCAGCTCCGCCTTACAAGCCGACCACCACGCGCTCCCCGGCGGACTGTCATACATCCGTTGCCGGATCTCCTCATACGACCGCCCTCGTAACAGCTGCACCAGGGCGTCCACCCGCCCATTAAACGCGTCGTGGGCCGACCCCGTTTCCGCCGCCGCAACATTGTCCGTAAATACAGGCATGCCTCAAAGCCTAGCAGTCAACTCGCCCGGCGTTCAGATTCCCAAGGTGCACTATTTGAGTCGGCTCTTAATCTAAAACTCCCCCTGCCGTAATGCCCTCACTACTGCCCAACCAGCCACCCCGACCCACATCCTTTCGACACCATGAGGAATCACAAATGAGGAAACCACCAAAGCCATGTGGGGACCACCAAACCTCATGTGGAACGACAGCCAAAGCAATGTGGGAGGACAGCCAAAGCAGATGTGGGGACAGCCGCCCTCGGCTGTCCGTCGAGCGCAGTTCGACCGCCCACGCCGCCCGTCTCGCAACTCGTCTGAAATGGCCTTGAAAGGGCGCGGCTTCAGCCGCGCCGCTAGAAGCTGCTAAGAATAAGGGGCTTTCGCCCCGGAGGTCTTTGAATTAATGAAGCACCACTCGGGATGCGCCTTTCGAATTAACTCACCACCAACACGATTCCCAACTGTCAAGGCCAAGTAGAAAGTTCCTCTTTTTAGCCAAGTAGAAACTTCCTCATGGCAAGAGCGGGATGGGGGCGTGGGGCAAGGGCGGCGTTTGAGTCCTTGCTCCACCTTAGTTGCTTAGA